>Ga0335084_10000300_pt1 | contig 39970 bp, 32 predicted proteins | sample Lox_Sample_44_FD_206721 | JGI IMG/M metagenome (GOLD analysis project Ga0335084, IMG submission 206721) | Soil microbial communities from Loxahatchee National Wildlife Refuge, Florida, United States - Lox_Sample_4.4 | ecosystem: Environmental > Terrestrial > Soil > Wetlands | place: USA...
GCCTTCCATCCCGGGCGCTCGGCGCAGAGCGGTTACATGGGGGCGCTGCTGGCGCAAGCTGGGTTCACCAGCGGCGAGTACGGCATCGAGGGACCTAGAGGTTTCGCACCGGTGACGGCCACGAAGTTCGATCTGGCTCGAATTACAACGGGCTTCGGGTCCGACTTCGGATTGCGGCGCAACACCTACAAGCCATTCCCCTGCGGGATCGTCATTCACCCTGCGATCGATGCGTGCATACAGATCCAACGCGAACGACGGTTGTCTCCCGGCGATTTGCAGGCAGTGCGCTTGAAGGTCGCGCCGCTCGTGCTCGATCTGTGCAACAAGCGGGACATCGGCAAGGGATTGGAGGGCAAGTTCTCGGTCTACCACGCGGCCGCGATCGGTCTGGTCCGCGGCAAGGCCGGCATCGCAGAGTTCACCGACGCAACGGTCAACGATCCGGACGTGAAGCGCGTGCGCGAGACGATGACCGTCGCAGTGGCCGACGACAGCATCGCCGAGGACGAAGTGATCGCGGAGGTGACGCTGGCGAGCGGCGAGCGCGTGGTCAAGCACGTGGAGCACGCTATCGGCAATCTGGCGCGCCCGATGACGGATCGAGAGCTCGAGGACAAGTTCCGCGACCAGGGTGCGCCCGCGTTGGGGGCCCAGCGGTCGAACGAGCTGATCGCGCTGTGCTGGAGCATCGATAAGCTCGGTGATTGCCGCGCGCTGATCGAGGCGGCGACGCCCGCGCCATGAGCGGGCTCGCCGGCCTCGCCGAGAGCTTCCTCCAGGCGCTCACAGCCGGGCTGCTGGTGGGCTGCATTTACGGCCTGATGTGCCTCGGCCTGGGCCTGATCTTCGGCGTGATGCGCGTGATCAACTTCGCGCAGGGCGACTTCCTCATGCTCGGGATGTACTTCACCCTGTACCTAACGGCGGGTCTCGCGGGGACTGCACTGTTCGGAACCGTCGCCATACCCTTCATAGCTGCGATATGCGCCGGGCCGGTGCTGTTCGTGGGCGGGTATTTCTTGCACCGCCTGCTCGTGTCTCGCGTCACGGGCATCCGCGTCGCGGGAATCGAAGGCGAGGGACACTACGCACAGCTCATCCTGACGCTCGGCGTTGCCCTGATCCTCGAAAACGGCGGTCTGATCCTGTTCGGTTCGACGCCGAAATCGGTCCGCACGCCGCTGTCGGCGAGCGCCTGGGAGATTCCGCTGCATGACACCAGCGCCGTCTTCGTCAATAAAGCGCGCAGCATCGCCGCGCTGGTCTCGATCGCAGCCGCCGCCGGCCTCTACTGGTTCATCGGCCACTCCCGGCTCGGAAAGGCGCTGCGTGCGGCGGCGGACAATCCCGAGGCCGCCACTTACATGGGCATCGACGTGGACCGGGCGCACCGGATCGCATTCGGCATCGGGACAGGTGTCACGGCGGTCGCCGGCGGCCTGGTGGCTACATACTCCTCCTTTCAGCCGTACGTCGGGCTCGAGTTCGTGATCATCATGTACGCCGGCGTGGTCCTCGGCGGCATGGGCAGCATGCTCGGCGCGTTTTGGGGCGGAATGACGATCGGCCTGGTGCAGCAGCTGTCCAGCCTGTTCCTGTCGCCGCAGCTGCAGAACAGCGCCATCTTCGTCGTCTTTCTGCTGATCGTTCTGATACGGCCGCAGGGCTTGTTCGGCCGCCGGGCAGAGAGGACCTGAGAGATGGGTTCAGGGCGCGGAGACATGACTCGCGCGCTCATCGCGATCGCCGCCATCGGTGCGATCTGGCTGGCGATCGGCCTGCTGGTGAGCAACAGCTACTATCAGCTGATGCTCACGCTGGTGCCGATCTGGGCGGTCATGGGGCTGTCGTGGAATCTCCTGAGCGGCTACACGGGACTCGTCTCGTTTGGCCACGCATCGTTCTTCGGTTTGGGCGCATACACGGTGACGATAGCGCTGGTCCGCTTCGACGTCACGCCGTGGTTTGGCATCCCGCTCGGCATGCTGGTGGGGATGGTGGCTGCGGTGGTCATCGGTTACCCGACGTTCCGCCTGCGCGGGCACTACTTCGCGCTGGCGATGCTCGCCTACCCTCTGGCGTTGCTGTACGTGTTCGAGTGGCTCGGGTATCAAGAGGTGGCGCTGCCGATGAAACGCGAAGCCGCCGCGTGGTTCATGCAGTTCGCCGATCCGCGCGCCTACACCGTCATCGCCGTCGCACTCCTGCTTCTGGCTCTAGTCGTTTCGCTGGGCGTGGAGCGCTCGCGCTTCGGCATGTCGTTGCTGGCTATCAAGCAGAACGAGCCCGCGGCCGAGGCGGCGGGTATCGACACTCTGCGCTGGAAGATGCGCGCCATCATGGTGAGCGGCGCGCTGGCGGCTGCGGTGGGAGGCTTCTATGCCGTGGTGCTGCTGGTCGTCACGCCGAGCAGCGTGTTCGGTATGCTCACTTCGGCACAGGCGCTGATCGTGGCGCTGTTCGGGGGCGCCGGGACGTTGTGGGGTCCGTTGATCGGCGCGGCCGTGCTCATTCCGTTGAGCGAAACCTTACGCGCCGAACTCGGCGACGTGGTCCCGGGCATACAGGGAATCGTCTACGGCGTCGCCATCATCCTCGTCATCTTGCTGGCGCCCGAAGGGGTGTTCTGGCGCGTGCGAGACCGTTTCTCCCCCGTGCGGGCGCAGCCTCGGACAGACGCGTCCACTTCGGGCTCGTCGCCTCGCGTTGCCGCCCCGAGACCGACTCCTCCAACGAAACGAGTCCCCATCCTGCGGGTCGCGAGCTTGACGAAATCTTTCGGCGGCCTGCGCGCCGTCGAAGACGTGAGCTTCGAAGTGGAGGAAGGCGCGCTGCTGGGCATCATCGGCCCAAACGGCGCCGGCAAGACCACGCTCTTCAATCTCCTGAATGGTTTCCTGCTTCCGGATCAGGGCCAGATTCTCTTCGCCGGAACTGAACTCGTCGGCCTGAAGCCGAACCGGATCTGCCGCTTGGGTGTAGGCCGCACGTTCCAGACGGTGCGCGCCTTCGCGCGCATGTCGGTGCTTCAGAACACGGTGGTCGGCGCCTATGTGTCAGAGGCGACCGATGCTGCGGCGTTTGCGCTCGCGCGTCAGGCTCTCGAGCGCGTCGATCTGGCTGCTCGGGCCGACGCCCCCGCCGGTGAGCTCACCAACAAAGAGCTGCGGCTGATGGAACTCGCGCGCGCAATGGCCGGCCGGCCGCGACTGTTGCTTTTGGACGAGCCGCTCGCCGGGCTGGGGAGCGCGGAGATAGGCGAGCTGCTGAGTGTTATCCGCTCGCTATCCGCCGACGGCGTCACCGTCGTGATCATCGAGCACACCATGCAGGCGATGATGCGCCTGGTCGACCGCTTGATCGTGCTCGACCACGGGCGGGTGCTGGCTGCCGGACAGGCACGCGAAGTGACGAGCGACCCGAGCGTGATCGAGGCCTATCTCGGAAAGAAGTGGAGCGCCGCCCGTGCTTGAAGTCGACGCGATCTCGGTCGCATACCGCGGCCTGAAAGCGCTCACGGAGGTCTCGCTGCGCGTCCCGGAAGGCGCGTTCGTGGCCATCATCGGTCCCAACGGCGCGGGCAAAACGACTCTGTTCAAGACCGTCTCCGGAACCGTGCGGCCGCGCGGCGGCCGCATCCCCTTTCGAGGGCACGACCTGCTCAATGTGTCGCCGTCGCAGAGGGCGCTGCTTGGCATAGCGCACGTGCCGGAAGGGCGACAGGTGTTCTCGTCGCTCACGGTGCTTGAGAATCTCGAAATGGGGGCATACTGCTCCGAGGGCCGAGCGCACTGGGGACGCAACATCGAGCGCATATTCAGTTTGTTCCCCGTGCTGGCGGATCGCAGGCGTCAGTTGGCCGGCACGCTTTCCGGCGGCGAACAGCAGATGTTGGCCATCGGGCGCGGAATCGCCTCGTCGCCGAAGCTCCTGATGCTCGACGAGCCGTCTATGGGGCTCTCGCCCACAGCCGCCGACACGATCTTCGAGCGCATCGAAGCCCTGCATCAGGAAGAGGGCCTCACCACCCTCCTGGTCGAGCAGCGGGTGGTCGAAGCTTTGGATTCATGCGACACCGGCTATGTGCTGGAAGCCGGACGCGTGATTCTGGAAGGGCCCCGGGACGCGTTACTGGCGGACGATCGCGTGCGCCGCTCGTATCTCGGCATCTGAGGACATCGCAATTAGGGAAGGAGGAGAAGCATGCTTGGAACAATAAGGCTCGCGCTGCGTATGCTCGCCGGAATGATCGGCGTCCTGCTGGTGTGGCCAGCGACAGTCTCGGCGCAGACCCAGGAGGTCAAGATCGCACTGATCGTGCCGCTGTCGGGGCCCTGGGCCCGCATGGGTGAGCTGGAGCGTGCTGGCGCCGAGCTCGCGATAGAGCACATCAACAACGCGGGAGGCATCAAAGCGTTGGGCGGCGCCAAGATGAAGCTGGTGATCTCCGACGCCGGAGACAACGCCGAAAAAGCCAAGAACGCAGCACAACGCGTACTGGCCCAGGAGCCCGATCTCGTCGGCGGTCTCGGCGCATGGCTCAGCTCCTTCACGCTGGCGGTCACCGAGGTGACCGAGCGCGCCGAGCTGCCGTGGCTCACGCTGTCTTATTCGGATCTGATCACCGGCCGCGGCTTCCGCTATGTGTTCCAGACCTCCCCGACGGGCGCCGACCAGGCGGAGAAGGCGCTGCCCACCATCCTCGAGCTGGCGCAGTCGGCGACCGGGCACAAGCCGACGAGCGTCGGGATCATCATGGACAACACCGCTGCTTCGGTGAGCTTCGCCAAGCCGATGCGCGGCGGCGGGCTCGAGAAAGCGGGCATCAAGCTCCTGGTCGACGAGACCTTCACGCCGCCGCTGTCGGATGCGACACCGCTGGTGCAGAAGGTGCGCGCCGCAAAGCCCGAGTTCCTCTTTCTGCTGCCCACCGCAGTGTCCGATGACAAGCTGCTGCTGGAGAAGCTCAGCGAGATGGGATTGAGCCGCGCGCGCCTGCCGGTTGTGGGCAACGGCGCGCACATGGCCGCCTCCGAGCTGCGCGTTACGGCCGGCAAGGAGATCATGGAGGGCGTACTGGTGACGCTTGCGAACTGGGGCGGCAAGGGGCAGGAGAAGCTCGTGGAGGAATTCAAGAAGCGCACAGGCGAGCCCTGGATGACGCAGGACAGCCTGTCGCCCTATGGTCACGTCTGGATCCTCAAGGAGGCGCTCGAGAAAGCGGGCGTCGCCGACCGCAAGAAGGTCGCCGAGGCCATCCGCGCGATGGACACCACCGAGGGTCCCGCGCGTTTCTACCCAGGCGGACGTTTGAAGTTCGACGACAAGGGGCGGCGCGTCGGCGCGCCGCTGGTCATCGTGCAATGGCGCAACGGCGAGCCCGTTCCCGTGTCTCCGCCCGCGCTTGCCGTGGCGCAGCCGATGTGGACCGGACACTAGAGGTCTGCGATCCGCCGCGGCGTCGATGCCGATTGGCACTCTTCTTGCACCCTCCGGCGAGTTCGCGCGACGTATACAGATGTCATCGCGCACTAATTCAGGAGGTCGCTCATGACTATCGGAGGCGAAGCGGTACGAGGGGTGCTGCCGGGAGTTCGCATCGGTGTCCTCTTGGTGGTCGTGCTGATGGTGCTGCTGGCGGCATCCGGCGTCTTTGGCACCATTTCTACCGGGAACGTCGGGGTCCGCACGACTCTGGGTGTGATCAGCAAGGAGCCAGTCACCCCCGGCGTCTACATGAAGTGGCCCTTCATTTCCTCCGTCGACGAGTTCTCCGCCAAGGAGATTTCGATCGAGCTGAATGACCTGAAGCCCAAGGCGAAGGACAACTTGTCGCTGCGCGAGATGGACGTCACGGTCTACTACCGCGCCGAGGGGGACAAGATCGCCGGCTTGCAGACCAAATACGCGAATCAGTCCATCCGCGCGCCCGAAGGACGCTATCACCTGCCGGCCCACGATCTGGTATTCCGCGTTGCGCGCAACCGGATCTACGAGGAGGTCGCCAAGGTCGACTCGCTCGTCATGCATACGCGCCGAGAAGAATTGGCGAGCGAGATCCAGAAGAACATGCAAATGGAATTGGACCGAACCGACCCGAACGTGTTCAAGATCACGCGCGTAGTGGTGCGGGCAGTGGTGACCGATCCGTCGATCGAGGAGTCGATTCGGGCCGCGGTCGCCAACCAGAAAAAGCTCGAGGCGATGGCGGTGCAGACCGAAATCGCCAAGAAGGAGGCCGACATCCGCATCACCGAGGCGCGCGGCATCGCCGAGTCCAACCGGATCATCTCAGGCAGCTTGACGCGCGAGTACCTCCAGCACGAAGCCAACCAGGCGCTGCTGCGCTTTGCCGACAAGGGGAACACGAACACGGTGATCGTGCCCTCTGGGATGAGCGTGGCCCCGCTGATCAGTACTGGGCCGGCTCAAAAGTAGTCCTGCCGTCGTGCAGCCGGCGTGGACGGGACTTTGAGTGCACCAACGACCGCACCCTCCCTGCTCAGCGCACCAGCGACGCGATCTGTAGCGGCGAGCAGCAGGGGTCCGCACGGCAAGCGGATCTGGGGTTTTTCGAAGAAGCCGGCCTCACACGCCCGGCAGCAGACGCATGAAGCCGTCGAAGACGAGCTTCCAGCCGGTGACGAAAAGCAGAATGTTGGCCCAGACGTATACCGTCTCCGTCCTGATGTGCCTTTGCAGCCAAATGCCCAGATAGATCCCCGCGGGCGCGAGTGGAAGCAGAACCAGTGAAGTCTCGATGTTGCCCGTGCGCAGTTGGCCCAGGAAGTAATAGGGCACGAGCTTGATAAAGTTCACGACGAGAAAGAACAAGACAGTTGTTCCGACGAATATGCGCTTGTCCAGCCGCTGGGGCATCAGGTACACGAGCAGCGGCGGGCCGCCATAGTGGCAGATGAAACTCGCGAAACCCGCGAGCCCTGACCAAAATAGGCCTTGCGAGCGCGACGGCGATGCCGGACCATCCTGGCGCATCAGTCCGCTCCACTGGAGCAGCGGAAAGCCGACCGCGATAACGCCGACGAGAAACAGCAGCCAGGCTTGGTCCAGCAGCCCGAAGCACAAAGTGCCAAGAGCGATGCCGGCCAGCGCACCGGGCAAGAGGATCCGCAGGTTACCCCAATCCAATGACCGGCTGAAATAGCGCAAACCAATTACATCCATCGCGCACAGGATGGGAAGCATGATGCCCGCCGCCTCCGCGGGCGCGATGACTAGGGACAGAAGCGGGACACCCAGACCACCGAGCGCTCCGCCGAAACCCGATTTCGAGATGCCTGTGATCAGGATCGCGATTGCGGCGAGGATGTAGAAACGCGGATCCGCAATCATCGGCTGCAGCCGCATGCCCAGTTGCGAGGTACTAGGCGGCGCGACAACCCTATCCGGCTAGGCCTGCCCGCCGGCCTCGGGTTCTGAGCCTCAGTCAGGCATGAGCGTGCAGCCCCTGAAGCTCGGCCTCCGCCCTCTGCACCCAGAGCGGCATCTCCATGTCTCGAAGCTGAGAGACGGCTCTCGTGAGATAGGCGTGAGCCGACTGTTCGTCGTGAACTCTCCGGCAAAGCTGACCCAGGCTGAGTTCGCAGCGCGCCGCGAGGGGCCGCATGCCGAGCGCCTGCGCCCCTTCCAGCGCTTCCTTGAAAGCTGCGACAGCAGCGCCAGATGCCGCATCTCCCCTGGCTGAGTGAGCGTGTCCCAGGGCATAGTTGGTCCACGCTATCCAGCCGTGCTCCTCATACTGACGGGCCATGTCATTTGCCCGTTGCGCGAGCTCGAGCGCCTGCTGCACTCGACCGCCGAGCAGATAGCCCAAGGCGAGGAACCCGACCAGCCACGATTGACCGGACATGATCTTCAATGTGGTCATTTCCTCGATGGCTTGCTCCAAAAGCGCGATGCCGTCGCTGACGCGCCCTGAGAGGGTGTACGCCGTTCCCAGGAAAGTGGCGACAAAAGGCAATTCCAGGCGAACGTTCATAGACTGGCAAAGCGCGAGCCCGGGTTCTAACTGCGCGATCGCTTTCTCCGGTTCTCCCTTACGCAGATAGAGGAAACCGCCGCAGTACTTGGCGAACGCCTCGCTAAATGGATGCTTCACCTCCTCCGCCAGGCGCATCGCCGCCTGCCACGCAGCAATGCCTTCGGGAAAACGGCCCAACTCGCCAAGCGCCCATGCTAGATGACCTTGGGAGAAGACGACCGGGAAACCCGCCATCCCCAATCTGTCCTTCGCGAGCTCTCCTTCGAGTGCCCTGATGTTGTTGAAGTGGTACTCGGCGGCCCGGTTGTGATCGCCGAGATGGAAAAACGCCTGTCCCAGGTGAAAGTTCGCGGGTGCTTGTATGCCAAAGTCGCCGAACTTCTCTCCGATGGCGAGCGCCCGCTGGCCTGCCTGGATCGCGCTCTTGTAGTCCCCGCTCAACCGGAAGGACTGCGCGAGGTAACTCAACACCCGACCTTGACGACGTTCATCGCCTAGGTTCTTTGCCAGGGCCTCCGCTTTGCGAAGCGTCTCCGCTACGGCGTCGAACTCGCCCAGCGGATGCAGCGCGCTCCGCAGCTCGATGCGCAAATCGATCGCGTGTTGGTTGGTTTCGTTCGATTCGGGTAGTTGCTGCAGCGCCTCTAACGCTTGCTCGAAATAATTGACAGCCTCCCGATTCGCGGAGCGCCCCAACGCCTTCAGACCCGCCTGCCTGAGAAACTTGTATGCGCGCTCCCAGAGCTCGCCGCGCACAGCGTGATAACAGAGCCTTTCCAGGTACTCCCCTAGGCGCTCCTTGTATAGCGTCTCGATCGCGTCTGTTATGCGAGCGTGGACCACACGCCGCCGCGCCTGCAGAATTCCCGAATAAGCGACTTCGTGCGTCAGCGCGTGCTTGAACGTGTACTCCAGGTCCGGGAACAGCGTCGTTTCGTAGAGGAACTCTGCCGCCTGCAGGTGCGCCAGTCCCAGGCGCAGCTCGGACTCGGGCAGATCCGCAATCGCGCGCAGCAGTGCGAAGGGAACGTCCTTGCCGATGACTGCAGCCGCCTGCAGCAGTTGCTTGTGCTCTGGCATGAGACGGTCGATACGTGCGGCGATCACGGCCTGCACGCGGCTGGGCACCTGGATATCCGCAAGAGAGCTCGCCAGCCGGTACTGCCCGCGTTCGCCCACCAGAGCGCGTGTCTCCACCAACGTGCGAACGCTTTCCTCTATGAAGAACGGATTGCCCTCGGAGCGCTCGATGAGCAGGTCGCGCAACGGCTGCAAGCCCGGATCGGTACCGAGCAACCCCAGGAGAAGCTCCTCAGCGCTCTCCGCGGGCAGCGGGTCGATGCGCACCAGCCGGTAGAAAGTCTTCTGGCCCCACCCGTGTTGGTACTCAGGCCGGTAGTTCACGAGCAGCAGCAGACGCGCCGTAGGAACGCTTTCGATCAGGCTATCGAGAAAGGCCTGCGTCTCCTCATCGATCCAGTGCAGGTCTTCGAACACCAGCACCAATGGTTGAACCTGGCTCTCCCTCAGGACCAGTCTCTTGCACGTGTCGAGGATCCGTTGCCGGCGCTGCGACGGGTGCAATGCAGTCCATTCGGCATCTTCGAACGGCACATTGAGCGTCGACAGAAACGCCGGCAGCGTAGACTCGAGCGAGCGTTCGAGCGTGACCAGCTTGCCGGCGACCTTCTCCCGAACCCTGCGCGCGCTGTCGCGGTCTTCGATCTGGAAATAAACCTTGAGCAGATCGATCAGCGGGCGATATGGCGTTGCCTTCCCGTACGAGACCGAACCTGCTTCCAGCACCAGCCAGCCGTCGGTGCGATGGGAGTGCGTGAATTCCCATACCAGCCGCGACTTTCCCACGCCGGGCTCTCCCACCAGCGCAACGATTTGGCCGCGCCCGGCCCCGGCGCGCTTCAGTGCATCGGTCAGAACATCAAGTTCGGTAGCGCGTCCGACGAAACGCGTGAGACCGCGTGCCGCAGAGGCTTGCATGCGGGTACGCAACGTCAGCGCGCCGGTCAGCTCGTAAACCTCAACCGGGTCGGGGAGACCCTTAACCGGCACCGGCCCAAGCGGCGCCACCTGAACGAATCCTTCGGAGAGGCGCAGGGTCTCCATCGTGAGCCGTATAGTCCCCGGGTTGGCGAGCTGCTCCATCCTCGAAGCCAGATGCGTAGTCTGTCCGACTGCGCTGTACTCCATGGAGAGATCGTTGCCGATAGCACGCACGACCACCTCGCCCGAGTTTAGTCCTACGCGGGTCTGTACCTCGATGCCATGCGAACGACGTAACTCCTGACTGTGGCGTCGAATTTCGGCCTGCATCGCGAGCGCGGCGTAGCAGGCGCGGACTGCATGATCCTCATGAGCCAGGGGTGCGCCGAACAAAGCCATGACCCCGTCCCCGAGGACCTGGTTCACCGTGCCTTCGTAACGGTGAACGGCATCCATCATCAGGTTGAGCACCGGGTCGATGATCTTGCGCGCCTCCTCCGGATCCCGGTCGGCGAGCAGTTCCAGCGAGCTCTTGAGGTCGGCGAACAGGACCGTGACCTGCTTGCGCTCCCCCTCGACGACGCCTTTGGAGGTGAGGATCTTTTCAGCCAGATGGCGTGGCGTATAGCTGTTGGGGGAAGCGGCCGAAGTTGGGGCGGCGGCCGCTCCGACTTGCGCGCCGCACGAAAAACAAAAGCGTGCGGCCGGAGGCAGCTCGGTCCCGCATTTGGAACAGCTGAGTTTGAGGCCGTTGCCGCATTGAAGGCAGAACCTCGCTTGCGCGGGATTTTCCTGCTGGCATTTCGGACACTGCATCAGAACGGCTTCCCCCCCGAGGATTATGCAGCGGCGCGAACTCGCGATGCTGGCGCAGCGATAGTAGCACGATGCGACTGCGAAGCTCGACTGTGGTTCAGTCGGCCGCGAGCCGACGACGAAGCGCAAAATCCCCGTCCGAGCCGAGGACATCGATCCTCGCTTTGCATGGTGCGCCGCACAGCACACGTGTAAGCTGCGCTTAAGTCTGATTCACATGGGACGGTTTCCCGGTTTACAGTGCCAGTCTCAAAACAGATCCCTCAGGGAGGAGAAGAATGAGCATGCGGGACGGGTTTTGGCGTATGCGGGCTCCGGTTCGATTGTTGTTGGCGGTGTTGCTCGCAACCTCGGCGTCAATCGATGCTCTCGGAGCTCAAAGCGCAGCGCAACGTGCGGTCGAGGAGGCGAAGAAGTACGCCGGCACCACCATCACCTTGGAGTGGCAGGCCGGACTCCAGTCTCTCGACCCCCTCAACTACTCGGGGCCTCTGTGGGAGAGCCTGACCGGAATCAAGGTCAAGGTCGTCGAAGTCCCGCTGGCGGAGGTCTTCACCAAGATCATGCTGGACTACCGCGCCGGAACCGGGACGTTCGATGTGGTCGACGTGGTTCCCTCCTGGATGCCCGATCTCGCCCAGGCCGGCGCGCTGGAACCGCTGGACGCCTACGTTGAGAAGTACGGGTACCGGGAAGACCTGGACAAGATCGCGCCCACGTTCCATGACAACTGGATGACAGCGTTCGGGAAAATATACGCGTTTCCGGACGACGGCGACGTCTTGATCCTGTACTACCGCAAGGATCTGTTTGCCGATCCGGAGTTGAAGAGCGCTTTCAAGGCTGCCTATGGCTATGAGCTGGCGCCGCCGAAGACCTGGAAGCAGTTCGACGAGATCGCCCAGTTCTTCACCGAACGCCTCAAGAAGGATGGCATCTACGGAGCCTCCAGCGTTCGCGACCCGGCTTTTGCGCAGTACATGTTTCAGGAGCGCTTCCGTAACGAGGGCGGGAAGTTTTTCAATCCCGAGTCCATGAAATCAACCGTCAACAGCGCAATCGGCGTGCGCGTGTTGACCGAAATGCGCGACGAGAACAAGTTCATGCCGCCCGGCGTGGAGAAGTTCACCTTCACCGAAAACCTAGCGGTGTTCCAGAACGGCCAATGCGCAATGACTATCTCGTGGCCTCCTGTGGGTCGCTGGGCGGCGGGCTACGGAACCGAGGAAAAGGCGCTCGCGTTCGTGCCCAAGTCCAAGATCGCCGGTAAAGTTGGTTATGCGCTTCCGCCGGGCGGCCACCCGCAGCTCGCGATCGGTCACGCGATCTCGGTCTCGTCCAGGAGCAAGAACAAGGATGCGGCCTACCTTTTCATCCAGTGGTTGAACAGCGAGGAAGTGAGTCTGAAACGCGTCCAGCTCCCCTATACGTTGCGAGACCCGTTCCGGACGTCCCACTATTCGAGCCCAGAGTATCGATCGAGGTGGTCGGACGCGCCGCAATATTTGGCCACTTTGAAAGCGGGCTCGGAAGTCGGTTTGCTGGATCTGTCCCTCATCCAGACCGACAAGTACGAAGAGGTGTCACGGCGCGGGTTCAGCCGCCTGTGGGCGGGCCAGGATCCCAAGGAGATCCTGGACGATGTGGCCAGGGAATGGGACGAGATCACCGCGAGCGTGGGCCTCGACAGACAGCGCGCCGTCTATAAGGCGTGGATGGCCAAGCCCGGTGCGTATCCGCGGTAGACGAACCGCTTGTCGCGAGCGCAAGAAAACCCCGCGCCTCGATCGAGGGGCGGGGTCTTGTGGTATCGCTTGAGCCGGTCAGACCGGCACTGGCTGCTGCTCGGGTTGCTTCGCAGGTTTCGGGGTCGCTTGCGCTGCCCGCCTGCGCGCTTCCTCTTCCTCTTTGCGCTGACGCGCTTCCTCTTCCAATTTGGCCCAGTACAGGTACTCGAACTCAAAACACATGGCGTACCTCCTCTTGCGATGAGTTGCCGATAAAGCCACGGTGTTTTTGTTCTGTGAACCGATGCTACTCTCCAAGATTGGCGATCGCAACAAGCGATTGGAGATGTTCGTGTTGCACTGCGGCATGTCACAGGCCAGGAAGCACCTAGAGCCTGTCGATGTCCACAGGCGTGCTCAAAGCGAGTTTAGAAATGCGAGCAGCGCCTGTCGATCAAGCTGCGGCATCGTCTTGAATGCATCGCGGGACGCTTGCGCCTCTCCGCCATGCCACAGGATCGCCTCCGTGAGGTTGCGCGCGCGGCCGTCGTGCAGAAGCGAACCGTTGCCGTTCACGATCTGCGAGAGGCCAACTCCCCACAGCGGGGCCGTGCGCCAGTCGCGCGGACCGGCACGAAAGTCCGGCCGTCCGTCTGCCAGCCCCTCACCCATGTCGTGCAGCAGCAGATCCGTGTAGGGGTGAATGGTCTGGCGCGAAAGCGCCGGGAGAGCCGGGTAGTTTCCCGTTTCCAGCGTTGGCAGGTGGCATCCATCGCATCCCGCCAGAGAGAAGAGCGCTTCGCCACGCTTGATCTGCGTATCGTTCACGCTGCGGCGCACGGGCACGGCTACAGCTCTCGCGTAGAGCAGCACCGGGTCGAGAAACGCCTGCGGCAACTCCGGGTGGCCGCCCGGCGGCTCGGCGAGACATGCGAGCTGGAGCTGGGTGCAGTTCTCCTCCGAGAACCAGCGTGACGTGACGCCGAGATCGGCGTGATACGCAAAGACGATCTGCTGTTCGACGCTGGGTTGGTTGGCCTTGTAGCCGAAGCGGCCCAGCGCTTCACGGTTATTGATCAGATCCCACACGACGTTGGGGCGACCGCGCAGGCCCTTCTCGTGTTGCTCTTCTGCCAGTTTGCGGATCGTGTCTTCAGAGACTGCATCGAGCAGGCCGACACCGACCAGAGGCGGCGCGACGCGCGCCGAGGTCATCACCTCGAGGCCCAGCGGACCGAAGTTGAGATCTCGCAATTCGAGCACGGGTGTGCGCAGTTCCACGATCTCGCCGCCGGCCATCGTGACGCTGCGCGTCTCCCAGCGCAGGCGGGGATCGCCTTCGGGGGGGACCCGCCCCAGGATGCCTTCGTTTTGCAACTGGTCGCCGTAGACCGGGTGTGGGTTCGGGCCGCCGTGAGCTGCCGCGCCCGGGATGCTGAGCCGGACCAGCATCGAGCGCATGGGCTCGGCCGGATCGCGCGGCGCACGGCCCCGTCCGCCATTCTCATGGCAATCGGTGCACGCGTCGGCGTTCGAGGTGGGGCCGCGACCCCACAGCCCAAGAATCGACGGTGCAACGACCCAGAGCTGCGCAAAGCTCTTCCTCCCCTCCAGGAACTGCTCGAGCTGGATTGCGTTCAGGATTGGCGCGGGCTGCTGATAAGCGCGCTGCGATTCGACAGCGACCGTGAACGCCCCTCCGGACAGCACGGCAGGGTCGACCGGCGCGTCGGCCGACAACGCCATCAGAGCGGGCAGTGTCGCGGCAGACAGCGCTGCGAGCCAACGCCTTGCGAAGGTAGCGAACCTCACGAGACTCAACTTACTGAAATTGGTCCACGACGGCAACAAGGCTCCGCAGCGGCGTTAGAATGCTGCGCGTCCATCGACCGCGAGGCCTTACCATGAACTTCTCCAGGTACCGCGTCAAACCCGGCTCCAAGGTTGACCTCAAGGACTGGGACCCCGACGACAAGAGCGCGTCGCCCGGCAGCAAGGAACAGGACGAGAAGCGCTTGCAGGAGCTTGCCGCCCGCATCGACGAGCAGCAGGAGCTGCTCTATGCGGAGGCCAAGCGCGGCGTCCTCGTGGTGCTGCAGGGGATGGATACTTCAGGCAAGGACGGCACGATCCGGCATGTGTTCCACGAGGTCGACCCGCTCGGCGTGCGCGCGGTGCGCTTCAGAGCACCGACCGAGGACGAGCTGGCGCACGACTTCCTGTGGCGCGTGCATCCGCACGCGCCTGCCAAGGGCGAGGTCGTGATCTTCAACCGCAGCCACTACGAGGATGTCGTCGTCGTGCGCGTGCACAAGTCGATCGACGAGCCGCAGTGGAAGCGCCGCTACGAGGTGATCAACGCTTTCGAGCGGCTGCTGGTGGATAACGGCACCGTGATCCTCAAGTTCTATCTCCACATCTCCAAGGACGAACAGCGCAGCCGCCTCCAGGAGCGCATCGACAATCCGAAGAAGCAGTGGAAATTCAACATGGACGATCTGGCCGAGCGCAAGCTGTGGCCCGACTACATGAAGGCATATACGGACGCGCTCGCGGCGACCTCGACAGAATGGGCGCCGTGGTACGTAGTCCCGTCCAATTCCAAGATCAACCGCAATCTGTTCATCTCCTCGGTATTGCTCGAGACGCTCGAGGGATTGAAGATGCGCTACCCGCGGCCGAAAGAGAAGCTGGACGGGATCGTGGTTCAGTAGCGCGCGCAAAGGCGCCCTCTGGCCGCGCGATTCGATCGCGCGGCCGGAGAGGCGGCTAGCGCTTTTGTCTTGTGGCCTGCGGAAAAATGTTCCCCGACGAAATCAAACGTTCATGACCGTCGCGTACATCCCTAACGCCCAGGCAGCGATGCCCGTGACGAACGTGAACCACAGAATCGTCTTGGTGATGCGCCCCGGTTTGAACGGATCCGGCAGATGCTTCGAGTTCATGTACAGGATCTGTATTGCAGCGATGCTGCGCAATAGAACCGCCGAGGTCGCAACGAACAGCCACAGCGCATACGGCTCCTTGGTGGTCACGAAGTAGAAGCCTCCCGCAATGACGGCACAGACGACGATGAAGTAGTAGAAACGATACGGGTGCTTGCCCTTGAGCCCTGGTGTGACCGCGACCGCGTCCGCAACGGTCCGCCCCACGAACGTATCGATGATCGCAAAGCCGGCATCGTAGAGGGTAGCGAAGACGAAGACCAGAAACACCGCAAACGCGATCGGACCGAAGATCCCACCCACGATGGTCGCGATCTGAATTGGAACCTCGAGACCGGTCTTGACGATGCCCGCTTTATAGAAATAGGCGTAGCCCGCTGTGGCGTAAAGGTACGTCATCACCATCGCGCCGAGGATGCTCCACCAGACGATCTGACTCCACCTGCCGATGCCGACCCACCCCTGCATCTTTTTCACCTCCTGCGGGTCGGAGTAATCCCAGGGCACCACCTCGGTGTTGACCTTCTCGGGTGGACGCAGCAGCCCGGTCACCTTGCCTCCGTAGCGGCCCATGCCCCAACCGGCTTCCAGCACCCACAGGGATACCCACATGAGACTGCCACCCGGTTGATTGTAGAGCGCGGCAATGTATTTCCAGGACACTGGCTTGTCGGTGCTGCCCAGGCCGAAATTGAAGTACCCCCACAGCACAGCGCGATAGTCGTCCCAGCCCGCAGTGATGGCGACCGTGATGACGATTCCGATGATATTGATCCACATCAGCCACTGGAATATCTTCGATATGCTTCCGTAGATGGTCTTGGAGAACACGAACACGGCCAGCACGACGAGCAACGCGCCCCAGCACCAGAGGTAGTAGGTCTTGATGCCGAAGGTCATGGATTCTGCCGTGCCTCCGGTTGCTTTCAGCAGCGCGGCCGACGAGCCGCCCAGCCAGAACGGCCAAGCGAAGGTGAGGATCGACAAGACGGCCCAGGTCCAGGGCCAGAACAGCCCCCGTGGCGGAATGTCTCGAGTCATGGTGAAGAACGAGCGTCCGGTGACCAGGCTGTATTTCACGCATTCGATCACCAGCACCGTTTCCACGATCGTCGAGATGGTCATGATCCAGAACAGGTTGACCGCGCCCTGAGCGGCCAGGTTCGGAATCAGCATCGTTTCCCCCCCGCCCACCGAGATCCCGAAGTTGATGGCTTGCGGTCCCAAGGCGGCAATCAAGCCCGCGACCGTGAGCGGATAGGGGTCGGGCACTTTGAACAACTTGGGTTTGTCTGGCGTTGACATACGAGTCCCCCTCTGAACAGTTGCCGTTTTTGTGTGCCGGGGGTGGCCGACCGATCTCGTGTACGCGGCTTCTTGATGTCGCCCCGGACGCTCGGTATTCTTCTTTTGTGCCATTGTACTTCTCGTCATGCACGGATCACCACGACCCGACGCCGATCGGGGAAGCCTGCTACTTCCGTGCTGAAGCAGTCCCGTCGGGGTCCGCGCCTCTACGGGCCCGTAACGCAACGATGCACAGGGGCGCGCTATGCGCGGCATCGAGCTTCTCAGCAGCCTGCTCGAGATCATCGGCGTAAATATCGTCCTCAGCGGGGATAACGCCGTGGTTATCGCACTGGCCTCCCGTACGCTGCCCTCGAACCAGCGGCGGACAGCCATCCTACTGGGCAGTGCAGGCGCCATCGTGATGCGGATCGCGCTGACGATCGTGGCCGCAGAGCTCCTGCAGTTGCCATGGTTGAGGCTGGCCGGCGCGCTTCTGCTGGTGTGGATCGGCGTCCGCATGCTGCTGGACAACGGCGAGGACCACGATCCGGTGACGGGGAACGCATCCAGTCCATGGGCCGCCATACGCACGATCCTCGTGGCCGACTTCGTGATGAGCCTGGATAATGTCCTGGGTGTGGCGGCTGCGGCGCGCGGGCAGCTGACGTTGCTGATCGTCGGTTTGATCATCAGCATCCCGCTGATCGTGTTCGGCAGCGCCCTTGTCCTGCGAATCATGGACCGGTTCCCGATCCTCGTGACCCTGGGTGCGGGGCTGATCGGCTACGTAGCCGGGGAGATGCTGGTAGACGAGCCGGTCGTCGAGTCGTGGCTACCGGTAAGCGAGGCGCTCGTGTCATATGGCGTACCGGTCGCGGGCGCTCTGGTGGTGATCTTAGCCGGGCACGGTATTGCCGCTCGCGTCCCGCGTTCACGCCGCCGCCAGGTGATCGACCTCGACGGGAGTGATTCAACCCGCCCGCGGCGCTAGACAGTGCGCCTGCGCGAGCATAGGAGAGTACAAGCATGCGTATACTGGTTCCGGTCGACGGCTCCGAGGGCGCCCTGCGCGCGGTTCGCTACGCCATTTCTCTGCGCGAGAAATTCCGCGAGCCGATGCAGTTCGATCTGATCAACGTTCAGCGCCGCATCGCCTCTGGCAACGTGCGCATGTTCGTCTCGCAGGAGGAGATCAACCGTTTCTATCAGGAGGAGGGCGCGAGCGCTCTGCGCGAGGCGCGCGAGGCGTTCGCGAGCTCGGCGGCTCCGTGCGCGGTCCACGTAGCGGTGGGAGACGAGCCTGAATGCATCGCCCGCTACGCAGCCGAGCATGCGTCGGATCTGGTCGTGATGGGGACGCGCGGCATGGGGACGATCGCCAGCATGCTGCTCGGCTCGGTGTCGGCGCGGGTCATCCACCTCTCGCCCGTACCGGTTCTGCTGGTGAAGTGAGCGGTGCAGCCCGCGGGCCGTAAGGCGGCAGCGTCGTCAAGCGCTGATCCTCCACTGCGCCGCCGGCGGTGAAGTGGTAGAGGCTCTGCCACGCGTGGCCTTCGAGTCCCAGCAGCCGATGCATCTCGTCGTCGAAGAAGCAGCCGATGCCGGTTGCGCGGATCCCGGCGGCTTCGGCCTCGAGGTATAGCGTCTGCCCGATGATGCCGCACTCCCAGTAAAGCCTCCGGTAACGCCACGGCGAGCCCTCGATATTGTCGAAAGACGCGAGCATGCCCAGCGCGTAGCAGGAATCGGCGGCGATGTTCTGATGGCAGCAGATCAGCTGCGCGGCTTCACGCGCGTCATACGGCCACAGCAGGTAGAGCGGTAGGTGTCGCGGGCCGACCTTTCGCCAGCGCCAATCGCGTGGCTTTGCGGATTGGAGTGACCCGAGCGCGGCTGCCTCGCGCAGGAACGCATACAGTCCCGGCTCGAGCCCGTCGACCCGATGCACGAAGAGCGCCAGATGGACGCGTAGCGGCCAGGGCCAGGCATTCCACGGGGGCGTGAACGCACGCGGCAGCAGCGGTTCCAGCATGGTGTAGAAGGCGTCGGCCGAGATCGACGTTACCCCGTCGAAGTCCACCGCGCTGCGACGTTGGCGGAAAATAGTGGCGGCGGAGACATCGAGGCGGGGCGCCGAAAGCTCGAATGTCTCAACCGGCACGGTTGGAGCCGCAAGCAGCGTCCGCGGCTTCGGCGTGGCTTCGTGCGCATGGTCGATGTCGGGCCACGGAACGTGCTCGTCGCTCAACCGGTTGGGGACGCCGAACCAGCTCGCGGCGCGGGCTGCAGCGAGTAGCTCGTCGAGCACTGGTGGCTCGCCCGGGCCTACCCACAACAGACAGTCGGGTTCCTCTCGCTCGACGCCGAGGAAGTCGGTGCTTCTGTCGAGGCCGAGCAAAGCGGCCACATCCTCGTCCGCCGCCGCATCGACCATTCTCGTCTGCCAACCGAGCGACGCAGCCGCATAGCTCACCGCTGCGATGGCGTGCCCGCAGTCGTGCTGGCAATAGCGGAACGCACGCATACCGTACTTCCAAGCTTCGCGCCAGTAGATCGACGCGATCCCGATCCATACGCCGTTTGCGATCGCCGGCGCCGACGCATTCCAGCGCACGCGCTGTTCGAGGACGTGATCGCGGCTCAGGTAGTGATAGACGCCGCCCTCTAGGCCCGGAAGGTCGCAGGTGACGAGGTAGCCCTCGGTCGGATGCAGGTTCCCGCTGGATGGATTGCAACGCAGCGCCCAGGAGGTTCCCCGATAGGATTTCCACGCCGAGATGGCGAGCGAGAGCTCGAACAGCACCGCAATCGAGGCGCGCGTCAGCGAGGCAGGCTCGCTCAGGCGACCGGAACGCACGTCGTTGTAGCGACTGAGAAGGCCATCGGCGGCCAGCTCCAGCTCGATACGCGGCGCGCCCAGGTAACTGCGAAACGGATCGGGTTGGTTCGCCCAGTCGAGATACCCGGGCCCGGGCGCGTACCGGGTCAGGTGATGCTTGCTGCGCTCGTGGTATTCGAGTATGGCTCGGCCCGGATCGATCATAGCCGGTCATTATCGATCACCCGACGCACGGGCACCCGTGTGAGCGGGGTGATGCTTCCCTACAATACGTGCAGGCCTCTCGATACCCCTGGCATCCGAACCATGGTCGTACTGTTTACCGACTTTGGCGCCGACGATATCTACGTCGCCCAGGTCAAGGCGGTGTTGCTGCAGCAAATGCCTCAGGGCACCCCAATCCTCGATCTGCTGCACGGAGCGCCGAATTTTGATGCGAGGGCAGGGGCTCATCTGCTCGCGGCGCTGCAAGCATGGTTCCCAGCCGGTTCGGTGTTTCTGGCCGTTGTCGATCCCGGGGTTGGGAGCGCGCGCGACGCGATAGTGCTCGAGGCGGACGGCAAGGCGTACGTCGGCCCGGACAACGGCTTGCTGTCCGTTGTCGCTGCGCGCGCCGGGAAGGCGCGCACCTGGCGCATCGTGTGGCGGCCTGAAACGCAATCGGCATCGTTCCACGGGCGCGACTTGTTCGCTCCGACAGCCGCATCGATTGCGGCAGGCCATCTTGCGAAGGACCAGCTCGAGGAGACGGCCGGATTAAGCGTCCGGTTCGGGGCCAACGATCTGGGCGAAGTCATTTACATCGACCACTATGGCAACGTGCTGACCGGCCTGCGGGCGGGCAATATGTCGCGTAGTGCGAAGATCGAGGCCGGCGGGCGCCGGCTCCCCTTCGCGCGCGTCTTTGCGGAGGCTCCGCCCGGAAGTGCGTTCTGGTATGAGAACAGCGTCGGGCTCGTGGAGATCGCGATAAACGGTGCCAGCGCAGCGGAGCTGATGGGGATGCGGGTGGGCGACTCGGTCAGAATCGTCTCCTGACCGCTCCTTTTCACCGCAAGCGCGTGCGGTAACTTCGGTGACATCGCCACTGAACATAAAGGACCACCAGCTATGAAAATCACCGATCTTCAGGTTCTGCAGCTCCCCGGACCGGACCTGCCCAGGGCGATGAAGCCGGCCTGGGCCCCGGGCAGCGAATGGCGACGCTGGGGCGGCACCATCGTCAAGGTCATGACCGACGAGGGGATCGTCGGGCTGGGCTCGCCCGGCTATGCGATCTCACCGGCGATCGAGTCCTGGATCAAGCCGAAGCTCATCGACCAGGACCCGTTCGCGCTCGAGCGCCACGCGCGGATCTTCCGCAATGCGGGGTCGGGATGGGGCGTCGAGATCGCCCTCTGGGACATCATAGGCAGGGCATGCGGTCAGCCGGTCTACAAGCTCTGGGGCGGCTTTCGCGACCGCGTGCCGGCATACGCATCGTCCATCGAGGTGAGCACACCTCAGCAGCGTGCCGAAGACATTTTGCGCCTCCGGGCGGACGGCTGGCGAGCGGCCAAATTGCGCATCCACGATGAGTCCATCCAGGCGGACATCGCGCAGGTCGAGGCGGTGCGCCGCGCCGCCGGTCCGGACTTTACCCTCATGGTCGACGCAAACCAGGCGCAGTTGCCGGGCACGCTGCAGCCCGAGGCCGGTCCGGTCTGGAGCTACGAACGCGCATTGAACACCGCGCGCGAGCTGGAGCGGCTGGGGGTGTACTGGCTCGAGGAGCCGCTCGATCGCTATGATCTGGATAACTTGACGCGACTCGCTGCAGCGGTGGAGATCCTGATCGCCGGCGGCGAGAACAACTGCGGACTGCACGAATATCGCTGGCTGATCGAGCGCAACTGTTACGACGTTCTCCAGCCGGAGGCGATGGTCGGCGAGACGATGTCCCAGATCCGGAAAGCCTGCGCGCTGGCCGAGATGCATCACAAGCTCTGCGCTCCCCATCATGGCGGCGGCGGACTCGGCTTCGTGGCGCACCTGCACCTGTGCGCTGCGATCCCGAACTGCCCGTTCGTGGAAGTCTTCCATGATCCGCCCGGATTCAGCAGTGACATCTTTCAGTGGTACCTGGCCGAGCCGATCCGGCTCGATGCTTCCGACGGCTGCATGCCCTTGCCGCAGAAGCCCGGCTTGGGCGTCGAGCTCGACGAGGATAAGGTTCGGCGATACGCAGTGGCCCGCTGAGCCTATCTGTAGGAACACGACCGTGAACGAGCGAGTAGCACCGACGCCTGCGGTCACAGCGCGACAACCCTCGACCGGTCGCTCCATCGAGCGGCGCGAGGACGCTGCGTTGCTCACAGGCGGCGGGCGCTACGCGGATGATCTGGGCACTCGACCCGGCACACTGCACGCCGCGTTTCTGCGTTCACCCTACGCGCACGCTCGAGTGCGCGATATCGATGCAACCGCTGCGCTGGGCTTGCAGGGTGTGCGCGCTGTGCTTACCGGGGCCGAAGTCGAGCGTTGGGCCGCGCCGTTCGTGGTCGGCGTCAAGGCGCCCATGGAGCACTGGTGTCTGGCCGTGGACAAGGTGCGCTACGCGGGCGAGCCCGTCGCGGTGGTCGTGGCGGAAGACCGCTACCTCGCCGAGGATGCCCTGGAGCTGATCAAGGTCGACTACGAACCGCTTCCTGCCGCGGTCGAGATCGAATTGGCGATCTCGGCGGACGCGCCGATCCTGCACGAACGAGTCGGCTCGAACGTCGTGAGCGATCGCAACTTCGCGTATGGCGATCCCGATGCTGCCTTTGCGTCCGCGCCGCACCGAGTTCGGCTGCACGTGCGTTACCCGCGCAACTCCTGCACGCCGATCGAATGCGCGGTGGTCGTCGCGGAGCATCTCGCTGGCGACGAGGGCTACGACGTGCTGGCGAACTTCATGGGCCCGTTCTCACTGCACGCAGTCATGGCGCTGGCGCTCAAGGTGCCAGCCGCGAAGCTGCGCCTGCGCGCCCCCCGCGATTCCGGCGGCAGCTTCGGAGTGAAACAGGCAGTGTTTGCCTACGTGGTGGCGCTGTGCCTCGCCTCGCGCAAGGCAGGCGCTCCAGTGAAATGGGTTGAGGATCGCCTGGAGCATCTGCTTGCGGCCACCTCGGCGACTGGCCGCGCCTCCACTATCGAGGCCGCGGTGCAGCCGGACGGGCGCATTACCGCGCTTGCCTACGACCAACTCGACGACTGCGGTGCATACCTGCGCGCGCCTGAGCCCGCCACTTTCTACCGCATGCACGGGTGCCTCACCGGCGCCTACGACATCCGCCACTTGCGGGTGCGTAACCGGGTCGTGCTGACCAACAAGACGCCGGCGGGCCTGGTGCGCGGTTTCGGCGGCCCGCAGGTGTACTTCGCGCTCGAGCGCCTGATGCAACGGATCGCGATCGAGCTCGGGCTCGACCCGCTCGACGTGTATCGCCGCAACTTCATCCGCGCAGATGCTTTCCCGTATCGGGCCGCAGCCGGCGCGCTCATCGACTCCGGCGACTACCACGCTGCGCTCGAGCTTGCTGCGCAGCGCGGCGGCCTGGCGGATCTGCATGCCCGGCGGGCACGGGCGCGCACCGAGGGACGACTGTATGGAATCGGCTACGCCGCGATCGTCGAACCTTCAATTTCTAACATGGGCTACATCACCACGGTGCTGCCAGCAGAAGCGCGCGCTAAAGCGGGGCCAAAGAACGGTGCGATAGCAAGCGCTACGGTAAGCGTCGATCTGCTCGGCGGCGTCAGCGTAGTGGTCGCATCGGTTGCGCAGGGCCAGGGGCACATCACCGTGCTTGCCCAAGTGGTGGGCGACGTGTTCGGTCTCAGGCCCGATGAGATCGCAGTCAACGTCGAGCTGGATACGCAGAAGGACGCGTGGTCGGTCGCCTCGGGTAACTACTCGAGCCGCTTTGCGGGAGCGGTTGCGGGCACGGCGCATCTGGCTGCCGTGAAGCTGCGCGCCAAGCTTGCCAGGATCGCGGCCGCCCAGCTTGGCTGCGCAGTGGACGACGTCATGTTTGCGGACAGCAAGGTGTTCGCGCACCAGATGCCAGACAGAGTGCTTCCTTTCACACGGGTTGCGAGCAGCGCCCACTGGGCTCCCGCTCTACTCCCAGACGGGATGGCCGCCGGTCTGCGAGAGACGGTGTTTTGGACGCCGGAGCAGCTCGCGGCCCCCGACGAGCAGGACAGAGTGAACACGTCAGCGGCGTACGGGTTCGGGTTCGATCTGTGCGCGGTCGAGATCGAGCGCAACACCGGCAAGGTGCGCATCGACCGCTACGTCACGGTGCACGATGCGGGCAGGCTGCTCAATCCGGCTCTGGCCGAGGGTCAGATCCGCGGCGGGTTTGCGCAGGGGCTTGGCGCGGCACTGATGGAAGAGTTCGCCTACAGCTCGGATGGTGCATTTCTCTCCGGGACATTCGCCGACTACCTGGTGCCCACCGCGATGGAGGTGCCGGAGCCGCTTATTTTCCATATGGAAACGCCGTCGCCCTTCACCCCGCTCGGCGCGAAGGGCGTCGGCGAAGGCAGCAACATGAGCACGCCGGTCTGCATCGCGAATGCCATCGCCGATGCGCTGGGCCAGGCCGTCGATCCAGAAAAGATCACCCTTCCGCTCACGCCCTCGAAGATTGCATCGCTGCTCGGCATGCCAGATCCAGCCTCCGGACGACGGTGGCAGACCGTCGCACACGCCGCCGTGGTGGCCAGTGTGGACCTCGGCGTCACTTCTCCCCCCGGCGCGTGGACGCGCCTCTTGCGCTGGCTAGGTGTCGGCCAGTGAAGCCCGCGGCTTTCGACTACATCCGGTGCGATTCCGCAGACGAGGCGGTCGCGCTCCTGGCCGAGTACGGCGACGATGCGCGTGTGCTTGCCGGCGGCCAATCGCTCATGCCGATGCTCAACATGCGCGTCGCGCAAACGAAGATGCTCCTCGACATCTCCCGTGCAGCAGATCTCGCCGTGACGCGTGTCGCCGACGGAGTACTCTCTGTGCGCGCGGCGGTTACACAGGCTGCTGTGGAATGGCGTCCGACTTTAGTGGACGAGGTGCCGCTTCTGGCTCAGGCGTTCCCGCACCTGGGTCACGTCCAGACGCGCAACCGGGGCACCGTGTGCGGCTCGATTGCGCACGCGGATCCCAGTGCGGAGCTGCCCCTGTGTCTCGCCATGCTTGGCGGTGAAGTCGTGCTGCGCTCGCGTACCGATCGACGCACGCTACCGGCAGAGCAGTTCTTCCGAGGCGCCTTGTCCACGGCGCGCCAGCCGGCCGAAATCGTCGAGGAGGTACGCTTCCCGCTTGCGCGCGGCGGCGAGCGCTATGCCTATGCCGAGGTCGCGATGCGGCATGGCGACTTTGCCATCGTGGGATTGGCGGCGGCGGTCAGTGCGGCTGAGATCCGCATCGGCGTGGGTGGTGTCGCGGACCGACCCTGGATACAGCGCTGGCCTCGTCTGGCCAATGACGAACTGGACGCGGCGCTCAACCAGCTCGCTTGGGACCTCGGGGCGCGCGACGACCTGCACGCGAGCGGCGCCTACCGGCGGCACCTGGTGCGCACCCTGGGCAGGAAATTGATTGAGGAGCTGCGGCGGTGAAGCGGTTCACGCGCGGCGTCCGGCACCGGATCGAGCTCACGCTCAACGGCCTCAAGCGTACCGGGCACTGCGAGCCGCGCATGCTGTTGTCGGATTTCCTGCGACAGGAACTCGGCGCGACCGGAGTCCACATCGGCTGCGAGCACGGCGTGTGCGGAGCGTGCACGGTACGCATCAATGGCATCGCCCAGCGATCGTGCCTGTCTCTGGCGGTCGTTGCGGAAGGTCAGGACGTACGGACCGTGGAATCGCTGGCTGGAGCCGAGGGGTCACTGTCCGATCTGCAGACCGCATTCCGCCGCCACCATGCGTTGCAGTGTGGATTCTGCACGGCAGGGATCTTGATGTCGGCCTCCGAGTTCCTCGAACGCTGGCCTGAACCCACCGAACGGCAGGTGCGCGAGATGCTGTCGGGACATTTGTGCAGGTGCACTGGATACACCCCGATCGTCGCGGCCATCCTCGCCGTGGCTGCCGAACGGCGCAAGCAGCAGCTTGAGCGCTAAATGAGCTAAAAAGCAGGGCCGGAACGGTTGATCCTTCCCTCTATGCGCATCCCTGCGACCGGGCCATACTGATACTCGCGACGCTTGTATCTTGCCTTGGCGACCAGCGAGTAAGACCCTGTGTGCTTTCCGGTGAGCTGACGCAGCGCACGCGCCTCGATGTCTGCCAGGTTTCTACGGCAGACAACCATCTGAGTGCCACGCGCTGGAACGAGGACGTCATCCCGAGCGAGCGGCACGTGGCTGATGTCCGGGACCCCGTACAGGGATAATGGGGAAATCTTCACCTCGACAACGGTAAGCGGACGGCCCAGGTAATTGATGACGTTGAGGCTGATCTCGACGTAGGGCAACTGCGGGGCCAACTCGATGACGAAGCCCAGCGGGTGCACTTCAAAGTCCCAACTTGGCTGATGAGCAGGCGCGTTCCCGCGGCCCCTTAGCGCGAGCCCGAAGGCTCGCAGGCTCCCGACGATCGTTGCGGCGGAGATCACTCCACCAAGTATCTGAGCTATTGGCACGAGGTTCTTGGTCCACCCGGCGATAAACGACGACCTCGATCTTTCATCGTGTGAATCCGTAGCTTCTTGAGCTCCACGATCGACGTAGTCGCGTTTTATTTTGGCGCATAATTCTGCCCACAATTCTCAAACGCCCTATTTTCCGGCCCGTTAGGTTATCAAGATATCTGCACCACTCTTGACCGCCAAACGCCGCCAACAAACGAGCGTGCCTGACTGGCGCTTTGGCGTATCGCCCGAGCGGCCGGAGCCAGGGTCGTTTCCACAAGGAGAACGGATGACACTCGACCATCCCCCCCGGGGGCTCCTGGACGATCTCGATGGCTTTCGCATTGAGCTTGACGAGGTGCGCAGGCGCGCCGACATCATCCTGGACCGGCCGCCTCTGAATGTAGTGAGCATGCCACAGCGCGACCAGCTGCGCTGTGCCTTCGAAGCACTCGATGCGCACCCGGACGTGCGCGTGATCGTGCTGCGCGGCGCGGGTGAGCATTTCTCGAGCGGAGGCGACATCAAGGGCTTCCTCGAGGCCAGCCCGGAGCAGGTGTCCAAGCTCGCGTGGAACGTAGGTGCGCCGGCGCGGTGCGAGAAACCGGTCGTCGCGGCGACTCGCGGCTACTGCTTCGGGGTCGGATTCGAGCTTTCGCTCGCTTGCGACTTCCGCATCGCTTCGGAGACGGCGCTGTATGCCTTGCCCGAACAGAAGCTCGGCCAGATTCCGGGCTCCGGCGGCTCCGCGCGGCTGCAGAAGATGATCGGCATCACGCGCACCAAGGACTTGGTGATGCGCTCGCGCCGCATCGCGGCGAAACAGGCGTACGACTGGGGCATCGCGACCGAGTGCGTCTCGGACGCCGACCTCGAGCGGGCGACAGACGCTTTGGTGGAAGAGCTGCGGGAGTTTTCACCGCTTGCACAGCGCACGGCGAAAAAGCTGCTTAACGACACCGAGGATGCGTCGCTCAGCATCGGGATCGAGATGGAAGGCCATTGCTACAGCCGGCTGCGTTCGTCGGACGATTTCCGCGAGGGCGTGACGGCTTTCCATGCGAAGCGGAAGCCGGCGTTCAAAGGAAGCTGACTGAAAAGCGTCGAATGCGGCGGAGGCGCAACACCTCGCCCCTTTCCCGCTCCTCCCCCGCATGCGGGGGAGGAGCGAGTCGCACCGTGCGTTGTCACTCAATTGCGCACTAGAAAAGAGCACTCAGATCGGGAAGACCACGACCTCGCGAATGGTGTGGCCCCGGCGGATCGCGTCAAACCCGCTGTTGATCTCTTCGAGTCGGATACGGCGCGTGACCAGCTCGTCGAGCTTGAGTCTGCCTTCCAGGTATTGCTGCACCAGCCAGGGAAAGTCGCGCCGCGGACGCCCGCCGCCATAGCTAGAGCGCACGATCCGCTTCTCGCCCATCAGCGAACCCCATCGGAACGCGACTTCTTGGTTCACATTGACCTTGCCCAGGAACACGACCTGTCCGCCCGGGCGCACGGCCTCCAGCGCCAGCCGGAACGCGCGCTCGTGACCCGCGGCCTCGAACACATAGTCGGGCCCGCGCCCCTGGGTAACGCTACGCAGCCGTTCGACGACATCCGGCCCCGCAGCATCCATGCTCAGATCTGCGCCGAAGAGTTTCGCGCCGCGAAGCTTGGCATCGCTCACGTCGGCCGCAACAATTAGCCCGGCCCCGGCGAGCTTCGCCCCCTGGATCGCGTTCAACCCCACCGCCCCACAGCCGATCACCAGTACGCTGGCCCCCGGCTCCACGCGCGCCTTGCGCGTGGCCGCACCCACGCCGGTCATCACGCCGCAGCCGATCAGGCAGGCACGATCGAAGGGTATCTCCTTGGGCACGGCAATGGCGCCCGACTCCGGCACGACGCAGTACTGCGCGTGCGAGGACACCACCGAGAAATGATGGATCTGGCGACCGTTGCGCGACAGGCGCGAGCGCCCGTCGAGCAGCATGCCCTTGGGTTGCCAGCGCGTGAAGGTTTCGCACAGGATGGGCAGGTCGCGCTCGCAGTAGAAGCATTGCCCGCAATGCGGATTCCATGAGCAGATCACATGATCGCCGGGTTTGACCTGCGTTACGGCAGCGCCGACCGCCTCGACCGTGCCGGCGCCCTCGTGACCGAGCACGATCGGGAGCGGATAGGCAAGCGAGCCCTCAATCACCTCCAGGTCCGTGTGACACAGTCCGCTCGCATGCACGCACACCAGGACGTCGGTCGCAGCTAGCTCGCCCAGCTCGATCTCTTCGATCTCGAGCCGCTTTCCCACCTGGTTCAGCACTGCGGCCTTGAACTTCACGTGCTCACGGTCCGGTAGCTCGGCCAAGCTGCTCGGCGATGAACCGGTTCCACACCTCGTCGGGCCGCCAGATTGCATGCATGTCCTTGCGCGCTTCCTCCTCAGGCACGCCCTCGTGCAGCGTGCGATAAAGGTAAACGAAAGCGGAAACGCGCTTGTTGGCCGCGCAGTGCACGAAGACGCGGCGATTTTCACAGGCGTGCATGAGCCCGCAGAACAGATGGAAGTCGGCTGCGGTGGGCGCCTGGAACTGCACCGGGATCTGGAAGTAGGCCATGCCCTCGCGCGTGACCAGATTGCTTTCGTGTGGGATCGCTCCCTCTGAGGTGGTGAGTGCGAGGTTGATCACCACCTCGAACCCCGCTGCCCGGATAGCGGGAATGTGCTCTTCCCTGGGCATGCCCGACGTCCCTAGACTCGGTGAGATCAAGCGGAAATCGCGGATATTCTCGATGACTGGTGTGTCCATGCGGTCACTCCCGGTCAACCCATGCCAGTGTAGTTCGCATGTTGCGAAAATAGCAGCGCGATGCGGGCATCGCAAGCATCAAAACGTCGGCATCTCTTCACTTTTCGCACCAGCCGCAAGCGGGTTCCGAATGCGCCTGACGCATGGGGTATCGGCGTGTAGACTTTCCAGCGTTCTTGGACAGGGGAGGAATTTCGATGTCTGGGATCGACCGTCGCAATGCGCTGCCCGTGGCCCTCGCGGCGGCGTTCGCGCTGCCGCTTTGGCTGGTAGCGCCCGCTGACGCGGCAGCAGACGGCACCGGCTGGTTCAGCTCGGAGCAGGTGAGTCAGGGCCGCTGGGAATACTCGCAGAAGTGCTCGACCTGTCATGGCGCCCAACTTCAGGGCGCCGGTGCGCCCGCGCTTACGGGCCGGCAGTTCGACGTCCAGTGGAGCGGAAAGACGCTTCACGATTTCTACAACTACGTGCATGACCGGATGCCGCTGGGCCAGGGCGGTGCGCTCAACAGCCAGGAGTACGCGGACATCGTGGCCTACGTGCTGGCGCAGAACGGACTGCCGTCGGGAAACGAAAAGCTCACACCGTCCTCTCCCATGGATCGCGTGCTGACCCTGACGTCCGCTGGAGCCGTGGCCAGCTCGTCGGCTTCTGCCGCAGCGCCGGTAGAGCTGGGCAAGCTGTACGGTTCGCTCAAGCAACCTACCACGCACGGCCCGACGCAAGCTGAGCTCGATCGAGCCGATTCGGCCACCGGCAACTGGCTCATGTACAACAAAGGCTATCGAGGCGAGCGCTACTCGCTGCTGAATCAGATCAACGTGGACAACGCGGAGAAGCTGCGGCCGCTATGCATGTTCCAGCTCGGTGAGCTGGGCACCTTCTCGACGGGACCCGTAGTGTACGACGGAATCCTGTATGCGACGACCCATCTGGGCACCTACGCGATCGATGCGACCAGCTGCAAGAAGCTGTGGAGCCACCAGCATGTCGCGCAGGGCCCTGAAATGAATGCGACCAACAAGGGCGTCGCAATCGCCGGCGGCCGCGTCATCCGCGGCACGCAGGATGGGTTCCTGTATGCGCTCGACGCCAAGACCGGCGCCCCGCTCTGGGTGCGTCAAGTGGCGGACTGGAGCATCGGCGAAGGCGTGGGCGCTGCGCCCGTCGTCTGGAAAGATGTCGCCTACATTGCCAAAGCCGGCGGAGACTGGGGCATCCGCGGCCGCATGATGGCCTTCAAGGTCGCTGATGGGTCTCCGGCCTGGACTTTCGATCTGACGCCAACCGGTGATGAGGTCGGCGCGGACACTTGGCAGAAACCCGGCACGGCGCTGCGCGGTGGCGGCGCCGCCTGGGTGACCTACGCGCTGGATCGTGAGACGGGCACGATCTTCGTGCCGGTTGGCAACCCCGGCCCGGACTACAACAACAAAATGCGTCCCGGCGCCAACCTTTTCACCATCTCCGTGGTCGCGCTGGACGCGCGCACCGGGAAGCTGAAATGGTGGTATCAACTCCGGCCCAACGACGACCATGACTGGGACGCGACCGTGGTCTCGCTGTTCGACGCTGACGGCAAAAAACTTGTGGCCACCGCGGGCAAGGAAGGCATCCTGCACGTGGTCAACCGCGAGGACGGCAAGCTGGTGTTCAAGTTACCGGTGACCACCGTGCTGAATCACGATGTTCCGATCACGCCTGAAGGCGTGCGCGTGTGCCCGGTCGCCGGCGTGCAGTGGAACGGCCCGGCCTACAGCCCGGCGACGGGCCTGCTGTATGTCAACGCCATCGATTGGTGTACCTTCTTCAAGCTCGGCCCCGATCCGAAATGGGTGGCGACCGTGCCTTATACCGGCCTTGCCAACGGTTGGGGCACCAACGACCCCATCAGCAAGTGGCAGGGGTGGATCAACGCAATCGACCCCAAGACGGGCCAGATGGCCTGGCGCATCAAGCGGCCGACGCCGATGTATGCGGCGCTCACGCCGACTGCGGGCAACGTGCTGTTCACTGGGGATCTGAATGGCGACTTCCTCGCGCTCGACGCACGCAACGGCAAGAGCCTGTACAGCTTCAACACAGGAGGGCCGATTGCAGGCGGCATCGTGACTTATGAGCGCAACGGCCGGCAATACATCGCGGTGGCGTCGGGCAGCAGCGGAGGGTCGATTCCCCTCTCCGGGGCTTGCACGATCGTGATCTTCGGGTTGTAGGGCCAGGCGTCACCCAACGAGTGCCGTCACCCAAGGACGGCAATCCCTCCTCCGAGTCGCCGCGCAGCGACTCTTACCGTCCAGAGGACTGGATGGCGAGTCGGTGTAAATAAGTCACATCCTGGACGGGAATTCGCACGGGATCGCCGGGGGGAAGGGGGCTAACCTTGCGATCGTAGGGGCTGTCCAGACGGGCCGGAAGCCATACGACTTGAGGCTGAGTGCGGCCGGCAGCAGACGAGAGTTCTGGAATCCGATCCGGGCCGTTAAACGTAGATCCCAGACAGCACCCTCGATAGGAGGTGGCAAATGAACATGAAACTATTGCTCCCATTGATCGCGGCACTGGCGCTCACTCCGCTGTTTGCGCGCCAACATGGATTCAGCCCGAATCTGAGCGTCGGAAACGTCTATACGAGCGACTGGCAGGTGGGCACGCACGGGGAAGGGTACGAGCAGGGCGGTGGGTTTGAGTGTGTCGCGGGCGGGGCAGACCTGGTGCGGCGCGCAGCGCCACCCTTGATCGGGGCAAGCGTGAGGCCATATGGATCGATCGATCTCAAACCGCGTGACCCGGCCGTGTGCGCGAGCTCCTGAGGCGGCGCGCAGGACCCTTCGAAGCCTACGAGCGGCGCTTCAGGGCTGGTCCGTGGTTAAAGCTCCGAAGGCGCGCGTCGCGTAGCTGCGCGCCTCTCGGATCAAACTGCCTCCTCATCGTCACTCCTTCGCTAGGACCGCATCGATAGCGGGCAGGGCGGAACCCAGCCCCGCTCGTGACGCCTCCTCGCGCAACCTCCTGAGCTCGCTCAGCACCTGGCCGCTCGGGCCGCTTGTGCCCACCGCTGCCAGTGCGCGGGCGCGGGCAGCGAGCAGCCCGGCCCAGGGCAGCGGCTCACCCCGGACATAATCTTCCAGGGCGTTTGCGTAACGCACGGCCTCGCTCCACTCCCTTGCCGCGAGAGCAGCGTCGATCGCGGTCCAATAGAACCAGAGGTGACAGTGGCTAACGCAGGGCTCGCGCAGCAAGGCTTCGCCTTGTTCGAGCGCGCGTCGGCGTTCGATGGGGTCCGCAGCCGCATACGCGATGGCGCCGAATATAGCGGCTCCGAGGAAGCCCATGCCGGTCTGTCGTGCCAGCTCGAGGGACTCGGCCAGCTGCTGTCTCGCAACTTCGAGGTTGCCTTGGGCGATCCCCAGCGTTGCGAGCACAAAGAGCACCGCGGATTCGAACCGGCGCGCGCCTGCCGGCCGCGCCAAGGTCAGGCACCTCAGGCCGGCCCGTTCCGCCTCGTCGTAGCGCCCAGCCATTACCAGCAGAAAGGTGACCGATTCCTGCGCGAAGATCTCGCTCTGCACCAGGCCGATCTTGTGGGCTGCATCACATGCGGCCTGCGCCTCCGCCACGGCGCGATCCAGCTCATTGCTGTATAGAAGGCAGTGGCCGACCATGGCGCGGTTGGGGGCCTCGACTCTGACCAACCCCGCCTGCCGGGAGAGCTCCACGCAATCCCTGAAGTATCCCAGCGCGGTGAGCATGCGGCCCCGCGCATACTGCGCATCGCCCAGGCCGCTCAGGGCGTGCGCCTCACACTCGGGATCGCCAACTTGCCGCGCGAAGGCGAGGGCGGACTGGTGCTCGTCGTGGCACTCGCTGACCTTGCCTTGAGCGAAGTACAGATTGCCGCGCGTGTGCCGGATCCGGGAGGAATCCGCGACCAGCCCTAGGCGCTGAGCGATGGGTTCGGCCTGATTCAACGCCTCCATCGCAGCGGCGAAATCTCCGGTCACGCGATTGCCGGCTGCGACGCCCATCCACGCGCGGCAGCGTTGCGCCTCGTCTTCCGCGACCTGGACGGCTTCTCGAAATGCGCTGATCGAATCCTGCGAGCGGCCGAGCTCTCGCAGCACATCGCCTCGCAGGAGGCTAAGAGCGCAACGCAGAGACGCGCTGGTGGCCAACTGCGCCCCGCGTTCGGTCAGCTGAAGCGCCACGTCGAAGCGCGATCGTCCCGCCTGGTCTGTTGCCGCGGTCAAGTAGGCTTGTGCTGCCTCAGGGTCTCCCGCCCGATCCAGATGCTCGGCGCGCAAGATCGGCTCCTGCGTGCCGAACCAGTCGGCAGCCTTGCGATGCAGCTCGCGCTTCTTGCTGTGAAGCAGGGAGGAGTAGACCCCTTCCTGGATCAGGGCGTGAGCAAAAAGATAGTCGCTCCCCGCCGGGCGCACCAGGTCGGCGGCAACCAGCGCGTCGCAGGCGTAGTGGGGATCATCGATCAAGGCCCTGAGGGCCGCGATGCCGAAGCGCTTGCCGATAGTGGAGGCGGCTTGCAGCGCCTGCTTATCGCGCGTTTCCAGGCGGTCCATCCGCGCCAGCACCAGGCTCTGAATCGTGGGCGGAATGGCTGCGGCTTCGCTCTCTTGTACGTTGCGCAGCAGCTGCTCCAGGAACAGCGGGTTGCCCTCGGCGCGCTCGATGCAACTGGCCGCAAACCGATTCGAGGCCTCGATGAAACCACCGGCGAGCAGCCGCGCTTCCTCGGGCCGCAGCGGCCCCAGATCGATGGTCATGAGCGGACTGCCATGGGTCGAGGCACGCCAGATCTTGTCCAGCGGGTCGCCTTCGACGCGTGAGGTCATGACTAGCATCACCGGAATCTCGGTAGCGGTGATGGTCAATTGCGCGAGGTGGCGGAGCACGGAAGCGGAAGCCCAGTGCACGTCCTCGATGACCACCAGCCTGGGCCGTCGGCTAGCTGCATACTTGAGCACTGCAGCGACCGCTTCACCGGCACGCTGGGTGCGCGTCGCGTTGTCCATCGCGTCGAACATCGCTTGCAGTTCGGGCGGCTGTGCTAGATCGAGCAGGTCATTGATGAACACCGCGTGATCGGGGGCGATGAGGCCCTCGCTCACGCAGCCCTCCACCGCCGAGCGGCGCGCTGATTCATCGCCGGGCGCGGCCACCTGCAGCAGGCCGGCGAGAATCATCGGGATGGCGTCCTGGCCTTTGCGCACGCCGAAGTCCAGCACATGCCCGGTATGGCAGGCATAGCCCAGGGCGATCGCACCGGAACGCAGCTCCTCGATCAGCCGGGTCTTACCGATCCCTGGCTCCCCGCGGACGCAGATTGCCGTTCCGGCGCCGGATTCCAGAACCGCACGCAACGCGCCGCTGAGCTGGCGCATCTCGTTGTGGCGTCCGACGAACGGTCGGCGCTCGGCTTCGGCCGGGCGCAAACCGCTCACGCTCCATACGCGCAGCGGTTTGTCGAATCCCTTGATCGCGAGCTCGCCGAGCCCTTCGGCGTCAGCCAGGTGCGACACCGTTGCGTAGAGCGCATCCGAGATGAGCGTTTGACCCGACCCCGCGAGCGCGTCGAGCCGGGACGCGAGATTGACGGGATCTCCCGTCACGGCGTACTTCGGCTGCGCGCCGCCGGCGATGACAGCAGCGACGACCTCGCCGCTGGCGATTCCGATGTGCAGTCGCAACGCGTCGCCCGCCGCGTCGCGCAGCTGCGAGGCCTCCTTGTGCAGCTCCAGTGCGGCTCGCACGGCTCGCTCGCCGTCGTTTCCATACGCCACCGGCGCGCCGAAAACGGCAACCACGCCGTCACCGGCATGATCGATCACATGACCGCCATAGGCGGCGATGCGCGCATCGGTCAGCTCGTAGAAGCGGCTGAGCAGCGCCTGCACCTGTTCCGCGTCCATGTTGGCGCAAAGGGCGGTGTATCCGGAAATGTCCGCGAACAGCACCGTTGCGTGTCGGCGCTCTCCGGCTGGCGTTGCGCTGGCCGGTCGCTGCGCCGAGGAGGGGGCAGAGTCCACGGGACGTGCGCACCCGGGGCAGAACTTGGCTGCGTCGGGCAGTTGTATGCCGCAGTTGGTGCAAAAGCGGGTCAGCGGTGCGGCGCATTGCTCGCAGAACCTCGCGCCAGCTCGATTTGCGTGCTGGCAGCGAGGGCACGTCACCACCATCACCACCTGGGTGGCGGCTTCTTCACGATGACGAGCCGCTCTCCCTCATCCTTGATATAGCCACCGTTACGCAGATCCTTGAGAATGCGGCTGACCATCTCGCGGGCGCAGCCCACGCGGCTCGCCATCTCCTGCTGGGTGAGACGCTCGACGACCAGCTTCCCGTCCTGGTCCACAGCGAGTTCCAGCAGCAGTTGCCTGATCCGTCCATACACGTCGAGCAGAGCCAGGTCGCTGACCTTCTTTGTCAGCTCCCGGACGCGATGGATGAGGCTGCGGACCAGCTCCAGGCTGACCTCGGGGTTCTCTGCCAGAAACTGATTGAACTGTTCCCGGGAGACGATGGAGAACTTGCTCGGCTCGAGCGTCATGACTGACGCCGAGCGCGGCCCTTCATCGAGCATGATCTCGCCGAAGTACTCGCCCGGCCCCTGCGTGTTGAGAACCATCTCCTTGCCATCCTCATCGGCCAGGTACACCTTGACCTTGCCGGACAGGATCACGTAGAGGGAATCGCTGCGGTCGCCTTCGTTGATCAGGATGGCGTTCTTGGGGTAGGCCTTGACGGTCCCGTGCTGTGCCAGCGCCTTGAGATGCGGCTCGGGCAAGGACCACAGTGGCCCGTCCCCGGACGGACCGGTTGCCATAGAATCTCCTCGCGTTGGAATCAAGTGTGCCGTCAGCGGCGTTTCGGAGCAAGCACGTTCCGAACCTGTCCGGCTCGCAGGCGGCTGCCGCCCCAGGGATTTAGACCCGATCGTCCCGGCGTGTCCGCGCGCAGACGGTGCGGGCCTGGCACGCCGGGGCTTTATCGGTCAGGCGTCCGCGAACGCAAAGTCGACGGGAGGCTGCTTGCCGCTGATGATGCTCGCGATGGCATTCCCCGAACCGCAGGCCATGGTCCACCCCAGCGTACCGTGTCCGGTGTTGAGGAACAGGTTGGACACGCGCGTGCGCCCGACGACCGGCACGTTGCTCGGCGTCGCGGGACGCAATCCCGCCCACGGCTGCGCGCGCCAGTAGTCGGCAGCATCCGGAAACAGCTGCTCTGCGCGCCGCAGGATCGCGTTGCAGCGTACCGAATTGATCGAGGTGTCGTAGGCGTTCAGCTCCGCCGTTCCGGCGGCGCGCAGCCGATCGCCCAGGCGGGAAATCGCGAGCTTGGCGCCGTCATCTGTGAGGCACACGTGCGGGGCCGCCTCAAAGTTTCGGATCGGAATGGTGACCGAATAGCCTTTGACCGGATAGACAGGCACGCGCACACCCAGCGGCTTGACCAGGAAGGGAGTGTAGCTCCCGAGGCACACGAGGTAGGCATCGGCGCGCAGGACTTGCTCCGATCCCTCGACGTGGCGCACGCGCACGCCCGTGACGCGGCCTCCCTCTTGCAGCAGACGCTGAACCGTGGTCTGAAACAGGAACACGACGTCAACGCGGCGGCACAGCTCTTCCAGGCGGCGCGAGAACAAGTGCGCGTCGCCCGATTCATCGTGAGGAGAATAGGTGCCGCCGGCCAGGAACACCCGACTGTCCTTGAGTGCTGGCTCGATTTCTACACATTGCTGCGGCGTCTTGAGCTGCATCTCGAAGCCGTGGCTGCGCATGAGCGCGATGCGCGCCCCGGCGGCGTCCAGCTCGCGCACGTCGGTGTGCAGATGCAGGATGCCCAGCTCCGAGTGCTCGTAGCGGATCCCGGTGCGGTCGCGCAGGGCCTGCAGCTCGTTGCGGCTGAACCAGGCGAGCTTCAGGATCTCGAGTGTATTGCGACGGGTGCGACCGGGGAGGCACTCGTACAGGAATCGCAAACCCCAGCCCCACTGACGCATGCTGAGCCTTGGGCGAAACAGCAGCGGGGCATCTTCACGCCCCAGCCAGCGCAGGATCTTGAGCGGCGCGCCGGGGTTGGCCCACGGCTCGGCATGGCTGACCGAAATTTGTCCGCCGTTGGCGAAGCTGGTTTCGAAGCCGGCGATGGGCTGGCGGTCGACCACCGTCACCTCGTGGCCGGCCTCCGCCAGATACCAGGCGCTGGTCACGCCGACCACGCCCGCCCCCAACACCAAAACCTTCACGCCGCTGACCTCCACAGCTTTCTGGTCCGGCAGGCGCGCGGGCACTCGATCCGGCTCCGGCTGCGGGACGCCGTAGTATCGATGCGACCTGCCTGAAATGCAACTTGCGTCTGGGAGCACACTCACGCCAGTCCTTGTGCGGTACGCTCTGCAGCCCCGCGTCGCGTTCTCCCAGATTCACGCAGACTGAGCAAGCGCATGCGGAGCACACGCGGCTGAAACAGCATCGGCCACGCCCGATGATGACGGTATACTACCGGCGCGCTCGCGGCATGGGCGCCCTGCAATATGCGATCAGCACATGAACCAACAGCAGAGACGGAGGAAGCGATGAAGACAGAGCTGATGTATCTGGTCTGGGTCACGACACTCACCGCGCTCATGTGGATCCCTTACATCCTGGACCGGCTCTCGGTGTGGGGTTTGCTGGACACCGTTGGCTATCCTGACAATCCCAAGCCCCAGTCGCCGTGGGCGCGACGGATGAAGGCCGCGCACGCCAACGCAATCGAGAACCTTGTGATCTTCGCTGCGCTGGTGCTCGCGGCTCAGGCGGCTGGAATCAGCAACGGTGCGACGGTCATGGCATGCGTGGTGTACTTCTGGGCCAGGGTGGTCCACTTCCTCGCATACACGTTCCGGCTGCCTTGGGTGCGGACGATTGCGTTCACGGTCGGATTTCTCGCACAGATGACGCTGGCCTGGCAAATTCTTGCAACGTGAGGCGTGCCGCGCATGATGTCGCCTCTACACCGGCGCGCCAGCCACGCGCGCCGGTGCGCTCTTCTACGCAGTCTCGCGTCTATGGCCGGATCGGTTCGCACAATCCCGCTCGATCTGTCGCTTGTCCGCGTGTGCGCCTCTGGCAAACAACGCGCGGACGCTCGCGAAGCGGCCCCTCGACAGCCTACCGGCAAACCATCCGCTTGACGGCGAATCCCCCGCCAGGATAGGACACGGTGCGATCGAACACCACCTCACAGGTGCGCACTCCGGGGGGCAGCGCGGAAGCGATCTGCGCAGTGGAGCGCTCATAGCTGCATTGCAGGTAGAAGCTGCGCGGATTGTCCCCCAAGTCCCATGTGAGGATCAGCTCCTTGGCGGTCTGCCTGCGGTTGGTATATTTGATGGTCACGCGGTTGGCCGGCTGACCGTCATAGATAGTCACGCCCGACAGACGCGGCGCCTGTTCCGCGTAGGTGACGCTCCAGCCGGTGGGAGGGTCGGCGCGTTGACTCACGCTCAGGGTGTCGGGGCATTGGATCTCGGCACGCCCTGCCGCAGTCAGCCCGAGCAGGGCTACGGCGGCCATGCACTTGCAACGGATGGTGCTCATCGCCTACCTCACAGCTCGATGGGCCATGAGATTCCAGCGGAACAGCCGCCGTCCACGCGCAGCACCTGCCCGGTCACGAAGCGGGCCGCGGGCGAGGCCAGGAAGATCGCGCTGCCCACCAGATCGCGCACTTCGCCCAGTTTACCGAGCGGCGTGTTGCCTTCGCCCCAGGTCCGCATCTTGTCCTGCGCCCAGAGCTTTTTCGACAGGTCGGTCGGGAAGAATCCGGGCGCAATGGCGTTCACGCGTATGCCGTGCTGCCCCCATTCCGTGGCCATGCCGCGGGTCATCATCGACACGCCCGCCTTGCTGATCGCATAGGGTGTCACGCCCTTGAGCGGCGCATAGGTGTTGAGCGAGTCGATGTTGATGATGCTGCCGCTGCGCCGGCCGATCATGTGACGGCCGACCCGTTGCGCGAGCAAGAAAGCCCCGCGCAAGTTGATGTCGAGAATCCAGTCGAATTCCTCGGGCGTGTAGTTCTCCACCTTCATGCGCTTGTTCACCCCGGCCACGCTCACCAGCGTGTCGATGCGGCCGAACTCTTTTAACACCTGGTCCACCAGGTGTGAGATATCGTCCGGCCTGGCCACGTCCGCCACGATTGCGCGCACCTGCAACGGGGCCTTCGAGATCTCGCCCGCTGTCCGCTCCAGGGTGGCCTGCTCGCGGCCGGAGATGATGACCTGTGCCCCGCGCTCGGCAAAGCCCTCCGCGAGCGCCCGCCCGATGCCCCTGCTGCCACCGGAGACGAGCACCGCCTGATCGCGCACCGAGAAAAGCTTGTCCTCTACCGGTTGGGTCACTATCCAGTCTCCCTGATTCATAACTCTTCATTCGCGATACGCGATCGCGCTTAGCAACCGCCGCCCTGCTCTTTGCATTTACGAATCACGAGTCACGAATCACGGCCTTTCACGCCTTTATGGCCGTGGCGCGCAGCAGCAAGTCGCGCCATAGGGTCTTGGGATTGCCTTTCAGCACGGTGTCCAGATCCGCGGGAATGACGTACCACCCGCCTTGGGCGATCTCGAAATCGAGTTGTTGAACGGCCCAGCCCGAGTACCCCAGGAAGAAGCGCTGCACCTGCCCGTCCGAGCGCGACAGCATCTCGTCCAGCAGCCCCCCATCCGCGCTCAAGTAGAGATCGCCCAGGACCGGAAACGCATTCTGAGGCGCGTCTGCATGCCGGAATAGAAACATGAGCCCGTTGACCTGCACTGGCCCGCCGAAGTAGAGCTGATCGCCGCGACCCTTGAGCCGCGGCTCGTCGGGGAACGCGTCCTTCAGGGTCA
>Ga0335084_10000301_pt1 | contig 39916 bp, 42 predicted proteins | sample Lox_Sample_44_FD_206721 | JGI IMG/M metagenome (GOLD analysis project Ga0335084, IMG submission 206721) | Soil microbial communities from Loxahatchee National Wildlife Refuge, Florida, United States - Lox_Sample_4.4 | ecosystem: Environmental > Terrestrial > Soil > Wetlands | place: USA...
CGCTCGATGATCTGCTCCGGCGTCATGCGGACCTCCCCAGCGCGAGGCGGGAGTGCTCCAGGAACCCGTGCAGGAAGAGCGCGCCGACCTCGGGCGCGAGGGCGCGCGCGTCATCGACGGACCGCAGAAACGGGCGCGTCGCGATGCCGTTGAGCATGCCCAGCAGCAGGTTCGTGGCCGAGAAGAGCTCGCTGTCCGACCGGCCGTGCGGGTCGAGCTCGCGCAGCACGGCCAGCCCGCGCTCCAGGTAGGCCTGCCGCCTGGCCGCGATCTCCCCGCGCCGCGGCTCGGTGAGCAGCTCGTGATCGCGGTTGATGATCCGGAGCGCGTGGGCGTATTGGAAGCCGAAGTCGAGGTGGGTCCGGATCAGGGCCAGCAGGCGGGCCTCGGGCGTGGGCGCTTCCGCGAGATTGCGATCCAGCTTTTCGAGGAGGCGATCCAGCGACCGGCCGAGCACCAGGAACAGCAGCTCGTCCTTCTCTCCCACGTAGTGGTAGAGACCAGCCAGCGACAGCCCGGCCGCGCGGGCGATCTCGCGGATCGAGGCCTGGTGGAAGCCGCGACGCGCGATCACACCGCACGCCGCGTTCACGATGCCCTCGTATCGCTCACCGATCGCCATTCCGAACCTCCGACCAAACGACTGTTCGGCTGGCCCCTACCCTAGACGGTCACCTCCCGTTCGGCATCCGGCGGATGCCTCATTTAGCTGGTGCAAATGCCCCGGCTTCGACCTGGGTCTACTTGAGCGTCCGGAGGTACTGGACGAGCGCCCACCGGTCGCTCTCCGGCAGGTGACGCCAGGCCGGCATCGCGCCCCGACCCGTCGTGATCTTCCAGAAGAGCTCGCCGTCGCTCTCCCCCTGGATCTTCTTCGAGGTCCAATCGGCGGGCTTGGGGTTGAGCGCCGCCGCGGCCACGCCATCACCCTTGCCACCCTTCCCGTGGCAGGAGACGCAGTTGATCTGGGCCACCTTCTTGCCCTGCTCGGCCACCTTGGCGCTGGCCGCGACCGGGCTCTTCTTGCTCTTCTCGGATTCGGGCGCGGTCCAGGGCGTCTGGGCCCAGGCGCTCCCGGCGAGGCCGAGCCCCAGGGCAACGGCCATGACAACCCCACGGCGGACAGACGATCGCATCGTCGAGTCTCCTCTCAGTTCGGGTTCATCAGCGGGGAGTGTAGCGGAGCGCTCGCGCCAGGCTCACAACAAATGCTGGCGAGTCGCCATCGCAACGGCCTCGAGGCGGCTGTGGGCACCCAGCTTGCCGAGGATGTTCTGGACGTGGTTGCGCACGGTGGCCGGGCTCACGCGAAGCTTGTCCGCCACGGCTCGGGTGCTGACACCGGTGGCGATGATCCGGAGGATTTCCAGCTCACGCCGTGTCAACACATCGGCCATCGGCTCGGTGGTGGCCGGCCCCGTCAGTCGCTCGCGCACCAGGCCGAGGAGCTCCTTGGTGGCCGTCACATCGCGGAACAGATGGACGGTCAAGGGCCCGCCGGCCCGAGCGGCCGGCACCGTGAGCGTGCTGAGGTTCACCCAGATCGGCCGGCCCGCCTTCGTCCGGGTCCGCATGTCGAAGCTCTGGACCGGATCCCCCATCTTCACGAGGGCCATGACGTGGCAGCCCTGGTAGCAGAGGCGGTTGCCGCCGTCATCGTAGCCGACGAACAGATCGCAGCACGGACGACCGATCGCCTCGCGAGCGGCGTAGCCCAGCATCTTCTCGGCGGCCCGGTTCCACAGCACGATCCGGCCGTCCGGGCCGATGGCGAAGGCGCCGTCCGCCGCCCGTGCGATCGCCTCGTCGAGACTGTTGTTCTCAGAACCCCTCACGCGCGTCCTCGGCTCCTTCGTCGGGTCATGGGACAGCACCCCGCTCGGCGTCGCCCCCAGGCGCTCGATCTCGGCCTTCACCCAGACGTCCAGGAGATCGGCCAGGGCCCGATACTACGGCAAGGGCGATGCATCCCGCAATCCATCGGCACTCGGCCGCGATGTGGTCCTCCACGTCGGGCTGCCCGCCGCCCCGCCGCCACCGCTCATCGGCTCACCTCCTGGGGCCTGCTCGTCAGGAACCCCGGGCATCGCTCGTGCTCGGGCGTCGTGCACACCCGGGCGAGGGTCCCCGGCGCGGGCACCCTCACTGACGCATCGGGCCGCCGGCAGTAGGCGGGTACCGGGTACAGCCAGAGCCCGTCGGCCACCACGGGAATGAGGAATGGGCATTGACCGGATGCGCTCACCATGGCTCGGTCCTCCTCTCGTCCGGATCCAGGATCCTCACGCCGGGCCGGGCCGCGGGCCCGTCCGGAGCGCATAGGAGCTCAGCACCTTCATGTAGTTGGCCCGCTCGAACGCGGCGGGCTCGCGAACCGACCGGTAGCTCATGCTGCCCTGCATCTGCCGGATGGACTCGTACTCGTGAGCTCCCATCCAGTCGAGCAGCCCCTCCCGCACCACCGCGAGGTGCTCGATGCCCTGCTGGAGCAAGGCCGAGGTCATCATCGCGACCCGCGCACCCGCCATCATGGCCTTCAAGACGTCGCGAGAGGTGTGCACGCCGCCGGTGATCGCGAGATCGGGTCGCACGTGCCCGTGGAGGATGGCGACCCAGTGCAGCCTCACGAGAAGCTCGTACGAGCTCGACAGCGTGAGTTGCGGCACGACCTCGAGATTCTCCAGATCGAAATCCGGCAGATAGAAGCGGTTGAAGAGCACCAGCGCGTCGGCGCCCGCCCGGTCCAGCCGCCGCGCCAGGTTCGCAGGGGCGCTGAAGGTGTGGCCGAGCTTGACCGCGACCGGGATGCCGACGCTTGCCTTGACTTCCCGCACCAGGTCGACGTACCGCCGCTCCACCTCCTCCGCGGCCATGTCCGGGTCGGTCGGGATGTAGTAGACGTTCAGCTCCAGCGCGGCGGCACCGGCCTCCTCGATCTTCCGCGCGTAGCCGGTCCAGCCGCCGGTGGAGACTCCGTTGAGGCTGCCGATGATCGGGATCCCGACGGCGGCCCGGGCCCGTCGGATGTGCTCGAGATACGCGTCCGGGCCTATCTTGTAGTTCTGCACGTCCGGGAAGTAGGTCACGGCCTCCGCGTAGCTTTCCGCGCCGCTGGAGAGATACCAGTCGAGGTACGAGCTCTCCACCGTGATCTGCTCCTCGAAGAGTGAGTGCAGCACCACCGCCGCCGCCCCCGCGTCCTCCATCCGGCGGATGTTGTCGAGGCTCTCGCAGAGCGGCCCCGCCGAGCACACCAGTGGATTCGCGAGCGACAGCCCGAGATACTTCGTCGAGAGATCGACCATCACGCGCCTCCGGCGTCACGCCCCGAGAACGGCGTGGCCCACTGCTCGTAGAGCCGCCAGCGGGCGAGCACGTCCTCCTGCGCCTTCTCGAGCAGCCGTCGGGCCGTCTCCGGGTCGCTGTGGGCCAGCATGGTGTAGCGGGTCTCGTTGTAGGCGTACTTCTTGAGCGGCCAGCTCGGCGCCTTCGAGTCGAGCTCGAGAGCGGGCCGACCTTCCCGGGCCAGCTCGGGGTTGTAGCGGAAGAGCGGCCAGTGACCCGAGAGGACGGCGGCCTTCTGCTGGTCCATGCCGTGGCGCAGGTCGTAACCGTGGGCGATGCAGTGGCTGTAGGCGATGATGAGCGACGGCCCTGGATAGGCTTCGGCCTCGCGGAAGGCCCGCAGGGCCTGGGCGTCGTTGCCGCCCATGGCCACGCGGGCCACGTAGACGCTTCCGTACGTCATGGCCATGAGCGCCAGGTCCTTCTTGGCCGTCGGCTTGCCTCCCGCGGCGAACTTGGCGACCGCCGCGCGGGGGGTGGCCTTCGACATCTGCCCGCCGGTGTTCGAATAGACCTCGGTATCGAGGACGAGCAGGTTCACCTTCAGGCCCGAGGCCAGGACGTGGTCGAGACCGCCGTAGCCGATGTCGTACGCCCAGCCGTCCCCGCCCACGATCCACACGCTCTTCTCGACCAGAGCATCGGCCACGCTCAGAAGCTCCCGCGCCTCCGGCTCGTCGAGCCCGTCGAGCGCCGCCTTGAGACGGGCGACCCGCTCGCGCTGGGCCTCGATGCCGGCGTCACTGGATTGATCCGCCCCGAGCAGCGCGGGACCGAGGTCGCCGAGGCCCGTCCCGCGACGGCGCAGCAGCTCCCGCGCGTACCCCGCCTGCTTGTCCAGGGCGATACGCATGCCGAGACCGAACTCGGCGTTGTCCTCGAACAGGGAGTTGGCCCAGGCGGGTCCACGCCCGTCCCGGTTCACGGTCCAGGGCGTGGTGGGCTGATTGCCTCCGTAGATGGACGAGCAGCCCGTCGCGTTGGCGACGACCATGCGATCGCCGAAGAGCTGGGTGAGGACCTTCAGGTAGGGTGTCTCCCCACAGCCCGCGCAGGCACCGGAGAACTCGAACAGGGGCTGGAGGAGCTGGACGTCCTTCACCTGGCCGCGGTTGAGCAGGTGCCGATCCGTCTCCGGCAGCGCCAGGAAGAACTCCCAGTCCCGGTCCTCACGCCCGTCCAGGGACGGCCGCGGCATCATGTCGATGGCCTTGTGGCGCGCCTCGCTCTTGCTCTTGGCCGGGCACACCTCGACGCAGAGCGAGCAGCCCGTGCAGTCGCGGGACGAGACCTGCAGCGTGAACCGGGCATCGCCGAACTCCCGCCACCGGGCGGGCGCCGACTTGAAGGTGGCGGGCGCGCCGACCAGCGTCGCGGGCGCGTACACCTTCGCGCGGATGACCGCGTGCGGGCAGACGAGCACGCACTTGCCGCACTGGATGCACAGGGCCTCGTCCCAGACCGGGATCTCCGCCGCGATGTCGCGCCGCTCCCACCGGGCCGTCCCGCTCGGATACGTCCCGTCGGCCGGCAGGGCGCTGACCGGGAGCGCGTCCCCTTCCCCCGCGATCATCCGGGCGGTGACTCGCTGCACGAAGGCGGGCGCCTCCGCGGGAACGGGGGGCCCCAGGTCGGCCTCACTCGTCACCCGCTCCGGCACCGTCACCGCGAACAGGTGGGCGAGCGCAGCGTCCACCGCGTCCCAGTTCCGCCGCACCACCGCCTCACCGCGCCGACCGTACGTTTTCTCGATCGCGTGCTTGATCGCGGCGATCGCCTCGTCCCGCGGCAGCACGCCGCTGATCGCGAAGAAACACGCCTGCATCACCGTGTTGACGCGCCCGCCCATACCCGCCTCGCGCGCGACACGGTTGCCATCGATGACAAACACCCGCAGACCCTTGTCGATGATCTGTCGCTGGGTGGTCCGGGGAAGATGGTCCCAGACCTCGCCGGGGCCGTACGGGCTGTTGAGCAGGAAGACGGCCCCCGGCTCTGCCTCGCGCAGCACGTCGAAGCGCTGCAGGAACGGGAACTGGTGGCAGGCCACGAACGTCGCGCGGTCGATCAGGTACGTCGAGCGAATGGGTCGCGGCCCGAAGCGGAGATGGGACACCGTCATGGAGCCGGACTTCTTGGAGTCGTAGACGAAGTAGCCCTGGGCGTAGTTGTCCGTCTGCTCGCCGATGATCTTGATCGAGTTCTTGTTCGCGCCGACCGTGCCGTCGGATCCCAGGCCGAAGAAGATCGCGCGGACGGTGGCCGGGTCCTCCGTGGAGAAGGAGGCGTCGTAGGCCAGGCTGGTGTGAGTGACGTCGTCGCGGATCCCGACCGTGAAGTGCGTCCGCGGCCGCTCCTTCGCCATCTCGTCGAGGATGCCCTTCACCATGGCGGGGGTGAACTCCTTGGACCCGAGGCCGTATCGCCCGCCGATGATCCGGGGCATCCTCGCGAGCGGGGCCCGGCCGAGCGCGGCCGCCTCCGCGACGGTCGCGACCACGTCGAGGTAGAGCGGCTCGCCGACACTGCCCGGCTCCTTGGTGCGGTCGAGCACCGCGAGGGTCCGGACCGTCGCAGGCAGAGCCGCCAGGAAGTGCTCCGCGGAGAACGGGCGGTAGAGCCGGACCCGGAGCAGGCCGACCTTCTCACCGCGGTCGACCAGGTGCTCCACCGTCTCCTGCGCGGTCTCCGCTCCCGAGCCCATGATGACGATCACCCGCTCGGCGTCGGGAGCACCCGTGTAGTCGAAGAGGCGGTACCGGCGACCGACCAGCGCGGCGAGCCGCTCCATCGCGCCCTGCACGATCGTGGGGCAGGCCAGGTAGTACGGATTGACCGTCTCCCGGGCCTGGAAGTACACGTCCGGATTCTGGGCCGTGCCGCGGATGACCGGATGGTCCGGTGAGAGCGCCCGCGTGCGGTGCGCCCGTACCAGATCGTCCCTGATCATCGCGCGCAGGGTGGCGGGCGCGAGCGGCTCGACCTTGGCGATCTCGTGGGAGGTGCGAAACCCGTCGAAGAAGTGCAGGAACGGCACCCGCGCCTCGAGGGTGGCGGCCTGCGCGATCAGGGCAAAGTCCATCGCCTCCTGCACCGAGCCGGCGGCCAGCATGGCGAAGCCGGTGGCCCGGGCCGCCATCACGTCGCTGTGGTCGCCGAAGATGGAGAGGGCCTGCGTCGCGAGCGACCGCGCGGCCACGTGGAAGACGGTGGCGGTCAGCTCCCCCGCGATCTTGTACATGTTGGGGATCATCAGCAGCAGACCCTGCGACGCGGTGAAGGTGGTCGCGAGCGCCCCGCTCTGCAGCGCCCCGTGCAGGGCACCGGCCGCGCCTGCCTCGCTCTGCATCTCGACCACGGTGGGCACCGTCCCCCAGAGGTTCGGGCGGCGCTGCGCGGCCCACTGGTCGGCCCACTCGCCCATCGCCGAGGACGGGGTGATGGGGTAGATGGCGATGACCTCGCTGAGCTGGTAGGCGACCTGGGCGGCGGCCTCGTTACCGTCGAGGGCGACCCGCCGGCGCGCGTGGGCCGAGGCGACCCTTTCCGCGAGCGCGGCCCCCGGCATCACCGGGTCCCCGCCACCGGCTCGTAGAGACAGAGGGGATCCTCGGCCAGGGGATCGCCCGTCGCTGCCAGCGCCCGCGCGCGAGAGCCGCCACAGGCTTCTCGCCACTCGCAGCGCCCACAGCGGCCGCCGAAGAGCTCGGGGCGCCGCAGCACGCGGAAGAGGTCGGAGTCGCGGTAGAGGGCCACCGGGTTCGCGACCCTGACGTTGCCAGCCGCCAGGGCGAAGAAGCCCGACGGGTGGACCTCGCCTGCGTGCGAGATGAACATGATGCCGTTGCCGTCCCGGATACCCGCGCCGTGCCCGATCGCCTGACGCGCCGGGGCGCCATCGCGGCCGGCCCGGCGAGCGCGCTCGAGGACCACCCGTCGGAAATGGGGAGCCTCGGTGGTGGCGATGACGGGTGTGGACGAACTGGCCAGATCGGGCAGCGTTTCGAAGAGTCGCTCGCAGGCCGCAGCCGTGATGGGCCGGAGAACCGCACCGCGCCCGACCGCGACCAGGAAGAAGAGGCTCCAGCGGGCCGCGCCCAGGGCTGCCGCCACGGCGTGGATGGCGGGCAGGTCGGCGAGAGTCTCCTCGCAGACCAGCGTGTTCACCTGGAACGGCAGGTCCGCGACAACGCACGCGCGCGCGGCGGCGACGGTGCGATCGAAGCAGCCGGGAACCCGGCGGAGGGCGTCGTGCCGGGCGGCATCGGAGCCGTCGAGGCTCAGCGAGACGGCCTGCACGCCGGCCGCCTCGAGCCGGGCGATCATCTCCGGCGTCAGCAAGGGCGTCGCGCTGGGCGCCACCGACACCCCGAAGCCGCGGGACCGCGCCGCGGCGATCAGGGCGAAGAGATCCGGCCGCTTGAGCGGGTCCCCGCCCGTGAGGACGAGATGCGGCAGCGGCGGCCCGAAGCGGGCCAGCCGGTCGATGAGGTCAAGGCCTTCCGATGTGGTGAGCTCGGCCGGATCGGGCTCGGGCGCAGCCTCGGCGCGACAGTGGCGGCAGGTCAGATCGCACGCCCGGGTCAGCTCCCAGTACACGCGACGGGGAGCCCGGTCGAACCGGAGGGCGGAGGTCATCCTCCGCCCGTCGGTGGCTCGTCGCGCTTGCCGATCTCCACGTAGCCGCGCTGTCCCGCCCCCAGGTACAGCTGGCGGGGACGCGCGATCTTCTGCTCCGGATCTCCCCGCATCTCCTGCCACTGGGCGAGCCAACCGCTCGTGCGCGGGATCGCGAAGAGCACCGGGAACATCTCCACCGGGAAGCCGATGGCCTGATAGATCAGCCCGGAGTAGAAGTCCACGTTGGGGTAGAGCTTGCGCGAGACGAAGTAGTCGTCCTCGAGCGCGATCCGCTCCAGCTCCAGCGCGATCGGCAGGAGCTCGCTCGGCCGCGTGACCTCGAACACCTCGTCGGCCATGCGCTTGATGATCTTGGCGCGCGGGTCGTAGTTCTTGTACACGCGGTGGCCGAACCCCATCAGCTTGGCCTTGCCGTCCTTCACCTGCCGGATGAACTCGGGGATCCGGTCCTTCGACCCGACGGAACGGAGCATCCGGAGCACTTCCTCGTTGGCGCCGCCGTGAAGCGGGCCGTAGAGGGCGGCCACGCCGCCGGCCAGCGCCGAGTACGGGTCCACCTGGGACGAGCCCACGCTGCGCACCGCATTGGTCGAGCAGTTTTGCTCGTGGTCGGCGTGCAGGATGAACAGCACCTCCAGCGCGCGCTCGATGGTCTGGTTGGGCTGGTACTTCACCTCGGTGGTCTTGAACAGCATGTTGAGGAAGTTGCCGGTGTAGGAGAGCTCGTTGTCGGGGTAGGCGTAGGGCAACCCCAGGCTGTGACGGAAGGCGAAGGCGGCCAGGGTCGGCATCTTCGCGATGAGCCGGACGACCTGGAGCCGGCGGGTCACGTCCGAGACGTCACGGGCCTCCGGATAGAAGGTGGACAGGGCCGCCACCGTGGAGATCAGCATCCCCATCGGGTGGGCATCGTGATGGAAGCCGTCCATGAACTTCTTGACGTTCTCGTGAACCCAGGTGTGATGCGTGACCTGCCAGATCCAGTCGTCCATCTGGCTGAGAGTGGGCAGCTCTCCGTGCAGGAGCAGGTAGGCCACCTCCAGGTAGTTGGACCGCTCGGCCAGCTCCTCGATCGGGTAGCCGCGGTACCGGAGGATGCCGCGGTCCCCGTCGATCTCGGTGATCCGGCTGATGGTGGAGGCCGTGTTCGTGAAGGCCGGATCGTACGAGAGCAGTCCGAAGTCCGACGGGCTCGTGCGGATCTGCCGCAGGTCCATGGCGCGCACGGCGCCGTTGGCGATGGGGAGCGTGTAGGACTTACCGGTGCGGTTGTCGGTGATCGTCAGGGTGTCCGAGGGCATGGTCATTCCTCCGATCCGCTGCGGGCGTCAGTGGCGGACGCTGCTCGTCGGGGCCGTCGCGCGCAGGAAGGCCCTGACGATGTCCGTCTCGGTGATGATGCCGATCATGTGGCCCTTGTCCAGGACCGGCAGCGCGCCGATCCTGTGATCGAGCATGAGCTGGGCCCCTTCCCGGACCAGCTGGTCCGGACCGATCGTGATCACCGGCCGTGTCATGATCTCGCCGACCGTGAGCTTGGTGAGCAGATGATTGATCTCCCCCACCGCCAGGCTGGTGGCGCGGGACGGGAGGTTGAGCCGGATATCGCGGTCGGTGACGATGCCCACCAGGGCACCGCCCGGGCCCGTGACCGGCAGGTGCCGGATCTTCTCCTTGGCGAGCAGATCGCGAGCCTCCAGGACAGAAGTCTCGCGAAGCACCGTGATCAGGCTACCCGTCATCAGCTCGCGAATGACCATAGGTCCCTCCCTCGAGCGTCTCGTCGGATCTGGCCGACGTCCGCTACCCGAGTGTTGGCAAACGACGTGCCGGGTGCTGGGCCCGTCGATAACGTGTATTTCTGCGGACTTTCGGGATCGTGAGCGACTGGGGCATGGGGAGGTACCGCCTCAGTGGGGCGGTCCTTGGCCTCTCACCCCACCCCCCCCGTCCCGGTGAGAGGGTACTTCGGGGCGGGTCAGCGCTTCTGCGAGGCTCGGGCCGCCTCGAGCTGCCCCTGGCGCGCGTAGTCGATGGCCTCTCCGAGGATCCGGGCCATCTCCTGGGGCGCGTGGAAGCCCATCGAGTTCTCGGCGGCCACGAAGTCGAGGCGCCACTGCGCCTTGCGGTGCAGCGCCGCGGCCGCCCGTAGCTCGGCCTCGGGAACCCCGGCCTTCTTCGCGGCCACGATCGCGTCCAGCATGTCGGTCGTCGACCGGGCCGCCCGCTGGAGCAGCGCGTAGTGGCGGTCCTGGATCGTCAGCACCCGCCCGTGGAGCTCCTGCTCGGGGACCGCGTGACACGTCTGGCACGCTCGGTTGATGTTGAGCAGGGGACTCCGCACCCAGTGGTCGCTGACCTTCAGCGCCCCGACCCGCTGGTAGGGCATGTGGCAGTCGGCGCAGGCCACGCCGGCGCGGGCGTGCACTCCCTGGCTCCAGACCTCGAACTCCGGGTGCTGCGCCTTCAGGACCTTGTTGCCGGTCTCGGCGTGGATCCAGTCCGAGAAGCCCTCCGCGTCGTAGTAGGCCTCGATCTCCTCGACGCGCAGCCCGTTGGCCCACGGGTAGGTCACGACCTTGCCGGGCCCCTTGAAGTAGTACTCGACGTGGCACTGCCCGCAGACGAAGGAGCGCATCTCCTGCCGGGAGGCGTCCCGGTTGGGGTCGTAGTCGGCGACGCCCTGCCTGGCCTTGAGCGCCTTGATGCCCGCGATGAATCCGGGCCGCGTCACCCGGACGCCCATGGTCTTCGGATCGTGACAGTCCACGCACGAGACGGGATGCTGGACCAGGGGCTGGCCCGAGTCGTCGCGCATGTTGCGAGCATCCTCGTACGGCATGCCCGAGATCGTCTCGAACCCCTTCGCGACATCTCCCTTGCCCGCGAAGCGGTACAGCGCGAGGTTCGCCGCGTGACAGTGCAGGCACGCGCCCGGCTGCTTCCGCTCGGTGACCCGCCGGGTCTGCTCCTGGTCGAAGAGGGCGTAGGCGTGGCCGCGCCGATCCCGGTAGTCGATGGCGAACGCGTAGCCCGCGAAGATGCGCTTGAGCCACGGCTCGCGGTCGAGCTTCTGCTCGGCGGGACCGCCGTCGCTCGCGCCGGGCCCGCGCCCGCCGTACTTGGTCGTGGTGGGGAGCGCGGTCCTGAGATAGCTGTCGTATTCGTAGGGCCAGTTCTGGCCCCACGGCTTCGGATCCATCGTGGCCTCGGTCACCTCGACCACCCGCACGAAGGGCTGCCGGGCCTCCCGCTTCCGCTCGAAGATGTTCGTGAGCAGGGAGAGGAGGAGCACGGTCAGGCCCGCGATCCCCGCGAAGCTCAGGACGACGAGGAGCCAGCCGCGCGCGCTTCCAATCGAGCGATGCGTGTCCATGGTCTCTAGCCTCCGGCGCCGTGGCCCGCCCCGGCGTGGCAGTGCAGGCAATCGAGCTCCTGCCGCGCCGGGCTCGCGATCACCGCGTGGACGAAGTCGGCGTGGCAGCGCAGGCAGTTGGCCCGCACGATCTCCCGATCTCTCGGGGTGATCTCGATGGGCTCCTTGAAGTTCTGCAGCGTGAAGGCCATCGAGTGCCGGAACCCATGATCAGCCTTGGCCGCCCACTTGGCGAGCCCGCGATCCGGCAGATGGCACTGCACGCAGGTTGCGGTGTGGCGATGCCCGCTCTTGAGCCAGGCGTCGTACTGCTGATTCATGATGTGGCAGTTCGCGCACGCGCGCGGGTCGGTCGAGAGATACGAGAAGCCCTTGGCGTAGACGAACGTGAACGCGCCGACCCCGGCCGGGATCCCGAGCAGACAGGTCAGGACGAAGGCGAGCCGGAGTGGCCTCATCGCGGGCGGATCATATCAACGCGCTCCGGCCAGGCACCGGGCCGTCTCCCTCGCGATCACCTGCTCCTCGTCGGTCGGAATCACCCACGCTTCGAGCCGCGCGCCCGCCGCGCTGATGCGGCCCGGCCGGCCGATCATCTGCCCATTGAGGTCCGGATCGAGCGCGAGCCCGCACCAGCCCGCGTCGCGGCAGATCTCCGCGCGCACCTCGGGTGAGTGCTCGCCGATGCCGCCGGTGAACACCACCGCGCGGGCGCCGCCGAGCACCGCGAGGTACGCGCCGAGGTACTTGCGCGCGCGATGGCAGAAGACGTCCACCGCCAGGCGCGCGCGGGGATCGGTGGCGCGCGCCGCGATCAGATCGCGCATGTCCCGGCTCGACCCCGAGAGGCCGAGCAGACCGGACCGCTCATTGAGCCATCGCTCGATCTCGTCGGCGGTGACCCCCTCGCGCCGGGCCAGGTAGCCGACCACCGCCGGGTCGAGGTCGCCGGAGCGCGTGCCCATCAGCAGCCCCTCGAGCGGCGTGAAGCCCATCGAGGTATCCCGCGAGCGGCCGCCCGCGATCGCCGCGGCGGAGGCGCCGTTCCCGAGGTGCATCGCCACGATCGTGACCGAGGCCTCGTCGAGCCCGGCCAGCTCGGCATAGCGGGAAACGATGGACTGGTAGGAAAGGCCGTGGAAGCCGAAGCGGCGGATGCCATGCCGCTCGGCCAGCTCGTGCGGGATCCCGTACGCGTAGGCCGGCTCGGGCAGCGTGGCGTGGAAGGCGGTGTCGAAGACGGCGACCAGCGGGACCCGGTCGCCCAGCGCGGCCCGGCAGGCGCGGATCCCGGCGAGGCTCGGGCCGTTGTGCAGGGGGGCGAGCTCCTCCAGCGCCTGGATGGCACCGGCGACGGTGCCGTCGATCAGGGTCGGCTGCACGAAGCGCTCGCCGCCGTGAACGACGCGATGGCCAACCGCGTCGAGCGAGACGGGTTCCGCGCGGATCCAGTCGAGGACGCGGCGGACCGCGGCCTCGTGGTCCGCGATCGCGGCCGTCTCGCCCAGGGGGGGCCGGCCCTCCTGCGCGAACGCGAGCGTGGCCGTCCCTCCGATGCGCTCGACGAGGCCGCCGCCGAGGCGCCTCGGACCGCCGTCCCCGCGCTCGTCGACCGCGTAGGACCGGAACTTGATCGACGAGCTGCCGCAGTTGAGGGCGAGGACGCGCACGAATCCGGATCCGGTCAGGAACTCCGCCGGGGCGGCGCGTGCGACGCGGCGCCTCCGCCCGCGAGCCAGACGAAGCCGCGCAGGATGTCGGTCTCGGTGACGATACCGATGAGCGCGCCGGCCTCGGTCACCGGCAGGGCGCCGATCGCGTGGTCGAGCATGAGCTGCGCGGCGTCCCGCGCATCGCGCTCCGGCCCGATCGTGATGATCGTGCGGGTCATGACCTCGCCCACCGTCAGCTTCGTCAGGAGATGATTGATCTCCCAGACGGACAGGCTCGTGGCCTGCGACGGCAGGTTCAGACGGATGTCGCGATCGGTCACGATGCCGACCAGCCGGCGCGCGCCCTCGGTGACGAGCAGGTGACGGATCCGCTTCTCGAGCATCAGGCGCCGGGCGTCGAGCACCGGGGTCTCGGGGGGCGCGGTGATCAGGTTGACCCCGGTCATCAGCTCACCGACTTTCATGGGTGTGCTCCTTTCCTCTTCGGCCTACCGGGGCGCTCGACCTCCCGTTTCTCGTCGAGGGCTTCGGCCCGGACGCGGGTGCGGCACCGCTCACAGATGAGCTCATCGCTCCCCGCGCCGCAGACCAGGCACGGCCGCGGCGCCGCCGCACCGGCCGGGCCCGCCACCGCGGTGGTGCCCGGCTTCCGGAGCACCGCCGGCGGCACGGTCATGACGAGGCAGGGCGCCGTGCGCACGACGGTCTCGGCCACGCTGCCGAGGATCGCGTGACTGATCCCGGTCCGGCCGTGCGTTCCCATCACGATCAGATCGATGTGCTTGTCTCGCGCGTAGTCGGTGATGTTGTGGCCGGCCCAGCCGCTGAGCAGGGTCGCCTCCACGCGGAGTCCGTCCGCGAGCACCCGGCTGACCCGCGCGAGGTGCTCGGCCGGGAGCGACGGATCCGTGACCGGCGGCACCACGTGCAGCACATGCAGGCGCGCGCCCGCCTGCTTCGCCATGTCCCGCGCGATCCGTCCCACCACGTCGGATTCCGCCGAGAAATCGGTGGGGAACAGCACCTCGTTGAGTCTCATATCGCGATCCCCCGATGACGTCCGCTCACTTCACGACCAGCACTTCGACCGGCGCGTGCTTGAGGGCAGCCTCCGCGACGCTGCCCAGCAGGAAGTGGGTCACCGCGCCCGCGCCCCGGGCGCCGACCACCAGCACGTCGCCCCGCTCCTTCCGGACCGCCGACAGCAGCTCGGCGAGCGGCAGGCCGGTCCGCACGATCCCGCGCGCGCGCCACCCCGAGCGCCCGAGCCCGGCGGCCGCCGCCTCCACCTGGCGCTGGGCCACCGCCCGGCGCGCCCGGTTCATCGCCTCGGCCTGCCCAGCGACCTGCGCCCGCAAGCTGGCGGGCAGGAGCGGCGTCGAGGGCATGCGCACCGGCTCGACCACACGCACGAAGGTCACGCGGCCGCCGCGCGGCGCCGTGAGCCGGGCCACGAAGGCGGCCGCGCGGCGAGAATGGGCGGACCCGTCAAGTCCCACCACGATCCGGCGAAACCCGGTCGCCATCCCTGCTACCTCATCCCCTGTGAGCGCGACTTGTCCGCGTCCATCCCCGCCTTGCGCACGATCTCCTGCCGCTTCACCGCGGCGGCCGGTGCCCGCTTCTTCGACTTCTTGTTCTTGCCGACACTCTTCCGGATGCCCATCGAGGTCTCCTATTCGCTGAGCCGGGCTCGGGCGTCCACCGCGAGTGCGCCGCCGGACCCGACCATCAAGGGGTTGATCTCGACCTCCACGAGCTCGGGAAGATCGACGAGGAGCTGCGCGAACCGCGTGATGATCCCGGCGAGCGTGCGGAGGTCGACGGGCGCCTCCCCGCGCGCGCCGCGAAGCAGCGAGGCCGTCTTGAGCTCGTCCAGCATCGCGAGCGCCTCGGCCTCCGCGACCGGCGCGAGGCGGGCCGCCGTGTCGGCGAAGACCTCCACGTAGATGCCGCCCAGACCGACCATCACGAGCGGCCCGAACTGCGGGTCGCGAACGCCCCCGAGCAGGACCTCCTTGCCCGGCGCGGCCATGGCCTGGACGAGCACGCCGTGGATCGCGGCGGTCGGCCGGGTGGCCGCGACGCGTCCGAGCATGGCGCCGGCGGCGCGCTGAACCGCCGCGCGACTCCCGAGATCGAGTGCGACGCCCCCCACCTCGGTCTTGTGCGTGATGTCGGGCGAGACGATCTTCAGCGCCACCGGAAACCCGATCGCTTCCGCGCTCGCCGCCGCCTCGTCGGCGCTCCGGGCAAGCCGCGCCGCGACGCAGGGAATGCGATAGGCGGCCAGCAACGGGGCCAGCTCCGGCATGCCGAGCTGACGCGGCGCGGACGCGCCGAGGCCGGCGAGCCAGCTGCGCGCGGCGGCTCGATCGATCGAGGGGGCGGCCGGAGCGACCGCGGTGCCGCGCCGCTCCGCCAGCCGGGCCATGCCGGCCAGCGTCTTCACCGCCGGCTCCGGGAAGCCGTAGCAGGGAATGCCCGCGTCCTCGAGGGCCCGGACCCCCGGGGCGACCCGCGCGCCGCCCACGAACGCCGCCACCACCGGGATGGGCCAGCCGTGGGTGGCGGCCGCGATGGTCCGCGCCACGCTCGCCGCGTCGGTCGTGGCCTGGGGCGTCAGCAGCACCAGGATGGCGTCGGCGGCATCCGGCCCCAGGCTCTCGAAGGCGTGAGCGTAGCGGCGCGCATCGGCGTCGCCCACCAGGTCAACCGGGTTGCCGAGGCCCGCGGTGGCCGGCAGTCCGGCGGCCAGACGCCCGCGCGCCGCCTCGTCGGGCGGCTCCATGGTGAGCCCGGCGGCCCGGGCCGCATCCGCCGAGACGATGCCGAGCCCTCCACCGTTCGTGACCACCATCAGGCGCCGCCCGCGCGGCATCGGCTGGCTTGCCACGGCGCGCGCGACATCGAACAGCTCCTCCACCGTGCCGACGCGCAGCGCGCCGGCCTGCCGGACCGCCGCGTCGAAGGCCCGGTCCGAGCCGGCCAGCGCCCCGGTGTGCGAGGACACCGCCCGCGCGCCCTCCGGCGATCGGCCGGCCTTGAGCAGGACCACCGGCTTCCGCGCGGCCGCGCGCCGGAGCGCCGCGAGGAAGCGCCGGCCATCCGCCACACCCTCGAAGTAGCCGGCGATCACCCGCGTCTCCGGGTCGTCGGCCATGGCCTCGAGCACGTCGCTCTCGTTGACATCGGCCTGATTGCCGAGCGAGGCGAAGAGCGAGAACCCCACCCGGCGATCGCGCGCCCAGTCCAGGATCGCGACCGCGAGCGCGCCCGAGTGGGAGATGAAGGCGATCCCGCCCGGCTGGGGCATGCCGGGCGCGAACGTCACGTTGAGCCGGCGAGCCGGCCGGACCCAGCCCAGGCAGTTGGGCCCGAGGACCCGGATCGGCTGCTCGGCGAGCCACTCGCGGAGCTCCGTCTCGCGCCGCTCTCCCTCGCCTCCCATCTCGCGGAAGCCGGCCGAGATCACCACCGCCCCCGCCACGCCCTTGCTCACGCACTGCTTGAGCGCGGGCAGCACGGCGACGGCCGGAACCGCGATGACGGCGAGGTCCACCGGGCCCTCGACGTCGAGCAGGCTCCGGACCGCGGGCAGGCCCTGCACCGAATCCGCGCGGGAGTTGACCGGCACGATCCGCCCGTGGAAGCCCGCCGAGCGGAGATTGGCGACGACGCTACCGCCGACCTTGTACGGGTCGCGGGAGGCGCCGATCACCGCGACGCTCGACGGGTCGAGGAACGGGGCGAGCGAGCGCGCGCGCATGCTCAGGCGGGCTCGCGCACGGTCAGCACGGGGCACGGCGCGAGACGCACCACACGATCGGCGATGCTGCCGAGCAGCACGCGGTTCATCCCGCCGCGACCGTGGGTCCCGATGACGATCAGGTCGGCGCGCTCGGCACGGGCCAGGGCCACGATCTCCTGGTAGGGCACGCCGGTGCGGAGCGCGGACCGAGCCTTCAGCCCCTCGGCTCGCGCCGCCGCCACCCACTCCGCAAGGGCGGCCTCGGCCCACTTGCGGGCCGCCGCCTCGATCTCGCTGGCGCTCTGCGCGGTCAGGATGCCCTCGCCGAACCGCGGAACCTCGGTGAGCACGTGGGTCAGGATCAACTCGCTCTCCGGGGTGGTGCCGAGCCGCTTGGCCATGCTCCATGCTTCCCGGGAGCAATCCGAGAAGTCCGTCGGCACCACGATGCGGTAGAACATGACGACCTCCTCCTTGGCGCACACCTGCCCTCGCGCCGGGAAAGTGCAACGCGGGTGCCACCGAGGCCGCGCATCAATTCAGGCAGTTAGGGCGCACGTCCCGGCACCCGCCGCGGCGAGCGTGCCCCGCTGGGGCGGCGACGCCTCACGACCACTGCCCTCACTCTTGAAGGTCTCGTGCTCTTGGCTCACAATTCAACCGGCATGGATCGCGGTATCGGTCGGACGTGACGCACTGGCTCCTCCGCAACCGGATGGGCGTGGCCTTCGCGCTGGCCGCCTGCCTGCTCGTGACAATCGCGGTCATCGCGATCAGCGCGGGCAAGCTGGTCGATCAGTACCACGCGGTGCGGCTCACCACCGAGGTCCTCACCGAGCTGGACGGTGTGCTGTCCGCGGTCACCGACGCCGAGACCGGCCAGCGTGGCTACCTCATCACGGGCGACGAGCGATATCTCGCGCCCTACCTTACCGCAACCGAGACGGCCGAGATGCACCTGCAGACGCTGCGCGCCCTCACCAAGGGGGACGCACGCCTCCGACAACGTCTGGATCTCCTGACGTCGGTCATCGCCGACAAGTTCGGCGAGCTGCGCGAGACGCTCCAGCTCCGCCGCGAGCGGCGCCCCGACGCGGCGCTGCAGCGAGTCCTCACCGGCCGCGGCCTTCAGTTGATGGAGACCATCCGCTCCACGGTGGCCACGATGCAGACGGAAGAGCGACGGCTCCTCACCGACCAGTCGGCCCGCCACGCGGAGCAGGGCCGAAAGATCTTCCTCGCCCTTTCCACGCTCACCGTCCTGACCTTCCTGATCCTGATCCTCCTCGCGCTCGAGAGCCGGCGGCGGGCCGGAGAGATGCGTAGCACCCGCGACGCGCTCCAGACCCAGGTGGCCACGAGCGAGCAGGCCAGCTCCCTGCTCGCGTCCATCGTGCGGTCGTCCGACGACGCGGTGATCGGGCTCGGCCTCGACGGCCGGGTCCTCACCTGGAACCCGGGCGCCGAGAAGCTGTTCGGCGTCCCCGAGGACGAGATGCGGGGCCGATCGCTGGACGTCCTGCTCGCGGGGGCGCCCGCCGGGGAGCTCGCGGCCCGCCTGGGCCGGGTCCAGACCGATCACACGATCGAGCAGCTCGAGATCGAGCACGTCGCCCGCGACGGGCGGAGATTGCACGTCCTGCTCACGGTCTCGCCGATCCGTGACGCCCCGGACGGCCTGGTGGGCATCTCGGTGGTCGGCCGCGACTTCACCGCGCAGGCGCTCGCCGAGGAAGCCCTGCGGCGCAGCGAGGCCACCTCCCGCGCGTTCCTCGAGTCCGCGTCCGAGAGCATCGTCGTCGCGGACGCAGCCGGCCGCATCCTGTTCGTGAACGCGCAGACCGAGGTGATGTTCGGCTATCCGAGAGCCGAGCTGATCGGGCAGCCGGTGGAGCTGCTGATCCCGACCCGGCTGCGGGAGACGCACGTCGGCCACCGGGCCGACTACATGGCGGCGCCCCGGGTGCGCTCGATGGGTCGCGGTCTCGATCTGGCCGGGCTCAAGAAAAGCGGCGTCGAGTTCCCGGTGGAGGTGAGCCTGAGCTACGTGCAGACCGACGAGGGCACCCGCGCCATCGCCTTCATCACCGACATCAGCGAGCGTCTGGCCTTCCAGCGGGCGGCGCGCCAGTCGGACAAGCTCGCCGCGCTCGGCACCCTCTCCGCGGGCATCGCCCACGAGATCAACAACCCGATCGGCATCATCACCTCGCGCGTGGAAGTCATGATGCTCGAGGCCGAGGAGGAGGCCCTCTCCGCGGAGATGCGGAAAGATCTCGAGGTCATCCTCCGCCACGCCCGTCGGGTCGCCGCCATCACCCAGGGGCTGCTCTCCTTCGCGCGCCGGTCCTCGGGAGTCCGGAGCCCGGTCAGCCTGAACCGGATCGTGGAGGAGATCGTGCAGCTGGCCCACAAGGACATGAGCCGCGCGAACATCGCGGTCGCGATGAAGCTCGACGACACGCTGCCGATCATCGTGGCCGACGCCAACGCCATCGGGCAGGTGCTCCTCAACCTGCTCACCAACGCGCGCCGCGCGATGCCCCGGGGCGGCGAGATCACGATCGAGACCGGCCACCTCACCGACAAGGGGGTCGCCCGCCTCGTGGTCCGTGACACCGGCACCGGCATTCCGCTCGAGATCCTGCCGAAGATCTTCGACCCGTTCTTCACCACCAAGTCGGACGGCACCGGGCTGGGCCTGGCGATCAGCCACGGCATCGTCCAGGAGCATCACGGGACGATCGACGTCCGCACCGAGCCGGGCAAGGGCGCGACGTTCATCCTGACCCTCCCGCTCGACGCCCCCGCCGGCCCCTGACCGCCGGGCTCGGCCGCGGCCGGGCCCCCGCCACGCGCGCTCGATGGAGCCGCAACGCTCTGATGAGCAGGTTGGCGGCCAGCAGGAGCGCCAGCACACCCAGCGGGACCGCGAGGACGCGCGGCCAGAACAGGGCGAGCAGGCCCAGCACGAGCAGCGCCACCCCTGCCGCGCCCATGATGCGGGCCTCGGCCGGGCCCAGCACACGCCGCCCGGTCATGGCGGCGCCGACCGCGCTGCCGAGGCTCACCGCGCCGGCGGCCGCGCGCCCCGCGCTCCCGGGCCGGCGGCCGCGGCGTGGCGGGTGCGCGGGCGTGGTGCGCTCCACGCGCGCGCGCGCGGTCAGGACGATCTCGGTGGCGTGACCGAGGTCGTCGAGGTACATCCGCTCCATCTGGCCCGCGAAGCCGGGGTGCTCCACCGCCACGTCGAGCTCCCAGTTGCCGATCCACGACTGGAGATTGAGGTTCGTGGAGCCCACGCGCGCCCATCGCCCGTCCGCCACCGCGGTCTTGGCGTGGAGCATGGACCCGTTCCACTCGTACACGCGCACACCGGCCTCGAGCAGGGGCCGGTAGCCGGCCCGCGAGAGGCCGCGCAGGATCCAGATGTCGCTCGCGCCCGGGACGAGCAGCCGCACGTCCACCCCGTCGCGCGCCGCCGCCCGGAGCGACTGGACGTAGGCGGTGGTGCCGACGAAGTACGCGTCGGTGAGCCACAGGGTCCGGCGCGCGGCCGCCGCGATGAGCTGGTCGAGGCGATAGAGCTCGGCGGTGCCCGGCAGGCTGGCGATGACGCGCACCGCGACGTCGCCCGCGGGCGGGGTCGCCTCCCGCGCGGGCGCCTCCCCCACCGGCAGCGGCGCGCCGGCCAGCGCCCACATCCAGGCGAACGCCCGCTCGAGGTCGGCGACCGCCGGGCCACGGAGCGCGATCCCGGTGTCGCGCCAGGGGTCTAGCCCGCGCGCGGGGTCGCCGACCCAGTACCGGCCCACGCAGAGGCCGGTGACGAAGCCGATCTCGCCGTCGACGGCCAGCATCTTGCGATGGTCGCGCGACAGCAGGCCGACCGCGCTGGTCAGGCTGGGCGGATTGAAGCAGCGGACCTCCACCCCGCTCTCCCGCAGGTCGCGCCAGAAGCCTCTCGACGTCTTGCCCACGGCGCCGAGCCAGTCGTAGATCACCCGCACGCGCACGCCGGCCCGGGCGCGAGCGGAGAGCGCCTCCGCGAATTGCCGTCCGACCTCATCGTCGTGAATGATGTAGCTCTCGAAGTGGATCGTCCGGCGGGCCGCCGCGATCGCCTCGAGCCAGGCCGGATAGTTCTCGCCCGCGTCCCGGAGCAGGCGAACCTCGTTGCCGGCCACGAGGGGCGCTCCCGACGCTCGGTCGAAGCCTTGCTCGATCAGGTCGATCGCGGCGCGCGAATCGTCGACGGACATGCGCCGATTATGCTACACACGCCGGTGCGCTCACCGCGATACTCGACGCGGAGGGGATCCGAGTGACCACGACCGATGCGCCGGCGCCGAGCCTGGACGCACTGCTGCCGCCCGAGATGGCGGCGCGGGCGGAGGAGATCGGCGTCGCCTAGGCGAGCCTCGATGCGCCCCGCCTGTTCACGCTCGCCGTCCTGGCCGGCGCGTTCATCGAACATGTACTTCGTTCCGTTCGCGATCCTCGTCGCGGCCCTGGACCCCGACTTCGTCACCGCGCACGGGCTCGGCCCGCGCACGGTCGCCCTGACGTGGAGCGCCTTCCTGGGCCGGAACCTGCTGCCGGTGACGATCGGCAACATCGTCGGCGGGTCCGTCCTCGTCGGGGCCGTCTACTGGTTCGTGGCGCCCTCGCCGGATCTTTCCGCATCCGGCTAGGCGACGGCGCCCGGAGGCTCGTCTCCGAAGACGGTGCCGATGTCGCGTGCGGCGGCCACGCGCTCGCCGAGAGGGTCGACGCATCTCGGCTCCGACGGGAGATCGGCGAGCCGGGCCCGCTCGATGCGACTGCCCCGCAGCGCGACCATGACCCCGGAGCCACCCTCCGCGAGCGCCGATACCGCGGCCGCGCCGAAGCGCGCGGCAAGGATCCGGTCGAAGGGCGTGGGCGAGCCTCCGCGCTGGACATGGCCCAGGACCACGTAGCGCACCTCGAACGGCACCAGAGCTTCGAGCGCGTGCGAGACCACGGCACCGACACCACCCAGGCGAACCGGCTCAGGGCTACCCGCGACGATCTGGCGGACCACGGTGCCGCCGCCCGGACAGGGGGCGCCCTCCGCGATGACCACGATGGAGAATCGCCGGCCCCGGCGGGCTCGCGCGAGGATGCCCGCGGCCACCGCGTCGTAGCGGAACGGGATCTCCGGGATCAGCACCACGTCCCCGCCGGCGGCCAGGCCGGCCTCCAGCGCGATCCAGCCCGCTTGCCGTCCCATGACCTCGACGACCATGACGCGGTGGTGCGAGGCGGCGGTGGTATGCAGCCGGTCGATCGCCTCGGTCGCGATGGTCAGCGCCGAGTCGAAGCCGAGCGTGATGTCCGTGCCTGGCACGTCGTTGTCGATGGTCTTCGGAATCCCGACGACGGCCAGTCCCTTGGCCTCGAGGCGCCGCGCGATCGTGAGGCTTCCGTCCCCGCCGACCACCACGAGGGCCTCGATGCCGTGCCGCGCCGCGGTGGCCAGCACCGCGTCGGACCGGTCCACGTAGGCGGGCCCCCCCGGCTGCTCGGTCGGCACTCGAAAGGGATCGTCGCGATTGGAGGCCCCCAGCAGCGTGCCCCCCAGCGCCACGATGCCGGAGACGTCGTCGAATCCGAGCGGGCGCGCGCGATCCCCCATGAGCCCCGCGAAGCCGTCGAGAAAGCCGGTCACCCGGATGTCGTGCCGGGCGACCGCCGCCTTGACGACGGCCCGCAGCGCGGCGTTCATTCCCGGGCAGTCCCCGCCCGCGGTCACCACGCCGATGTGCCGCGGGCGGGCCACGGACCGGTCAGCGCCCGCGCACGGTGAGGACCGGCCGGCTGGCGCGACGCACCACGTCCTCCGCCACGCTGCCCATGAAGAACCGGGACACGCCGCCGCGCCCGTGGGTGCCGATGACGATGAGATCGGGGCGCCAGCGCCGGCCGAGCTTCAGGATCTCGTCGGCGGGGTCGCCCTCCACGAGCCGCTCCCGGGCAAGAGCGCCGGCGGTCCGGGCCCGCCTCAGGACCTCGGCGAGCCGCCGCTGCGCGTCGCCCCGCGCCGCCTGCAGGAGGGCGAGATAGCTCGACGGCACCGTTCCGCCGGGAGCGGCGAACGGCGAAGGCGGCGTGAGCACGTGCAGCAGCAGCAGGGCGGCGCGCTCGCGGCGGGCCAGGCTCACCGCCATACGGAACGCGGCGCGGGAGGCGGCCGAGAAGTCGGTGGCGTGGAGGATGCGCCGCATCGGTCGCGGGACCGGAGCGCGTCGCCGCCTCACCGCAGCGATCCGAGATACGCCGCGAGGGCCTTCACCTCGGACTCGGAGAGGTCGATCTTCGGCATGTGCGCGGTCGGACGCTGGAGGGATGGATCGCGCAACCAGCGTCCGAGGTACACCTCGTCGTGCTTGGCGCCGATCCGGGAGAGGTCGGTGGCGATCGGCGTGCCGGTCTTGCCGACGGTGTGGCATCCATAGCAGCCCTGCGCCCGGAAGACGGTCTCGCCCTGCGTGACCAGCTCGCCCCGATCCTGCGCCTGCACGCACGACGCCATCAACAGCGCGGCGACGAGCACGACGAGCCGAGCGGTCATGGCGTCACCTCCTCGGCCGTCTGGCAGGACAGGCAGAGACGCGTCGCGGGCACGGCTCGCAGCCGCGCCAGCGCGATCGGCTCCCGACAGGACACGCACTTGCCGTAGGCTCCGGACCCGAGGCGGCGCAGCGCGGCCGCGATCTCGTCGAGCTGCTCCTTGTCCTGGCCGGCCAGACGCGAGACCAGCGCCGCGACGGACGAGCCGGCGGCGCGGTCGACCGAGTCACCGGGGCCGGGCGTCTCGAGCTCCGCGATCTCCTCGTCGGTGGCCTTGACCGCCCTCAGGAGCGTCTCGCGGCTCTCGAGGAGCCGGCGCCGGAACTCGTCCCGCAGGCGGATGTCGAACGCGCGACGCGGGCGGCTCATGTCGCCTCCGGCGCGATCGCGACCATGAGATCGTTGCGCGACACCATGCCCACGACCCGGCACGCCGAGTCGATGACGGGCAGGCTGCGGAGCTTCGACTCGGTCATGTTCTGGATCGCGGAGACCAGCGAATCGGTTGGCCGAAGGGCCAGGATGCCGTGGGCCATGAAGCGCGACACCGGCTCCTGCCAGACCTCCGGATCCTCGAGCGCGGCGCACGCGACGCGCAGGAGGTCACCCTTCGTGACCATGCCGACTAACCGGCCCTCCGTCGTGACGACCGGGTAGCCGTTGTAGTCGTACTTCGCCGCGATGTTCCGGACCTCGGACATCGGAATCTGCTCGACGATCTGCACGATCCGGCGGGTCATCACGGTCTCCACCGGCATCGTCAGCGCCGCGGGTGCGCGAGTCATGTCAGGCATCCTCCCAGATCTCCTTGAGGTCACGGGGCAGCTGAGCGAGGATGTCGTCGGCCTCGCCGCTCGAGAGCTGCTCCTTGAGCGCGGTGAACACCCCGATGGTGAGGAACCGCGCCTCGCGAGTGCTCCGGAGCCCGCCTTCCCGTCGCACCCGCTCGTAGAACTCTCTCCGGTGCAACTTGATCGGCCGGCGCCCGGCCATCTCCCCCGCGCTCCATACCTCCTTGAGTCCCCGGGGCAGCTGGGCGGCGGCCTGGCGCGCCTCGGTCGGCATGAGCCGGTCTCGCAGCGCGTGCAGGACGGCGGCCGTCCCACGCTTCACGGCCTCCCGGTCGTCGTACCCGGTCTCGTCCCGCACGCGCCGGTAGAAGGTTAGTGTGCTCATCGGAGCCTTACTTCTTCAGGAGCTCCAGGGCCTGACGGGACTTGTTCGCGGACAGCTCCATGTCGCCCTTCTTGCACGCGGCGTCGGCCTCCTTGACCAGCGCGGCGGCCTGCTTCACGCGCGGCGCCTGGACATCCTGACCGCGCGGCACCGGCGGTTCCTGCTGGGTGCGAGGCGCCTGCACATTCTGACCGCGCGGGGCCTGCACGTCCTGAGCCCGCGGCGCCTGCACGTCCTGAGCCCGTGGCGCCTGCACGTCCTGAGCTCGTGGCGCCTGCACATTCTGACCGCGCGGGGCCTGCACGTCCTGGGCCCGCGGGGCCTGCACGTCCTGAGCCCGCGGCGCCTGCACGTCCTGGGCCCGCGGCGCCTGCACGTCCTGGGCCCGCGGCGCCTGCACGTCCTGGGCCCGCGGCGCCTGCACGTCCTGGGCCCGCGGCGCCTGCACGTCCTGAGCCCGCGGCGCCTGCACGTCCTGGGCCCGCGGCGCCTGCACGTCCTGAGCCCGCGGCGCCTGCACATCCTGGGCGCGTGGGGCCTGGACATTCTGAGCCCGTGGCGCCTGCACGTCCTGGGTCCTGGCTCCCGCCTGGGAACGTGGCGGCTCCTTCGCTGATGCCTGCGCGCTCTTGAGGGCGGCCTTCGCCTGCGCCAGCTCGGGCGGGCACTTGTCGGCGGCCAGGGCGCCGGCGCCGGTTGTGAGAAAGACCATTCCAAGACTGACCGCTGCCGCGACTAGTCGCTTCATCGTGTCCTCCTGTCGGTTTGCTCTGGCGACGTGATGACTGCAAGGCAAGTGCCACCAAACCGGCCAGAGAAAACAGGATGTTGCAGTGGTGCGGGGCGGGCAGGCTGGGGCGCCGCGCTCCCGGGTGGGGCGCGACCGCCCCGTCGGGATCTCAGCCCTTGATGTTGCCGATGGGCGTGAGCGAGACGACGGGGCGAGAGAGATCGAGGCGATGAAGCGTGTCAACGACCGCGCCGAGGTCCTTGTAGGCGAATCCGGCTTCCTCCGCGACGCCGGACTTGGAGGCCGCGCGCACGATGATGCCCCGCTGCTCCATCTCCTTGATCAATGTCTCGCCCCAGACCAGCCGCTTGGCCTGCGCGCGCGACATGGTGCGACCGGCGCCGTGAGCCGTCGAGCCCCAGGTCTCCGTCATGGCGTGCGTCGTGCCGACCAGGAGCGCCGATCCCGTCTCCATCGAGCCGCCGATGATGACCGGCTGACCGATCTCCCGATAGTCCGCGGGCACGTCGGGGCCCCCGGGTCCGAACGCGCGCGTGGCTCCCTTGCGGTGCACGACCAGCTCCATCTCGCGGCCATTCACGAGGTGGCGCTCCAGCTTGGCCGTGTTGTGGCACACGTCGTAGACCACCGTGAGCCCTAGGGCCCGCGCGTCGCGGGCGAACACCTTGGAGAACACCTCCCGGATCCGGTGCGTGATCACCTGCCGGTTGGCGAACGCGGTGTTGGCCGCCGCGGTCATTGCGCCGAAATACGCCTGGCCTTCCCTGGACCGAAAGGGTGCGCAGGCGAGCTCCCGATCCCTCACGCTGATGCCGTACTGCTTCATGGCCCCGTCGAACACCTTCAGGTAGTCGGTGCCGACCTGGTGGCCGAATCCGCGCGACCCGCAGTGCAGCATCACGAAGACCTGACCCGGCCCGGTCACCCCGAGGACGCGCGCGACGCCCGGGTCGTGCACGGCGTCCGGCCGCACCACCTGGATCTCGAGGTAGTGATTTCCCGAGCCCAGCGTGCCCAGCTGCTCCACGCCCCGCGCCATCGCCCGCGCGCTGACGTGGGCGGGATCCGCTCCCGGCAGGCACCCCCGGCCCTCGATGTGCTCCAGGTCCTCCGCCCAGCCGTACCCACGGGTCACGCACCAGCCGGCGCCCTCGACCATCACCCGCTTGAACTCGGACTCCGAGAGGCGCACGAAGCCCCTGGCTCCGACGCCGGACGGCACCGCTCCGAACAGCGCCGCGATGAGCTCCCGCAAGCGCGGCCGCACCTCGTCCTCGGTGAGGTCCGTGCGCATCACCCGCATGCCGCAGTTGATGTCGAACCCGATGCCCCCCGGCGAGATGACGCCGGAGTCGGCGCGGAACGCGGCCACTCCGCCGATCGGAAAGCCGTAGCCCCAGTGCCCGTCCGGCATGCACAACGCGGCGCGGACGATGCCGGGCAGGCACGCCACGTTGGTCACCTGCTCGAAGACGCCGTCGTCCATCTGCTCGAGCAGCGGCCCCGAGGCATACAGGCGCGCCGGCACCAGCATGCCGGGCTTCGCGTCCGGCGGGATCTCCCAGATGCAGTCGTCGACCCGGCGGGCCGCTGCGCGCAGTGACTCGTCGATCCTCATGCTCCCCCTAGATATCGATGACGACCCGGGCCCGCCATCCGCCGTCGATCGGCTGGAGCGCGAACTGGTGAAACGTGACCGCCTTGGGATCGGCACCCAGCGCGGTTTGGCCGGGATCGATGGTACCGCCTTGGACGTCCGCCTCCAGCCGGTACGGACCGCTCCCGGTCACCCGCACGCGAGAGCTCGGGAACACCTGGCTGTCCCGATCCTTGAGAAAGATCATCTCGGACAGCCAGTCGTAGAGCAGCATGTCGAGCTCGGGGGCTTCCAGGGTGATCGTGCGCTCCACCGTGAGCGTCAGCGTGGCCGGATCCACCATGAGGCGCGCGATCGCCACCGCGGCCGTCTCGAAGAGATCGTCCAGGCTCCGCCCTTCGATCTCGACGGCGCAGTCCGCGAGTGCCACGTCTTCCAGGAACGTGTAGCTCCCCATCCACACAGGAAGAGGTGCAACGGAAGTGCCAGTCGAGGCGCACGAGAATCAACTACTTGTGGAGACCGGGTGGGCCAGTTGGGGCCCGGGCGCCCCAGTCGGCGGGGCGAGGAGGACTACCCCACGCCTCTCGGGGTGGGCTTCGCGCTATTCCCTCACCTGACGCCGGTTGACCCAGAAGTGGTCGGGACGCCGGTGGAGGCGCTCGGCGAGCAGCCGCTCGGCGCGATCCATGTCGCTGGCGCGGAAGCACGCCTCGATGAGGGTGTCGTGGAAGACGTCACGCTGGGCGCGGCTGCCGCCGAGCTCGATGATCCGTGGCCGCAGCGGCTCGATCTTCGCGATCACGCGGGGCCAGTCCCGCGCGGCGAACGCGTGAAGCCCTTCCACCAGCGGCAGCGTCACCTCGCCCATCAGCCCCGTCGGATCCTTCGGCGCCCGCTCGCGCAGCAGGGCGAGCTGCTTGTCGACACTCGCCCAGTCGCCGCCGCCCGCCAGCGCCATCGCCACATGCGCGACATGGAACAGGAGGCCCGTTCGCCCGATGCGGTCGCGCGCGATGGCCGTGAAGGGCTGCCAGCGGTCACCCGGCGGATGGCCCGTCAGCTCGAGCCGCCACAGGAGCGAGATCGAGTCGTGCAGGTCGCCGGCAATCGAGGACGGCGCGCGCTCGAACAGCCGCTGCGACAGCTCGGACACGTGCGCGTACTCGCCGCGCGAGAGGTGCATGAGCACCAGGTGCCACCAGAGGTGGTTCTGGAACCAGTTGAGCCCACGGCACAGCTCGATCGCCGCCGGCAGCCGGCTCACTCCCGCGTCGAACGCGGCCGACTCGTACAGCGCGTGGGCGAGAGCGTGGATCGACCACGCGTCCTCGGGCTCGTTCGCGATGGCCTGCTCCGCGAGCCGGACGGCGTCCGAGCACCGCCCCGCCTCCTCCAGCGCGAAGGCGTGCATGCCCAGCATGTACGAGCTCTCGGGGTGGTGACGGACGAGCTCGCCGGTCGCCTCCAGCATGGCGGGAAACTTCCCCTGCCAGAAGAAGACGAAGTAGAGCCGCTGGATGATCGCGAGGTCGCGCGGATACTGCGCGAGGTGCTTGCGCATCGCCGCTTCCGCCTCCGGCACCTTGCCGGCCGTCCAGAGGGTCACCGCGTTGACGTAGCTGCGCTCGCGTGCGCTCACGCCCGGCGTCGCGGCGGCCTGGGCCGCCTCGCTGGCCGCGCGGGCCTCGCCGAACCGCTCTTCCAGGAAGAGGCACGCTGCCGCGCCCGCGTGAGCCACCGCCAGCGCCGGGTCGAGCCGTGTCGCCTCCCGGAACAGGTCGAGGGCGTTCGCCTTCCATCCGAGCGCAGCCTCGACGCCGGCGTCGTACGCCCCGAGCGCCGGTGGAGACGTCGTCGTCACCGAGAGACCGTATCGGTCGCTTGGCATGCCGGCATTCTACCGCAACCGCTCCGAGGGCGGCCAGGCGGCGCCCGGCCCGCGCGGCGAGGCCTCAGGACCCCGGGGTCGACCCGAGACGGGTCAGTATCGCGTCGTGCAGCAGGCCGTTCGTGACGAGCAACCCGCGCAGATTCGCGAGGCCGGGCCCGCGATAGTCGATCGGCGTCCCGCGCGCATCGGTCACGCGCCCGCCCGCCGCGGTCACGAGCGCGTCGATGGCGCACGCATCCCATCGCTTCGTCCCCGCGCCGGTATCCACGTAAGCGTCGGCCGTGCCCTGGGCGACCTCGGCGCCCTTGAGACCGGCGCTGCCGAGCGTCCGTACGCTCGCGCCCCCGAGTGCGACGAGGGCGCGCTGGAGGGAGGCGCTTCGATGAGAGCGCGAGGCGACCAGCCGCGCCTGGCCCGGATCGCTCACCGGGCTGGCGCGGATCGGCACCCACTGACCGTCGGGCTCGACGCGCCATGCCCCCACGCCGAGAGCGCCGACCCAGCCCCGCCGGGCCTCCGGAGCAAGCACGGCGCCGGCCACCGCGCGCGCTCCTTCCAGGAGCCCGATCATGACCGCGAACTCTCCGTTGCGCGCGATGAACTCACGCGTCCCGTCGAGCGGGTCGACGAAGAGCACGCGCGGGGCCGAGCGGAAGTCACGGAACGTGTCCGGATCGCTCTCCTCCGCGACGATGGGCACGCCCGGGAATCGCTCCGCCAGAGCCTCGCAGATGAGAGCATTCGCGCGGCGGTCCGCAGCCGTGACCGGCTCCCGGCGCCCCTTGAGCTGGACGTCGAAGGGACGCTCATACACCTCGAGGATCGCGTTGGCCGCCGACCGAGCGACCGCGAGCAGCGTCTCGATGAGTGCCCGCATGCCGGCCGAGCTAGATCATGACCTCCGTGATCCCGCGTCGCGCTCGACCAGCCCCCCGCGCACGAAGATCACGAGCATAGTGACCAGATACCACATCTGCTGGCGCAGGCGGACCGATAGCGTGAGGCATCGGCGCCTCGACTCCTCCGACGGCACCCACCTCAGCGGATGAGCGCGCGGAGCAGAGACCGCGCTCCCACTCCGGCCGAGGCGGAGCCCGACCGCCACCCCGACCAGCGTCGTCAGGCCCGAGATGAACGCGAGCAGGAGAACCACACCCCAGGTGGCGGCGGTCGTTGTCACGGCTGGCCCCGGCGACCGATCGGCGACAGGGCGACCGCCATGCCGATGACGTCGCCGAGGGGTGCGGCGTACCTGGCGGCCCAGAGACCGTCGGGGAACAGCGAGCTCGCCCAGCGCAGCGACCGGAGCCGCTCGCCGGCCGCCGCGCGAACGGCGCGACGGAGCGCGACCAGGCTCATGTCCCTCGCCGAGCCCAGAATCGGCCGCCGGGCCCGCGGCCCGATGCGCCGGGATAGCCCGCCGAGACTCCAGCGGTTCAGGGCCACCAGCACGAGGCCCTGCCGTGCGACGCGGACCGCCTCGCTCAGCACCGCATCGGGCTGCTCCACGAACTCGAGCGCGGTCACAAGCATCACGACGTCCACCGCGCCGGATCGCACGGGCAGGCTGCTGGCGTCACCCACGACCACCGGGATCGCGGCATGGCCGCGCCGAAGCTCGGCCAGCATGGCCGGCGATCGGTCGAGGCCGATCACGGCGATCGAGCCCTGCTGCAGCCACGCGGCGAAGTGCCCCGTGCCACAGCCCACGTCGAGCGCACTCCGAACGCCCGCGAAGGAGGCGAGCAGCCAGGCGAGCAGAGCACGTTCGGCCAGGTCGACACGCCGGCCGCGGGCCGTCGTGTACCACGCCTCATAGCCCTCGGCCGCGCGCTCGAAGATCTGCCAGCTCACCGGGATCAGGAGCCAGCCGGACAGGCGTTGGACAGGGTCACGGTCATGACGACGCGGCCCGCCGCCGCCGCGGCCCGGAACGCTTCGCGGAGCCCGTCGACGACGGCATCGAGCTCACCTGTGACCAGCGTGCTCATCGGTCCGACGGACGGCGCGAGGCCTCGAGCGATGAGGGCGCCGGACACCGCGTGGACGGCGGGCGCGAGCCGCTCCTGCCGCAGCGGGTAGATCGCGATCTGGGCGCTGACCGTCATGGCGGATACCTCCCGGTAACGCGTCCGAGTGCAAGCCAGGCGCCACGCCAGGATCGCAGCTCTCTCGCTCCCTTGGGGGCTGGCCACGGCCAGCGTTGTGGTCTGCAGGCCTCATCGGCCGGGGCGTGATCGCCCCATCTGGTCGCGGCAGGCTGACAAGCCCGCGAGATCGTGAGGGCCGCGCCTGGCCCCCGTCTTGCTATCCCACACGTGGCGCACGGAACATGAACCGACCGACCCTGAGACTGGCCGCCCTGGTGGCATTCAGCGGCCTCACCGCCGGACTGGCCCTCGGCCCGATTCCGGTCTTCGCCGAGGTCCCGGGATCGAAGCCGAAGGTCGGCGCGACGATCTTCCCGCTCTACGACATCGCGCGACAGGTGGCCGGCCCGGTGGCCGACGTCGTCCTGATCTTGCCGCCGGGGGCAAGCCCCCACACCTTCGAGCCGACGCCGGCGGCAGTCCGCAGCCTCAGCGGCGCACGTACGCTATTCGCCATCGGCCACGGGCTGGACGACTGGGCGGCGCGGCTGGCACGCGGCGCCGGGGTTCCCCGACTGGTCCGGGTCGACGCCGACATCGCCTTGCGGCATGAGACCGAGGGCCAACGGGACTCGGTGGATCCCCACTACTGGCTCTCCATTCGCAACGGTGAGGCGATCGCGCGAACGGTCGCGGCCGAGCTGGAGCGCCTGGTTCCCGACCGCGCCGTGGACATCCGCGGCGCGCTGGCCGCCTACCTCGCCCGTCTCGACGCCACGGACCGGGAGATCCGGCGCCGCCTCGACGGCCTCCCCACCCGGCGCATCGCCACGTTCCACGATGCCTTCGGCTATTTCGCGGATGTTTATGGTCTGGAGATCGCCGCCGTCTTCGAGCCCTATCCGGGCCGCGAGCCGGGCCCCAAGTTCGTCGTCGCGTTCCAGCAGAAGGTCCGCGCGACCGGCGTCCGGGTGGTGTTCTCGGAGCCCCAGCTTTCCGTCGACGCGATCCGTCCGATCGCGCGCGATCTCGGCGTCGCGATCTCCACGCTCGACCCGCTCGGCGGGACGCCGGGACGCGAGGGATACATCGAGACGATGCTGTTCAACGCCGGGCAGGTAGCGGCCGCGCTGGGCGGTCGGGCACCGTAGAATGGCGGACGTGCCGGCCCTCACCGTCAGCCACCTCACCGTCCAGTTCGAGCGGCAGGATAGCCCCGCGGTCGAAGATGTCTCCTTCTCCCTCGACGAAGGCCAGATCGCGATCCTCATCGGCCCCAACGGCTCGGGGAAGAGCACGGTCCTCAAGGCGATCCTCGGCCTCGTCCCCTTCACCGGCCAGGTCTCCATCTTCGGAGCCCCGGCGGTCGAGGCCCGACGGCAGATCGGCTACGTCCCCCAGCGGCTGGGATTCGACGTGACGCTCCCGCTGACCGTACGCGAGACGGTCCGCATGCCGCTGCTCGGCAGACGAGGGCGGGAGGTGGAGACCGCCTTCGACCACTTCACGGAGGCGCTGGGAATCTCCCAGCTGCTCGACCGGCCTCTGGGCACGCTCTCGGGCGGCCAGCTCAAACGCGCCCTGATCGCGCGCGCCATGGTCACCACGCCCCGCCTGCTGCTGCTGGACGAGCCGGAGGCGGGTGTCGACATCGGCGGCGAGCAGACCCTGTACGACCTGCTGAACAGCTTGGTGTCGCACCACCGGCTGACAGCTTTGGTTTGCTCGCATGAGCTCGACATCGTGTCCCGGTACGCCGACCTCGTACTGTGCCTGAACCGTCGCCTGCAGTGCACCGGCCCGCCCGGCGACGTCCTCACGCCCGATGCGCTCCGCCGCCTGTACGGCGCGGCCGCCGCGCTCTACCGCCATCGGGCGGGCGGGTCGCCGCCGTGATCGAGGCGCTCGGTTATCCCTTTGTCCAGCGGGCGATCGTGGCCGGGCTTCTGGTGGGGCTCGTCACGAGCCTGCTCGGAGTATTAGTGGTGCTCCGGCGCTCCGCGTTCTTCGGGGACGCGGTCGCCCACGCGTCGCTGGCCGGTGTAGCGGCGGGCGTCGTCACGGGAACCTCCCCGCTGGCGCTGGCCGCCGTCGTGGCGGTGAGCATCGGGCTGTCATTGCATCGCTTCGAGCGATCCGCTCGCCTGTCACTCGACACGATCCTGGGCTTCGTCCTGCCCTTCTTCATGGCGATCGGGGTGCTCCTGCTCAGCCTCTCGCCGGGCTTCCAGCCCGAGCTGCTTTCGTACCTCTTCGGCAGCATCTTGACGGTGAGCTGGGAGGGACTGCTGGCCATCGCCGCGGTGGGCACGGTGGTGGTGGTGACCATGGCCCGACACGGGCGCGCCATGGTGTTCGCGGCCTTCGATCCCGACGGCGCGCACGCGGCCGGTGTCAACGTCTCCCGAGTCCTGACCACGTTCCACGTCCTGCTCGCGCTGGCCGTCATCGCGAGCATCAGCGTGGTCGGCATCGTCCTGGTGAACGCGCTCCTCGTGATTCCGGCCGCGAGCGCCAAGCTGCTGGCACCCTCCCTCCGGCGGATGTTCGTGCTGGCCCCGCTCATCGGGCTGTCGAGCGTCCTCGCCGGGCTCGTCGTGTCGTATCGGCTCGATCTGCCGTCCGGGCCAGCCATCGTGGTAGTGGCCGGCCTCGTGCTTCTGATCGCGTGGGCGAGCGTCGCCGGGCGCCGGGCGGGAACGCGATGAGCCCTCCGGGTCGGTGGACTACGGATCACATCGGGTAGCGCCGGTAGAACCAGCGCTTCGTGACCTCCACCAGCCCAAGGTAGCCCGCGACCATGACCACCAGGAAGCCGAAGAAGAGCGGGGGCAGCGGGGCGAAGCCGAGCCAGGGCGCCAGCGGAGTGAACGGCAGCAGGGCGCCGGCCACCGCGGAGGCGCCCACCCCCCACGCCAGGCCGCGGCTGGGTCGGCTGCGCCACGGCCAGTCCGCGGTGCGGATGACGAAGATCACGAGCGTCTGCGTGGCCAGCGACTCGACGAACCAGCCCGTCCGGAAGAGGGCGGGGCCGGCGTCGAAGACCCAGAGCATGATCGCGAAGGTGACGAAATCGAACACCGAGGACAGGGGGCCGATCAGCAGCATGTAGCGCCGGATGAAGGCGATGTTCCAGCGCTTGGGCTTCAGCATGTACGTCGCGTCCACCCGGTCGGAGGGGATCGGCACCTGGGCGAGATCGTACAGGAAGTTGTTGAGCAGGATCTGCAGCGGCAGCATGGGCAGGAACGGCAGGAAGGCGGAGGCGACCGCCATGCTCAGCATGTTGCCGAAGTTGGAGCTCGTGCCCATCAGCACGTACTTCATGATGTTGCCGAAGCTGCGCCGCCCCTCGACCACCCCGTCGTGCAGCACCGAGAGCCGCTTCTCGAGCAGGATGATGTCGGCCGCGTCCCGGGCCACGTCCACCGCGTTCTGCACCGAGATCCCGACGTCCGCCGAGCGCAGCGCGGGCGCGTCGTTGATGCCGTCGCCGACGCAGCCCACCACGTGGCCGCGCGCGTGGAGGGCCCGCACGATCCGATTCTTCTGGATCGGAGAGACCCGCGCGAACACGGTGGTCCGCTCGGCCACCGCGCCCAGGGCGGGATCGGACATGCGCTCGACCTCCTCGCCGAGCACGATCACGCCGGGATCCAGCCCGACCGCACCGCAGATCTTCCGGGTGACCAGCTCGTTGTCCCCGGTGATGATCTTCACCTCGATGCCGTCCTGCCGCAGGATGCGCAGGGTCTCGGCCACGCCCTCCAGCGGCGGATCCAGGAAGGCGGCGAACCCGACGAAGATGAGAGCGTGCTCGTCGGCCACCGAGTACGCCGCTTGTACCTCGACCTCACGGTACGCCACCGCCAGCACCCGGTAGCCCTCGGTGCTGAGGCGCTGGAAGAGGGCCTCGGCCGAGGCGAGCGTCTCGGGATCGAGCGGAACCGCCCGCTCGGCCACCTCCGCTGCCGTGCAGAACGGCAGCACGCTCTCGGGGGCCCCCTTTGTGATCAGCAGGCGCCTTCCGCCGTCCTGGACGACCACCGACAGGCGGCGTCGCTGGAAGTCGAACGGGATCTCGTCGATGCGAACGTACTCCGCGATCGCCGGATGCTCGTGCTTGAGGATCGCGTCGTCCATCGGGCTGCGCAGCCCGGTCTGGTAGACGCTGTTCAGCGCGGCCATGCGGATCACGGTCTCGTCGTTCTCTCCCCGGAGATTCAGATGCCGGTCCACCGTGATCTCGCCCTGAGTCAGGGTGCCCGTCTTGTCGCTGCACAGGATGTCCATGCTCCCGAAGTTCTCGATGGCGACGAGCTGCTTGACGATGACCTTCTTGCGCGCCATGCGGACGGCGCCGCTGGACAGCGTCACCGACACGATCATGGGCAGCAGCTCCGGGGTCAGCCCCACCGCCAGCGCCACCGAGAACAGGAACGATTCGAGCAGATCGCGGCGCAACAGCGCGTTCACCAGGAACACGAACAGCACGAGGAAGACCACGATCTGCAGGATGAGGAGGCCGAACCGCCGCGTGCCCCGCTCGAACTCGGTCTCCGGCGGCCGCCCGACCAGGCTCGCGGCCACCCGGCCGAACTCGGTGGCGGGCCCGGTGGTCACCACCAGGGCGGTGCCCAGGCCGCTGATCACCGAGGTCCCCCGGAACACCGCGGTCACCGCGGCGGTGAGCCCGCGCGGAGCCGGCGCCGCCGTCTCGGCGTGCTTCTCGCGAGGCAGTGATTCGCCGGTGAGCGCCGCCTCGTTGACGAAGAGGTCCCGAGTGGACAGGAGCCGGCAATCCGCCGGGACCAGATCGCCGGCCTTGAGATGGATCAGGTCGCCGACCACGACCTCGCGCACCGGCAGCTCCCGCTCGTTCCCGTCGCGCACCACCGTGGCCGTCTGTCCGACCTGGCTGCGGAGCCGCGCGGCCGCCTGCTGCGAGCGATAGGCCTGCGTGAAGTTCAGGGCCACGCTCAGGACCAGCATGACCGCGACGATCACCGCGCTGGCCACCTGTCCGAGCGCGGCCGACACCGAGCTGGCGACCAGGAGGATCAGGACGAGCGGGTTCAGCAGGTAGCGGAGCAGCTCGCGAACGGCCTCGAACCGCCGCGGCGGTGCGAGCTCGTTGGGTCCCCAGGTCGCGAGCCGCTCCGCCGCCTCGCGCGACGACAGGCCGCGGTCGGTCGCGGCGGCCGCCGCGAGCGCCTGCTCGATGCTGGAAGCCCAGACCGGCGGCGGGACCACTTACACGCCACCACCGTAGCGGGCGGTGATCAGCGCGTCGATGGCCCTGCGCAGATCCGCCAGCTCGCCGCGGCGCGAGCGCGCCTCCACCTTCCGGAGCTGGCGGGCCAGCTCGGGGTCGGCGAACACCTCGTCGACCCAGCGCGAGAAATCGCCGATCTCCGCGTGACGGGTCAGCACGTCGTCCGGCACGACCGCCGCCAGCCGGCGAAACGACTGCAGGCTGTTCGCCGTCCCGTGCGCCTCGCCGTGGGCGCGGCGAAACAGGAACTCGCGGCCGGGTGGCACCTCGGAGTCGACGTACTTCGCGAGATGGCGCACGTGAACGGTCTGCCGGGGCGCCGCCACGAACGTGAGCACGCCGGCGCGGCCCTCGGCGCCCCGTCTGACCATCAGGAACTCCCCGCGGGGCAGCCGCGCCAGCACATCGGCCACCGCCTCGACTCCGTCGTCGTTCGGCGGCAGGGCAGCGCTCAGGAACGCGAGCTCGGAGGCGTCCGTGGTGCGGGCGAGCAGGAAGATGTCCACGGCCCGGACGAGGCCGTCCTGCAGCCAGCTCGGCCGGTAGGTGACGAGACAGAAACCCCGATCCTCGAAGCCCAGGGCGTCGGGCTCGACGCCGTCGGGGTGGAGCGAGTAGTGGGCCTCGTCGACCAGGACCCAGTGCGGGCGCCCCCAGAGCCGCCGGATGTCGCGGATGCTTTGGAGGGCCTGCCCGATGACCGACACCTTGGCCGCGTGAGGCAAGCTGGAGAGATCCAGCACCACCGACTCGGTGGGCTCCTGCCGGAGCCGCTCGAGGGCCCGGTCCACGGCGGCCGGCTCCCCGATCTCGGCCCAGGCCATCCCGGGCATCCGCGACAGCACGCGATAGTCGCCCTCCGGATCGATCACGCACACCGCGTACCGGGCGGCGACCAGGCGCTCCACGAGCGCGCCGGCGAGCCACGACTTGCCCGAGTGCGGATCGCCGTGAATCAGCACGTTGACGCCGCGAGCCGGGATCGTGACCGGCCCGGAGGTGGCCGCGACCCATCCCACCGCGATGCGGTGCCGTGGAGACCGCTGGACGGGCAGACGGTCGCCGAGCACCAGGGTGGTGATCGCGGTCGCGACGCCGTCGCCGTGCGCTCCCGGGAAGACCCAGTCCACCCGGTCCCGGATCGCGCCGAGGCTGTCGCCCGGGCAAGCGCTGAAGCCGCACGCGTCGAAGAGCGGCAGATCGTTCTCGGCGTCGCCGATGGCGAGGACGTCGTGCGGGGACAGTCCGAGGACGCGGAGGACGTGCTGAACACCCGAGCCCTTCGAGACGCCCGCCGGCAGCAGCATCAGGGCCGCGCGGTTGTAGATGAGGTCGCGCGAGACACCCGCGACGAGCAGGGCCTCCTTGACCGCGGCCTCGTCGGCTCGGGCGACGCCCACGATGACCCGACCGACCTGATAGTAGATCCCGCGCCGGTCGAGCTCGGCGAGGAGCCGGGCCGGCACCGGTGGCCCCTGGTCCCGGATCATGGCCGAGCCCGGATGGTAGACGACGGCGCCGTTCTCGGCCACCACGGCATCGAACAGCTCCAGGCAGTCGCACACTCGCGTCAGCTCGAAGAACGTGCGTCCGGTCACGAGGATGAGGCGCAAGCTCGCCTTGCGGGCTCGGTCCAGCGTGTCGCGCACGTACGGACCGATGCGGTCCTCGAACGCGAGGGTGCCGTCGAAGTCACACGCGAGCGCCTTGATCAGCACGACGATGCATTGAGCAATCCCGGTGCCACGCCAGAACGGCGAAGGAAGGCGGCAATCGTGGCCCGCGCCGAGCGGGGCGGGACAGCGCCGCCTCACTGTCGCGGGAATTCCAGGCACCGAACCGCCGCAGCCGAGCTCAAGGTACCGAAGTCACACACGATTCGGCCACGGCACCGCGCTTGCACCCGCACACACGGCATGAGCTGGACGAGAGGGCGCGCGCTGCTGATCGCCCTGACCCTGAGTACGGTCGCCTGTCAGTCGGCGCCCTCTCGGGTCGACACGGCGGCCCCGATGGAGGGCACGAGCGCGGTGGACGCTTCGACGGCGAAGTCCACGCTGGATCGACCGGACGACGAGACGCTGTCGGCGATGCCCATGCCGCCGCCGCCGCAAGAGTTCGTCCCCGCTCCCCGGCTGGCCGATATCTACTTCGACTTCGACGACCACGACATCCGTGCCGAGGACGCGCGGATCCTCGACGAGAACGCCGCGTGGCTGCTGGCCAACCCGACGACGCTCGTGCTCATCGAGGGGCACACCGACGAGCGGGGTACCACCGAGTACAACGTGACCCTCGGGGATCTTCGCGCCGCCGCCGCGATGGGCTATCTTGCATCCCACGGGGTGCCGGCCGCCCGCATGGTCGCGATCTCCTACGGCAAGGAGCGTCCGGTCTGCACCGAGCACAACGAGGCGTGCTGGTCCAGGAACCGACGCGCCCACTTCCTGATGAAGCCGCGATGAGCCTCGAGGGCTCGCAGCACTCCCCGGCGTGAGCGCCCGCGACCCTCGACTCGTTCCACCGCCCATCCCCGTGACCGGCGACGAGCTCGGACCGGACAAGGTCGTGCTGATCCGCGACGCCCGCGCCGGCCTGGACGCGGTGGTCGTCGTCGACAACGTGGCCTGCGGCCCGGCCATCGGCGGGGTGCGGATGGCCCCGGACGTCACGGTGTCCGAGGTCGCTCGCCTGGCCCGCGCCATGACCCTCAAGAATGCGGCCGCCGGCCTGGCACACGGCGGGGGCAAAGCGGGCATCGTCGCCGATCCCGTGCGGGCACCCGCGGACAAGGAGCGCTTGATCCGCTCCCTCGCGCGGGCGATCCGCTCGCTCACCGAGTACATCCCGGGTCCCGACATGGGCACGGACGAGCGCTGCATGGCCTGGATCACGGACGAGATCGGTCGAGCCGTCGGACTGCCGCGCGTGCTCGGCGGGATCCCGCTCGACGAGATCGGCGCCACCGGCTGGGGCGTCGCCGTCGCCGCCGAGGTCGCCGCGCCCGAGGCGGGGCTCTCGCTCGAGGGCGCGCGGGTGGCGATCGAGGGCTTCGGCGCGGTGGGGCAGCACGCGGCGCGATTCCTGGCCGCGCGCGGCTGCCGCCTGGTCGCGGCCTCGGACACTCGCGGCGCGATCCACGACGCCTCGGGCCTCCCGATCGACGCGTTGATCGCCCACAAGCGGGCGGGCCGGCCGCTCGGCGAGTTCGCGGGCGCCCGGGTGATCGGTCGCGAGACCCTGATCGGCGTCCCGTGCGACATCTGGATTCCGGCCGCGCGGCCGGATACACTCACCGGCGACAACGTCGGCGCGCTGCAGGCCAAGCTCGTCGTGCAGGGCGCCAATATCCCGGCCACCGAAGAGGCGGAGCGCTGGATGCACACCCACCGGATCCTGAGCCTTCCCGACTTCATCGCCAACGCGGGCGGTGTCATCTGCGCGGCGGTCGAGTATCACGGCGGCACGCAGTCGCAGGCCTTCGCCGCCATCGAGGAGCGCATCCGCGCCAACACTCGCGAGACCCTCGATCGCGCACGCGCGGGGGGACTGCTCCCGCGGGAGGCCGCCACCCGGCTGGCCCGCGCGCGCGTCGAGGAAGCGATGCGCTACCGTCAGGCATGACACACCCGGCCAGGCGATCCTGAGCCACCCGTCCCCCGCTCCCGAGCTGGACGCGCTCCCCATCCGCGGCTTCCGCGGCAGCCCCGAGGAGATCGAGCGTCAGTGGTACGAACAGATCTACCGGGGACG
>Ga0335084_10000302_pt1 | contig 39906 bp, 34 predicted proteins | sample Lox_Sample_44_FD_206721 | JGI IMG/M metagenome (GOLD analysis project Ga0335084, IMG submission 206721) | Soil microbial communities from Loxahatchee National Wildlife Refuge, Florida, United States - Lox_Sample_4.4 | ecosystem: Environmental > Terrestrial > Soil > Wetlands | place: USA...
AGCCCTCCTTAGTCAGCCTCCGCGCACGGTCTCGGCGCCAATGCCTCGAGCGGCTCCTGTGATACTGAGCCGCGTGCAGCCAATCCCGCAGAACTCGTCCACCATCCTGCGGGCGTCCATCACGTTACCACGATGGCGCGCTCAGAGGGACGAGCCGCAGCGCGCCTTACGGCATGGCGATAGTCGTTCCGTCACCCGTGGCGGTGATGGAAAACGTTCCGGTGGCGCTCGACGTGTAAGCGTAGGCGCCCCAGGGCGGCGAACCGCCCGCAGGCGGATTGGGCACGGAGGCCAGGAAGGGGCCGGCGCTCGTGCCGAGGTCGTTGACCGCTGGCGAGGTCAGATCTGTCAGGGCCGCGGGGAGCGCGCCCATGTGGGTGTTGTAGATGCTGACGGCCGAGGACAGCGACCGCGTGTCGGCCTGGACCTTGGCAATGCGGACCCGGGTCTGGACGTTGGCGTACAGCGGGATGGCGATGGCTGCCAGGGTGCCGATGATGGCCACCACGATCATGAGTTCGATAAGCGTGAAGCCGCGCTGATGGTTCAGCCCTGTCCATTTCGTGTGCCACAGGCGAATCATCGCGCTGCCTCGCATTGTCGTGATCGGGGCCAAGGAACGGCCACGAGGATAGTCGCTACCGAAGCTCAATCTGAAGCAATCTCGGTGCCAATGGTCAAAAGCAGGAGGGGGGTTCGGGACCGTCCCGAAAGCGCCGGTTCCTGGGCCGGATACGAGGCGCCTCACCTACCCCCGGTGATATTCCTCGCCTCTCAAAATTGGAGATTCCACGGCCCGTATAGAAGGACCGACAATTTCTGGCGTGAGTTGACACAGAATGTGACAGAGCCGTGGCCCCGACGCTTCCCGAAGCTCGCCGGGGCGTGTCCCGGGACTTATCCATCCCGGACCGGCGTTCGATTTCGGCAATCGTGCGGTCTGGATTTGAACCAGCGACATTTCGCTACGAGCGGTTGGCTCGCAGGAGTATCTCGATGGCTCGTGGCGCGTCGGCTGGTCGGAGCCCATGGCCGGGATGCGTCAGGACGAGTTCGGTGCGGAGCTCTCCCATGACGATGTGATCGTCGATGATCACATAACTACTCACCGCATGCTCCGCGAGCCAGGCCGCGATCTCCTCTCCGCGGTTCGCGCCGGGAGGGGCCGGAGTCTTGTCGACGACGCGGCCGGTAAATCCTCCCGCTTCCAGCATCACCTGCAGCTCGGCGACCGTCTTGCCATGCCGCCAGGTGGACGAGACGACGACCTCGGCACGGGCGCTCACAACGATCTCGTTCAACACCTCGATGCACGCAGGCTCGATGTCCCCGTACCGATCCCAGCGGCGGATCGGGGCCAGCACGCCGTCGATGTCGAGAAAGACCACCCGTCGCGTCATGTCTTCCGTGTTCACGCTCGAAGCATACCCCTCATTGTGTCATGGGGACGGCGGCCCACGGACGGGGCGACTGTCGCCGGAGAGTGCTAATCTTGGGTAGCCACGATCGAGCGTCTGGCCGCCAGGATAGGAGACCACCATGGACCCGATCACGACAGCGGTGCTGGCGGCGCTCGGCAAGCTCGCCGAACCCGCGGTGAAGGACGGTTACGAGGCCCTGAAAGCGCTCCTCGTGCGCAAGTTTGGCAAGCCCTCGGAGGTGGTGAAGGCCGTCGAGACGCTCGAGGCCAAGCCGGACTCGGCGGGACGGCAAGCCACGCTCGCCGAGGAGATCGTCACAGCCGGTGCCGCCCGCGATGCCGAGCTGCTCAAGCTCGCGCAAGCGCTCCTGGAGACATCGCGGGCCGCACAACGCGGCACCCAGACCGTGCAGCAGCGGGTCGTCGGCGACCGCAACATCGTGGCCGGCAGCGGCGACATCACCATCAACGTGGACCGTCGCCGCGACCCGAGCCCGTGAGACGCCGCCTCCGCGCATGACAGCGCCGGAAGTGCGGCAGACGGTCATCGGTGACCGGAACATCGTCACCGGCACCGGTGACGTCAACATCGTCTATGCGCTCCCGCCCTCGGAGGCAGGCGAACGGCGGTCGCTCCTCGTGCTGCTCGAGCGGGTTCGCCAGTTCTGGATCGCCGGCGTGCTCGACAGCTCCGTGCATGGCGCCGCGCTCCTCGAGCTCGGGACGGCGAGGGTCAGCGACGCGGTCGAGCATCCCTGGGAGCGTATCCTCGAGCTTCCCGGCGAGGAGGCGCGGGCGGTGCCGGCGGAGCGGGGCATCGTGGAGCTCTTCGAGGAGGCGACCCGCGCGCTCCTCGTGCTGGGCGCCGAGGGCTCGGGGAAAACGACCGCGTTGCTCCAGCTCGCGCGGTCCCTGATTGTGCGCGCCGAGCGTGATCCGGCGCAGCCGATCCCCGTCGTCCTGAGCCTCGCATCGTGGAACGGGCCGCGCCAGCCGCTCCATGCGTGGATCGTGGGGGAGCTCCAGTCGAAGTACTATGTGCCGCCTCGCATCGGGCGGGCCTGGCTCCAGCAACAGCGGCTGGCCCTCCTCCTCGACAGCCTCGACGAGGTGCCGGAAGGCCTCCGGCGGGGATGCGTGCAGGCCATCAACCGGTTCCTCCACGACACCAGCGTGCCGGGTGTCGCCGTATGCTGCCGCCTCGAAGAGTACCTGGCTCTCACGCATCGCCTCTCGCTCGGAGGCGCCGTGAGACTGGAACCTCTGTCGGCGGCGCACGTCGAGCGGTACCTCGAAGCCGGCGGCGCCAAGACGGCCGGGTTGCGCGAGCTCCTGGCGCACGACGAGGCCACCCGCGAGCTGGCGCGCTCGCCGCTCCTCCTGAGCGTCATGACGCTCGCCTATCAGGGCGCTGCCGCCGATGCGGCGCTCACCGCGGCCGCCACCGACGCTGAGCGGCGAGCCCACATCTTCGACACGTACATCGACCGCATGTTTGCGCGTCGGGGCCGGGAGGCGCCGCCCTACGCGAAGGCCGACGTCTTGCGCTGGCTGGGATCGCTCGGGCGCGAGATGCTGCGCCACGGCCAGCGGGTGCTCCAGGTAGAGGGTCTCCAGCCGAGCTGGCTCGCCAGCCGGCCAGAGGTCGTCGTGTACGCGCTCCTGTCCCGCATGGCCGCCGGCCTCGCTCTGGGAGTCGTCGAGGCGATGTTCCTTTGCGTTGTGGTGTTCGTCGTCAAGTACCGGGACTACGACACGCAGGTGTCGGGGCCGGGGGAGGTGGTGTTGGCGGCCCTGTTCCTGGGCCTGCTCTTCGGCCTCGCGGTCGGCGTCGTGGACGCCTGCCGGCTGCTCGTCCGCAAGAGTCCCACGGATGCCGGCCGGGCCGAGCCGCGGTGGATCACCGGCGCGGTCATCGCGCTCTATTGGGCGACGTTCACCGCCCTCCTATGGCTCATCGGCATCGGCCTCTCGCGGGCGCCCTTCGGAGTGGTGTGGGCCATGCTCTTCGCGCTGCGCGGGCGCCGCCAATCGCTTCACGTCGACGTCCAGCCCGTCTTCGGCCTCGCATGGTCGCTCCGTCGCGCGGTGATCGGCGCCATCGGGGGGACGCTCATCGGCCTGCTCCTGACGATCATGACTGTCGTCGTGGCCCACGACCCCATCCACATCTGGGGGCTCATGATCTTCACGAGTATCTACACGCTGATCGGCGCCTCGTTCGGCGGCGTGACGCGCGTGCTCGATGCCGGCGCGTCACGCCTGAGCGGCGTCCGTCTCACGACCGGTGCGGCCTGGCGGGGCGCCTGGCTCACCGGCGCCGTCGCGGGCGGTGTGTTCGGCGTTCTCCTGCTCGGCGCCCTGCTCGTCGCCGCTCTGATCAATCCGGAGAACTGGCATACCGTGGCTCGGATACTTTCGGAAGCCGGCTTTCGGGCCACACCCCTCTTCGTGCTCCTGTGGACAACCATCGCCGTGCTGGCCCTGGCCGTGCCGATCGGCGTCTACTTCGCCGTCTTTGGCGCGCTCTGGTACGGCGGGCTGGACGTCTGTCAGCACGCCATCCTCCGTCTCATGCTCGCCGCGCGGGGTGTCATGCCCCTGCGCTTGCCACGCTTTCTCGACTATGGCACGCGGCTGATCTTCCTCCAGCGGGTGGGCGGCGGCTATCGCTTCGTGCACGGCGCCTTGCTGGAGCACATCGCCGGGAGGAAAAGCAACGCTTTATGAGCCCAATGGTCCGCCGGGCGGCTGGGGCAACCAGGATTCAGCAGGGAGAAGACGTACCGCCTGCGCTCGCGCAAGTTCGCGCGCCTGGCGCGCTCAGGACATGAATGGTGCCGGGGGCGGGGGTCGAACCCGCACGAGCTTGCGCTCAAAGGTTTTTGAGACCTTCGCGTCTGCCAGTTCCGCCACCCCGGCGAGGGTAGACCGCACGTCAGTGTAGCGGGGGAACGCCGGGGGGCGCAAGTTCAGCCCGCCGGCGGGCGAGCGCCTCGCGAGCCGTGCCCAGTACGCCCTTGGGGAAGAAGAAGACCACGAGCACGAAGAGAACGCCGAAGACCAGGAGCCAGCGCTCGGTCAGGCGCTGGACGATTTCCGAGCCGCCGAGGAGCGTGGCCAGGCCACGCAGGTCCGGAAGGAGCAGGCGCGCCGTCAGCAGCACGCCAGCGCCGATCAGGCCGCCCCACAGCGTCCCGATGCCGCCGATGATGACCATCAGCAGGACGTCCAGCATGAGCGGGACGCCAAGCGCGGACTCGGGATTGACGTACCGCACCCACATGACGTAGCAGCCGCCGACGATCGTCGCCATCACGCTGGCGAAGGACGATGACACGATCTGGAGCTTGAAGGTCGGCACGCCGAGGGCTTCGGCGCGCAGCTCGTTGTCGCGGATGGCCTGGAGCGCGCGGCCCATTGGCGAGGCGACGAAGCGGGCCATGGCGAGGAAGAGCGCCGCGCACACGGCCAGCACGAAGTAGTAGGTGACGAGCTTGCCCGTCACGGGGATGCCGAGGACGCGCCCGCCGTCGTAGCCGATGGCGAAGACGCCGGGCAGCTTCGGCGAGAGCCCGTCCTCCCCGCCCGAGAGCGCGCTCCACTGGACGGCCAGGATCCCGGCGAATTCCGCGAAGGCCAGGGTGATCATGGCGAAGAAGATCAGCTTCACGCGGAGGGAGAACGCGCCGATCAGGACGGCGACGATCGCCGAGAGCGCGACGGCGATGAGAAAGCCCAGCAGGAGATGGCCGTACGTGGGCGCCCCGAAGCGGCCGACCGAGAGCGCGACGGCGTAGGCGCCGAAGCCGAAGAACATGGCGTGGCCGAAGGAGACGATGCCCGTGTAGCCGATCACCACGTCGTACGAGGCGACGAGGGCGCCGAATATTGCGATCTTGATCGCGAGATCCGTCGCCTGGAAGGACGGGACCAGGAGCGGGACCAGGGCGAAGAGACCGAGGGCCGCCACGCGAAGCCAGACGGCCGGCTGGCGCCAGCGCCGCGCGCGATCCTTCTGCCGCGCGGCCCCGACGGGAGTCGTCACCGCGACGCTCCGAAGAGGCCCCTGGGGCGGATCAGGAGGACCAGGACCATCAGCGCCATGTTGACGCCGAGCGCGGCCTTGGGCAGGAGGAAGGCGACGTAGTTGTAGGACAGGCCCACCATGAGCGCGCCCACCAGCGAGCCCGTCACGCTGCCGAGCCCGCCGATAATGACCACGATGAAGGCGAAGATGAGCTGCTCGCCTCCCATGGCTGGACTCACCGACTGCCGGAAGACGGCCCACATGAGCCCGCCCACCGCCGCCAGCGCGGAGCCCAGCGCGAACACGCCCGTGAAGTAGCGGTAGATGTTGTGCCCCATCACCTGCACCATCTCACCGCTCTCGACGCCGGCGCGGACGATCAGGCCCACCCGCGTCCGGTGCAGGAGGAGCAGGAGGCCCGCGTACACGGCGAGCCCGAGCCCGATGGCGATGACTGGCACGCGGAGCACGATGACGTCCATCACGTCCCACGAGCCCTGGAAGGAGGCCGGCACCGGCATCACCTGGTCGTTCGGCCCCCAGACGATGCGGATCAGCTCCTCGAGGACGATGGTGGCTCCGAGCGTGATCAGGATCTGGAACATGTGCTGGCCGTAGACGGGCCTGACGATCACCCGCTCGAGGACGACGCCCAGCGCGACTGCGACGAGCACCGCGGCGGCCACGGCGGCGACGAGCGCCAGCGCGTTCAGCCACACGGATGGCGAGGCGATCCAGCCGGCGTGGCGGTTCAGCAGCAGGACGGCGCTGAAGCCGGCGTAGGCGCCCCAGGAGAAGAGCGCGCCGTGCGCGAAGTTCAGCACGTCCATCAGGCCGAAGATCAGCGTGAGCCCCGAGGCGACGAGGAAGATCAGCATGCCCATGGCGAGCCCCGCCACGGTGAGCGTGAGATAGACGCGGGGCTCCATGCCCAGAAGCGGCAGGAGCGCCAGGGCCAGGACGATCAGGGCGGGCGCGGCGCGCTTCATATCCCGAGGTACTTCTTCTTGAGCGCGGCATCGCCGGCGAGGGAGGCCATCGGCCCCTCGCGCACCGTTCGCCCGTCGTCTATCAGGTAGAAGACGTCGGCTAAGTCCTCGGCCATGGCGAAATTCTGCTCGACCAGCAGCACGGTCGTCTCGTGCTTGACCGATCGGAGCGCGGCGACCAGGTGCTCGACCACGATCGGCGCCAGGCCCTTGGACGGCTCGTCGATCAGGAGCAGGCGCTGGGGGTTGACGAACGCGCGCGCGATGGCGAGCATCTGCTTCTGGCCGCCCGAGAGCGTGCCCGCGCGTGCGCGCCAGAAGCGCTCGAGATCCGGGAAGAGGGCGAGCATGCGCCCCTGCCTCTCGCGGCTCGCGGCGTCCTCGCGGTGCATGGCGACGCGCAGGTTTTCTTCCACCGTGAGCGTGGCGAAGATCCCCTGCCCCTCCGGCACGAAGCCGACGCCGAGCCGCGCGACGTCGTACGGCGCCATCCGGTCTATGGCCCGGCCCTCGAAGCGGATCGTGCCACACGCGGGATGGAGGAGCCCGATGATGCTGCGCATCGTCGTGGTCTTGCCTGCGCCGTTCCGCCCCAGGAGCACGGTGACGGCGTCCCGCTTCACGCGGAGCGACACGCCCTGGAGGATGTGGTGCTGGCCGATGTAGGTGTGGAGGTCTTCCACCTCGAGGACGACCTCGCTCATGCTAGCGGACGCCGCCGCCGCCCCCGCCTCCGCCAAAGTAGGCCGCCTGGACTTCGGCGTTCCTGCTGATGGCGTCGGGCGTGTCGTCGGCGATGAGCCGGCCGTCCTTCAGCACGGCGATGGAGTCGGACAGCGCCATGATCATGTCGATCTTGTGCTCGACCAGGAGCACGGTCCTGTCCCGCCGCCGGCGTATGCCCTCGACCAGGGCGATGATGGACGGCACCTCCTCGAGGGACATCCCCGCCGTCGGCTCGTCGAGCAGGAGCACTTCGGCGTCGAGCGCCAGGAGAATGCCCACCTCGAGCTTGCGCTTCTCTCCGTGGGCCAGCTCGCTCGCCGGCGACCGCCACTTGGCGCCGAGCAGCACGGTCTCGAGGATGTCCCACGCGCGATCTTCGAGGTCTGGAAAGGCGCGGTAGCTCCGCCACGCGTTCAGGAGGAGCCCGGCGCGCGCCTGGAGGGCGACGCGCACGTTTTCGAGGACCGAGAGCGTCGGGAAGATATTGGTCAGCTGGAAGGAGCGCCCGATCCCCGCCCGCGTCCGGCGCGCCGCGCTCCAGCCCGTGATGTCCTCGCCCTTGAAGGCGATCCTCCCCTCGGAGGCGCGGTATTGCCCCGAGAGAAGGTTGAAGAGCGTGGTCTTCCCGGCGCCGTTAGGCCCGATGATGCTCTTCAGGGCGCGGGCGGGCACATCGAGGCTGACATGGTCCACGGCGGTGTGGCCGCCGAAGCGTATCGTCAGGTCACGCGTGCTCAGAACAGGCGCGTCGGCCGTCGCTATTTCCCTCTAAGAAATGCCTGGAGCGAGGACTTCACGCGGGGGTTCTTCCCCAGCAGCACCGTGTAGTGGTTGGTCTTCGGCACCACGACCAGCTTCGATTTCGGAATGGCGCGGGACATCGCCACCGCTTCAGGCTGCGTCATCAGGCAATCGGTGGCTGTGAGAAGCCCGTCGGGAGCGCGGAAGATCAGCGTGGGACACTTGACCTGGTGGTGGTAGACCCAGAGCCGCTCGCGCTGGAGGCTCGCCAGCTCCTCCTGGATGGCGCCTTTCGAGACCTTGGAGCGGACGGCGCCCGAGGGCAGGGCCTCGACGTCGTAGCGGAAGTATTTCTCGAGGTAGTCGTTCCAGCGGCCGGCGAACATCGGCAGGCCGCGGATGATCCCGAGAAAGGCGTCGAGCGAGGGGAACTCGACGCCGAGCCGGTTGATGGCGGGGCCGAGCGAGTCGATGATCTCGGCACGGACGTCGATGCCGCCGTCCACCAGCACGAGCTTCGAGACGCGCTCGGGGTGGGCGGCGGCGAACTTGAGCGCGATGTGGGCGCCCAGCGAGTGACCCATCAGGACGGCCTTCTTGAGCCCGAAGTGGTCCAGCAGCGCGCCGAGGTCGCGGCCGTGCTGGTCGAGGCTGTAGCCCGCCGGCGGCTTGTCACTGTCGCCGCGGCCGCGCAGGTCGTAGCCGATCAGCCGGAATTTCGGCGCGAGGAGGTCCGCCATGCTGAGCCAGCACACGTGATTGGCCGTCAGCCCGTGGATGCACACGATGGCCGGGCCCGTGCCCGGCCATTCGTGCACCGCGAGCGAGACGCCGTCGGCTGCAACGCGCGGCACGTCGCGCCTACCTCTTGTTCTGGATCGGCGGCGCCGTCTCCTGAGGCGAGAGCTCCCGGAGGAGCGTCGGGATGAGCCACGGCACGTCCGGCTTGGAGGTCAGCTTGAAGACGTACATGCTCTGGAGCGCCTGGTGGTCCTCCTTGCGGAAGGTCATCTTGCCCTTGGGCGTCTGGAACTCCATGCCCTCCATGGCGGCGATGAGCTTCTCGGTGCCAGTGCCGCCCGCCTTCTGGATGGCGGTGACGACGGCCACCGCGGCCGCGAAGCCGCCGCACGTGAAGAAGTCCGGCGGCTCCTTGAAGCGCTTCTCGTGCTCGGTCACGAGCCAGGTGTTGGCCGGGTTCTTCGGGATCTCGTAATAGTAATAGAGCCCACCGATCATGCCCTCGAGGTTGTAGCTCTTGAAGGCTTTCAGCACGTCGAGCACGTTGCCGCCGCTCGTGATGGTGATGCCGCTCTTGTCGAGCTTGCTCGCCACAAGCTGGGCGTAGGGGCCGCCCTTGCCGGCCCAGATGACCGCGACGTACTTCGGGCCCTTCGCGTCTTTGAGCGCGGCCAGGATCTTCTGGATGGGCGCGGTGAAGTCGGTCGCGTCGCGCGGCGTGTACTCCTCGTGGACGACCTTGGCTCCCGCCTTCTCGACTTGCGCCTTGTAGGCGGCGACTCCGTCCTTGCCGAACGCGTAGTCCTGGGCAATGGTCGCGATCGAGACGCCCGGATGGGCGACGGCCAGCGCGTTGGCGATGCCGTCCTGGCTCGAGGAGCGGCCCGTCCGGAAGATGTAACGGTTCCAGTTCTCGCCGGTGATGCTGTCGGCGACGGCGGGCTCGACGAGGAGAACCTTCTTGAACTCGGCGGCGACCGGCAGGATGGCCAGCGCCGCGGCGCTCGACGAGGTCCCGACGATCAGGTCCACCTTGTCGTCGGCGTAGAGCTTGGTCACCTTCTGCTTGGAGACATCGGGCTTGCTCTGGTCGTCCTCGACGATGACTTCGATCTTGCGGCCAAGGACCTCCATCTTCCCGCCCGTGGCGTACTCGAGCCCGAGCTTGAAGCCCGTGACGGCCTGCTTGGCGTAGACCTCGAGCGGCCCCGAGATGCCCTGCACGAGCCCGATCTTGATCGGCGCCTGCGCCAACGCCACCCGCGGCCACGCCGCCGCCAGAGCCAGCATCACCATTACCGCCGCCACCGCTCGCTTCGTCATCGTTCGCTCCTCTGTCATTGGGTTCTATCTCACGGCACGGGCCACGCTAGCAGTGTGGACGCGCCGCGTCAAGCGGGGCCGGCCTTACTTTGCGGGCTTGGTGACTGCCGCGTAGACCATCTCTTTGATCAGGTACCGATAGGGCACACGCTGCCTGGGCGACTGCATCATGAAGACGACGAACATGTCCTCCTTCGGATCGACCCAGAAGTAGGTGCCGCCGGCGCCGCCCCAGTTGAGCTCGCCCACCGTGCCGGCGAACGGCGACACGCCGGCGTCCTTGCGCACCGCGAAGCCGAGGCCGAAGCCGAAGCCGACCCCCGGCAGGTAGAGTGGGCCCGGCACGATCGAGGCGCCCAGGTGGTCGGCACCCATGTAGGCGAGCGTCTTGGGGCCCAGGATGCGCTTGCCGTCGAGCGTGCCGCCGTTGAGCACCATCTGGAGGAATCGCGCGTAGTCCATGGCGGTGCCGACCAAGCCGCCGCCGCCCGATTCCCACGCCTGCGCCACGCGCGGGTCGTTGAACTCCGCGTCGATGCCGATGCTCCGATCGTTCGGGAACGGCTCGGCGATGCGGGCCTGCTTGCCCTTGTCGGTGACGTAGAAGCTCGTGTCCTTCATGCCGAGAGGATCCAGCACGCGCTCCTTCTCGAACTGAAAGAGCGTCTGCCGGCAGATGACCTCGACCAACCGCCCCATCACGTCGGTCGAGTGGCTGTAATCCCAGGTGGTGCCCGGCTGATACGCGAGCGGCAGCTTGGCGAGCCTGTCGACCAGCTCGGCGTTCGACGGGTAATCGTTCCAGACCCGGGAGTCGACGTACATCTTCTTCACGAGGCTGTTGCCGAAGAAGCCGTACGTCAGCCCCGAGGTGTGCCGGAACAGGTCGTGGATCGTCATGTCGCGCTGTGCCGGCACGAGCTCGAGCGCGGGCTTGCCGCTGGCATCGGGCTTCTCGACGCCGACCTTGAGGCCGCCCATCTGCGGGATGTATTTCGACACGGGATCGGCCAGGTTGAACCTGCCGTCCTCGAAGAGCGTCATCGCCGCCACCGACGTGATGGGCTTGCTCATCGAGTAGATCCGGAAGATCGCGTCCCTGGTCATCGGCGCCTTGGTCGCCGGATCGAGCATGCCCACAGCGTCGAACATGGCAACCTTTCCCTGGCGCGCCACCAGCACGACCGCCCCGGGAATCGTGCCCTGCTCGACGTCGGCCTTGAGCCGCGCGGTGATCATGTTGAGCCGCTCGGCGGACAGCCCGACCTGCTCGGGCCTGGCGCTCGGCAGGCTCTGGGCTTGGGCGGTGACGAAGGTGACGAGGCACAGCAGCGTCGCCAGCACGGTGGCTTTCCTCTTCATGTTTTCATTTCCTCCCGGCGCCAAGCTAGCAGCCCCACCCGAAGGCGTCAAGGCGTGCTGACGCCTCGCAAGTACTGATGAACCTTGACAACTTTCGTCACGGGCAGTATCCTTCAGTTCGCGGTGGGGCTGTAGCTCAGTTGGGAGAGCACAAGGCTGGCAGTCTTGGGGTCAGGGGTTCGAGCCCCCTCAGCTCCACCAAAAAACTAAAGGGGTTACGGGACAGCCCGTAACCCCTTTATGCATCCGGTGCCTAAGCTGGTGGCGCTAACCTCGCCGCCGCGGCGGGCCAATCAGCACGATCGACGTTCTCGACTTCCGGCTCCGGAGCGCAACTCTAGCTCCTCCGGCAGCAGTCGCCCTGTCCGTATGCGCGCAGCACCGTGGCGTAATCTGCCAGACCTGGATGCTGGCCGCCCCAGGAGCCAACGGCGCAGCGCAGCTCTGCGTAGACCTGCACCTGTGACTTTCTCCATCCAGGTGGGACTGTCATCTGACGTCCATGCGTCACTTGACGTATCGGGAAGAGCCCTCCAGCTGTTAGAAGCTCGATGACAGACTTCACGTGTGGCTGCGAGCGATAACGTTGCCGCCACGGATTGAGGACGGCCGTTTCAGTATTGCGCAACCGACATCTGATCTCGGTCGCTTCTCCTGCTGATGGGGAGAATGTTAGCAAGAGACCCTCGCGCCCACGCGCACGCCCGCGAGTGCGGGGCCCGCTCGAGAGAAACTCCTGCTCGCGTCAGCTTCACGGCGGCGTGGCAGTGAACCCGGATCGCGCGAACGAAATCGTTGCCGTCGAAGCGGTCTAGGATTTGGAGGGCAGGTCCCTTGGGCCGCGTAGTTGAGTCGTCACGACGCGGACCGAGGGTTGCTGCTCCGGGGCCTAGGGGCACCGTGGGCCGGCAGGGCAGTTTCGTCCGCGAAACGAAGGATTCTTCGATTCGTAGGGATGCGTAAGGCTTATAATCAGTCGAAATCGTTGAGATCCAGAACAAACAATGGGGCGCGGCCCCGGCGCTGTCATTGCCAGGTTTTCGATCGCACACAGGAGGTTCCCTATGACTCGTCGAAAGTTGGGGACGCACACGGCAAAGATGATGGTTCTTCTCCTCTTGCCGGCGCTGCTGCTGGCTGCCTGCACCGCGCGTCAGTTCGGGGGACCGGATGGCTGGAAGGCCTACGGCCCGGCAGGCCCGGCCGGACCGGCCGGACCTCCTGGGCCGGCGGGACCTCCCGGTCCTCCCGGCCCCGCCGGTCCTCCAGGTCCGTTTGGCAGTGCCGGTCCCTTGGGACCTCCCGGCCCGCAAGGTCCGGCCGGAGAGAAGGGTGAGGCCGCTAAGTGGACTTCTTTCCGCGACATCCTCTTCGCCTACGACAAAGCGGACATTGAGGCTGGCGAGCAAGTGAAGATCGCCGACATCGTGGCGTTCATGAAGCAGAACGCGGGTTCCGAGCTCTCACTGGAGGGCTATACGGATCCGCGAGGCGCCGATACCTACAACCTGAAGCTCAGCGACCGCCGCGTGAAGGCCGTGCGCGAGGCCCTTGTGGCCGGCGGCGTGGAGGCAAAGCGCATCCGCATCGGCGCGAACGGTGAAAGAGACCGCAACTGCGATCAGGACACGGAGGAGTGCTTCCAGAAAAACCGCCGGGTCGAGGTATTCGTCAGATGAGCCCGGGCCCAGGCGCGAACACGACCAAGAAGAGCAGCGCGGCGCGGAGCCTTGCGGCGGGCGTGGCCCTGCTCATGCTGGCAGGATGCGCTTCCTCGCCTCCGCGGTGGGGATATGACGGTCCCGATCGGGACACGGCGTGGCTCGGTCAGGAATTCTATACGTATCAGGATGGCTACCTCGCCTTGGACAACTACACCTACTGGGTGGTGGGCGACGGCGTCGTCCGCACAAGGCCCTGCACGCCTCAGCCCAAGCTCGTTGTCGCCGGTCCTCCGGGCCCTCCCGGCGCCGCCGGCGTTCCAGGGCCCCCTGGGCCGGCAGGCCCTCCAGGTCCTCCAGGTCCTCCCGGCCCCGCGGGACCGCCTGGTCCTCCCGGCCCTCCAGGTCCTCCCGGCCCGCGTGGTCCACAGGGTGGCTTCGGTGGACCGGGCCGGTCAGGGTCGCTGGAGACAATTCATTTTGCGTCGGAGGGATCGGACGTTCGCGAGCAGTGCCACGCCAAGATCGATCGTGTAGCGGCGTGGGCACAGGAGCACTCTGAAGTACGCCTCGTCCTTCAGGGCTACCTCGACGTCGGAGAGGCGAACGCACAATGGCGCAGTCTCGGTGAGCGTCGCACTCGCGCAGTAGAGAGTGCGCTGGTGGCCGCGGGAGTTCCGGCGGATCGCATCGCGGTGAACACGGTGCCCGGGTTCGAGGCCGCGTGTCGGGGCAACTCGGATATGTGCCGCGAGCTGAACCAGCGAGTCGAAATCAGGATTGGAGGAGGCGATGCCAGCCAGGTCGCGGCCACGCCTCTTCGGATGGCGGGGCTTCCCGGGCGCAGAGACGCGAATCGCTGAGGAAACCGTCGGACGCGCCGCTGGGGCGTCCGATTCGAGCTGTTCACGAGAATCTCGCGGGGCTACGGAGCGATCCGTAGCCCCGTTTGCTTTCGCCGTCAGTCGGGCAGGGGCTGTTTCTTCTCCAGGCCGGCGAGATACTCCGTCATGAAGTGGTCCTTGATTGCGCCGGGCTCGAGGTTTCGGAAGTCACTCATCGCGCTCCTGAGGGCGTCGAGGCGACGGAACCAGAACCCGGGGTCCGCCTGGAGCCTTCTGCGCTCGTCGAAATAGAGGAAGGTGCCGACGTGGCTGTAGAGGCCCGCTCGGGGGGGCACCCGCGGTACCACGTCGGTATTGTTCACGAAGCGGAACATGAGGCTCTGGAGGTCCTGATCGAATGCCCGCGCGAAGGCCCGGTCGCCGGTGCGGGGCTGGCCGAAGGTATAGAGCCCATACACGGGCTTGTCCTCCTCGAAGCGCAGCTTGGCCACGAAGAGCGTTGCCAGGGCCGCGCCAAGGCTATGCCCGGTGACCCAGAGCGACTGGCTCCGGTTCTGAAGCCTGGCGACCGTCTTGCGCAGCTCCGGGTAGACGAGGTTGACGGCGTCGAGAAAGCCCTTGTGCACCATGCCTGCGGGCCCGGGGACGAGAATGGCCTCGGCGTCTGACATCCAGTCCTGGAGATTCTTCGGCTCGGTGCCCCGGAAGGCCACGATCACCTTGTCGGCGTCGCTGAGCACGGAAGCTTGCGTGTCACCCGTGAGGATATGGTTCCTCGAGATGGACTCGGCCTCGAGACCCCAACTCCCGGCCCGGGCCTTGATCGCCGCCTCACCCTCATAGGCGAGCTTGGCCGCCTGGCCAAGCGCAAGCGCATTGAGCGGATCGTATCGGGTCGTCGCGGAGTTGAAGTCAAGGGCCATGTGGTTGCCTCCTTTGCGAAGAAGAGATGCACCAAGGTAACCTATCCCCGCGGACGTGACCATCGGGGGCCGCCCGCAACGTGTTTGACCTGTCGACGGCCATCTGGCACCATCCGCCAGTATGATCGCCGAGGACAAGCTCAAGGCGCTGGGGCTCGTGGTGCCGAACCTCGAGGATCTGTACCGCGTCAACGTCTCGGGCGCCCACTACGTCTCGCACTTTCCCGTGCAGGGCATGCTCCACCTCTCCGGCACCGTACCGATCAAGGACGGCAAGATCTATCTCCCCGGCGTGCTGGGGGAGAACCTGACCATCGAGCAGGGTTACGAGGCCGCCCGCTATGCCGCGCTCACGACGCTGTCGGCCGTGAGGTACGCGCTGGGCGATCTGGACCGCGTGCAGCAGATCGTTCACATGACGGGCTTCGTGAACTCGGCCCCAGGCTTCAACGACCAGCCCCGGGTGATCAACGGCGCAGCCGACCTGCTCGTCGAGATCTACGGCGACCGCGGCAAGCCCACCCGCGCAGCCATCGGTTGCCGGGGGCTGGGCGGCAATGCCTCGGTCGAGATCATCGTGCAGCTGCTCTTCTCCGGAGCTGACGTCCGCGCGCCGCTTGCGCGGGATCACTTCGCCAAGTAGACCCCTGGGAGTCACGCGATGGCCACCTACGTGCTCGTCCACGGAGCGTATCAGGGCGGCTGGATATGGAAGCCGGTGGCCGAACGGCTGCGGGCCGCCGGGCATGAGGTCTACGCACCCACGCTCGAAGGCTGCGCAGAGCGGCGCGATCAGGTCCGCTCCGGGATCACCGTGGGTACGCATGCCGATGAGGTCGCGCGATTCCTTTTCTACGAAGATCTGAAAGACGTCGTGCTGGTAGGCACCAGCTCGGGCGGCATGGTGATCTGTCTGGTGGCCGAGCTGGCCCCAGACCGGATCTCGCGCCTCGTCTTCGTGGACGCGCTGGCGCTACTGCCCGGCGAGCGCGTCGCCGACATCGTGACCCGTCCCGCCGCCAATCTGGTGACCGAGATGACGACGGCGCCGACGCGCGAGGACGCTGAAGGTCGCATGTTCGCCGGCCTCGAGCCGGCGATGCGAGCGTGGGTGCTTGCGCGCTACACGCCGCATCCGATCGCGGCGCTCGAGGCGCCCATGGAGCCGACGAAGTTCTGGGAGCGCCCGTGGAGGGCGGCGGTGATCCGCTGCCGGCAGGCGCGCAACCCCCCCGAGTCGCATCAGCGCAGGACGGCGGAGCGCCTGAAGGCCTCGTACACGGAAATGGACACCGGGCACTATCCGATGCTGAGCCAGCCCGCGGAGCTGGCGCGTCTCCTCATGTCGGCGTAGTCAGAGAGGGCACCCGGCCCCGCCAGGGCCGCGCGCGCTCGAGCTGGGCGGCGAGCCGAAAGAGCGTGGCGTCGTCCCCGGATCGTCCGACGAACTGCACGCCGATGGGCAGCCCCTCGGCGCTCCACGAGAGCGGAACGGACATCGCCGGCTGTCCGGTGACGTTCGCAATCCACGTGAACGGCGCGAACTCGCCCGCGCGCCGGAGTGCCCGCGTCGGGTCCTCGGCGGGCGACGCGAACCAGCCGAGCGGCACCGGGGGCTCGGCCACTACGGGCGTGATCCAGACGTCGTGGTCGTGGAAGAAGCGCGCCATCCGGCGCGCCGCCCACTGCATCTCCTGGCGCGCCACGAAGTAGGCGGCGGCGCTGTGCCGCCGGCCGCGCTCCTGCAGCGCCCACGTCAGCGGCTCGAACAGCGCGGCCTCCGGCTGGCGACCGACGCGCCGGGCCCAATCGTCGATCGTCCAGGCGCAGGCGGCCGACCACGTGAGGACGAACGCCTGCCCGGTGGCCGCCCAGTCAACGAGAGGCGACACGTCCGCTGTCACCTCGTGGCCGAGGTCAGCGCAGAGCCTGGCCGCGTCCAGCACGGCCTCGGAGCAGACCTGGTGTGCCCGCGCCCCGTTCGGGGCGACGATGGTGAAGCCGATCCGCAGCCGGCCCGGCTCCGCGCCTGCCTCGTCGGCGAAGGGCCGGGCGGGGCGTCCCCAGTCGGGCGCGCCCAAGTCCGGGCCGCAGGTCGCGTCCAGCAGCGCAGCGCTGTCCCGCACGGACACCGTGACGGCGTGCTCGGTCACGAGGCCGCCGAAGAGGTCGCCGTAGCGTGGGCCGAGTGGATTGCGGCCCGCAGTGGGCTTGAAGCCGAAGACTCCGCAACACGCGGCCGGGATCCTGATCGACCCACCGCCGTCGTTCGCGTGCGCCATCGGCACGAGCCGCGCAGCCACGGCGGCCGCCGACCCTCCGCTCGAGCCGCCGGGGGTGCGGTCGAGCGCCCAGGGATTGCGCGTGGGCCCGAACCGGCGCGGCTCCGTCGTGGGGAGGATGCCGAACTCCGGAGTGTTCGTCTTACCGAGAACGATCAGCCCGGCGCGCTCGAGCCGCGCCACCAGCTCGCTGTGCTCGGAGGGCGCGTACTCGCCCAGGAAGCCGCTGCCCTCGGTGAACCGAACGCCGGCGTACTCGGCGAGGAGGTCCTTGAGGAGGAACGGTACGCCGGCGAACCGGCCTCTGCCGACGGGACGAGCCGCCGCCTCGCGCGCCCGCTCGAACATCGGCGTGATCACCGCGTTGAGGGACGGGTTGATCCGCTCGATCCGCGCGATGGCGGCGTCGACCAGTTCAATCGGGCGGATCTCGCGGCGGCGCACCAGATCGGCCTGCGCCGTAGCGTCGAGCGTCGTGAAGTTGTCCATAGCTCCGCTGCCTACCGGGCGAAGCGCGCCGGGGCGAAGGCGTCGAGGGCGATCTTCGCGCTGCCGGTCAGAACAAGATCGGCGATGGCGCGCCCCATCGCCGGGCCGAACAGGATGCCCTTGCGACCCGCGCCCGTGGCCATGTAGACGTGCTCGAGACCAGGCACGCGGCCGAGCAGGAGCAACCCATCGGACGCCACCGGGCGCAGGCAGGCGGTCTGATGCACGACCTGGGCGTCCGCCATGGCGGGCAGCATCTTCACGAGGGCCGCGCCGATCTCATCCCGGGCCTCGGGCGTCGACTCCTCATCGAAGCCTGCCTCTTCCTCCGTCGTGCCCGCCCAGAGCAGGCCGTCGCCTTTGGTGGTGGCGTAGTTGTGGCCCCAGCCGACGGAGCACGCGACGGGCGGTCCGGAAGCTTCGAGCCGGAGGATCTGACCCTTGAGTGGGCGGACCTCGATCGGCGCGTCGATCCAGGCCGATGTCTCCCCGCTCCAGGGGCCGAGGGCCAGCACGACCGTGGAGCAGGCGATCTCGTCGCGCTCGAGGATCACGCCCGCGACCTTTCCTCCGTCGCGCCGCAGACCGGTCACCCGCCCATGCCGGACAGTCACGCCCAGGCGCTCGGCCGACCGGGTGAGCGCCAGCACCAGACGATAGGGCTCGACGTCGGCCGTTCCCTCGATCAATACCGCGCCGAGAGTCTGGTCCGAGATGCGCGGCTCCACACGACGGGCCTCCGAGGCCTCCAGCCAGCGCGCCGAACATCCCGGTTGGCGCCGCTGCCAGGGCAGGGCGGCCTGGAGCCGCTGCGCGTCGCCCTCGGTCAAGGCCAAGGCGAGCGACGAGCGCACGCGGAAGTCGATGCCGATGCCCGTTTCCTCGACGACGCTCAGGGCCAGCTCGCGGTGAAGCTGCATCCCCGCGAGGGCGATCTCGGCAAGGGGTCCTGGGATCCCGAAGCCTGTCACCGGGCTCAGCCCGCCGTAGGCGAAACCCGACGCATGGCTGCCGATCGCATCGCGCTCGACAACGACGCTGGGAACACCCGCCTTCGCGAGGTAGTAGGCGGTGGCCATCCCCGCGATGCCGCTCCCCACGATCACCACATCGCCGCTGGCCATTTGGGACTGCGCGCAGCTCAGCGCAGGCTGCCGGCGATCTGTCGAATCTCCGCCGGCGTGTGCTCACCTCCGAGCGGCGTTCCCGGCACCAGGTGCTTGCCCATGGCCAATCCGCCGACGACCACCGGCTCGAATCCGATCTCACGAATGAGGCTCTGGGCGAGCGCGATCGCCTTCGGATCGTCGCCCGCTATCGGCATCCCGACCGGATCGCCCGGGCGATGGGCAATTTCAGCCAGCCTTCCAGCGCCGATCGCGTTGAACGCGCGGACGATGTGCGAGCCCGGCAGCCATTTGGCGGTCACCAAGCCGGCTCCCCCCTGCTCGTTGACCCGCTTGACGAGATCCTCGCCGTCGCGCCGCGCGATCGGGTTGCTCACATCGATCACCAGCGCCTTCTTGGCGAGAGCGGCCGCATGATCTTTGCCGAGCTGCTCCATCGCGCTGTAGGGAATGCCGATGACCACGACATCGGCGAATCCGATCGCCTGCTCGACCGTGCCGGCCTGCGCGAGCGGCCCGAGGCCGGCGGCGAGGTCTTTCAGCTGCTCCGGATGGCGCGACGAGAACATCACGGGGCGGCCGGCCTTGACGAAGAGCTTGCCGAGCGCGCTGCCCTCGCGTCCGGCTCCGACCATGCCGATCTTCAACGGCGAGCCGGGCGTCTGCGCCACGGCGCGGCGCGCCTGGGCCGCAACCGCGAGCGCAGCCAGGCCGCTCCCAACGACGCGCATGAAATCCCGGCGCGCGTGATCAGCGAAGGGGTGACTTGCCATGATGGTCTCCTCCGGTTGGGGCGCTCTGGCGGGTGTTGGTGGGCGCTGCCACCCTGGTGTCGGGCGCCTGCATCCGAAGGTTAGCAAAGGGAAGCCCCAACGTCCACGTCAAGCATCGCCGCCGTGCTTCGGCGACCCGCGTCGCCGACAGGGAGGCACGCGGACGACGAAGTCGAATCGCCCGGAGAATGCCTTGTCAATAGCACGCCGGCTGCCGGTGGTGAGGACCGCGAGACCGCGGTAGCGCTCCATCCGCTGCAGGAGATAGTCGAGCTCGGCGTTGGCGTAGCGGTCGTGGCTGTCCTTGACCCCGGAGCGTCGGCCAAGCAGCGCGTCCGCTTCGTCGAAGAGGAGGACCGCGCCGCCCTTCTCCGCGGCATCGAAGACGCGCCTCAAATGATTCTCGGTCCGACCGACGTACCTGCTTGCGACGAGCCCCAGATCTACGTGGTACAGGTCTCGTCCGAGGTCGCTGGCCAGGACCTGGGCGGTGACCCGCGCGCGGGCCCGGTTCTTGCCGGTGAGCCAGACGCGAACGCCTCTTGCGCGTGATGCCTTGGCGTCGCGCTGCCTCTTCGCCCGGGCGCCAGATGGGGCGCGCACGGCCGCCAGGACCTTGCGCAGGGACGCCAAGCAGGCCTGCCGCGGTGCCAGGTCGGGTTCGATCCAGTTCTCCGGGTAAAGAAATACTTTCCGGTCAGCGTCCCAGACCCGATAGTTCGCAAGCCATCCCCATTTCGCATCTCTGGAATGCCGTCGTTCGTTCCGGGTCTTGCCTGTCCGCTTCATCTCTTCCCCGCAAACGGAGCGCTCTTCAGTGATGCGTGTTGTCAGGATTCGATCAAGTCTTGGGCGCGAACTTCTGGAAGGTGTGGCAGTCCTCGCGGGCGTGCCCGCGGCTCACCGCGAAGGTCCAGGTCACCTCCGCCACGTAGACGTTGCCGCGCGAGTCGACGGCCAGGCCGTGCGGGGCTGCGAAGCTGCCCGGCGCCTCGGCGACGGGGCCGCCCCACCGCGCCAGGACCCGGCCGTCACGGTCGAAGACGCTGACGCGGCCGTACTTCGATTCGAGCGTCGGCCCGTTCCGCTGCGACGTCTGGCCCTTGTGCCACCACAGCTCGGACACGTGCGCCCGGCCCTGCGCGTCGAACACGAGGTGCGTCGGCCGCTGGGTGTCGGTCCACTCGCTGAGGTACTCGCCATCCGGGCTGAAGATCTGGATGCGGTCATTCTCGCGATCGCAGACGAAGACGCGTCCGTCGGACGCCACGGCGATGCCGTGAGGCAGGAAGAACTCGCCGGGGCCGCCGCCGGGCGCGCCCCACGAGCGCTTGAGCTCGCCCGTCGGCGAGAACTGGTGTACGCGGCAGTTGCCGTAGCCGTCGGAGACGTAGAGGTCGCCCGTGGGGCCCACTGCGAGGTTCGTGGGTCGGTTGAACGGGCCGGCCGCCCGCTTGACGGTGCCGGTGTCCTTGCCGTCGTAGCCGGTGTCGGACGGAGTGTTCATCGTGCCGAGCGTCATCAGCAGCTTGCCCTCCGGCGTGAACTTGCGGATCGTGTGATTGCCGTCGTCCGTGCAGTAGAGCATCTCGTCCGGCCCGACGCTGATGCCGTGGGTCCGGTACGTGAACTCGCCCTGGCCCCAGGACCGGAGGAACCTGCCGGCGGAATCGTAGACGATGATGGGGTGATCGCCGCGGCAGATCAGGTAGACGCGGTCTTCCGAGTCCACCGCCACGCCCGCGACGTCGCGGTGCTTGTATCCGGAGGGAAGCTGCTCCCAGCCTTCGACGACCTCGTACCTCAACGCGTTTCCCTGCGCCATGTGACACCTCCACTGCTGAATGCCGGGGTTCACGACGGTACCGCTGAGAGGCTCAGACTATGAGAGAAACCCGGTGGCGTGTCAAGGTTGCGCTAAGATAGCGCGCGCTGCGACATCCAGAGATGGACCGAGACCCGCGAGGAGACACCATGGGAAAGCTGAACGGCAAGACGGTGCTGGTGACGGGCGCCAGCCGGGGCATCGGCGCCGAGATCGCACGGCTCTTCGCGACCGAGGGCGGACGGGTGATCTGCGCCGCGCGCACGCTCCGCGAGGGCGACCACCCGCTCGCGGGATCGCTCGAGTCCACGGTGGCGTCCATCCGCGCGGAAGGCGGCACCGCGGAGGCCGTCGCCGCCAACATCTCCGAGCCCGCCGAGTGCGAGCGGCTGGTCCAGCGCGCGCGCGCGACCTACGGCCCGGTGGACGTGCTGGTCAACAACGCCGCGCTGACTTACTACGTGCCGATCAAGGACTATCCGATCAACAAGTGGATGCGCTCGTGGGCGGTGAACTTCCACGCGCCGTTCATCCTGAGCCAGCTCGTTCTCGCCGACATGATTCCGCGGCGGGCGGGCGCCATCGTCAACATCTCGTCGGGCTCCGCCATCGGCCCCGGGCGCGGCCCCTACCCCGACCCGGCTCCCGGCGCGCGCGGCGGCACCTGCTATGGCGCCGAGAAGGCCGCGCTCGAACGCTTCACCCAGGGGCTGGCCTCCGAGGTCTACCAGTACGGCATCTCGGTCTCGGCGGTGGCGCCGTCCCAAGTCGTCCCGACGCCCGGCACCGTGCACCACCGACTCGTCACGTCCATGGACGATCCGCGGGGAGAGCCGTCGATCCTCATGGCGCGCGCCGCGCTGCTGCTGGCAACCGAGCCGCTCGACAAGACCACGGGCCGGGTCACGTACAGCCAGCCGCTCCTGCGCGAGTTCGGCTGGATCACGGCGGCGCGCGGCCGCGGCGTCGACACGCGCGGCAGCGGCTACTCGGAGATCTAGCAGGCGGCTGAACAAGGCCCATCTGCTTCGCTGGCGCCCTCGGCCGCACGCTCCTGGCTGTCCGAGCTGAGGGGCGTAGACCCGAGGCGAGGGCTGAGACTGTCATTCGTCATGCCAGCGGGATTGACTCAGCCCTCGTCTCACGACGGCATACGCCGTCGCTCGACTCGAACAGCGGGGCGCCGCCTCCCATCTGGACCTTTTTGAGCCGCCTGCGTGCTCGTCAATCTTTGGGGAGCCCGAGCACGCGCTCGCCGATGATGTTGCGCTGGATCTCGCTCGTGCCTCCGGCGATCGTGTACTGGCGGGCGCTGACGACGCGGTTGTACCAGCGCGGGCCGTCGGGCACGGCCGCGCTCGGCTGGTTGACCAGAACGCGCGGGCCGAGGAGGTCGCCAGCGAAATCCGCGATGCGCACGCCGAGCTCCGAGCCGAACAGCTTGAGGATGGAGCCTTCTGGCCCGGGCGGCTCGCCGCGGAGCTGGCGCGTGATGTTGCGGAGCCGCGTGTAGCGGAGGCAGGTCGAGTCGATCCAGAGCTGGGCGAAGCCCTGGCGGACGAGCGGGTCCTCCCAGGCGGTGCGGCCGGCGACGCTGAGCTCGGCGGCCAGGGCCCGGAGCCGCGCGATCTGCTCCGTGTAGCTCCGCCCGCCGCCCGACTTGCGCTCGTACATGAGCGTGGTCATGGCCGGCTTCCACCCCTCGTTCTGCCGGCCGATCAGGTTCTCCTTCGGCACGCGGACGTCGACGAAGAACACCTCGTTGAAGTGGCGGTGGCCGTTCATGAGGACGAGCGGCCGCACGGTGATCCCCGGAGTCTTCATGTCGGCGAGGAGGTAACTGATGCCGCGGTGCTTGGGCGCCGAGGGATCGGTGCGCACGAGCACGTAGATCCAGTCGGCGTAGTGGGCGCCCGAAGTCCAGACCTTCTGCCCGTTGACAACGAAATGGTCGCCCTTGTCCTCGGCCCGCGTCGCGAGGCCCGCCAGGTCCGAGCCCGCGCCCGGCTCGGAGTAGCCCTGGCACCAGATGTCCTCGCCGCTGAGAATGCGCGGCAGGAAGCGCCGCTTCTGCGCCTCGGTGCCCCACTCGATGATGGTCGGGCCCGCCATGTTCACGCCGGAGTAGCCGGGCAGGACGGGTGCGCGGGCGCGGAAGTACTCCTCGTCGAAGATGATCTGCTCCATCAGCGTCGCGTCCCGGCCGCCGTACTCCGCCGGCCAGGAGATGCCGACCCATCGCCCCTCGTACATCTTCCGCTGCCAGGCCACGCGCTTCTCGAAGGTAGCGCGGTCGGCCGCGACACGCTCGTCGAAAGGATCATCCACGCACAGATTCGCCGGCAGGTTCTTTTCGAGCCAGCCGCGGACCTCGAGGCGGAAGGCCTCCTGCCCCGGCGTGTATTGGAAGTCCATTGACCTCTCTTCTAGCACCGGCTGTCGTTCGACTCAAGCGGGCCGGCGACCGCGCGGTAGCGCGCTACTCGCCCGCGGCGCCCGAGGAGGGCAGCTCCACCGCGCCCGGCCTCGCCGAGCGCATCCGCCGCCACAGATCCCGCCAGCCGCCCACGCGCTCGCGCAGACCCTCGAGCTGGAGGTAGATGACGGGCGTGATGTAGAGGGTCAACAGCTGGGAGAGGATGAGCCCGCCGACCACGGAAAGCCCCAGTGTTCGCCGCGCGTCGCTGCCCGCCCCGACGCCGACAGCGATCGGCAGCGTCGCCATGAGAGCCGACATCGTCGTCATCATGATCGGGCGGAAGCGGAGCAGGCACCCCTGGAAGATCGCCTCGTTCGGCGACTTGCCCTCTCTCTGGGCGTCGATCGCGAAGTCGATCATCATGATGGCGTTCTTCTTCACGATGCCGACCAGCATGATGATGCCGACGAACCCGTAGAGGTTGAGCTCCTCGTGGAAGATGAGGAGCGTCAGGACCGCGCCCACGGCCGCCGATGGCAGGCCGGAGAGGATCGTCAGTGGGTGGATGAAGCTCTCGTAGAGGATGCCCAGGATCAGGTAGATCACGAGGACGGCGGCCAGCAGGAGAAGCCCCAAGCCCTTGACCGAAGCCTGGAAGGCCTGCGCCGTGCCCTGGAAGGACGTGCTGAGCGTGGCGGGCGTCCGGAGCTCTCGCTCGACGCCGCGGATCTCAGCGACGGCGTCGCCCAGCGGCACGCCGGGCTTGAGGTTGAAGGAGATCGTCACGGCCGGCAGCTGGCCCAGGTGGTTGACTGTGAGAGGCCCTACCGAGCGGGTGAGCTTGGCGACGGCGCTCAACGGCACGAGCTTGCCCGAGGTCGACCGGATGTAGAGCATGCCGAGCGCGTCGGGATCATCCTTGAACTGGGGGAGGAGCTCCATCATCACCCAGTACTGGTTGGTCGGCGTGTAGATCGTGGAGACCTGCGGGGCGCCGTAGGCGTTGTTGAGCGCAGCTTCGATCTGCACCGCGTTGACGCCCATGGCCGACGCGCGGTCGCGGTCGATCTGGACCAGCACCTGCGGGCTCGTGATCTGCAGGTCCGTGTTGACGTCGAGAAAGCCGGGCAGCCCGCGGATCTTGTCCTGGAGGATCGGCGCCCACTTGTAGAGGGTCGCCGTGTCCGCGTCCTGGAGCGTGTACTGGTAGGCGGCCTTGGTCAGGTTGCCGCCGATGCGGATCGTCGGCAGCTTCTGCGGGTACACGGTGAAGCCGGGGATGCCGGTCAGCTTCGCCCGCAGCTCCTGGATGATCTCGTCCACCCCGGGCCGCTCCGCGCGCGGCTTGAGACGGATGAACAGCCGTCCCGTGTTCGGCACCACGCTGGTGTTGCTCGCCCCGATCGAGGACATGAACGAGGAGACGTACGGCTGCTTGAGCACGATGGCGGCGGCCTCCCGCTGGTGCGCCATCATGCTGTCGAAGGAGATGTCCTGCGCGCCCTCGGTGAATGCAAAGATCTGCCCCGTGTCCTCATCGGGGATGAAGCCCTTCGGGACGACGGTGAAGAGCCACCCCGTCGCCAGAATCGTTCCTACGAAGATCCCGAACGTCGCCTGCGGATGACGGAGCACCACCTCGAGCGTCCACCGGTAGGCGGCGAGCATGCCGTCGAAGACGCGCTCCGAGGCGCGGTAGAGCGGGCCGTGCGAGGCGGCCGGCGGCTTGAGAAAGCGGCTGCAGAGCATCGGCGTCAGCGTGAGCGACACGACGCCCGAGACCAGGACGGCGATGGCGATGACGGACGCGAACTCGTGGAGCAGCCGGCCGACCACGCCGCCCATGAACAGCACCGGGATGAACACGGCCACGAGCGACAGCGTCATCGAGATGATGGTGAAGCCGATCTCGCGCGAGCCGAGGAGCGCCGCCTGCATGCGCTCCATGCCGTGCTCCATGTGCCGGACGATGTTCTCGAGCACCACGATCGCGTCGTCCACGACGAACCCGACGCCGAGGGTCAGCGCCATGAGCGAGAGGTTGTCGATCGTGTAGCCGAGCGCGTACATGCCGGCGAAGGTGCCGATGATCGACATCGGCAGGGCCAGGCTCGGAATGATCGTGGCGGAGACGTTTCTCAGGAAGAGAAAGATGACCAGCACCACGAGCGCGATCGCCAGCAGGAGGGTGAACTGGACGTCGTTCACCGAGTCGCGGATGGACACCGAGCGGTCGTAGAGGATGTTGAGGTTGACGGAGGCCGGCAGCTGGGCCTGGAAGCTCGGCAGGATCCGCTTGATCGAGTCGACCACCTCGATGGTGTTGGTGCCCGGCTGGCGCTGGATGGCCAGGATGACCGAGCGCTCGTCGTTGTACCAGGAGGCGACCTTGTCGGTCTGGACGCTGTCGAGCACGGACCCGAGCTGCTCCAGCCTGATGGGCGAGCCGTTCCGGTAGGCGACGATGAGCGGCCGGTAGGCGGCTGCACTCGTGAGCTGTCCCGTCGCCTGGACGTTGAACGACTGGTACTGGCCGTAGATCGTCCCGGTGGGCAGGTTGACGTTGGACTGGCCGATGGCGTTCTGGACCTCGTCGATGCCGACGCCGAGCGTCGCCATCGCGCGCGGGTCGAGCTGGACGCGCACGGCGTACTTCTGCGAGCCGAAGACCTGCACCTGGGCGACGCCGGTGATGGTCGAGATCCGCTGCGCCAGGTTGGTCTGGGCGTACTCGTCCACGGTGTACAGCGGGAGCGTCGGTGAGCTGAGCGAGAGATACAGCACCGGCTGGTCGGCCGGGTTAACCTTCTTGTAGGACGGCGGCGTCGGCATGCCGGGCGGCAGGAGCGGCGCGACGGCAGCGAGCGCGGCCTGGATGTCCTGGGCCGCCGCGTCGATGTTCCGGTCGAGCGTGAAGACGACGGTGATCTGCGTCAGGCCGAGGGCGCTGGTGGAGGTCATCGAATCGATGCCAGCGATCGTCGAGAACTGCCGCTCGAGCGGCGTCGCCACGGCCGAGGCCATCGTCTCGGGGCTCGCGCCGGGCAGGCTCGCGCCAACCTGGATGACCGGGAAGTCCACGTTCGGCAGATCGCTCACCGGCAGCTGGCGGTACGCCATGACACCGAAGATCAGGAGGCCCGCCATGATCAGCGTCGTCATGACCGGCCGGCGGATGAAGAGATCGGTGTTCATTTGGTCGCTGCCGCCGGGCTCGTGGTCGCTGCCGCTGGGGTGGGTGAGCTCGCCGGCCCGGCGAGCTTGACGTCTACGCGCGCGCCGGCGACCAGCCGCAGCTGGCCGTCCGTTACCACGCGTTCCCCGGCCTTTAGGCCCTGGCGCACGATCGTGAGGGGCCCGCTCGCGAAGGCGACCAGGACGGGGCGCGACTCAACGGTCGCGTCCGGCCTGATCACGAAGACGTACTGCCCTTGCTGGCCGGCCTGGATCGCCTGCGACGGCACCACGAGCGCGTTGGGCTCGGTGCGGACCTTCAACGAGACGACCGCGAATTGCCCAGGCCACAGCGCGTTGTCGTTGTTGTCGAAAGTCGCCTTGAGCTGGATCGTGCCTGTCGTCGTGTCCACCGTGTTGTTGACGAAGCTCAGCGTGCCGCGCGCCACCACGCTCTGCCCCTGCGGCGTCGCCTCCACCGAGAGCGGCCCCTTGGCCCGCTCGGTCTTGATCTGCTCGAGATAGCGCTCGGGCACGGAGAAGACGACGTTGATCGGGTGTATGCGGTTGATCACGACCAGGGGGTTGCCGATGTCATTGGCCTTGACGACGTTGCCCTGGTGAATGAGGAGATTGCCGGTCCGCCCCTCGATCGGCGCGCGGATGGCGGTGTAGCTCAGCTGCACCTTCGCGTTCTCCACGGCCGCCGCATCTGCCTGCACCAGGGCCTTCTGGTTGACCACCATGGCGCGGTCGGCATCCACAGTCGCCATCGCCGACTTGAGAGTCGTGAGGATCTGGTCGTACTGCTCCCGCGCGATCAGGCCGCCCTGCACGAGCTTCTTGTAGCGCTCCTCCTCCACGTGCGCGTTTTCGGCCTGCGCCAGGTCGCGCGCGAGGTTGGCCTCGGCCTGCGCGATGGCGGCCTGGTGCTGCGCCATGGTCGCCTGCGCCTGCTGGAGCGCCGCCTCGAAGGGCCGCGGGTCTATCGTGAAGAGAAGCGCACCCGCGTTGACGTCCTGGCCTTCCTTGAAGTGGACCTGGAAAATCTGCCCGCTGAGGAGCGAGTACACGGACACGGTCGCCGCGGCCTGCACGTTGCCGATGCCCTCGATCACCACCGGCACGTCGCGGGTCTCGACAGCGGCCGCCGTGACGGGCACGGCCGGGGCGCGCGGCGCCCCTTTGGCCCTGGCGTCGCCGTCGCTCCTGGAGCAGGCCGCGAATGCGAGTGCGGCCGCGCAGAGCGCGAGCGCCGTGGCGCGGCGTGGCGTCATCGCCGTGCCTCCGCGGGATGACGCTGCCGCGCGGGTCTCAGGCCATCTGCGAGCCGCCGGAGAAAGGCCGCGTGATGCGTCACGAAGGCGCGGTCCGTCGGCTTTAGCCCGGTCAGCAGGCGGGTGAACTGCGGAAAGGCGGCCGGGAACGTCGTCAGCGCGACCATCGCGAGCAGGAGATGCCCGGGATCGACGTCGGCCCGGAGCAGCCCGCGCGCTTGCCGCTCGCGCACCTGCGCCACACCCATCTGGAATGCGCCGCGCCGTTCGGCGTCTCCGCTGATCGCTCCGTCGGCGGAGCCGAGCGCCTCCCACTCCATGAGACGAACCCAGTCGCGGTCCCGGCAGGCCGTGTCGAACCAGAACGCCAGGCTCTCGGCCGCGTCGTCAGGGGCCGTCACGGCCCACGCCGACCGCTCGCGGACCTTGCGGGCGAGGATCTCGCGGAAGAGATGCGCCTTGTTCCCGAAGTAGTGGTACAGCATCCGCTTGTTGATGCGCGCCCGCCGCGCGATGCGGTCCACGCGGGCGCCCGCGAATCCCTTGTCGGAGAACTCCTTGAGCGCGGAGGCGAGGATGCGCTCGCGGGTGCGCTTGGGGTGGCGTCCGACGGGGTGTTGGCGGGGGCGCAGCAGGGAGATCGTGGTCATGGCTCAAGTAACCATTTAGATAATAACCGGGCTTCTGCCACCGCGCAAGGCGCCGGGCCCTTCACACTTCTTTACACGTGGCACACACGGCCTTGACGCGCGAGAGTGATAGGGTAGACGCATGGCTCACCGCGCCGCCGCGCTGCTCATCGACGACGATGCCCGCCTGGGCGCCTTGATGTCCGAATACCTGGGGAAGCACGCGATCGACGTCACCACGGCCGCCGATGGACCGCGCGGCCTCGTCGCGCTCCGCAAGATCCGCCCCGACCTCGTCCTGCTCGACCTGATGCTGCCCGGCATGGACGGCCTCGAGGTCTGCCGGAGGATCCGCGCGACCCCCGAGTGGGCGTCCCTGCCCGTCATCATGCTGACCGCCAAGGGCGAGGACCTGGACAAGGTGGTCGGGCTCGAGGTCGGCGCGGACGACTATCTCGCCAAACCCTTCAACCCTCGCGAGCTCCTCGCGCGGATCCGCGCCGTGCTGCGACGCGCGAGCCCCGCCGCGCCGCCGCCACGGATGCGCGTGGGAGCGCTCGAGCTCGACTTCGCCGCGCGAGAGGTGACGGTCGGCGGCAAGCGGCGCGTGCTCACCCACCACGAGTTCGAGCTCCTCGCCACGCTCGCGCGGGCGACCGGGCGCGTGCTCTCGCGCGACCAGATCCTCGAGGCGCTCAAAGGTCAGGCGGAATCCTTCGACCGCTCGATCGACGTCCACATCGCCAAGCTCCGCGCCAAGCTCGAGCCGGATCCCAAGGAGCCGCGCTACATCAAGACCGTGCGCGGCGTCGGCTACATGCTCGCCCGCGAGTCCGACTGAGATGCGCCGCCTCTTCGCGAGGATCTACCTCCACCTGCTGGGCGTGCTGCTGGTGGTCGCGGTCGCGGCGAGCCTGGTCTTCGCCTTCACCGCCCGCAGCGCGTTCGTCCGCGAGTCGGCCTGGCGGACGTCGCGCCACGTGGGAAGGCTGGTGAGCGAAGTCTTTCGCGATCCGCCGGCGCTCGCGCGCCGGGTGAACCTGCTCCACGACGAGCTCGAGATCGACCTGGTCGTGCGCGACCTCGAGGGGCGGGTCCTCGCATCCGCCGGCGCCGAGCCGCCCGCCTTCACGGACGAGGAGCTCGGCCAAGCCCGGGCCGGCAGGCGCGTCCTTCACCCGACCCCGGCCTGGTCGACGGCCGGTCCGGTACGCGAGCCGGGGACGGGCATTGTCATCGGCACGGTCGTCAGCGCGGCGCAACACCGCCCCCTCTGGGCCGCGTTCACCCGCCCCGCCCTGATCCTGAGCCTCGTCCTCGTCCTCGTCGCAATCGCGTCCGCGCTTCTCGCCCGCCGTATCTCGCGCCCAGTCGAGCGATTGACCGCGGCGGTGCGGCGGCTGGGCTCGGGCGACCTCGCCGCGCGCGTGCCGATCGACAAGCGGAGCGGCGCCGACGAGCTCTCCGAGCTGACACGGGCCTTCAACGACATGGCCGAGCGCATCGAGCGGCTGATCGCGGGGCAAAAGGAGCTGATGGCCAATGTCTCGCACGAGCTTCGCTCGCCGCTGACCCGGATCCGCGTGGCGCTCGAGCTCCTGCCGCACGACGGCGGCGCCGACGCGCGGCTCAAGGACGTGGAGGCGGATCTGGACGAGCTCGAGCGGCTGATCGAAGACGTGCTCACCACCACCCGGCTCGAGGCCACGGGGGTGCCATCTCGCCTCGGGCTGGCCGATGCGCGCGAAATCCTCATGGACGTGGCAGAGCGCGCCCGCACCGATCCCCGGCTGGCTGCCGGCGACGTGCGGGTGGCCGTGGGTCCGGCAATCGAGATCACCGCCGATCGCGCGCTGCTCCGGCGCGCGCTCTGGAACCTCGTCGACAACGCGGCCAAGTACGGCGCCCCGCCCATCACGCTCCGGGCCGAGCAGCAGGGCGATCGCGTGGCGCTGTCGGTCACCGACCGGGGCGAGGGCATAGCGCCGGCGGAGCGCGAGCGAGTCCTGGCGCCCTTCTACCGGCTGGACAAGGCTCGCACGCCGGGCGAAGGATCGAGCGGCTTCGGGCTCGGACTCACGCTGGCCAGCCGTGTCGCCCAGGTCCACGAGGGCACCATCACCATCGGCCCCGCCGAGACGATCGACGGGACCGAGCGGGGCTGCCGGGTGACGCTGCTGCTCAGAAGCGCGCCTAGAGCTGCTTCAGCATCGTCTCCGCGTCGCTGACCTCGAACTTCCCCGGGGCCTCGACGTTCAGCTTCTTGACCACACCGTCCTCGACGAGCATCGAATACCGCTGCGAGCGGACACCCATGCCGCGGCCGATCAGGTCGAGCTCGAGACCGAGCGCCTTCGTATAGGCGGCACTGCCGTCCGCCAGCATGCGCACCTTGCCGCCGGACTTCTGGTCCTTGGCCCACGCCCCCATCACGAAGGCGTCGTTCACCGCGAGGCACCAGATCTCGTCGACCTTCTTCGCCTTGATCTTGTCGAAGTTGGCCGTGTAACCGGGCACGTGCTTGGCCGAGCAGGTGGGCGTGAACGCCCCGGGCACGGCAAAGACTACGATGCGCTTGCCCTTCACGAGGTCCGCGACCTGGAAGGCGTTCGGGCCGAGCGTGCAGCCCGGCGTTTCCGTCTCGATGAATTCCGTCAGGGTGCCGTCCGGCAGCTTGTCACCGACCTTGATCGCCATGTGCATCCTCCTGAAATCGTTGTTGACCCTTCTAGAGGGCGGGAACTCCGGCGTCACTGCCGGGCGGGTTCAAAGCCTACCTGCAGGTCACCCGCGTGTCTAGTGCCTTCGCCTCCGGCCCCAGCGCGCATCGCGGTCGAGAAGCGCGCCTTCGTGGCGAAGGAGCCACCGCTTGCGGTCAAGTCCGCCGGCGTAGCCCGTGAGGGACACGTCGCTCCCGATCACGCGGTGACACGGGATGACGATGGCCACGGGGTTGAGAGAGTTGGCGAGCCCCACCGCGCGCGAGGCGGAGGGCCGGTCGATGGAGGCGGCGAGCTGACCGTAGGTGCGCGTGGACCCGGCCGGAATCTGCCTGAGCGCGGACCATACCGTCCGCTGGAACTCCGTGCCGCCGGGCTCCACGGGGATACGGTCGATCGCGTGGAGTTCGCCGGCGAAGTAGGCACGGACTCGCTCGCTCACGCCGAGCGGATTCACTTCGTGCCGCAGCACGAAGTGTCCGAAGCGGCGCGAGAGAAGCGCCTTCATGCGCTCCCCGCAGTCGCCGAAGTCGAGCGCGCGGAGCGCCCGGGCGTCCGTGACGATGACGATGGGGCCGAGCTCGGAGTCGATCGCATCGGTCCTGAGCTCGACGGTCGCTGCGGCTTCGGCCTCGGCCGGCGGCGGAGACCCTCCCTGGACCACGGGACCGGCCATGAACCCGCGCATATCAGGCCGGCGTGTGCGTGAAGGGCAGCTTCGCGAACCGCGCGCGCTCGACCTCGATCACCAACACCACGCGCTGCTCGGGATTCTGCCGCATCGGAAACTCCTTGCCGGTGTACTTGCGCGAGATGCGGTCCATGACCTTGAAGTCAGCGTCCTTCCAGCGCTCGACCACCCGGCCGCGGAGCTGCGCCTCGACGTACGGGTCGGCGTAGGCGACGACCGAGAGCGCCACGCGCCCATCCCGCCGCGTGTTCCTGGCCTTGAGCGAGCCGTCGCCGGTGGCGACGAGGATGCGGTCGCCCTCGAGATCCACCCAGACGGGCGCCGCCTGCGGCGACCCGTCCGGCATCAGCGTCGACAAGTGGGCGAAGTTCGCGCCGCGGATCAGGGTCTTGATGTCGTCGGACAGCGGGATACCCATGCGTCCTTTCCTTGACGAGCGACGTCGGCCGTCGTCAGCGGGCAGGCCGGAGGACGATCACGATCCGCCGTTGGAGGCGGGCAGGATCACGAAACCGCGCTCGCGAAGGTTCGCGTCCGCGTGCTGGTGCTGGCGGCGGTCGCTCTGCCTGCGCTCGCCCGGCGCGGGAACCGCGCGCTGGCGGCGCTCGCCGACGCGACGGTCCATGATGATGCGGATCCGCCCTTCATGGCTGAACTCGCGCTGGAGGTAGTCATAGAGCTGCGGGTTGTATCGCGCGACAACGAAAATCTCTCCGAGCTGCATCATCTCTTCCCCGCATTTCCTGACCCAGTACGGCACGTCCATGCCCCGGAACAACATGAAGGCGGTCACCAGATACTCTTCGGCGCGCGCGCGGTCGCCCGCGAGCCGCATCACCCGCCCGAGCCCCATCTTGACGTGGGCGATGACGGGCTGCATGCGCAGCTCCTCGGCGATGGCGAGCGCTTCCCGGTAGTGCCGCTCGGCCTCGGCGAGCGCCGGCGTTCCTCCGCGGGATGCCAGGTCGCCGAGCAGGCGGTGCGCCCAGGCCTGGTGTCCGCGCTCCTTGTAGGAGACGGCCAGATCGAGGGCGTGCCGCGCCGTCGCCTGGGCCCGATCAACCTCGCCCGCGGCCATGAGTCCCTCGGCCCAGTGGAGCGTCCACAGGGCGAGGTACGGTTTGACGTCGAGGACCTCGCTCAGGTGCACGCCGTCCTGGAGCAGCGGCATCGCTTCGTCGAGCCTGTCGGAGAGGGCCAGCGTCAGCCCGAGCAGCGAGGACGGGAGGGGCCGCCAGACGTCCAGGTGCTTCTCGCGGCAGGCGTCGAGGCTCGGCTGCAGGAGCCCGAGCGCCCGGTCGAGGTGGCCGCGCCGCAGCCACACGAGGCCGGCCAGGGTGCGCGCGATGGTCTGGCCGTACACGTGGCCAGCCCCGTCGGCGACGCGCAGCGCCTGGTCCACGCAGGCGTCCGCGCCGTGGAAGTCGCCGAGCTCGGCGAGCGTGAAGGCCAGCCACCCGCTCGAGGTGATGTAGGCAATCGACGACTGTTCGGCGGCGGTCCCGCGCGCCCGCGCAAGCGCTTCCACGTTCTGCCGCAGGATGAGCTCGGTGCGCCGGTACTGCCCCTGCGCGTGGCACGCCAGACCAATGAAGCTTCGGGCAAGAGCCTGCAGCGTGAGATCCTGGGTCGCGTCGGCGATGCGGAGGCAGCGCTCGCCGTAATCGATGGCGAGGTCCGGCTCGCCGTTCAGGTAGTGATAGTTGGCGAGGTAGCTGTACACGCGCGCCAGCCGCGACTCGTCGCCCAGCTCGGCGCCGAGCTGCTCGGCCTCCTTCGAGAGCTGAAGAACCTCGCGCAGGCGTCCCAGTTGGAGCAGCGGCGGCCGCATCTCGATCCTGATGTCGATCGCCTGCTCGAGCTTGGAGCGCCCGTCCGGCAGGTGGGTGAGCGCGTTGAGCGCCTGCTCGAAGAGCGCGACGGCCTCCTGGTTGCCGGCGCGCGAGGCGGCCTTCGCCCCTGCCTGGCGGAGATAGCCGATGGCCTTCTCCCACACTTCCCCGCGAACCGCGTGGTGCGCCAGGCGCTCGACCTGCTCGCTCAAGCGGTCGCAGTAGAGGCCCTCGAGCGCTCCCACCACGCGCGCGTGCAGCGCCTTCCGCCGCCCCGTCACCAGGCTGCCGTAGGCGACGTCGTGAGTGAGCGCGTGCTTGAAGGTGTACTCCAGCGCGGGAAACAGCGTCGTCTCGTAGATGAACTCGGCCGACTGCAGCCGCAGGAGGCCCGTGCGCAGCGTGTCCTCGGGGAGCTCGGCGATGGCTTCGAGGAGCGCGAAAGGCACATCCTTGCCGATGACGGACGCCGCCTGCAGCAGGCGCTTGTCCTCGGGATCGAGCCTGTCGATGCGCGACGCCAGCACCGCCTGAACGGTCGGCGGCATCTGCAAGGTCTCGATCGCCTTCGCCATGCGGTACTGCCCACGATCGCCCGACAGCGCGCCGACTTCGACCAGGGACTGGACGCACTCTTCGAGGAAGAACGGATTGCCTTCGGTCTGCGTCACCAGGAGCTGCTTGAGCTGCGTGAGCGCCGGGTCGTTGCCCAGGACGGCCTGAAGGAGCTCGTCCGCGCTCTCGGGCTGGAGCGGGTCCATGCGGAATTGCGTGTAGTAGCTCTTGCTGCCCCAGCCGTGCGTATACTCCGGCCGGTAGTTGACCATCAGCAGCATGCGGGCCGCCGGCAGGCTCTCCACCAGGCTGTCGAGGAAGGCTTGCGTTTCCGCGTCGAGCCAGTGGAGGTTCTCGAAGATCACGAGAAGCGGTTGCACCTGGCACTCACGCAGCAGCAGGCGCTTGATCGCGTCGAGGGTCCGGCGGCGGCGCTCGCGCGCGTCCGCGTTCTGTTCGGTCTCGTCCGTGCTCACGTCCAGAAGGCCGAGGAACACGGGGATGGTGCCGCGCAGGTTGTCATCGAGCGTCAAGATCTTGCCGGTGACCTTCTCGCGGATGCGCCGCTTGTCGTCGTGGTCCTCGATGCCGAAGTACGTTTTGAGGAGATCGCTGACAGGCAGGTACGACGTCATCCGTCCGTAGGACACGGGCGAGCTCTCGAGGATGAGCCAGCCGTGCGTCCGGTGCGAGTGCGCGAACTCCCAAAACAGGCGTGACTTGCCCACGCCGGGCTCGCCCGACACCGCCACGAGCTGCCCCTGTCCCGCCTGCGCCTTCTCGAGCGTCTCGCGCAAGCGAGCCAGCTCGCCGTCGCGCCCGACGAAGGGGGTGAGCCCCCGCGCGGCGGCCGCCTGCAGCCGCGAGCGGACCGCGCCTGCGCGGACGATCTCGAAGATTTCGACCGACTCGGCGAGCCCCCGTACCGGCACCGGCCCCAACGGCCGGACTTCGATATACCCCTCGGCCAGGCGCAGCGTTTCCTTGGTCATCAGCGCCGTGCCCGGCCGGGCCAACTGCTCCATCCGAGCGGCGAGGTGTGTCGTCTGGCCGATCGCGGAGTAGTCCATGTGCAGGTCGCTGTCGATCGCGCGGACCACCACCTCGCCCGAGTTGAGCCCGACACGGATCTGAACGTCGATGCCCTGGCTCCGGCGCAGCTCGTCCGCGTACCAGCCGACCGTCTCCTGCATGCGCAGGGCCGCGTGGCAGGCGCGCACAGCGTGGTCCTCATGGGCGACCGGCGCCCCAAAGAGCGCCATGATCCCATCGCCCATGACCTGGTTGACGGTGCCTTCGTAGCGGTGGATGGCCTCCATCATCCGTTCGAGAACGGGGTCGAGGATCTTGCGAGCTTCTTCCGGATCGCGATCGGCCAGAAGCTCCATCGAGCCCTTGACGTCGGCAAAGAGCACGGTGACGAGTTTGCGCTCGCCCTCGAGCTGGGCCCGCGTGGTGAGGATCTTGTCGGCGAGATGCTTGGGGGTGTATGACTGCGGGTCGGCGAAGCGGCCCGTCGCGGGGGCGCCTGCCGCCAGCGCCGCGCCGCAGCCGCCGCAGAAGCGCGCCTCGGCCGCCACCTCGGCGCCGCAGGACGGACACGCCCGCGCCCGGCGCGCGCCGCACTGCTCGCAGAACCGGGCGCCTTCGCGGCTAGTGGCCTGGCAGCGCGGACACGTCACGTGAGAGCCTCCCGCTCGGCCTCAATAGGAACATCTCCCACACGGGATGTTCAGCGAGTGTAGTCCTCGCGCGGGGCGGGGTCAAGCGGCGCGGGGTGGGGGCTGACGGCGGAAAAGCCGGGGTCGGCTCATGGCCCGTATACCCCTGTCCTTATTGCGTTCGAGCGACCAGAGGGCTCTCGGGCCCGGGCTGGCCCGTGACCGCGGGCTCGCCCAGGAGAGCCGCGGCGCCGGGCTAGACGGGCGGCTCCGGATTGGGGCCGCGGCTCCGCCGGATGAGCACCTGAACGTCCCTGACGACATCGCCCTCGATCTCGATGCGCGCCTCCTGAACGGAAATCTCCCACGCCTCGACGGTTGCGACCCACTTCATGCGGCGCCGGGTCTCCGGCACCGCGCGCCAGCCGCGGTAGAGGAGCACGCGTCGACCGGGCCGGTCGCGACGCTCTTCCTCCTCGACCTCTCTCCCGCACAGCCGCACGACATCCTCGCGCGAGGACTTGCCCGGCACGATGCGGTCCAGCATGTCGGGCGTGAGCACCACCCCGCGCTCCCGCGAACGCCCTCCCTCCGCCCCCAGGTGCAGCCGCGCCTTCGCGCGCGCGAGCAGCCCGGGCATCGCGCGCCCGATGGCGGGGCCGAGCGCCGGACCCGCGGACAGGAGCAGGAGCGGGATCAGCACGATCATCAGCCCCTGGAGCCGCGAGAAATAGCCGAACTGCACGGTCATGTGCTGGGGCGTGATGCCGTCGGAGGAGCCCATGAAGAGCGAGACCACTTCCGTGCTCTCGAGCGTCTCGCTCAGCCGGCGGATGCTCGTGGGCGGGTACACCTGTTCGATGCGCAGGTGATCGGATTGCGTGAAGTGCACCACCAGCTCGGCGGGCGCATCAGCCAGGTGGATCGCGCGGTCGCGGAGCTCGGCGTACATGGGGAAGATCGGCCGGTCGCGCACCTCGTTGAACGACAACGAGAACTGGTGGCGCTCGCCCGTGAAGACACTCTCGAACCAGCGCAGGTTGCGCGGCTTGATGATGCCGCCCGCCCGCATGTGCAGGCTCATCATGAACGTAACGTTCGCCATCTGGGGCGTCCACGGGATGCGAATCCACGTCGCCGGCGGGCTCAGGCCCAGCGCGTGGCTGTCCTGGACGAACGTGACGAAGGGCGCCTCGCCGACGGGCCTGGGCGCGGCCTCGACGCCCTCGGCGTAGATGCTCTGAGCGTAGAGCGGCAGGCGACCGTCGCCGACGACGGTGAAGCCGCGCTTCTCGACGTACTGCGCCAGCGCCTTGTCCCCCGCCGCGGGGCCGCGCGGGTTCGTCACCTCGCCGGGCCAGAGGAGGAAGATGTCCTGCTCGATCCCGGCGCGGCTCCTGCCCGGCGGAACGTCGAGGGCCCAGCGCACTTCCAGGTCAACCGGGGTCAGCGACGGCGTGACCGTCGCGCGGATCGTCAGCGGCCCGATGGCAAAGGGCGGATCGGGGCTCGAGGCGATGAAGATCTGCGCGTGCGCGTGAGCGGGCGCGAGCGCCAGCGCGGCGAGCAGCGCGCACCGCACCACCGTGGTCACCAGCCCCATGGTCACCGGGCGATGATAGCAGACCTGTGATAGGCTCGGCCCATGCGCGCCACCTCGATGGTCGCAGAATTTGTTGCGAAGAGTCGCTGGGAGGAGTGCCCGGCCGAGGCCGTGGACGCGGCCCGCCGGGCGATCCTCGACTGCCTGGGCGTCATGCTCGCGGGCTCGGTCGAGCAGGCGGCCAGAATCGTGACGCAGATCGCCCGGGCAGAGGGCGGCGCGCCTCTCGCCACAGTGGTCGGCACCAGGCTTCGCACCGGCGCCGTCTGGGCCGCGCTCGCCAACGGCACGGCCGCTCACGCGCTCGACTTCGACGACACCAACTTCGCCATGATGGGGCACCCGTCGGCGCCCGTGCTCTCGGCGGCGCTGGCGGCGGGCGAGCTTGCGCTCTGCGACGGCCTGGCTCTCGTCCACGCCTTCCTGCTCGGCTTCGAGGTCGAAACCACGCTGGCTGAGGTGATCAATCCGCCGCACTACGAAAAGGGCTTCCACGCCACGGGCACGCTCGGCGCCTTGGGCGCGGCGGCGGCCGCAGCGCGCCTCCTCGGCCTCGACGCATCGCAGACGCGCGCCGCCCTGGCCGTCGCGGCCAGCCAGGCCTCGGGGCTCAAGGAAAACTTCGGCACCATGACCAAGCCGTTTCACGCAGGCGCCGCGGCGCGGAGCGGCGTGCTCTCGGCCCTGCTCGCGCGCGACGGATTCACGGCTTCGGAGCAGGCGCTCGAAGGACCGCAGGGCTATTTCGCGGTGCTCGGCGCCGGCAAGCGCGACGAGGGCGCACTCGAGACGCTCGGCGCGCCGTGGAAGATCCTCAAGACGGGAGTGGCGGTCAAGCCGTATCCCTCCTGCGCGTGCACGCACTCCATCATCGATAGCGCGCTGGAGCTGCGCCGCACCCACGGCATCACGCCCGAGCAGGTGGCCGAGGTCACGGTGGGTGTCAATGCCGCGGTCCCGCGCATCCTCATCCACGCGAACCCGCGGAGCGGCCTCGAGGCGAAGTTCTCCGGCGAGTTCACGGCAGCCGCGGCGCTCTGCGAGGGGCGCGTCGGCATCGCGACCTTCCGTGACGACAAGACGGACGATCCGGCCATCAGGGGACTCATGAAGCGCGTGCGCCTCGTCGTGGACCCGTCGATCCCCGGGGACCTCGAGCGGCACATGTGGACGCGCATGACGGTGCGCCTGCGTGACGGACGGGAGCTGGCCATCGCGCCCAGGGCTGTGCCGGGGCACCCCGGCCTGCCCCTTTCGATGGAGCAGCTGAGGGAGAAGTTCGCCGACTGCGCGCGCGTCGTCCTGTCCGAGGACCGCGCCGATTCGGTGCGCGAGATGGTCGAGAGCCTCGACGGCTGCCCTGACCTCCGCAGCCTGACCGCAATCCTCGGCTAGATCCGAAGCTCCCCGGCCAGCACCGGCACGACGCCGCCTCCGACACGGATCTCCCTGATCGTGTCGCCCTGCACCGCCAGACGGATGTGAACGAAGCTCTGGCGTCCCATCTTCGTCCCCTGCTCGCTCACGATTCGGACGTCGGCCCCCATGTTCACGAGGCCGTTCAGCACGAGATACGCGCCGAGCGGGCCGCTGGCGGAGCCCGTCGCCGGGTCCTCGGGAACGCCCGAGGTGTGGGGCGCGAACATGCGCGAGTAGACGCGGCCAGCGGCCGGGTCGGGATCGGGCGCGAACACGAACACGCCCAGATGAGGCAGGTCGCCCATGGCCCGGAGAAGCGCAGGGACGCCGAGGACGGCGCGGTCCACCGCCACCTTGTCGCCCAGCGGAACGAACAGGAACTTGTTGCCGGTGGAGCCGGGCTGAATTGGCGCCCCGGCAAGGAGATCGGCTTCCTCCAGGCCGAGGGCCCGCGCCACCGCGCCGCGGTTCTCGAGCGCGGGGTCGAACGTCGCGGCCCCGTGCGTCATCCAGATGAACTCCGGCCGCGCGGGGTCGCCCTCGAGCTCGACTGGTACCGGGCCGATCTTCTCTTCCAGGACAAAGCACGACGCTCCCGTGGGCGCCATGCCGTGCGCGGCCAGCACCCACGCCGTGCCCACGGTGGGATGACCGGCGAAGGGCACCTCG
>Ga0335084_10000303_pt1 | contig 39876 bp, 36 predicted proteins | sample Lox_Sample_44_FD_206721 | JGI IMG/M metagenome (GOLD analysis project Ga0335084, IMG submission 206721) | Soil microbial communities from Loxahatchee National Wildlife Refuge, Florida, United States - Lox_Sample_4.4 | ecosystem: Environmental > Terrestrial > Soil > Wetlands | place: USA...
CCTCCAGAAGGACGAGGTAAGGCGGCGCGGGCTCGGATAGGTCCCGGTCAATGCGGGAGGGCGTCCGAACCGCGCGGGATACGGCCGACCAGATCGTCTGTTGCTCGGTGGGTGTCCAAGCGAGCCGAACGTTGGGCTCCACTTCCAATCCGGTATAATCGTTGTGTTCGATCTTCGTCCCCAGCGTGAAGGACAGCTTCTCCAAAAGCGCAATTTCATCCTGCACAAATCCGCTGTATAGGTTGTGATCCAGAACCGACGGGAAAAAAGCCAGTCCGGGCGAGTTTCCAACCACATCATGGGTAAAGCGGTAACCGAGACCCCACACGAACCGGTGTCGCCCCAATCGGAAATTGTGCTGAAAATCGATGTCGACGGTGTCGAGGTCGTCCTGGAAGAGGCCGGCGGGCGCGAACGGGGTTGAATTAATCACAAGGGGGGGGGTCGGGTCCGCAAGATGCGTCCGATCGTAGTACAATTGCAGGCTCATATCGGAATCGTTCGAAAAAACGTGCGACCAGCGGCCCAGAATATTTCCGCCGCTGACCCCGGCTTGGTCTCCCGTCACCAAGTTTTCCTGGCCGCTGTAATAATCACCTTGCAGAGTGAGGTTATTGTTCGGAGAAGACTCGGAATCGATGCGGAACCCGCTCTGTCCCATCAGCCACGAGTCCGAGGCATTATCCCCATTGGCAAAGACTTCATCGCCCCGATTGAAATACTTGCCATAAACTCGATAATACACATCGGGAGCCAGCGTGCCGCCGTAACGCACGCCGGTAAAGCCCTCCAGCTGCGTTCCCCCGCCGGCTTCCAGGTAGGCCCCCTGCGTGTCTTTGGAGCTCTTGGTGGTAATGTTGATCACGCCATTGACCGCGTTGGCCCCCCAAAGCGTTCCCCCGGGACCGCTGATGACTTCGATGCGATCGATGTCTTCGAGCAAATAATCCTGACGGTCCCAGAAAACGCCGGAAAAAAGCGGCGTATACACGGTTCGCCCGTCCATCATGACCAGCAGTTTGTTGGCCAGATCGGTGTTGAATCCGCGCGCGCTGATGCCCCAGTCGTGGGAATTTTTCTGCGCCACTTCCAAATTGTCGGCCAACCGCAGCGCTTCCGGAATGCTCGACGCGCCGGAGCGGCGAATGTCCCAGTCCGTAATCACTTCCACCGATGCGGCTGCGCTGCTCAGGGGCTCCGGGCGTTTTGAGACCGAAGTGATCTCGATATTGGCCAGTTCTTCAAGGGTCATGTTGGAAAGGTCCCCAGAAGACACCGGCTCGCTCGCGGCGTCCTCCGCCCCGGCCGCGGAAACATCGATCGCGATCGATAGGACGAGGGCGCAACAAAGAAAAACGGCGGTCCCCCAATTCGCACCGGCGGCTGCCTCCCGGATGATTACGGAATTTTTTATCATCCGACCTCTCCAGACGCGGTCGGGCGTAAACCCCACGGCGACTCCCGCAACCATCGGGTGCAATCATCGGCGGGGATCGGCTTGGCCATGTAATAACCCTGCGCGGCGTCACAGCCCAGGGCCGCCAGTCGATCCCAGAGCTCTTTGTTCTCCACGCCCTCCGCAATTACCTGAAGACCCAGATTGTGGGCCAGGTCGATCGTGGATCGAACGATGACCGCATCGTTCTGATTTTCGATCATGTTGATGACAAACGATTTGTCGATCTTGATCGCGTCCACCGGCAATCGTTTGAGATAGGCCAGGGAGGAATAGCCGATTCCAAAATCGTCAATCGCAAACCGGATGCCCATCGTCCGAAGCCTCGTGATCGCTTCCAGCGCACGGGCCGGGTCGTTCATGATGGCGCTTTCGGTGATCTCCAATTCCAGCCGGTCCGCCTTCCCGCGCGTGGGCTGAAGGATCTCGGAGATCTGGTCGGGAAAGTGAGGATCATGAAGGTTGCGAGTCGATAAGTTCACCGACATCAAGAGGTTAATCCCGTCACGCTCCCAGGCCGCCTGCTGGCGTTGCGCCGTATTGAAGATCCACAGCGTCAGCGGCTTGATCAGCCCGGTCCGCTCCGCCGGCTCGATGAATTGATCCGGCGGGATGAACCCATGCTCGGGGTGCCGCCAGCGCACCAACGCCTCGACTCCGGTGACCCGGCGGGTCCTCAGGTCGATCTTCGGTTGGTAGTGCAGAAAAAGCTGGTCCCGATCGATGGCTTGACGCAATTCGCCGATGAGCGATAGTCGACGGGGGCTGTGCCGATCGTGTTGGGTGTCATAAAGAATGTAGCCGCTGCCGGCCGCCTTGGCCGCGTACATCGCCACATCGGCCCGCTGCATCAGGATGTTCGGATCCGCCCCGTGATCGGGGCAGAGCGCGATCCCGATGCCGGCTTCAACCGCGACGGGCAAATCTTCAATCACAAAGGGCGGCTCCAACACGTTCAGGATTTTTTGGGCCACCTGGGCCGCATGCTGGGAGGCCGCCAACGGCAGCATCACCGCGAACTCATCCCCTCCGAGGCGTGCGACGAGATCGGACGGCCTCAACGCGGCCTGCAGTCGTGACCCGACCTGCTGCAATAGAATATCGCCGCGATGATGCCCCAGGGTGTCGTTCACCTCTTTGAAGTGGTCCAGATCCATCAGGAGGAGGGCGACCGGATTTTTTGAGGCCGACCCTTCCGTGATCGTGCGCTGCAGCCGGTCGAGAAGCGAGGTCCGATTGGGAAGGCCGGTGAGGGGATCGTAATAGGCCAGGTAGCGGATCGTTTCTTCGGCCTGCCGATGCTCACGCCGCACCGCCGCCTCCTTCAGCTCCCGGTCGACCGCCGGAAGCAGCCGCTTGAGATTGCCCTTGATCACGTAGTCGTTTGCGCCGGCCTTCATCGAGGCCACCGCAGTATCTTCACCAATCGTCCCCGACACAAAAATGAAAGGCAAATCAAGCCCCCTCTCCCTCAATAACTTCAAGGCCGCCACGCCGTTGAAGTGCGGCATGGAGTAATCTCCGAAGACGATATCCCACACCTGTCGGTCGAGCGCAGCGCTCATGGTTTCGGGTGTCTCCACGCGTTCATAGGCCGGTTCGTAACCCCCGCGTCGCAGTTCCCGAACCAGCAACTCGGTATCGTTCACCGAATCCTCGACGATCAAAACACGTAGCGGAATGGCCATGGCCGGTTACCTTTCCTGCGGCGGAACTTCATTCAGGACGAGCCAGTACAACCCCAACTGCCGCACCGCTTCGATGAACTGAGCAAAATCCACCGGCTTGCGGATGTAACTGTTGGCGCCCCGACTGTAGCTCTGGAGCATGTCCTGTTCTTCCTTGGAGGAAGTCAAAACGACGATCGGCAACAGTTTCGTCTTCGGGTTTTCGCGAAGCTTTTTCAAAACCTCCAGTCCGTCCACTTTCGGCAGTTTCAGGTCGAGCAGAACCACGGAGACAATCTGGCCGTCGTCCTGGCCGACATGGGATTCCTGGCCCAGCAGAAGGTCGAGGGCTTCGGCGCCGTCGCGAGCCACCACCACTTCGTTCGCGATATTGTTTTTCTTCAGGGCCCGGAGCGTCAGGGCCTCGTCGTTTGGGTTGTCCTCGACCAGCATGATGACTTTTTTCTGCATTCTTCACCCCCCTGATGGATTTGCCGGAGAATACCGGCTACAACGTAAAGTAAAACGTCGCGCCTTTTTCAACCGCGCCCTCGGCCCAGATCTGCCCCCCGTGCCGATGGACAATTCGTTGCACCGTTGCCAGCCCTATCCCCGTTCCCGGAAATTCCGACACTGAATGCAAGCGCTGGAATGCCCCGAACAGCTTGTGCACATAGGCCATGTCAAAACCCGCCCCGTTGTCACGGACAAAATAGGCCGCCTTCCCGTTTTGCGACGTCCGGCCAAACTCGATACGGGCCTGCGGCTGTTTCCCCGTGTATTTCCAGGCATTGCCTATGAGGTTGTCCAATGCCACCCGAAGAAGCCGCTCATCTCCATCGGTCACAAGCCCTTTCGCGATCGAAATTTCGACTTCCCGAGCCGGGTGCCCTTTTCGCAGCATCTCGGTCACCGCCTCGGCCATCCGGCTCAAATCGACCGTCTCCCGGCGCATCTCGGACCGGGTGACGCGGGACAGGTTCAACAGATCGTCAATCAACTGCGCCATCTGCTGGCTGGCCCCCCGCACCTGCCGAAGGAATGTCCGCCCCCCCTCGTCCAATTTATCGGTGTAATCCTCGAGCAGGATCTGGCTGAAGCCGTCGATGTGGCGAAGGGGGGCGCGGAGGTCATGCGAAACGGAATAACTGAAGGCCTCCAGCTCTTTGTTGGCCGCTTCAAGCCGCATACTGAGTTTTGCTTTTTCTTCCTCGGCCCGCTTGCGCTCGGTGATGTCTCGGATCGCGCTGATCGCCACCGTGCCGTTCTCCGTCTCCAAGGGACTGAGACTGATCTCGACCGGGAACTCGCTGCCGTCTTTTCGCAATCCGGACAGCTCCAGTCCCATGGCCCGCACCCGGGGATCGGTAAAATACCCGGCCCGATGACCGACATGGGCTTTACGGAAGCGTTCAGGAACCAATATCTCGATGGACTGATTGAGCAACTCCTCCCTCTTATAACCGAACAGATCTTCGGTCCGATTATTTACGAGGACAACCCGGCCTTCGCGATCGGCAATCACGATCGCATCCGGCGCCGCTTCCAATAATCTCCGAAACTTGGTCTCGGCGAGTTTTCGCTCCGTGATATCCTCTGAGATGCCCAATAGAAAGAGCGGTTTCCCCGCCGCATCGGAGACCGGGATCTTCTTGGTATGCAGGGTTCGCGTGCCGTGGTAACGGGTTTGGATCGGCTCTTCCGGAATATCGACTAGCTTTCCGCCTTCAAGCACCTGCCGGTCCTTTTCCACAAAAAAATCGGCCTGCTCTTTCGGGAAAAAATCATAGTCGTTCTTCCCCATCAGGTCGGCGCGGGGAAAACCCAGGAGATCTTCGCCCGCCCGGTTAAATCGCATGAATCGGAGATCCTTCGCCTCCTTGACGAAGATCATGTTGGGAATGTTTTCGATGATGGAGCTCAGGAAATCCTCGGCGCGCCTCAACTCCTCTTCCCCCCGCTTCCGCTCGATAATTTCCTGTTGCAATTCCCGCGTCCGCTCATTCACTTTTTGTTCTAATTGACCGTGCGCCTTCTGCAATGCATCCTCCCGCACCTGGATTTGGGTGAGCATTTCATTAAACGTTTCAACCAGCCGGCCGACTTCATCCCGGCCGTCCGCAACGGCGCGAACGGAATAATTTTTTTCCTCGGAAACGGCCCGGGCCGTTCGGGCCAGTTGAAGGATGGGTTCCGAGATTCTCCTTTGAAGCCTGGACGAGATCCAATAAGCCGTCAACAGGGAAATCGCCAATACGCCGGCGACAATGGCCGCGTAACGCTTCAAACGATCCTCCATCTCTTTGAGATCCGATTGAATATAGACCGCGCCGATTTTCTGACCGTCCGATATGATCGGCTGCAATACAAACAAGGAACCCCCTTGGAATCGGTGACTCGCCTCCTGCTCGGTTATCCGTTCCGGGAGCCGAAAAACCGTCACGCCATCGCTCGGAACATATCGGGCGAACAATGTGCCTTCAGCCGTGTAAATTGCGGCGGACACGATTCGGGATCTTACCCGGAGCGCGGTCATGGTTTCCGTCGCGGCCTTCGGATCATTAAAGAGCAACGCAGAGACGGTATTGATGCCGATAATCTCCGCCTGGGATGAGAGGTTCTGGACCATGCCGTTCCGATAGGTTACGAATTCATACGTGATGAAACCCAGACTGGCCAACATCAGCGCGCACGTGCTGACCAGCATGCTGATCCGCATCATTTTATGACGGATAGGAAGATCTCGAAACGCGGTGAACAAGATTACTCCTTCATCCTTACGGACTCGTTACGATTCGGGCCAATTTCAACAGTTGAGAACTCGGCTTCAAGCCCGCCTTGTCGGTCGCGGTTCGGTTGACCGCAAATCGAACCCGGTTCCGATCAACGATCAATTGAATCATGCCGCCCTGTTCTGCAAACTGTCCGATATCGCTGATGGTCAGGACCGGCAGATGGTCGAGGCGTTCGATGATCTTGGCCATATTGTCTTTCTCCGAGTCGCTGATAAATAGAACGTTGCATGCCAGTGCGTCTTCGATTTTCGAATACCGCCTAACCGCGATCCTCTTTTCCTGAACGGTCTTCCCCGAAACGGTCTCATCCAGCGCTTTATCGAAAGGATCCCGCCCGAGTACCCCGATGACAAAAGGCTTATCACCCTCCGATGTTTCCGTCGGCCACTCCACAAATTTTGAGAAATTGTAGATGAAAGCCGCCTTCACCTGGTACTCGGTCGAGGTCAAGGTCTCGGCCCGAACGGACGCGATGCCGATGCCGAGGATTATCGACAACACGACGATCCACCTAAAACCGACCCGCGGGCCGGAAGACCACCCGCATTTAACTTGCTCAGGCGAGAGGTATGGGTGAATGAATCGACCTAAAATGGCCATGCGACCTTTCCATGAACGCTACGCGGAATTTCCAACGCACCGAATTCTGGATGCTGATTGTCCTAAAGATCCCGGCCCGCGAGCGAAATGTCGATCGGGTTGAGCTGCCCCGCAAGTCGCACGTCAGATGTAAAGTTAGCCGGAACACGCGTAGTGCGTTTGTGGCGGGCAGCACGTCCACGCGGCGCGCGACGGCGTCGAATTGAAAATGCTCGGGCAACTCCATCATGGAGAGAAATTTTTAAAAGAGGACTCTGCCATAAACCCATCCCCAAGCCGGAAATATACATACAAATACTTACAAATACTCTAATGAGGCCGCGCTAATTTAATACAACGCTGTGGATGGTGGCAGGACATTATTAAGTGTAACAAAGATTTATCGTCTGTCAAGGCGGGCGGAACCCCCTATCCTCCAGCGGGCGGTTTGAAGAACTCAAAAAAAATTAAAGTCTTGGGCGTGTTTGACCCCGGCGACACGGCACTGGTATAGTAATCCCTCGATGATCGTCGGAGTTCCCAAAGAAACCTTTCCGGGCGAGCGGCGTGTCGCACTCGTTCCGGCTGTCGTTCCCGTTCTCGTCCAAGTCGGATTCCAGGTCTTGATCGAAGCCGGGGCCGGCGAGGCGGCCGGTTTTTCGGACGGGACTTACCAAGAAAAAGGTGCGCGGATCGCCGCGAGCCGCGACGACCTGTTCCGCTCGGCCGATATCATCCTCCAGGTCCTCGGCCTCGGGGCCAACCCGGAGGCCGGCCGGGCCGACCTTAACCGGGTGCGCCCCGATCAGATCCTGGTAGGATTGCAGGATCCGCTTTCCTCCCCCCGGGCCGTAAAAGATCTGGCCGAACGGCGCGCCGTCGTGTTCGCTCTGGAACTCCTTCCACGAACCACCCGGGCGCAGAGCATGGACGTTTTGAGTTCGATGGCGACCATCGCCGGATACAAAGCGGTGCTTCTAGCGGCCGAGACGCTGCCCCGAATATTTCCGATGATGATGACGGCCGCCGGAACCGTCAATCCGGCCCGCGTCTTCGTGATCGGAGCGGGGGTGGCGGGACTGCAGGCGATCGCGACCGCACGCCGGCTGGGCGCGGTTGTGCAGGCCTACGATGTCCGCCCCGCCGTCAAAGAGCAGGTTCAGAGCGTGGGAGGGAAGTTCGTGGATTTGCCCCTGGACACCTCCGGCGCGGAGTCCGGGGGCGGCTACGCCAGGGTCATGGACGAATCGTTTTACCGCCGGCAGCGCGAGACCATGGCCCGCGTCGTGGCCGGAAGCGACGTCGTCCTCTGCACCGCGGCGATTCCCGGAAAACCCGCGCCGGTGCTGGTCACGGGGGAAATGGTTTCCGGCATGGCCGCCGGCTCGGTGATCGTCGATCTGGCCGCCGAGAACGGCGGCAATTGCGAACTGACGCAGCCCGGCCGGACCCTGACGGCCCACCGCGTGACGATTATCGGACCGGTCCGCCTGGCCGCGACGGTTCCCTATCATGCCAGCCAGTTGTACGCTAAAAACATCTCGACGTTTCTGACCCACATCGTAAAGGAAGGAAAGCTTCGCCCCGATCCCCAGGATGCCATCGTTTCCGAGACTCTGGTGGCCCGGGACGGAACGATCGTGCACCCGCGAATCCGGGAACTATTGGGACCGACGGCCGCATCGCCTCGGGGATAGTTACCCAGCGAGCAACGCGAGCGAGAGGGGGAGGTTCCATTCTGCCTTAGGCGGATGGAGGGGGCGACGCAAGCCCCTAATAATAGAAAGGATACCTGATGGATATTTCGATCGCATTGCTCACGATCTTCATGCTGGCCGCTTTTGTGGGCTATTTAGTGATATCGCGGGTCCCTCCGCTGCTTCACACGCCGCTCATGTCCGCCACCAACGCCATCTCGGCGATCTCGGTGGTGGGCGCGCTGGTCACGGCGGGGGGCGATTACGGCGCCGTGAGCACCGTCCTGGGATTCGTCGCCGTGGTCTCGGCCATGACCAATGTCGTGGGAGGATTTCTCATCACCGACCGGATGCTGAAGATGTTCAAGAAGGATAAAAAACGGCCATGACCGAAGGCGGCTTCATCCAATGGGCCTATCTGGTCGCTTCGGTCCTCTTCATCCTGGGGCTAAAGGATCTGAATTCCGCGAGGACCGCCCGTCGCGGGATGTTCCTGGCCGAGCTCGGCATGGCCCTGGCGATCGTGGGAACGCTCTTCCATCACGAAATCATCAGCTTCCGGTGGATCGTCGCCGGAATGGCGATCGGTTCCGTAATCGGGATCGGAATCGCGCTCTGGACGCCGATGACCGCCATGCCGCAGCGAACCGCACTGTCCCATGCCTTCGGGGCCTTGGCCGTGACCCTCGTCGGTATCTCCGAGTATTACCGTCACGGATCGGAACTCGGCTCGATCAAGATGACCGCGATCGGTTTTGAAGTGATGATGGGGGCCCTGACGGTCACCGGGAGCCTGATGGCCTTTGCGAAGCTTCAGGAACTGATCGTCGCGCAGATCTCTTTCAGGGGTCAAAATATATCGAACGTCGCGCTGTTCGGCCTCCTGGCGGCGCTCTGGTTCTTCCTCATCGCGGTCCCGGCCGCCACGCCCCTGTTCTATCTCTTGGTGGGTCTGGCCCTCGTGTTCGGAATCCTCCTGGTCCTTCCGATCGGCGCGGCGGACATGCCGGTGGTGATCTCTCTGCTGAATTCCTACGCCGGACTGGCGGCCGCGGCCACCGGCTTTGTCATCTCGAACGCCATTCTCATCATCGCCGGCACGCTGGACGGGGCCTCCGGTTTCGTGCTGTCGATATTAATGTGCAAGGCGATGAACCGCTCGCTCACCAACGTTCTTTTCGGCGGAGTGGGAATCGCGCCGGCGGCGGGTCCGACGGCCGACCAGGTTTACGGCGGCAAGGTGAAGGCGGCCACGGCCGAGGAGATCGCCATGTTGCTGGACACCGCCCGTCGCGTGGTGATCGTTCCGGGATACGGGATGGCCGTCTCCCAGGCCCAGCATGCCGTCCGTGACCTCGCCAACCTGCTGGAGAGTCGCGGCGCGGAGGTGGCGTTCGCGATCCATCCGGTCGCGGGACGGATGCCGGGCCATATGAACGTGCTGCTGGCCGAGGCCGACATCCCCTACGACAAGCTCAAGGAGATGGACGAGATCAATCCCGCGTTCGAGCAGACCGACGTCGCCCTGGTGATCGGCGCCAATGACGTGGTCAACCCGGTCGCGCGGACCGATCCGTCGAGCCCGATCGCCGGCATGCCGATCCTGAACGTGGACAAGGCGCGGACCGTGGTCGTGATCAAACGCAGCCTGAGCCCCGGTTTCGCCGGGATTCCCAATCCCCTGTTCGCCGCCGACAACACCCTGATGTACTTTGCCGATGGGAAGAAGGCGATTCTCGATCTGATCGCCGCGCTGAAGGCGGCATAAGGGATGTCGAAAACCATTCCGCCCGAACTGCTTGAAGAAGCCTACCGCCAAGGCATCTTTCCGATGGCGGATGAGGGCGGGCGGATCCGCTGGTACTCCCCCGATCCGCGTACGATCATCGATCTGGACCGGTTTCATATTTCTCGCCGACTGGCCCGGACGATCCGAAGCAAAAAGTTTGAGATCACGGTCGATCGCGATTTTGAACGCGTTATGCGAAGCTGTGCGAATCGAGAGGAGACCTGGATCAGCGACGAGATCGTGGCGGCCTACTCGGCCTTGCACCGCTTAGGAAAGGCCCATTCGATCGAGGCCTATTATGAAGGGAAACTGGCGGGGGGAATTTACGGCGTGAGTCTGGGCGGGGCGTTCATGGGGGAATCGATGTTCACGATCGTGCGCGACGCCTCGAAAGTCTCCCTCGCGTTCCTGGTCGGGCGCTTGAAGGAGCGGGGCTATGCGTTATTCGATGTCCAGTTCACGACGCCGCACCTAAAACGCTTCGGCGCGGTCGAGATTCCCCGTCGGGAATACCTCCGTCGGCTTGAAAAAGCGCTCGCCCTTCCCTGCCGGTTTGATTAACTGTTCACGATCTCTTTTAATTCTTTTCCGGCCTTGAAGAACGGCACCCGCTTGGCCGGGACGTGGACCTGCGTGCCGGTCTTGGGATTTCGCCCTTCCCGCATGCGCCGCTGTCGGAGTTTGAAGCTCCCGAAACCGCGGATCTCGATTTTATCCCCGTTGGCCAGCGACTGCCGGATGCTGTTGAAGATCGTGTTGACGATCATCTCGGTCTGACGTTTCGTGAGGTGGGTCACTTTCTGGGACATCGTTTCGATCAACTGGGCTTTGGTCATTTCTCCTCTCCTCGTGAGTGGAATTGGACAAGGATCCATTAAAACGCCATCAGGTATTTCAACGATACGCCGGTTTGGGGCAGTTGCATGCTGGGCAAGCGGCCCAGGAACTGGTCCCGGAACAGATCCAATAACGAGGTTCGTTTTCGGGATTCCACAATCCGGGGCTCCCCTTTGATTCCGACCAGATCGGCCGTAAGCCGGATCGTGTCCTGAAGATCGCCGATGTCGTCCACCAGCCCGAGCTGCTTGGCCTCCCGTCCGGTGAAGACGCGCCCGTCGGCCATCCGGCGAACCCGATCCTCCTCCAGCCCCCTCCCTTCGGCCACCGCTTGGATGAACTGGTCGTGGACATCGTCCATCAAACTTTGCAGGATCGCCCGCTCCTCCGGCTGCATCTTGCGGAAGGGAGAGCCGATGTCCTTGTTCCGGCCGCTCTTGATCACGACGCTCTCAACGCCGATCTTCTTGAACAAGCCCTCCACGTTGGCCAGCTCCATGATCACGCCGATGCTCCCGGTCAGCGTACCCGGACTGGCCACGATCCGGTTGGAGGCGCTGGCGATGTAATAACCGCCGGAGGCGGCCACCGTCCCCATCGAGACCACCACTTTCTTTTGACCCTCCTCGCGGATTTTTTTCACTTCTTCGTAGATTTCCTGGGAGGGAACGACCCCGCCCCCGGGACTGTCGATCCGGAGGATGATGGCCTTGATTCCGGAATTTTGATCGTAGCGATGGAGTTCTTCAATCGTGTCGGAGGAATCGAGGATGACGCCTTCGATTTTGATCAGGGCGATCCGGTCCCCGAGGAGGCCGCCGCCGGCCTGCATGACGGCGGCGGAATAGGTCATGATAAAGAAGAGGGCGGCCAGGACGGCCAACAGGATCAGGCCGACCATCAGCGGATGCTTTTTCATTTTCCAGCCCCGTCTTATTTCTTATCTTTTTTCTGGGCGCGTTCCTGCTCGCTCTTGTAGGCCTTGACGCTCAAGGCGATCTTGCGTTCCGGAATGTCCATCTTGATGATCTGGGCGCGAATGACATCGTTTACCTGCATGGCATCCCCGATCCGGGAGGACGGCTCGATGCCCGTTTCACTGACATGGATCAGCCCTTCCACCCCGTCCTCCAATTCGACGAAGACGCCGAAATCCGTCACCTTGACGACCCGGCACTTCACCACGTCGCCGACCCGGTATTTCTCGGCGATCCCGGTTTCCCACGGATCGGATTGAAGCTGCTTGTAGCCGAGGGAGAGGCGTTCCTTTTCCTTGTCCACTTTGAGAACCACCGCCTCGACCGCCTGGCCTTTCTTAAACAACTCGGAGGGATGGGTCAGGCGCTTGGTCCAAGACATGTCCGAAATATGGATCAGACCGTCGATCCCTTCTTCCAGTCCCACAAACGCCCCGAAGTCGGTCAGCCCCTTGATCTTGCCGGTGATCCGGCTCCCGACCGGATATTTGCCTTCGACCGCGCTCCACGGATTCGGCGTCACCTGCTTCATGCCCAGCGAGATCTTGCGATTCTCGCGGTCCACCATCAGGACGACCACCTCCACATGATCTCCGACCGAAACCAGTTTGGAGGGATGGCGAACCTCGTGGCTCCAGGACATCTCCGAGATATGAACCAGGCCCTCGATGCCGGCCTCGAGCTCCACGAAGGCGCCGTAATCCGTGATGCTCACGATTTTCCCTTTGAGCCGGGTCCCGACGGGGTATTTCTCCTCCACCCGTCCCCAGGGATCGGGCGTCTTTTGCTTGAGTCCGAGGGAAACGCGGCCGGTTTCTTTGTCATATTTCAGGACGACCACGCCGATCCGGTCGCCCACCGACAGGATCTCGGAAGGATGGTTCACCCGCCCCCAGGACATATCCGTGATGTGGAGCAGACCGTCGATCCCGCCCAGATCGATGAAGGCCCCGTACTCCGTAATGTTCTTGACCATTCCATCGATGAGCTGCCCGTCCTCCAGCGTCGCCATGGCGGCGCGGCGTTTCTTGTCCCGCGACTCCTCCAACAGCACGCGACGGGAGACGACGATGTTTCCCCGGCGGTGGTTCATCTTGATAATCTTCATCGGAAAGGTTTTGCCGACCAGGGCGTCCAGGTCGCGCACCGGATGCAGGTCGATCTGCGAGCCCGGCAGAAAGGCCTTGACCCCGATGTCCACCATCATCCCGCCCTTGACTTTTGAGACCATCTTGCCATCGACGACCTCTCCTTTCTCGAAGGACTTCTCCAAGACTTCCCAAACCTTCATCTTGGCCGCCTTCTCCTTGGAAAGGATGAGGTTCCCCTCGTTGTCCTCGCGCTCTTCCAGATAAACCTGGATCCGTTCCCCGACCTTCAGGGCCGCGATCTCGGCCGAGCTGAATTCACCGGCGGGGATCAGCCCTTCGGATTTGTAGCCGATATCCACCACCACGCCGGCCTGTTGAACGGCCACCACCGTCCCCTCGACGACCCCTCCTTCCTTTAAATTTTTAAACGATTCCTCATAGAGGGCGTGCATATTCATCGGGAGCTCTTCGTTCGGCGCCCCTGCGGTCTTGGTGGTCGGTGCTTCTTCCGAAAACGTCATGCTGTCTTCATCCCCTTTCCGTTCGATTGGATTGTAATTAATTTCCTAACAAAAACTGAAAGCGCATTGTACTATACTTCTTCATGATTTGTCACTATTTTAATTATTTTCACCCTTCACGGTCGCATCCGGCACGGAATCGATTTTCGGTATCGGTTCACCCATGGCCTGAGCCTCCAATTTCACGATCTGCTCCATCACGGTCCGGCTGATCTGAAGATAAAGTTCCTTTCCGTCCCCCTTCCGGATTTGCTCCGTGAAATCAATCGGTTCACCGATGAACACCGTCACCGGATGGAGTCGAACCATCCAGGCGCCCACGGGGAGCGCCTTGTCGGTTCCGGCCACATAGACCGGAATCACCTTCGCACCGCTCTTGGCCACGATCATCCCGATCCCCGGCATCGGTTTCTGGAGGCGTCCACCGATACTCCGGCCGCCCTCCGGATACATCACCACGCAATGGCCCTGCTTAAGCCGTCGAACGGCTTCCATCAGTCCGATGCGGGAGCGATGCCCCTTTTCGATCGGGAAACCGTTCAGTTTCCGATACAGCCTTCCAACGAAGCGGCCGCGAAACAGGCTGGACTTCCCCATGAAATGAAGCGGACGGTCGATCATGGCGCCGAGAAGCGGGATATCCAGATAGCTGACATGATTCGGCGCGAACAGGACCGGTCCGGTCTGGGGGACGTGCTCCGCGCCGACCACACGCAGTCGCAACAGGAGCCGGCCCATGGTTTTCACGATCGCATGGGAGACCGCGTACAGCATCTCACCGGTCCACCGGACCGCGGGAGATCCTCACGGGCAAGCCCGTTTTCTGCTGTATCGCCTCCGCCATCGTCGAAACCACGTCTTCCAGTGTCTGGCCGGTCGAGTCGATACGGATCGCGTCTTCCGCCACCTTGAGCGGCGCGAGCTCCCGGCTGGAGTCTTTCAGATCCCGAGTGTCGATCTCCTGCCGGGTTTGGGTCAGATCGACCGTCATTCCCTGCTGACGGAGTTCCTCATACCGGCGCTTCACGCGGACCTCCGGAGAAGCGTTCAAGAAGAATTTCACCGTCGCTTCCGGAAACACCACCGTTCCGATATCGCGCCCCTCCACCACAATCCCGCCGCGCGCGCCAACTTCGCTCCCCATCCGACGCTGGATACCCAGCAAGCGACGGCGAACCGCCGCCACGACCGCCACGGCTGCGGCGGCCCGGCTCACGTCCGGGGTTCGGATCTCGCCCGTGATGTCGCGTCCGTCCAGATAAACCCTCATCCCTTCGCCGTCGGGCCGGACCGTCAATTCCAGCCGGGAGCATAACGATTCGAGGGCCTCTTCGTCCTGAACGCTCACCCCTTCCTTCAACGCCTTCCATCCCACCGCCCGGTAGAGGGCGCCCGTGTCCAGATAAAGGTAACCCAGCGTCTTTGCCAGTAATCGGGCGGCGCTGCTCTTGCCCGAGCCGGCCGGACCGTCGATCGCAATGATTAGGGGGGTTGTCGCGCGGGCCGCCATCCGCCTCCCCGTCATCCCGTCACGGATTTCAGGAGGGACGGGAAACCGGGAAAGGAGGTCTCGATCCATTCGGCCCCTTCCACCACGGTCTCGCCCTCGGCGACCAGACCGGCGATGGCCAGGGCCATCGCGATGCGGTGATCGTCCTCGCTCCGACACCGGGCCCCCGATAGCTTTCGGCCCCCGCGGATCACCAGCCCATCCGGCCGTTCCTTCAGGTCGACCCCCAGTTTGGAAAGCTCGCGGGCGATGGTCCGGATCCGGTCCGATTCCTTCACCCGAAGCTCCTCCGCCCCCTGCACGACGGTCTCGCCCTCCGCCACGGCCGCGGCGACGCACAGGATCGGGAATTCATCGATCGTCTTCGGCACGCTTTCGGGCCGAATCGAAATCCCCTTGAGCGGACGCGAACGCACCGCCAGATCCGCGACGGGTTCATGATTGACCTCGCGAAGGTTCTCGAGACGGATCTCGGCTCCCATTTCCGAGAGCAGTTCCAAAAGACCCGTGCGGGTCGGGTTGACGCCCACATGGCGGATCATGAGCTCCGAATCCTTCACGATCGTGGCCGCCACGATAAAAAAAGCGGCGGAAGAGAAATCCCCCGGAACCTCGATTTCACGGCCCGAGAATTCGGACGGCGGTTTCAGCGAAATCTCCAGGCCCTCGACCTCGACGGAAATCCCGAGCCCGCGGAACATCCGCTCGGTATGGTCGCGAGAGGGCAGGGGTTCGGCCAGGACGGTTCGGCCCTCGGCCAGCAATCCGGCCAGAAGCAGCGCGGACTTGACCTGCGCGCTGGCCACCGGCAACGCATAAGCGATGCCCTGCAGGCGCCTTCCACGGACGGCCAAGGGCGCCATGTTCCCGCCTTCGCGACCGTCGATTTCGGCCCCCATCCGCCGGAGCGGATCGACCACCCGCCGCATGGGTCGACGCCGCAACGATTCGTCCCCGGTCAGGACCGAAAAAAAATCCTGGCCGGCCAGGACGCCGGCCAAAAGCCTCAGCCCCGTGCCGGAATTTCCCAAATCCAACACCCCCGACGGTTCGGATAGGCCGCGAAGCCCTTTCCCCTCGATCCGCAAGGGGCCGCTGGCCGTTCGGCCTTCCTGGATGGAAACACCCATCGAACGGAAGGCCGAAGCGGTATGCAGACAGTCGTCGGAAGGCAGGTAGCCCTTGACCACCGTCGTCCCGCGAGCGAGGGAACCCAGGATGATCGCCCGGTGGGTGATCGATTTATCCCCGGGCACCGTGATCGTCCCATGAATCCCCCGGCTTTTCCTGACCGCGATCGATTTCATTTCAATTTAATTTTTCCTTGGCCGTTCGGGCCCGTTCGAATTCGCGCTGCAGTCCTTCCGCGTGGCCTTCCACCAGGAGCCGCTTGAACCGGTCCAGGGTTTTCTCGTAGGCCTCGATGACGGCCAAAAGATTTTCCCGGTTGGCCATGCAGATGTCCCGCCACATCTCGGGGGAACTGGAGGCCACCCGGGTGAAATCCCGGAACCCGCCCGCCGAATAGGACAGAAGATCGCCGCTCTTGGACTGAAGCTCGAGCGCGGTGTTGACGAGTGCGTATGCGATCAGATGCGGCAGATGGCTCACAACGGCCAGGATCCGATCGTGCGTGTCGGGATCCATCGAAACGGTCCTGACCCCGATCGCCTCCCAGAACCGTTGAACTTTTTTGAAGGCCTCGGGAGAGGTTCGGTCGGTCGGCGTCAGGATGCAAAGGGCCCCCGTGAACAGGTTCGCCGAGGCCGCCTCGATCCCGGATCGCTCACGACCGGCGATCGGATGCCCCCCCACGAAGGAGGTCCGATTCGACGGACCGCTGGAAAACAACTCTTCCAGATGACGGACCAGGTAGCCTTTGACGCTTCCCACATCCGTGACGACGGTCCCTTCCGAGAGGCAGGGGGCCAACTCGCGGGACACGGCCTTCAGTTGTCCCACCGGAGCGGCCAGGATCACCAGATCCGCTCTATGAACCGCCTTTTCAATATTCCGGAAATCCGCTTCGTAGCGGTCGACCGCCTTCCGCGCGACCGCCCGTCTCAGCTCGTCGGCGCGGGGTCCCACGCCGATGATCGTATCCGCCAGTCGTTTTTTGCGGGCGGCCATCCCGAGGGACCCGCCGATCAAACCGACCCCAACGATGACGATCTTTCGGAACAGGCGTTTTTGAGCCTGGATCGCGGGGGCACGACGTGCCGTGCCCTTCCTAGACTTCGCGGCCAATCGCATCGGCAATCTTCCGGATCTCGCTCATCATGGTCTTGAACTTGTTCGGCTTGATCGACTCCTCGCCGTCGCAGAGGGCCTCTTCCGGGTTTTGATGGACCTCCACCATGATGCCGTCCGCGCCGGCCGCCACCGCGGCCCGCGCGAGGGGAACGACCAGCTCCCAGCGGCCGGTCGCATGGCTGGGGTCCACGATGATCGGCAGGTGGCTCATGCCCTTGATGACCGGGACGGCCGACAGGTCGAGCGTGTTTCGGGTGGCGGTCTCAAACGTCCGTATTCCCCGTTCGCATAGGATCACCTTATGATTCCCCCGCGCCATGACGTACTCGGCCGAGAGCAGGAACTCCTTGATCGTGGCCGATAGGCCCCGCTTCAAAAGGACCGGCTTGTCGTAGGCCCCCACCTCCGTCAGCAGCCGGAAGTTCTGCATGTTTCGCGCGCCGATCTGGAGGATGTCGGCATGCTCGGCCACCAGCGCCACGTCGCGGGGGTCCACTACCTCCGTAACGATCGGCAGCCCGGTCTTTTTCTTGGCCTCCACGAGAAACTCCAGCCCTTTTTCCTCGAGTCCCTGAAAGCTGTACGGGGAGGTCCGCGGCTTGAAGGCGCCGCCGCGGAGGATCGTCGCCCCGGCCTCCTTCACCGCCTGGGCGATATGGACCAGCAGATCCTGCTTTTCGACGGCGCAGGGCCCGGCCATCACATGAACCTTTTTACCGCCGATCTTGACGCCCTTCGCCACCTCCACTATGGAATCGGTTTTTTTAAATTCGCGGCTGACCAGCTTGTAAGGGGACAGGATCGGCATCACCTTCTCGACGCCCGGGAAGATGGACAGCGGCTGACTGGCCAACTGGCGCTCATCTCCGATCGCCCCGATGATCACGCGCTCCTCGCCTCGGGAGACGTGGGGCTTGAGTCCGTACTCTTTCAGTTTATCGATGATATGGTTGATTTCTTTTTCGGTGACGTCCGGTTTCAAGACAATAATCATGCAGCACCCTTTCTATTTGTTGGGGGCCCGCTTCGCCCCCTCCACACATCGGCTGCAAACTGCCGAGTGCAGGCCGGCCGAGCCGGATAAAGCGGCTCGACTGAGCTCGCCGAAGTCTTCCCCCTCCCGCTCGCGTTGTTCGCCGGGAAAGTAATTTAATCGGATGGGCCAGGCCCGATCCTCGCTGGCTGTTTACTTCCTTTTCAAGACTTCCATAAGCGCTTTTACAAAGCGCCGGTTTTCCCCGGGCCGGCCGATCGAAACCCGCAACCACGACCCTTGGATATGGCGAACGATCACGCCTTTTCTCAGGAGCCTTTCATACACGGTCCCGCCGTCCCGGCCGGTATCGACATAGACAAAGTTGGCCTGACTCGGCAAATATCTCAGATCAAGGGCCTTGAACGATTCGGAGAGATAACGCCTCCCCTCGCGGTTGACCCGAAGGCTTCGAGCGACGTGGGTCTCGTCCGATAAAGCCGCCAGGGCCGCCGACTGGGCCAGGCTGTTGGTATTGAACGGAAGCCGGACGCGATTCATAGCCCCGATCACCTCCGGCGTCGAAAGACCGTACCCGATCCGCAAACCGGCCAGGCCGTACATCTTGGAGAAGGTGCGGAGAACCAGGACCGGCGCGCCCCGTCTCACGTCCTCGACCGTGTTCGGAAATTCCGGGTCGTCGGCATACTCGGCATAGGCCTCGTCCATGATCACAAGCACATTCGGGGGAAGGTGGTTCAACAAGCGATCCAACCCCCGCCGGCTGACCATGGTCCCGGTCGGGTTGTTCGGGTTGCAGATGAAGACCAGGCGGGTGAGGGGCGTCAAGCGGCGCGCCATCGCCTCCAGGTCGTAGGTGCCGTCCCGGAGCGGAACCCGCACACTGATCCCGTGATGGGCCGTCACGCTGATGTGATAGATCGCGAATGTCAGATCACCGAGAATCGCTTCATCCCCCGGCTCCAAAAAAGTCTTGGCCGCCAGATCCATGATCTCGTCCGAGCCGTTCCCGAGGATCACTTGCCCGGGCTTGAGCTTGTGTTTCTGGGCGATCGCCTCCCGCAGTCGCCGCCCGCTTCCTTCCGGATAACGGTGAAGAACGGCGGATCCTCGTTTCAAAACCGCCAGGGCCTTCTTGGACGGGCCGAGCGGGTTTTCATTCGAGGCCAGCTTGATCGCAGCCTTGATTCCGAGTTCGCGTTCCAGTTCCTCCAGCGGCTTGCCCGGCTTGTAGGGCTCGATCCCTTCGATATGTTTTCCGATTTCAATCATTTTTTAGGGGCTCACGTCGCCCCCTCCATCGGCAAAGCCTCTGGAGCCTCCCCCTCTCGCTCGCTTTGCGAGCTGGGCTTTGTTATTTTTATTCATTCCCTTTTTCTTTGGCCGCAGGATAAGACCCCAATACTTTTAAGAAAAGACACTGCTCGTTGAGCTGCTCCAGCGCCCGTCTCACCCGCTCGTCGTCCTGGTGTCCTTCGAGATCCACAAAAAAAATATATTCCCAGGCCTTTTTTCTCGACGGGCGGGATTCGATTTTGGTCAGATTGATCCCGTGCTGCGAGAAAGGCTGTAGCATATCGTGCAGCGCGCCGACCCGGTCCCGGATGGTGAACATGATCGAGGTCTTGTCGCGGCCGGTCCGGCCGAGGCCCTTGGACGAGACCACCAGAAAACGCGTAAAGTTGTTGATGTTGTCCTCGATCCGCCGTTGAATGATCTGGAGACCGTAGAGCTGGGCCGCCAGCTCCGAGGCGATCGCCGCGGCGGAGGCGTTTTCGTTGCAGAGCTCGGCCGCCCGGGCGGTGCTGTAGACCTCCGTCGTGGGGATATGGGGCAGGTGATTTTCCAGCCATACCCGGCATTGGGCGAAGGGCTGTGGATGGGAATAGATATGCTTCACATCCTCCATCTGGCCGCTCTTGTTCATCAGATGGAGGGACACCTCCTGCATCACCTCGCCCACGATCTTCAACGGCGAGTCGACGAACATATCCAGCGTGTGATTCACCACCCCCTCGGTCGAGTTCTCGATGGGGACGACGCCGTAATCGGCCCTGCCCCGTTCCACCTCGCTGAAGACATCCTTGATACTGTTCACCGGAACATACGAGGCCGAGAAGCCGAACTGTCGCTGGCTGGCGAGATGGGTGAAGGTCGCCTTCGGGCCGAGATAGGCGACTTTGAGCGGGCCTTCAAGGGACAGGGAGGCCGAGATGATCTCGCGATAGACGGCGCGGAGGGCCTCCTTCGGAAACGGGCCCTTGTTCAAACGCGAAAGCCGTTCGTAAATTTCCATCTCGCGCGCGGGGGCATGAAGATCGGACAAATTGACTTTCTTGAGCTGGCCGATCTGCATGACGATCTTGGCCCGCTTATTCAGAAGGGTGAGAATCTGCTCATCCAGCGCATCGATCAGCCGGCGCAGTTGTGCGATGCCTTTATGGTCCGTCCTATCTTTCTTGCGCATTCTCGTCTTTCGTGTTCATGTCAAATCTTAGTATTCACGGCAATGAACATAACGATTTTGCCTTTAGAATTGAAGACCTATCATCCTAAACGATTTTGGCATTCTTTGCAAGCGGTTTATTGAGGACGCTTCGGGAGCGGCTTGAAGCTACTCTTGTGGTTTCGGACCCGCGGGCTCTTGAAGGGAGGATCGGAGATGGGTCATGAGGAAAGCTTCGAAATCAGAGGAGGGCTTCTGACGGACCCAGATATAAATTTCAGGGGTGTTCATGCAGAAACCCATCTTGAAATACCCGGGGATGTCGACCACGGGATAGCTTGGAATGGCCTTTACAATTTTTCCTAACCTCCGGAAATAATCGACCATTCCCGGATTCACAACGCTGTTTTTGAGTGTGACGTGAATGACCCGTGGGTTCTTGTAACAGTCTTTTCGGACCTCCAGCGCCGCCGTCTCGAACCTTAAGGAGCTCGAGACCGGCGGCGCGGAAGTTTCAAGAGATTCGACCTCGCTATTATCTTTCGGCAACGATTTCACAGAAGGGATCTCCTTTTCCGCGGCACTTGACCTCCTTGGCGGTAAAGGTCTTCAGGTTGCGGAAGAGCTTTTTGTAATAGGCCTCATTTAACTCGGGTTTGAGAGTGATATCTCCGGTGTAAAGCAGATTGGCCAACCCGGCCGTTGCACCCGTGGCCAGGTAGCAGATTCCATGATCGCTTTTAGGGTATTTCATGGCCAAATAACCGTTCGACTCGTACGAGTTGAACACCCGTGCGACCAGGCGCTCGTTGGGGATCAGCTCCGCGACCCTCCAGACCCCCCATCCCAGGGCGTTCATGACCGCAAAAATCCCGTGCATCCAGTCTTCCCGGGACTTCAGCGACGGATAAATGAGTTGATACCACTCCGGCGACTTCATGATTCCCCCAAGCGTGTTAAAGGCGCAAATATGCCCCGCCTCCACCAGAAGAGGCAGGATCACCGGGTCGATCTCGTTCCCCCGAACCTTCCGGGTCCGCATTTCAAATTCGTAGGAGATCCGGTTATAGTAATTGGCGAAGTGTCGTGTGAGATAAACGCCGAAAGCGGGAATGTACCCTTCTTCGTTTCCGACCAATTCCATTCCGGAAACCGCCGTGATGATCCCCTCTTCATCGACTTGGTTGGTCGATTTCCGGGGCGCGACCTTGGCATCGCAAACTCCCGTTCCGACCGACGTTGGGATGACCCTCCTTTTGGAGTCGACCGTCAAATCGAAACGGCAGGCATTCGCCCCCTGGGCGATGCATTCCTTTTCGATACACCGGTAGGTACCCAAAGGCTTGTCAAAGGCTGCAGCGGCCGCAGCCTCGATAAATCCGCAGTTGAAGTAGCACGCGGGAGATTCCTGCCGGCCCCATTTCGTCAAAAAACCAAAACCGTAATGTGAAAAGGGGGCTATGATCTTTCCACCTTTTTCGGTGATTTGATTTAATTCCAAGACTCCGAACCCCAGCACTCTGAAAATATCCGCGAATTCCGAAAGCCTCTGAGTGGCCGGCTCCCCTTTTTTCACCATCTTTTGAAGCTGGCCAAACACCACCTCCGCAGCCGCGTCGACCAGAACCGGCTTCATCTGGATATCGGCAGGATCCAAAAGGGTCCTCTGTAAAGTACAATTATAGTGATGACAGTGGAACACCAGCGGTTCCCCACCAAGGACCGCCTGATTGATCTCCCGGTGAAATACGATCGGTTGTGTCGTAAGCGTTTTCATTTTCTATTGTCCTCCCAGGATGGATTTTAGAAAGGGCTTTTTAACCCCGTCATTTCTTCGATGATGGCTTTTACCTGTTCAAATAGTTTCGGATCGGTCGAGTTCTTCTCGAGCAGAGAGGGGACCGTATACCCCGTCTTGAGAATGATCCGGGCGCTCGCGAGTTTTTTCAAAGTACTGTCCGACTGCTCGTTAAACCATCCGATCAGCTTTGTCATGTTCGTTGTCTCTGTCGTCTGTGCCATGGTCCCTCCTGAAGGAAATGACGGAAGTATTAATCAATAGAAGTGTATCCGAGATTACCGGGGTGTCAAGACGGAGGGGCGGTTGCGGTCGACACTTGACATCCCTGCCCAAAAAGGCGTAGGTTTTTTAGGCGGTTACCACTGGGGTCTTGCGATGCTTTACTCAAAACTCGAACGGCCCGGGCGGGGAAGCGCCCGAGGGCAGCGCAGGGAGCTCTCCGAGGCCGTGGTCCGTCAGGCCGTCGTAATCCTTTCCAGTTACCGTCGCTGGATTGGATCGGACCTTCTTCCTCCTCAGAAATCTCCGGACGCGCTCGCGCAAAGTCTTTTCGATGCGCCGTTTGTCGTCATCTCGCATGGAACGGAAGAGGATCCCGTTCTGAATTACGGCAATCGGACGGCGCTAACTCTTTGGGAACTGTCGTGGGAGGAATTCACAAAGATGCCCTCGCGCTCGACCGCCGAGCCGATGGAGCAGGCGGAACGGGCAAGGCTTCTGGACGAGGTCTCGAGGAAGGGTTTTATGGAGGGTTACCAAGGGGTACGAATTTCAAAAACGGGCCGCCGCTTCCGGGTGGAAAAGGCCGTCGTCTGGAACCTGGTAGACGGGCAGGATCGCTGCCGAGGCCAGGCCGCGACCTTCAGCCGATGGACCTATCTATAACGATTTAATTCCTGAGACCGCAAGGGCCACGCCGGGGATTCGGACCTCTCCACCGCGACGGAAGCGCTCCGCCCCCTGAACCATCTTCTCTTCGACCTCGGTGCGTTTCTCCCGCGGGACCTTTTCGAACAGCCCCTGAAGCGGTGCGGCCATTTCCTTCAGACAGTCCAGATATTCCCGTCCCGAGGAGAATACGCCTTCGATCGGGATCTCTTCTTCTCGCAGCTCCGTAAAACCGGCGGCCTTCATCCGCCCGAGCAGATCACCCGGCCGCTCCAGATAAAAGATGCCCGGAACGGCGGGATCCACCGGCGGTATCTCGATATATTCCCTGAGAACGCCCATCGGAATTGTGATATAGGGATTTTTTTCCCGTGCGGCCCAAACGGCCGCCGCGACGGCTCCTCCCGGCTTCAGCACACGGTGCACTTCTCGAAGGGTTTTGTCCAGACGCGGGAGAAACATCAGACAGAATCGCGAAGTGACTGCATCGAAACGGCCCGCTTCAAAAGACAGCGATGCGACGTCCGATTGTCGAAAGGTTATCTGTTTTAGCCCCAGCTTTTCGGCCTTCCGTCGCGCAACCTCAAGCATCTCCTCCGCCAGATCGATGCCGGTGACGTGTCCCTTCGGACCCACCCGTTGAGCCGCCGGAATGCCAGGGTATCCGGTTCCGCTTCCCAGATCCAGGACATGATGGCCTGGCCCCAGTCGAGCCCGATCCACCAGATGCCGGTTGCAGGATTCAAATCCGACATCAAACCAGGCATCCCATTTTTCCCATGCGGACGAAACCCGGTTCCAGTCCTGGCGTTGCCCTTCGACAAATTGATTCGGATCAAAATCGGCCATCTTGCCTCCCCTCCATGAAAATGATTTTATTTTAATTGTGGGGGATCGCCTCTGTCAATGAGGCTCTTGAATTCCTTGAAGGTCGAGAGGATCGTTCAGAGCAACTTGGGCTGCTCGGGTTTCTGGGCGCTGAGGGGAACCGCCTTGCCGAAGTGAAGATAGGCCAGGGGCGTGGCCTGGCGGCCGCGCGGGGTACGGTCGACATACCCGCCCTGGATCAGGAAGGGCTCGTAGACGTCCTCTATCGTGTCCTTTTCCTCGCTCACGGCGGCGGCCAGCGTTTCGACGCCCACCGGTCCGCCGGAAAATTTTTCGATGATCGTGAGCAGCAGTTTCCGGTCCATGAAATCGAACCCCTGCTCGTCGATCTCCATCCGCCCGAGGGCCTCGCGGGCCACGTCCAAGGTGATCCGTCCGTCCGCCTTGACCTGGGCGAAATCGCGGACGCGCTTGAGCAGCCGGTTGGCGATCCGCGGCGTCCCCCGGGCTCGGCGCGCGACTTCCTTGGACCCGGCGGCGTCGGCCTCGATTCCCAAAATCCGCGCCGAACGGTTCACGATCTCCTCCAGCTCGGAGAGCTGGTAGAAATCGAGCCGGTTGATCACGCCGAACCGCTCCCGCAACGGGGAGGTGAGAAGGCCCGCGCGCGTCGTGGCCCCGATCAGCGTGAACCGGGGCAGGGCCAGCTTCACGCTTCGAGCCGAGGGTCCCTGCCCGATCACGAGGTCGAGCTCAAAATCTTCCATGGCCGGATAGAGAATCTCCTCCACGGCCGGGTGGAGCCGGTGGATTTCGTCGATGAAAAAGACGTCCCGCTCCGAGAGATTGCTCAAAATAGCGGCCAGATCGCCCGGATGCTCCAACGCCGGTCCGGAGGTGGCCTTGATGTTGACGCCCAGCTCCCGCGCGATGATATGGGCCAGCGTCGTCTTGCCCAGACCGGGCGGTCCGTAGAAAATCACGTGATCCAGGACATCGCCCCGGTCGCGGGCCGCCTGGATATAAATCGTCAGGTTCTCTTTGAGCTTCGTCTGGCCGATGTATTCGGAGAGCGAGGTCGGACGGAGCGAGGCCTCGTAGGTTTTCTCCTCCTCGTTCATCTGGGTGGTCAGGATCCGTTCGGGCATTTAGGTCCTCGATAATACTTTCAAGGATTCCTTGATCAGATCCTCGATCCCCATCGCTCGGGCGGGACCGCCGTTTCCGGTCCCCAGCACCTTCTTGACCGCGTCCTTGGCCAGGGGGGATTTATATCCCAAATTGACCAGCGCCGACACGGCGTCCTCGATTTCCTGCCTATCCTTCCCTTCGGGCGGGCCGGCCTTCGTCGAATCCGCGACCTCAACGCCCACCATCTTTTCCTTCAGCTCCAGCGCCAAACGCGCCGCCGTTTTCGGACCGATTCCCGGGATCGAACTCAGTTGGGCGACGTCCCCTCTCTTGACGGCCGCGATCAGCTCGGCGAGGGGAAGACCGGAAAGGATATTGATCGCCAATTTCGGCCCGATTCCGGAGACCCCCAGGAGGAGGAGAAAGACGTTTTTTTCCTCGCGGCTAGAAAACCCGTAGAGCTGAAGGGCGTCCTCCCGCACGTGGGTGTGGGTCCAGAAGCGGACCGTTTCGTTCTCGGACGGCAGCCGATAGAAGGTCGTCAACGGCGTCACCACCTCATAACCGACCCCGTGGACGTCCACAATGACCGACTGGGGCGTCTTCTGTACCAAGATTCCGGTCAGCGAGGCGATCATAACGGGAAAGACCGGCGCGCCGGTAAGCCGCGGTCGGCCGCGGGCCGGTTTGTCAAAGCCCGGATCTTGGCCGAGTGCAGATAGCAGATCGCTACCGCCAGCGCATCCGCCGCATGGTGGGAATCGGGCGGGGTCTTGAGGTTCAGCAGGCGGCCGACCATGCTCTCGACCTGGTCCTTTCGGGCCGCCCCGTACCCCACCACGGCCAGCTTCACCTCGGTCGGCATGCATTCATAAACGGGAAGCCCGCAGGTCTCGGCCGCCAGGAGGGCGACGCCGTGGGCCTGGCCCAGTTTCAACGCGCTTTGATAATTTTTGGAAACGAAGGTGTTCTCGACCACGACGGCCGTCGGATTCTGGGTCCGAATCAGGGCCACCAGTTCATCATAAATCTTCTTGAGCCGTTTCGGGAGCGATTGTCGTGCGACGGTTGTGATCGAACCGGAGGCGACGTACGAAAGCCGACGGTCCTCTTCATCCACCACCCCGTAGCCCGTCGTCACGGTTCCCGGATCAACTCCGATCACGCGCATGCAGGCTTCATCCTTGTTATTTCGCGGCCACCTTTTCCATCACGTCCTGGGGAATATCAAAATTCGCATGGACGTTCTGAACATCGTCGTGATCCTCGAGCACTTCCATCAGCTTGAGCATCTGCTCGGCGTCTTTTCCCTGGAGACTCACATAATTTTGGGGAACGGAGGCCACCTCGGCCGAGATCATCTCGATCCTCTGGTCCTCTAGGACTTTTCGTACCTTTTCAAAATCGTGCGGCGAGGTGATCACCTCGAAGCTGTCGTCCTCCGTTCGGAGATCCTCCGCCCCGGCCTCCAGAACGAGGTTCATCAGCTTCTCCTCGTCCGACTTGGATTTATCCACGATGATCCGGCCCTTGCGATGAAACATCCAGGCCACGCTGCCGGCCTCGCCCATCCGGCCGCCGTTTTTCTCCAACAGGTTGCGGATTTCGGAAACCGACCGGTTTTTATTGTCCGAGGTGGTCTCGATCAGCATCGCGACCCCGCCCGGTCCGTATCCCTCATAGACCGCCTCCTCGTAATGCACGCCCGGCAGCTCACCCGTGCCCCGCTGGATCGCCTTCTTAATGTTGTCGGCCGGCATGTTGACGTCCTTGGCCTTCACGATCGCCAGTCGAAGACGCGGGTTGCCGTTCGGGTCGCCGCCTCCGACGCGGGCCGCGGTCGTGATCTCGCGGATGATCTTGGTAAAGACCTTCCCCCGCTTCGCGTCCTCGGCGCCCTTTTTCCGTTTGATTGTGGACCAGTGCGAGTGCCCGCCCATGACGCATAATCCTTATTCATTCTCCGTTCACCTTTCGTAGGGGTGGTGGCCCGCGGCCGCGCAAGGCAGACACATCGACCTATCCCTACCAGGTGAACGGAGACTTGAGTAACCTGAGATTGTCCGAATGCGCTATTTTTAACACAAACGACGGCGAGAGTCAATGAACCGCACGAACCGGCCTTGACAGAGAAAGCGAGCGAGGTATATTTAAACCATATTGATTTTTATTGTCGATCCCCTGAACGATCCGGTGAGCCGCGGTGGCCCGCAATAAAAAGGAGACTTGGAATAACGAAAAAGGCTCTATTGGCAGCCGGAATTTTTAGCGCGTTTGCGTTGATGTCACCGGCCCATCCGGACAAAAGGTGATTATAAAATCATGCCCAAGCCGATGCGAACTCTTTCTGCCTTGGTGGTCATCCTCCTTATTTTGGCTTTTAGCCAGGACCTTAGAGCCAAGCAGCCGCCTAAACCTGAATTCACGATCGAAACCCTTCCCGCCGATAATGGACCCGTCGAGTCTCGGATTTGGAGCCTAGGCGATTCGATTAGAATCTTGGAGGCCATGTCTCTTCCGAATACCTGCGATACGGTAGTGGGAGAGGTGAAGTTCCAAGACGACAATACGGAGGTTTTTGTGAAACTCAAACCCGAGAGTCAGAATCCTCCCGGGGGAACAGATTGCCATCCGAATGATGTCCCGGTTATGGTATCGGTCACCATCCCCAACATGCCATTCGTCGTGGGTTGCCACCATAATATTACGCTCGAAACACCCCAAGGGATAAAAACCCGCGGCGTCAGGATCGTTTGGTAATTCTTGATCAAGTCCTTTTTGACCCTCCTGAATGAACCTCATATGCTGTTAAAAAACCCTGTCAGAGATGCTTCAAGAGGTAAAGTAGAATTATATTAAGATTGGCCAAAATCTATTGAAAATCAATATTCCGATTTTTGAAATGAGAAGAGACCGTAGGGGTGGAAAAATGGCCTCAAATTTTTCCCGCAATCGGACGATCCCTCATCGCATGGCTACGATGATTTCTCCTCTTCGATCTTTCGGGTTCGGTACGTGTCATAATCCGGCACAAGACGATCATAATTGCTGTCCATCAGGGGAGAGGAGATCATGAAATCGGCGGTGGAGCGATTGCAGGCGACGGGAATGTTCCAGACCACCGCCATGCGCAGGAGCGCCTTGACGTCCGGGTCGTGCGGCTGCGGTTCGAGCGGGTCCCAGAAGAAAATGAGGAAATCGATCTCCCGGTCGGCGATCTTGGCGCCGATCTGCTGATCGCCGCCCAAGGGCCCGCTCTGAAGCTTGTTGATTTTGAAACCGAGTTCCTGCTCCAGGATTCCCCCGGTCGTCCCGGTCGCATAGATCTTGTGATGCGCCAGGAGCGTTTGGTTGTATTTGGCCCATTCGACCAGATCGCGCTTCTTGTTGTCGTGAGCGACCAGCGCGATTTTCTTATCGTGTTCCATGACGATTTTTTTGTGCGTCATTTTCATTCATCTCCTCTCCCTTAATCCGTTTCTTCGTTCGGGACGGCCTCGAGCTGTGCCAGCCAGGCGTCGGCCTCGCTGTCACTCGGCGCCCGATAGTCCCCGCGGGGCGAGAGCGATCCCCCCGACCCGACTTTCGGGGCGTTCGGCAACGCGCTTCGCTTGAACTGGCTGGTCTGAAAGAATCGTTTGAGAAAAACCCCCAACCACCGCTTGATCTCTCCGATGGAAAATTCACGGCGCTGGTCTTCCGGAATATCCGGCCATTGGCCCTCCGCCTTGTCATGCCAGGCGCAGTAGGCGAGAAAGGCGATCGTCGGAGGCGAGTATCCGAAGCGGAGGGTGTAATAGAGATGGAAATCCTGTAAGGCAAATGGACCCACGATCTCTTCCGAGCGCTGACCGGGCTGCTCTCTGGAGACGCCGGGTACGAGTTCGGGGCTGATTTCGGTCGAGAGAATCTCTTCGAGCACCGGACGCAGATCGGGACCGAGCGCCCGGCTCTCGGCGACCCAGCGAACCAGGTACTGGATGAGCGTTTTCGGCACGCTCGCATTCAGATCGTAGTGAGCCATCTGGTCGCCCACGCCGTACGTACACCAGCCCAGTGCGAGCTCGCTCAAGTCGCTCGTCCCCACGACGATGGCCCCTTCTTTGTTGGCCACGCGAAACAGAAGACTCGTCCGCTCGCCCGCCTGGACATTCTCAAACGTGGTGTCGTACACGGGCTGGCCATCGGCATAGGGATGGCCGATGTCCTTGAGCATCTGCTCGCAGCCCGGACGGATATCGATTTCGTGGGCCGTGCAACCCACCGCCTTCATCAATCGCCCGGCCTGGTCGCGCGTGCGGGGGCCGGTGGCAAACCCGGGGAGTGTATAGGCCAGAATGTTTTCGCGGGATTGTCCCATCACGTCCATCGCCTTCGCACAAACCAAGAGGGCCTGGGTGGAATCCAGCCCCCCGGAAACCCCGATGACCACTTTATCCACTTTGGCCGCCTGCAGACGCTTGACCAAGCCCTGCACTTGGATTTCGTAGACTTCACGGCACCGTTCATCCCGTCGTTGCGGGTCGCTGGGGACGTAAGGATATCGATCATACCGGCGATCCAACAGCAGGCGCGCCGTGTCGGGAAGCTTTGCGGCCACGCGAACGAGACGAAAGTCCCCGAGATCTTCCCGGTGACGACGGACCGCCTGCGCGAAACTATTCTGTCGCATGCGATCCTGAGCGAGGCGCTCCAGATCAAGGTCCCCCGTAATAAATTGAGGGCCGTAGGTGAATCGCGGGGTCTCCGCCACGGGAGTCCCGTTCTCGTAGATCATCCCGTGACCGTCCCAGGCGAGGTCGGTCGTGGACTCGCCAAATCCGGCGGCCGAATAGACGTAGGCCGCGAGGCACCGGGCGGACTGGTTGCCGACCAGTTGACGCCGGTAGTCTTCTTTTCCCACGGTGATGTTGGAGGCGGAAAGATTGAAAAGGATCGTGGCGCCGGCCAGCGCGGCCATCGAAGAGGGCGGGACGGGAACCCATAAATCCTCGCAGATCTCAACGTAAAAAGTATAGGCGGGTTGGTCCTCGATTCGAAACAAAAGCCGGTTGCCAAAAGGAATATCATGTTGACCCAGAAGGTCGATTGTGTGACGGAGGGCGCAGTCGGCCGGAACGAACTGGCGTAATTCATAGAACTCGCGGTAATTGGGAAGGTAGGTCTTCGGGACCACTCCGAGCAGCCCTCCGCGATACAGCACCACGGCGCAGTTGAATAGCAAACTGTCGACCTGCAGCGGCAGACCGACGACGGCGATCACCGGGATTTTTTTAGATGCGTTCAGAACCTCGCCGAGCGCCTCGGTGCAGCGGTCGAGGAGGGCCTTTTGATGGAACAAATCCTCGCAGGAATAGGCGGACAACCCCAGCTCCGGAAACAGGACGTGAAGGACGCTCCGCTCCACGGCCCGCTCCATGAGCGCGATCGTCTGTCGGGCGTTATAGGCGGGATCGGCCACCCGGACCTCGGGGATGGCCACCGCCACGCGCACGAACGCATGATTGTAAAGGTTGAAGAATGATCCCTCTTTACCCACGGGCCTCCGTCTATGCCGTCACGTTTCCCAACAGGGGCCTTGCTTCAACTCCCGAACAAGAATAGGCCTAAACCGATTAAAAATCAACATGCCGACTTTTGAAAATCCGAGAGGGTTTTGAAGCCGGCCGTGATCGCGGAACCGGATTATTTCAGGTTCTCGCGCGCGCCCTCGGGCCTGGCGGTTAGGCGCATAACGACGATGTAAAGGACGGTCAGTATCAGGATGAGGGCCACGAACCAGTGGAACCGATCAGTAAGAACCCGGATCATCTGTTGCGGATCGTTGAGCAGTTCGGGCCGGTCGCCGATCACCTCGGACCCGAACCAGGCCAGCACGGAGCACCAGACCGCCGAGCCGGTGATCGTCATCAGGCTGTAGGTTTTAAATTCCATCCGGACGATTCCGGCCGGGATGCCGATCAGGTGCCGCACAACCGGCAGGAGCCGCGCAAAGAAAACCCCTCCGGCTTCATATCGCGCCAGCCAGCGCTCGGCGCGGAGCAGTTTCGATTCGGGAATGAAAACATAGTTCCCGTAACGGACGACGAGCGGCCGGCCGATCCATCGGGACACCCAGTACATGACGGCCGCGCCGAGATAGCTTCCGATTGTTCCGGCCAGGATCACGCCCCAAAAATTGTAGCGACCCTGCGCCGCCCAATAGGCCGCGGGAGGTATCACCACCTCGCTCGGCAGAGGGAGGACGGAGCTTTCCATCGCCATCAATAAGATGATCCCCGGGTAACCCCAGTCCCGAACCAGGTTGAACCATAACACGATCCATGCGTGCATTTCCGGACCCCGTTTGCTCGATCATCAAGACATGGGCATTAAATGCGTCGGCCGATGGAGGAGGCCACGAGCCGGATCTGCCGCATGAGTTCCTGAAACATGGGGAGGGTCAGGGATTGGGGACCGTCGGACAGGGCATGTTCCGGCTCGGGATGGATCTCCACGATCAATCCGTCGGCGCCCACCGCCACGCCCGCGCGCGCCAGGGGAATGACGCCGTAACGCAAACCGAATCCGTGGGAAGGATCCACGATCACCGGCAGATGGGAGAGCTGTTTGAGCACGATGACCGCGCCCAGATCCAGTGTGTTGCGGGTCATCGTCTCAAAAGTCCGGATGCCCCGCTCGCACAGCACGATCTCGTAATTGCCGCGCGAGGCGATGTACTCGGCGGCCATCAGGAGCTCCTTGATCGTCGCGCTCAGACCCCGTTTCAACAGGACCGGTCGCTTGGCGTCGCCGACCTCTTCCAGGAGCGGAAAGTTCTGCATATTGCGGGCCCCGATCTGAAGGACATCCGCGTAGCGCGCCACCATGTCCACCGTTCCCGGGCTCATCACTTCGGTCACCACCTTCAGACCGGTCTCCTCGCGAGCGAGCGCCAAGAGTTTGAGCCCGTCCTCTTTGAGCCCCTGAAAATCGTAAGGGCTTGTACGCGGCTTGAACGCACCGCCTCGGAGGAACTGCGCCCCCGCGGCCTTGGCCGCCCGCGCGCAGGCCATCAGCTGGGACTCGCTTTCCACCGAACAGGGGCCCGCCATCACGGCCAACGATTCGCCGCCGATGGTGGCCCCGTTCACATTCACCACGGTTCGTTCGGGCTTGACCTCGGAGGACACCAACTTAAAGGGCTGACTGACCGGGATCGCCTGGGCGACCCCCGGAAGTAACTCGAAGAGGTCCGGTTCCACGGGACCATGGTTGCCCGTGATCCCGATCGCCGTTCGCTCACTGCCGGGAATGGCGTGGGGCTTGAAACCCAATTCCTTGATCTTTTCAACCACCGCTTGGATCTGCTCCGCGGTGGCATCCTGTCGCATGACGATCAGCATCCTCGCCTCCCATACAACGAAAGTATAGTTGAACTCCGGCGGAATTACAAGCCGGCGGGGACGGGTTTCACGATGGGCAAAGGAGGAACGCGGGCGTTACCTCGGAAACGCCTCGCGGACGCCGCCGTCCACGGGCAGGATCGCGCCGGTGGTTTTGGAGGAACGGTCGGACGCGAAATAAAGGACGGCCTCGGCGACGTCGCCGGGATAGATCTTGGTCTTGAGAAGATTACGCCTGGCGTAAAAATCTTCGAGTTGTTCGATCGGAATGCCGTGGGCCTTCGCGCGCTCCTCCCGGATCTCTTTGGACCAGAGTCCGGACTCCTGAAACACGCCGTCCGGGTTCACCATGTTCACGCGGATACGATCCTCCGCGCCCTCGATCGCGAGAATGCGGGACAGTTGGGCCTGGGCCGCCTTGGAGGCCGAGTAGGCCCCGAAATCTTTTCCGGGCGCGAGGACATTCTTTGTGGCGACGACCACGATATTCCCGCCGAGGCCCTGCTCTTTAAAAATGCGAAGCGCTTCCCGACAGACCAGAAAGTGGCCGGTGGCGTTGACCGCCATCGAGCGATCCCAGTCCGAAAGCGACAGTCGGTCGACCGGCGAGGATTTCGCGATGCCCGCGTTTGAGACGATGATGTCCAGTCCCCCGTAGGCCAGAACCGCGCTCTCAAAGGCCTTTTGAACGGAGGATTCGCTCGTTACGTCCATTTTTACGGCGGTGGCGTTCGCCTCGCCCGCCTTTTGATTGATCGCCTCGGCCACGGTGCGGGTCTTCTCAAGATCGATGTCGGTCAATACGACCATCGCCCCTTCGACGGCCAGCCGCTCGGCCAGCGCCTTCCCGATTCCCCCGGCCGCGCCGGTCACCAGCGCGACCCGCCGGGACATTTCCTTCTCGGGCGGTAGAAGCGTCAGCTTGAAATTCTCCATCGGCCAGTACTCGAAATCGCAAAGCTCGCGAGGCGAAAGCGAAACGTAGGATGAAATCGCAGCACTGTCTTGAATCACGCCGAGTGTGTGCCGGTAAATATCCCGCGCGATGCGGCTCGCCCGACGGTCTTTTCCGGTCGTGAACATCCCGACGCCCGGGATCAGGATCACGCGAGGGTTGGGGTCGAGCATCGTGACACCCGGCGTCTTGTGCCGCTCGAAATAACGGACATAGCGCTCCCGATACTGCGCGAGCGATATTGGAAGCGTCGCCGCGATCGTTTCGGGATCGGGCCGGCCTGAACCCTTCGTTTCCAAAAACAAGGGCCAGGGTTTCGTATGCATCAGATGATCCGGCGTGAACGGCCCGATTTGGGACAGCGCTTTGGCCTTGGGGCGATTGACGAATTGAAGGACGGCCGGGTCGTCGTCATAGAACAGGACCATCCGTTTCCCGCTACCGATTCCGCCGCGAAGCGCCGGCGCGACCGCGGCCGCGATCGCGCGACGGGCCCGTTTGGAAACGGCCGGACCGGCCGGCCGCGCGCGGGGCCGCCTTCGCCGTGCGATATACCGCTCGGCAAGGGTGATCATCCGGATCGTCTCGAGGTAGGCCTCCTTGGCGGATGCGCCCCAGGTGATCAGCCCGTGCTTGTCCAGAATTATCGCGCGAAGCCCGGGGTTTTTCGCGTACGCCTCTCCCGTCTTTTTGGATAGAAGGAACCCGGGACGAAGATACGGGATAAGCGCGACATTCGCGCCATATAATTCTTCGATGATCTCATCGCCGTTCGGCGTGTCGGTCAAGGCACAGATCGCGTCGGCATGGGTGTGGTAAATATGGGTCGTCGGAAGAAAGGCGTGGAGCAGCGTCTCGATCGAGGGCTTCGGCGCGCCCGGTTCCAGAACGGATTTCGACTGATAGGCCACCATCTCGTCATCGGTCATCGCCTCCCGCTTCATTAACGGGAGGAGGTCGTCCAAGCGCAGCGGCGTGAACTGCCCGGGGGTGATCGTCCTCATGTCCGACCCGGAGCCCTTCATCCAGAGGACCCGTATCGGCCGGCCGGTGTGATCCAAGCCATTTATCTTGAGGGACGAATTCCCCCCGCCCCAAAGTACGAGGCCTGGGTCCATCCCGATCAGACGGGAGGTGTGGACCAGGATGCTCAGCCCCTCCAGCCCTCGCGCCTCATTATCCGACCAGCGGCTCTTCATTTATCGATCAACCCAAGACATCGCTTTCTTTAAAAACTGTCCCGTGTAGGACTCCTTGTTTTGCGCGAGCGCTTCGGGCGTTCCGGTCGCGACGATCCGGCCCCCTAGATCCCCGCCCTCCGGCCCCAGATCGATGACCCAGTCCGAATTCTTGATCACGTCCAGGTTGTGCTCGATCACCACGACGCTGTTCCCGGCGTCGACGAGCCGATTCAAAACGTCCAACAGCTTTTGGATGTCGGCGAAATGGAGGCCGGTGGTCGGCTCGTCCAGGATGTACAAGGTCTGCCCGGTCGCGCGCCTGGACAGCTCGCGGGAGAGCTTGACGCGCTGCGCCTCGCCGCCGGAAAGCGTCGTGGCCGACTGGCCCAGATGAACGTAGCCCAGGCCGACGTCCTGGAGCGTTTCAAGTTTTTCCTTGATGTGCGGGATCGCCGAGAAAAAAGCGGCGGCCTCGTCCACGGCCATATCCAGGATGTCCGCGATCGTTTTTCCCTTGTATGTGATCTCGAGCGTTTCCCGATTGTAGCGCTGGCCCTTGCAGACCTCGCAGGTGACGTAGACGTCCGGAAGAAAATGCATCTCGATCTTGATCACGCCGTCCCCCTGGCAAGCCTCGCAACGGCCGCCCTTGACGTTGAAGCTGTAGCGCCCGGCCTTGTAGCCCCGCATCCGGGATTCGGGAAGCCGGGTGAACAGGTCGCGGACGAAGGTGAACAGGCCGGTATAGGTGGCCGGGTTGGACCGGGGCGTTCGGCCGATGGGCGATTGGTCGATATTAATCACCTTGTCGAGATGCTCCAGCCCCTTGATCTGATCGCACGCACCGGGACGGTCCGTCGCACGGTACAGCCGCTGCGCAAGGTTTTTGTACAGCACCTCGAGGACCAGGGTGCTCTTGCCCGAACCCGACACTCCCGTGACGCAGGTGAAAAGGCCCAACGGGATCGGAACATCGATGGTCTTGAGATTGTTTTCACGGGCCCCGATGATCTTCAAAAATTTCTGCGCCGATCGGTGCCGCCGGGGAAGGGAGATGACAAGATCCCTGCGAAGGTATTTTCCCGTCAGGGACTTCTCATCGCCCGTGATCGCTGCGGGCGTCCCCTGGGCCACGATCTCGCCGCCGTGGATACCGGCCCCCGGCCCCATGTCGATCACATGGTCCGCCGTAAGGATCGTCTCCTCGTCGTGCTCCACCACGAGGACCGTGTTGCCCAGATCCCGCAGGCGGATCAGCGTATCCAGCAGCCGGCGATTGTCCCGCTGGTGCAGGCCGATGCTGGGCTCGTCCAGGATGTACAGCACCCCGGTCAGCGAAGACCCGATCTGCGTGGCGAGCCGGATCCGCTGTCCCTCGCCGCCGGACAGCGTGGCCGCGGCGCGGTCGAGCGTGAGGTAATCGAGGCCGACGTTCATCAAAAATCCGAGCCGTTCCTTGATCTCCTTCAAGATTCGGTGGGCGATGAACGCCTCCCGTTCGGTCATCCTCAGGCCGGCAAAGAAAATGTCCGCCTCCTTGATCGAGAAGCGCGCCACCTCGGCAATCGACTTTTCCCCGATCGTCACGGCGAGGCTCTCCGGCTTGAGCCGCTCGCCCTGGCAGACCTTGCACGAATGGCTGCCCATGTATCGGGCGATCTCTTCGCGGATGTAGCTGGAATCCGTTTCGCGAAAACGCCGCTGGAGGTTTCCGATCACGCCCTCGAAGGGCCTGCGGTAGGCGTGCCGGTGGCCGTCGCTGTCGTAATGGAAGGGGAGCTCCTCCGAGCCGGAGCCGTTCAGAAGGATCCGCTGGTGCTCCGGCTTGAGGTCCTTGAAGGGCGTCCGGAGATCGAACCCGTAATGGTTCGCGACCGCTTCCAGCATTTGATAATAATAGACCGAGAACCGTTTTTCCCAAGGCTTGATCGCCCCCTCGCGGAGGGAGCGGTTCTTGTCCGGGACGATCCGGTCGGGATCCAGGTCCATCGTCGTTCCGAGGCCGCCGCAGGCCGGGCAGGCGCCGTGGGGATTGTTGAAGGAGAAGACGCGGGGCGTCATTTCGGGAAGGCTGATGCCGCATTCGACGCAGGCCAGCTTTTCGCTGAACAAGACCTCCTCCCCGTCACGTTGAAGAAGAACGATCCCTTCGGCCGGGCCGGCCAGTCCGGCCGGAAGCCGCAAGGCGGTCTCGATGGAATCGGCCAGTCGTTTCCGGATCCCGTCTTTGACCACCAGCCGGTCGATCAGAACCTCGATGGTCTGCTTCTTCTTTTTATCCAGGGCGATCTCTTCCGAAAGATCCCGAATATGTCCGTTGACCCGGACGCGGGTGAAGCCGCCTTTGCGGAGCTGGAGCAGTTCCTTTCGATATTCCCCTTTCCGGCCCCGGACAACGGGGGAGAAAATCTGGATCTTGGAACCGGCGGGCCAGGTCATGACGTGATCGACCATCTGCTGAACCGTCTGCGCCGCGATCGCGCGTCCGCATCGGGGACAGTGGGGCCGGCCGACCCGCGCGTACAGGACACGAAGGTAGTCGTAAATCTCGGTCACGGTTCCGACGGTCGACCGCGGGTTATGGCTGGTCGTCTTCTGCTCGATCGAGATGGCGGGTGAAAGCCCGTCGATCGAGTCCAGATCCGGCTTGTCCATCTGCTCTAAAAATTGCCGCGCGTACGCGGAGAGGGATTCCACGTATCGGCGCTGGCCCTCGGCATAGATCGTGTCGAAAGCGAGCGAGGATTTTCCGGAGCCGGACAGCCCGGTGATCACCACCAGCCTGTCGCGGGGGATCACGACGTCGATGTTTTTTAAATTATGCTCGCGCGCCCCGCGGATGACGATCTCTTTCTGTTGCATCGGGTCCCTCAAACGGCCGTTTGAATTTTGTAGTATACCATGTCCGGGTTTCCGCCGTCCACCCATTGACAACGGCCTCCAATGGTGTTACCAATACCCGATGCAGCCGGTTGCCTCCTTGCCCACCGCACCCCAAAAAGAACGGGCCGTGCAAAAAATGTTTACCGCGATCGCCCACCGCTACGACCTCAACAACACCCTTCTCTCGCTCGGTCTTCACCATGCCTGGAAGCGGGAAGCGGTCCGGATCAGCGGGGCGGCCGGGGGCGACACCGTCCTCGATCTTTGCACCGGCACGGGGGATCTGGCCGTTTTGCTGGCCCGACAGGTCGGACCCGAGGGACAGGTGATCGGACTGGACTTGAATGAACGGATGCTTCAATATGGTCGGCGGAAGATCGAACGGCTGAGGCCAAACGGAAATGTCACGCTGCTCCGGGGAAACGCCGAATCGATTCAGTTCTGCGACCGGACCTTTCAGGTCGTCACCGTGGCGTTTGGAATACGCAATGTGGCCGATATCCCGGCGGCGTTGGGCGAAATGTTTCGCGTCTTAAAACCGGGCGGACGGGCCGTCTGCCTGGAATTTTCCCGTCCCACCAGCGCACCTTTGCGAAAAATGTATGACCTCTACTCGTTCACCATCCTTCCCCGGATCGGAAGGCTGGTCTCGCACGATCACACCGGAATCTACGACTATCTCCCGGCTTCGATTCGGGCCTTTCCGGATCAAGAACGGCTTAAGACTTTATTCTCGGAGACGGGTTTTTCCCCTGTATCGTATCGAAACCTCACCGGCGGAATCGTGGCGATTCATATCGGAGTCAAACCGGCCCTGTAGGGGCGACGCATGCGTCGCCCCTACATCGGTTTTTCAAATACGACTGCCACATCAAGGCCGATCCCGAGCTCCACAAGCCACGCCAGAGCCTCCGGTGAGAGACTGAAGCCTCCCTGGCCGTGATTGGATCGAAATTCGCAAAACAGGTCGACCGATAACGCGGTCTTGATGTCTCGAAGGACGGACCCTCGGGGAACCAGCCGGGACTTCAGCCAGGCGAGATGGTCCTCCAGCGGCCGGTCTTTCGTCACCGGCGCCGTCATCTCCCAGAAATCGAATTCCAGGTGCTCGGATGTCCCTTCAACCGGCTCCCCTCGGCGACGGACCCGCGTCGGTTCAAGCCCGAGGCGCATCCCGATGACGCTCAGGTCCTCGATCTTTCCAAAAATCCGCAACGTGGCGGAGTACCGTTCGTATTTTTCCGTCTGAGTCATGAAGAATGCTCCTGTACGCGTTTGATCATCCGGCCCGAGAACAGCATATTCAATCGTCGGACAAAATGCCAGAAAAAATGCCACGACTAATACAAACGACAAATTTAGAGTGACATCCGGCGGGTGGCCGCAGGCGGGGCGCCCCGTCCGGCTCGACTGCACCCTCCCTGCTCCGACGGCTTTTGTTTGACCCGGCTAAGGCTCGGCCGCTAAATTCTGGCAAGGTAAGGCAGCCATAATTTGCCCGCCTGCGGCGGGCCGCGTCCTTCGCCAAGCCGGGAGCCCAAACAATAGCCGAGTCGCAGTCCGGGCCTCAATCGAACCGGGTATCATCTGCAGTTTGTTGCATAGCCTGACGGCCTGTGTTATCGTAAATCCGCCATGACGGACGTTCGTTCCATCCTTTATATCTTTCTCCCCTGCCGGCCGGTCTATCCGCTCGGGGTAACCTATCTGGCCGACGGGGTCCATCAAAAACACCCCGATATCCGACAGCAAATTCTCGACCTGTCGTTGATCCCGTCGGCTCACCGCCGCAAGACCCTTTTGGCGCAGCTCCGTCAACTCGATCCGGACTTGGTCTGTTTTTCCTGGCGGGATATCCAAGTCTTCGCCCCCCATGAAGGCGATCCCTCTTTAAAATACGCCTTTAACTTCTATTATTCCACCAACCCCCTCAAGAAGCTCACCGCCTCAATCAAGGGATTGGGATACCTCTGGACGTATTATCGGGGCATCCAGGAAATCCTGTCCTATTTCTGGTTGATCCACCGACGCTATCCGGGGAAACGGGTTCTCGTCGGCGGCGGGGCCTTCAGCGTGTTCGCCGACCAATTGATCCGCCGTCTTCCGGAGGGCACGATCGGTCTTCTGGGCGAAGGCGAGGACGCCTTGTTGAAGGTGATCGAAGGGAAAGACCTGTCCGATGAACGATCGATCCTACGCAAAGGCGATCAAG
>Ga0335084_10000304_pt1 | contig 39792 bp, 37 predicted proteins | sample Lox_Sample_44_FD_206721 | JGI IMG/M metagenome (GOLD analysis project Ga0335084, IMG submission 206721) | Soil microbial communities from Loxahatchee National Wildlife Refuge, Florida, United States - Lox_Sample_4.4 | ecosystem: Environmental > Terrestrial > Soil > Wetlands | place: USA...
TCCTCTCGCGGAACATCCACCACGTGCTCGTCTATCCCTGTCTCTCGGTCCAGTCGCCGCTGCAGCAGCTCCGCGCGATCCGCCCGATCGCGCCCGACCGCACGCTCTCCGAGATCTGGCACTTCCGTCTGAAGGGCGCGCCGGAGGCGATCTACCGCCGCTCGCTCTGGTACTACAACCTCGTCAACTCGCCGGCGACGATGGTGAACGCCGACGATCTCGAGAACTGGCAGAAGGGCCAGTGGGGCCTCGCCTCCGAGGGCGGCGACTGGGTGAGCTTCCACCGCGACTACGGGCGCGACAAGGTCGAAGGCGACGTGCTGCGATCGTCGAACGGCTGCAGCGAAGCGCCGATGCGCAACCAGTTCCGCGCGTGGCTGAAGTACCTGACCGCGGAGTGACGGCCGTGGCGGCGAAGCAGACGAAGCAGCGCGCGCCGGCGGCGAAGAAGCGGCCAGCCGCGAAGCCGATGCTCCGGAGCGCCCCCGCTGCGCGGAAGGGCAATGGCGCCGACGTGCAGCGCGAGGTCGAAGCGCTCCTCTACCGCCAGTCCGAAGCGCTCGACAGCAAGGACTGGAAGGCGTTCATCGATCTCTTCACCGCGGACGGGATGTACTGGATGCCGCCCGCCCCGCACTACACGACCTGGGACGGCGCGCCGTCGATCTTCGCCGAGGACCGCGACATGATGACGGTGCGCATGAAGCGCGTCGCCCATCCGCACGCCTGGTCGCAGCATCCCGACTGGGGCACGAACCACGTCGTCTCGAACGTCGTCGTCGAGAAGGTCGATCCGAAGTCGGGCGACGTCCACGTTCGTTCCCGCTTCCACATGGTCGAGCTGCGGCGCGACGAGCTCCGCCACTTCGCCGGTTCCTACCGCCACCACCTCAGGCGGACGAAGGACGGCCTGCGGATCAAGCTGCAACGGGTGGACATGGTGAACGCGCAGGCGCCCTACGAATACGTGCTGCAGGTGTGGGTATGACGCTCTTTCCGACCAGCATCGCCGGCAGCCTGCCGAAACCCGGCTGGCTCGCCGAGACGCACAAGCTCTGGCCGCGCTGGAAGCTCGAAGGCACGGCGCTTGCCGAGGCGAAGCAGGACGCGACGCTCCTCTGGCTGAAGGCGCAGGAGGACGCCGGGCTTGACATCGTCACCGACGGCGAGCAGTCGCGGCAGCACTTCGTCCACGGCTTCCTCGAAGCGATCGAGGGCATCGACTTCGACCGCAAGGTGAAGCTCGGCATCCGCAACAACCGCTACGAGGCACTGGTGCCGACGGTGGTCGGACCGCTCCGGCCGAGGGCGCGGGTCCACGCAACCGAGGCGCGGCTCGCCCGCGCGCACACCAAGCGCACGCTCAAGTTCACCCTGCCCGGCCCGATGACGATCGTCGACACGATCGCCGACAGCCATTACGGCAACAAGGTGAAGATGGCGATGGCGTTCGCCGAGTGCCTGAACGAGGAGGCGCGCGCGCTCGCCGCCGACGGCGTCGACGTGATCCAGTTCGACGAGCCGGCCTTCAACGTCTACATGGACGACGTCAAGCGCTGGGGCATCGACGCCCTGCATCGGGCGGCCGACGGGTTGAAGTGCAAGACCGCAGTGCACATCTGCTACGGCTACGGCATCAAGGCGAACCTCGACTGGAAGGAGACGCTCGGTGGCGAGTGGCGCCAGTACGAGGAGATCTTTCCGGCGCTCGCGAAGAGCCGCATCGACCAGGTGTCGCTCGAGTGCGCGAACTCGAAGGTGCCGGCGAAGCTGATGGCGCTCCTCCAGGGCAAGGATGTCCTCGTCGGCGCGATCGACGTCGCGCACGACGCGGTCGAGACGGCCGAGCAGGTCGCCGCGACGCTCGCGGAAGCGGCGAAACACGTGCCGAAGGAGCGCATCGTCGCCTGCACGAACTGCGGCATGGCGCCGATGGACCGGGAGATCGCCCTGCGCAAGCTGGAAGCGCTCGCGGCCGGCGCGCGACTCGCGCGCGAGCGGCTCGGCTGACCCGCCGATGAGCGCCGACGCATCCGGTGAGACGCTCGACGACCTCGTCGTCGCGAACCACATCCTGTACGCGGAAGGCGTCGTCGACGGCTTCGGCCACGTCAGCACGCGCCACCCCGGGCGGCCCGACCGCTTTCTCCTCGCGCGCAGCATGGCGCCGGCGCTCGTCGCCGCCGGCGACATCATGGAATTCGACCTCGACGGCAACGCGGCCGGCGGCGACGCGCGGACCCCGTACGTCGAGCGCTTCATCCACGGCGCGATCTACAAGGCCCGGCCCGACGTGACCGCGGTGGTCCATAGCCACAGCCCGAGCGTCATCCCGTTTGGCGTGACCGGCGGCACGCTGCGGCCGATCTATCACATGAGCGGCTTCCTTGGCGCGGGCGCGCCGATCTTCGAGATCCGCAATGCCGGAGGAATGACCGACATGCTGATCCGCGACAGCGCGCTCGGGGACGCGCTCGCGCAGACACTCGGGCCACGAACGGTCGCGCTGATGCGCGGCCACGGCTCGGTCGCGGTCGGAAGCTCGATCCAGCAGGTCGTGTACCGGGCGATCTACACCGAGATGAACGCGCGCCTGCAGATGGAGGCGATGCGGCTCGGCACGGTCAACTTCCTCGAGCCGGAGGAGGCGCGGCTCGCGGCGGCGATGAACGATTCGGTGCTCCGTCGCCCGTGGGAACTGTGGAAGCGGAAGGTGATCCTCGCCCGGGAGCGCGAGCACGGGCCCGCCAACCGGCGGCTGCGCAAGTGATCGGCCGGCGCGCGTTGCTCGCGGCAGCGCTCGCCGTCTGCGCCGGCGGCACGTTCGCCCAGCCCTATCCGTCGAAGCCGATCCGGCTGATCGTGCCGTTCACGCCCGGCGGCTCGACCGACATCCTCGGTCGCGCGATCGGCCAGAAGCTCGCCGAGGCGCTGGGGCAGCAGGTCGTCATCGAGAACCGTCCCGGCGCGGGCGGCTCGATCGGCGCCGAGGCGGCCGCGCGCGCAGCGCCCGACGGCTACACGCTGCTGATGGGGCACATCGGCACGCTCGCGGTGAACCCGACCCTTTATCCGAAGCTCGGCTACGACCCGCTCAAGGGCTTCGCGCCGGTCGCGTGGGTGGCGCGCGTGACCAACGTGCTGGTCGTGAATCCCGCGGTGCCGGCGCAGACCGTGCAGGAGCTCGTCAGGCTCGCGCGCGAGCAGCCGGGCCGCCTGCGCTACGGGTCGGGCGGCAACGGTAGCGCGGCCCACCTTGCGACCGAGTACTTCAAGCTCCGGACGCAGACCGACATCGTCCACGTGCCGTACAAGGGCACCGGGCCCGCGGTGACTGACCTTCTCGGCGGCCAGATCGAGATGATGATGACCGGCGCGCCGGCGGTCATGCCGCACGTGAAAGCCGGCAAGCTGCGCGCGCTCGGCGTAGGCAACGCCCGGCGCGTGGAGAGCCTGCCCGATCTGCCGACGATCGCCGAGGCAGGCGTCAGCGGCTTCGAGGCGATCCAGTGGTACGGCGTCGTCGCCCCGGCGGGAACGCCCGAAGCGGTGATCGCACGGCTCAACGCCGAGATCAATCGCGCACTCGCGACGCCGGAGCTGAAAGCCCGGCTGGTGGCCGAGGGCGCGGAAGCGGCGCCGACGACGCCGCAGGCGTTCGGCGCGTTCATCGCCGCCGAGATCGAGCGCTGGCGGCCGGTAATCCAGAAGGCGGGGCTGAAGGCGGAGTAAAGCCGTCAGAGATTGACGACGGCGATCCCGGCGGCCCAGGCGACGAGCGCCGCGCCGAGCGGCGCGCTCAGGCGTCGACCGCCCGGAAGATTCTTCTCCGCCGCCATCACCGCAGCGAGCGCGAGCATCCAGCCCAGGCTGCCGCTGCCGACGACGAACATCAGGAGCATCAGCGCCCAGCAGCAGCCGACGCAGAAGGCACCGTGATCGAGCCCGATGCGCAGCGCCTCGCGCGACGGCGCAACGCCCCGCCAGCGCTCGGCTACGAACCCGAACGTGGTGCGGCACCGGTCAAGGCAGCGGTACTTGAGCGAGCTGAACTGGAACAGTCCCGCGGCGCCCACCAGCGCCGCGCCCATCACCCAGCCGTGGGTGACGAGCCATGGCGCATCGCGCGCCGCCGCGTGCACGCCAAGATCGAGGGCATGGGCGACGAGGCCGAAGGCGAGCCAGGCGACGAGGTAACCCGCGACGACGAGCGCGAGCAGGCGCTTCGCGTCGACGCGTCCCGCGGTGATGCGGCGGAAGATCTCGAGCAGCGGGAGCGTCGTCGGTAGCATCATGGCCGCGATCATGACCACCCAGCCTGATGCATATAGCAGGGCGGGAACGACGAAGTCACCCGCGGGGACAGCCCGGCACAGCGCAGCGACGAAGCCGGCGTCGGTCCAGCGGCCATGATCGAGATAGCGTCCGTACGGACTGCCCGACCACAACCACAGCACCGCCCACGCCGAGACGAGGAGCGCGCCAATCAGAACGCCGAACGCGACGCGGTGCTCGCCGGGCACACTCTGCCCGGCGATGCGGCCGCCCGCCTGGATTCCCCGCGTCGTCATCTGCGCGCCGGCGCGCGGCGCGCGCCGGCGAACGTCAAGCGTCGAACACGAAGATGCTCTGCAGCGCGTTGTGGCCCTTCAGATCGACATCGATGCCGAGCTTCGCGTTCTTGGAGCGGTAGCTCGGCGCCTTGCCGACGAAGACGGCCGCGCCCGGAACCGTTGAGAAGACCGTGTCGGTGAGCGTGGTGGCTTTCCCGGTCGAACCCTTGTAGGGCTCGAGCTCGGCGTAGCCCGCGGTGCCGACCTTGAGCGTGCCCTTGCCGCCTTGCACATCGAACGTGATCGGCGCGCGCTCGACCGAGACCACTTCGCCGACGAGCTTCACCAGGTCGCCCACGGGCCCGCCGAGCTTCCCGGTGTAGACCTTGAGGATCGCCTCCTCCTGCTGCTTCGTCGCGTTGTCGCTGACGTAGACCGCAGCCTTCCAGTTGCCCTGCAGGATGTTGCCGGGGACATGGGCGATCAGCGCGATCGTCGTGCCGGCGACGTCGACGCCGTCGATCTTGCCCTTGTCGAAGCGCCAGGCGACGATCGTGTCGCAGGTGCCGTTGTCCGGATCCTCGCCGATCCAGCACGGACAGAGCACGCGGCAGTTGCAGACTTCAAGCAGTCGACCTTCGAGGTGATAGCCCATCCATGCCTCCTTATTCGCCAGACGTCTTTGTTCGCTCGCCTCCTGGAGATCCCCCTTTCGATCCAAAGGGGCTGGCCCATGCTACGCCCCTCCCCGCCAGCCGTCCATCGACCGGGGGGGGGTGGGATGCAAGGACCCTGGCCGATCCGGGAGCCCCGCGTTGTGCGGCGGGGGGCGAGCCACTAACATGCCCGCGCACCGTTCGAGGGAGGAGGCGCCGTGAAGATGAAGATCGCGCAAGCAACCACCCTGCCGGCGGATGCCGCGCGCGCTACGCTCGCCGGCCGCGTCTGGCGACCCGACGTCGCAGGACCGGCCGTGGTCGCCGTCCGTTCCGACGGCGTCTACGACGTGACTGCTGCGGCGCCCACGATCCGCGACCTGTGCGAGGCGGAGCAGCCAGCGACGACCTTGCGCAGCGCCGCCGGCGAGCGGATCGGCAGCCTCGAGGAGATCCTCGCCAATACGCCGGCCGACGCGCGTCATCCCAAGCGGCCGTGGCTCCTCGCGCCGATCGACCTGCAGGCGATCAAGGCCGCCGGCGTGACCTTCGTGGCGTCGCTGCTCGAGCGGCTGATCGAGGAGCAGGCCCGCGGGCGGCCGGAGCGCGCCGCCGCAATTCGCGGCGAGATGCTCGCGACGATCGGCACCGACCTGCAGGCGCTCAAACCCGGCTCCCCCAAGGCAATGGCGCTAAAGAGACTGCTGGTCGAGAAGGGCATGTGGTCGCAATACCTCGAGGTCGGCATCGGCCCCGACGCCGAGATCTTCACCAAGGCGCAGCCGATGTCGGCAGTCGGCCACGGCATGGATGCAGGCCTTCATCCCGATTCCACCTGGAACAATCCGGAGCCGGAGGTGGTGCTCGTCGTCTCCTCGCGCGGTGCGATCGTGGGCGCGACGCTCGGCAACGACGTAAACCTGCGCGACGTCGAGGGGCGCTCGGCACTGCTGCTCGGCCGGGCGAAGGACAACAACGCGTCCTGCGCGGTCGGCCCGTTCGTCAGGCTGCTCGACGAAAGGTTCACGCTCGACGCCGTGCGCGGGATCACGGTGAAGCTCGAGGTGACCGGCCCCGACGGGTTCAAGCTGAGCGGCAGCTCGTCGATCGCGCGCATCAGCCGCGATCCGGCCGACCTCGTCGCGCAGATGATCGGCGCGAACCACCAGTATCCGGACGGCGCAGTGCTCTTCGTGGGCACGATGTTCGCGCCGGTGGAGGACCGCGACGCGCCAGGCCAGGGGTTCACGCACAAGATCGGCGACGTCGTGACGATCTCCGCGCCCGAGCTGGGCGCGCTCACGAACCGGATGGTCCGCTCCTGCGACGCCGCGCCGTGGGACTTCGGCGCGGGCCACCTGATGCGCAACCTCGCGCGGCGCGGCGTCCTCTAGCGGCTGTGCCCTACTGCTTGAAGCGAGGGAACACGCGCCGCACGTTCCCCTCGAAGATCTTCTTCTTGTCCGCCGCGCTCACCCAGTCGATCGCATCGATGTAGCGCTTCGTGTCGTCGTAGTAGTGGCCGGTCTCGGGGTCGATCCCGCGGACCGCGCCGACCATCTCGGATGCGAACAGGATGTTCTCGACCGGGATCACCTTGAGGAGCAGGTCGATCCCCGGCTGGTGATAGACGCAGGTGTCGAAGAAGACGTTGTTCAGCAGCAGCTCCTTCAGCGGCGGTCGCTTCATGTCCTGCGCGAGCCCGCGATAGCGCCCCCAGTGGTAGGGCACCGCCCCGCCGCCGTGCGGGATGATGAGCTTCAGCGTCGGGAAGTCCTTGAAGAGATCGGACGTCAGGAACTGCATGAACGCCGTCGTGTCGCCGTTGATGTAGTGGGCGCCGGTGGCGTGGAAGTTCGGGTTGCACGAGGCGCTGACGTGGATCATCGCTGGCACGTCGAGCTCGACCATCTTCTCGTACAGCGGGTACCACCACTTGTCGGTGAGCGGCGGGTCCTTCCAGTAGCCGCCGGACGGATCGGGATTCAGGTTGCAGCCGATGAAGCCGAGCTCCTTCACGCACCGCTCGAGCTCCGCGACGCTGTTCGCGGGTGCGACCCCGGGCGACTGCGGCAGCTGGCACACGCCGACGAAGTTCCTCGGGTAGAGCGAGACGCAGCGGTGGATCATGTCGTTGCAGATCTCCGACCACGGGCGGCTCGTCGCGGCGTCGCCGATGTGGTGCGCCATCCCCGCCGCCCGCGGCGAGAAGATCGTGAGGTCGGTGCTGCGCTCGCGCTGGAGCTTGAGCTGCGCGCCCTCGAGGCTCGCGCGCACCTGGTCGTCGCTGATCTTGAGCGCGCTCTTCGCCGGTGCCGCGCCGCGGCTCTCGAAGGCGGCGATCTGCGCCTTGCGCCAAGCCTCGAACTCGCTCGGCGCGGTGGTGTAGTGGCCATGGCAGTCGATGATCATCCCGGAATCCCCTTTATCCAGGCGCCGAGCGTGCGCGCACCGTCTCAGAACTGCGCCGTGTACTGCGCCGGGTCGATGCGCGCACCGACCACGGGCGGCCGATCCTTCGGCCGCGCGCCGGCGAGTGCGCGCGACAGCGCGTCCGCGCTATCCATCATCACCGCTTCGCACGTCATGGCGCGGGCGAGCTCACACCGATCCTCGCATTTCGAAGCGCGCGCGCCAAGTACGCAAGCAAAGGGTATAGCGGCTCTAGCGGGCGTGTTACGGGGCCCTCCTCCGCGCGCGAGCGTCCGCCCCGGGGCGACGACCGGCGCGCCCTTTGGAGTCAATCATGCGGGATTGGCGGCACTTTGTCCCATGCCAAACCGTTCTGACAGCTAATACAGAAATCGAAGTGCTCGAGGCCCCCGCGGCACCTACAATCGCTCAGCTCTCGTGAGGTATCGCCTGCGGCTTCACGACGGGGCGGTGCGACTTGCCGCGGGGACGCGGGCTTGCCGGTGGAGGAGAAGCGATGAGGGTCCGCACGATCCTGGCAGCGTTCGCGTGCGCGATCGCCGCGCCGTCGATCTTCGCGCAGGGCGGCAAGGTCGAAGTGCTCTGGCTCGGGCAGTCGGCGTTCCGGATCACCTCCCCCGGGGGCAAGGTGATCGTCACCGATCCGTTCCTGATCCGGAACCCGACGACGCCCGCCCAATACAAGGAGCTCGGCGCGCTCGGCAAGGTGGACGTGCTGCTGGTGAGTCACGGCCACTTCGACCACATCGCGGACGCGCCGGCGCTGGCGACGCTCAACAAGATCCCGCTGTGGGGCCCGGGCGATCTCAACGCGACGCTGCAGAACCTCGGGGTGCTTCCGGCTGCGCAGCTGCCGCGATTCAACAAGAGCGGCCGGGTTGCTCCCGTGCCGGGCGTTTCGGTCACGGCCACGCACGCGGAGCACTCGTCCGTGTATGTGTGGCGCAACCCCGTCACCGATAAGGAGGAAACGCACCCGGGCGGCGAGCCGGTCGGATTCATCATCGAGCTCGAGAACGGCTTCAAGATCTGGCACATGGGCGACACCGGCCTCTTCGGCGACATGAAGCTGATCGCGGAGTACTACAGGCCCGACCTCGTGCTGATCCCGATCGGCGGGAACTTCACGCTGGACCCCGCCGACGCGGCGTACGCCCTGCGCGAGTTGATCCGGCCCAAGTACGCGATCCCGATGCACTACGGCGCGAATCCGTTGGGCAAGGGCACGCCGGAGCAGTTGATACAGGGGCTCGGCAGCGCGCTCGTCAAGGTGCTGCCGCTGAAGCCGGGCGAGAAGGCCGAGTTCTAGAGTGCGCCGCATCGACCCCGAAGCGGGACGGTGGGTCCGCCGGGCCGCCGCCAGCGCTTGGCGCGCTCTCTGATCGTCCCGTTCACCCCGGGCGGAAGCACCGACATCCTCGCTCGCTAGCACAGGCGCTGACCGAAACGCGGAAGCAGCGGCGGCCCGATCGACTGCAGCAGGCGGGTCGTCTCCTGCGCCATGCGCGTCAGCGGGCGCTGCGCGGATCGACGACGCTCGGCGCCACAAAGGAAGATCCTGGTGGACAATCCGATGCGGCTCTACGGGGGGAAGTCATGACCGATCACAGTGAACTCCGGATCGGCCTCGTCGGGTACGGCGAGGTGGGAAAGATTCTCGGCCGCGCGCTCGTCGAGCGGAAGGTCGCGTGGGTCGGGACGTGGGATCGCCTGCTGCGCGAGCCGGCCGCGGCGCCGGCGATGCGCGCGCACGCGGCGGCCGCCGGCGTCGAGGCCATGCCCTCGTTCGCGGCCCTGCTCGAGCGCGCCGACGTGGTGATCGCCGCGGTCACCGCGTCGCAGGCCCATGCCGTGGCGGTGGAGGCCGCGGGGTCGATCCGGCCGGGGACCTGGTTCGTCGATCTCAATTCGGCCTCGCCGGGGACGAAGGCCGATAGCAGCCGGCTGATCGACGGCGCGGGCGGGCGCTTCGTCGAGTCCGCGGTCATGACCTCGGTGCCGCCCTACGGCATCAAGGTGCCCATGCTCCTCGGCGGGGTGCACGCGCAGGCGATCAAGGCGCTGCTTGCGCCGCTCGATTTCAACATGGAAGTGGTCGCGGACCGCGTGGGTGTCGCCTCCGCGATCAAGATGTGCCGCAGCATCGTGATCAAGGGTTTGGAGGCGATCGTCGTCGAGAGCTTCACGACGGCGCGCCGGTACGGTGTCGAGGCCCACGTGCTCGCCTCGCTCCGGGAGACCTTTCCCACGCTAGACTGGGAGCAGCAGGGCTCGTACCTCTTCAGCCGGGCGGCGCAGCACGGCAAGCGGCGCGCCGAGGAGATGCGCGAGGTCGCGATCACCGTGCGCGAGGCGGGGTTCGATCCGCAACTGTCGGCGGCGATCGCCGCGAAGCAGGACGAGGTCGCAGCGCTCGCGCGGGAAGGCCGCTTCGGCGCCCTGGCGAAAGACGCCGGCTGGCGCGACTACGCCGACCGGATGATCGCCCACGAGGCAGCCCCCGGGGGGCTCTCGACCGGGCGATCCTGAGATTCGCGTCTCTCACGCCCGCTCGGCGAAGCGCTCGGCGAGATAGTCGACGAAGAGGCGGACCTTCGCCGAGAGGTGCTTGCGCGTCGGGTACACCGCGTAGATCGGCGAGGGCGCCGACGCGTACGCCGGCAGCAGCGCGATGAGCCGGCCGGCGCGCAGCTCGTCGTCCACGATGAAGTCGGGTTCGAACGCGACGCCGGCGCCGCGCACCGCGAGCGCCGCGTTCAGGTCGCCGCTGTTCGAGTGCACCGGGCCGGAGACGCGCACCGTCTCCTCGCGGCCGTCGCGCCCCCGGAACCGCCACTGGCTGCGCGGCAACGCGTACTCGTAGGTGAAGCAGTCGTGCCGCGCGAGGTCCTGCGGCGTCGCCGGCGTCCCGCGCCGCGCGAGGTACCCCGGCGCGGCGCACGCGACGAGCCGGGTTTCGCCGAGCTTGCGCGCGACGAGGTTGTCGGAGCCGCCGCCCCCGATGCGGATCGCAAGGTCGAAACCCTCCTCGACCAGGTCGACGATGCGGTCGGAAAGCTGGACGTCGAACTTCACGCCCGGGTGCTGCGCGAGGAATGCCGCGATCGCCGGGGCGACCTGGCGCGTGCCGAAGTTGAGCGAAGTGGTGAGCCGGATCGTGCCGCGCGGGGTGATCGCGGCCTTGGAGGCCTCCTGCTCGGCTTCCTGGAGATCGTGCAGGAGCTGCACGGCGCGGCCGTAGAACGCCTGGCCGCTTTCGGTGAGGCTGAGCCGGCGCGTCGTGCGGTTCAGGAGTCGCGTTTGAAGGTGCGCTTCGAGCTCTGCGACCTGCCGCGATACCGCCGTCGTCGAGAGCCCCAGTCGCTCGGCAGCGCGAGAAAAGCTTCCAGACTCAACGACTTGTGCAAAAACCCGGAGGGCGGTGAAGCGATCCACGGCGCTCCATTATCCCGTTTTTCGTGATTATCAATCACCCGTACGCCAGTTTATCCCTGATCGAGAGGTACCCACACTATGGCCTGTACTCTCAACCCAAACTTTCAGGAGACACAGATGATCGACTCCCGTACCGCTCCCTACGCCGCATTCGTCCTGCGCGTCGCCCTCGGCGTCATGTTCATCGCGCACGCGCTGCTCAAGTACTACGTGTTCACCCTGCCCGGCACCGCGCAGTTCTTCGGGTCGCTCGGGCTGCCCGGACCGCTCGCGTACCTCACGTTCTTCGCCGAGCTCGTCGGCGGCGCGCTGATCCTCGCCGGCGTCTATTCGCGCTGGGTTTCCGCCGCGCTCATCCCGATCCTGATCGGCGCGACGTGGGCACATTCAGGGAACGGCTGGGTCTTCACCGCGGCGAACGGGGGCTGGGAGTACCCTGCGTTCCTGACGATCGCCGCCGCGGTTCAAGCGCTGCTCGGCGACGGCCGGTTTGCCCTCTCCGGCCTGTTCAACGCGCGTAGACTGGAAGGCGCCTACGCATGAAACTCTATTACGCCCCCGGCACGTGCTCGCTCTCCCCGCACATCGTGTCGCGCGAGCTCGGACTGAAGCTCGAGCTCAAGAAGGTGGACACCAAGCAAAAGACGATCGAAGGCGGCGGCGACTACAGGCAGGTGAACGCGCGCGGCTACGTGCCTGCGCTCGAGCTGGACGACGGTGAAATCCTCACCGAAGGTCCGGCGATCGTGCAGTACCTCGCCGATCTGCGGCCCGAGGCCGGCCTCGCGCCGAAGGCGGGTTCCTTCGCCCGCTACCGTCTGCAGGAGTGGCTCAACTTCCTGACCAGCGAGGTGCACAAGCAGTTCTCGCCGCTCTTCAGGCCGAACACGCCCGAGGACTACAAGCCGGTCGCGAAAGAGAACCTCGCCGCGCGGCTCGACTGGCTCGACGGGCAGCTCGCAGGCAAGGACTACCTGATGGGCAGCCAGTTCACCGTCGCCGACGCGTATCTGTTCGTGCTGCTCGGCTGGACCCGGCCGATGCAGATCGACCTCGGGCGCTGGCCGAACCTCGCCGCCTTCCACAAGCGCGTCGGGGCGCGACCGAAAGTGCAGGAGGCGCTGCAGGTCGAAGGCCTGCTGAAGAAGGCCGCCTGAGGAGGATCCGGCAATGGCGCCCCTGCCCGCGCTCTTCATCTCCCACGGCTCGCCCATGCACGCGCTCGAGCCGGGCGCCGCCGGCGCGGCGTGGGCAGGACTCGCCCGGTCGCTGCCCCGGCCGCGCGCGATCCTGATGGCATCGGCGCACTGGGAGACCAATGTGCCGATGGTCACCGGCAGCGCCCGGCCGGAAACGATCCACGATTTCTCGGGCTTCCCGGCGCCGCTCTACCGCCTGCGCTACCCGGCGCCGGGCGACCCCGACCTCGCCCAGCGTGCCCGCGCGCTGCTCACCGACGCCGGGCTCACCGCCGCGATCGACGGCTGCCGCGGGCTCGATCACGGTGCGTGGTCGCCGCTCCTCTACATGTATCCGGAAGCGGACATTCCGGTCGTGCAGCTCTCGCTGCAGCCGGCGCTCGGACCGCGGCACCATTACCGGCTCGGGCGCGCCGTCGCGCCGCTCGCGGAGGACGGCGTCCTGCTCGTCGGCTCGGGGCACATGACGCACAACCTGCGCGACTGGCTGCGCGGTGCGCGCGACGTGTCGCCCGCACCCTATGCGCGGGAATTCCAGTCCTGGGTGCACGAACGCATCGAAGCCGGCGACCACGAAGCGCTGATCGAGTACCGGAGCCGTGCACCGCGCGCGGTGCGCGCGCATCCGACCGACGAGCACTTCCTGCCGCTCTTCTTCGCTCTCGGCGCCGCGGGTGAGGCGTCGCGCCCCGCACGGATCTACGACGTGATCGAGGGTGGCGCGCTGGCGATGGACGCCTACGCGTTCGCCCCGGCCGCAGCTACTGCTCGATCTTGATGTTCGCGGTCCTGGCGATCTCGGCGTAGCGGTCCTGCTCGCGCCGCAGGAACACCGCCATCTCGTCGGGCGTGTTCGACGCGATGTCCATGCCGAGGAAGAGATAGCGCTCCTTGAGGTCGTCCGAGTTGAGCGCCTTCTGGATCTCGGCCGCGAGGCGGACGAGGAGCTCCTTCGGCGTTCCGGGCGGGGCCATGTAGCCGACCCAGGCCGCGGCGTCGTAGTCGGGGAGATCGGCGGCTTCCGCGAGCGGCGGCAGGTCGGGGAGCGCGGCCGTGCGCCGCTTCGTCGACACCCCGTAAGCCTTCAGCCGGCCCGCCTTGATGTGCGCCGCGGTCGCCGCCACTGTCTCGATCGTGTAGGCGATCTGGCCGTTCATGATGTCGGTTAGCGCGGGCACTGTGCCCTTGTAGGGGATGTGCCGGGCCTTGAGCTCGGCCGTCGAGTTGAACATCTCGGTGAACATGTGCGCCGTCGCGCCGGTGCCCGAAGAGGAGAAGGTGTACTTGTCCGGGCTGGCGCGGATGACGGCGATGAACTCCTTCGCGTTCGCCGCGGGAAACGAGGGATTGACGACGAGCGCGAACGGCACGCGCGCGATCAGGCTGACCGGCGCGAGATCCTTCAACGGGTCGTACGGCGGCTTCTGCAGCACCGGCATGATCGAGATCGGCCCGCTCGACGCGGCGAGCAGCGTGTAGCCGTCCGGCGCGGCCTTGACCACCGCTTCGGTGCCGATCTGGCCGCCCGCCCCCGGCCGGTTGTCGGCGACGAACGGCTGGCCGAGCGCCTGCGAGAGCTTGTCGGCGACGAGCCGCGCTGCGAGATCGGTCGCCTGGCCGGGCGGCCAGGGCACGACCACGCGCACGGCCCGGCTGGGATACTGCTGCGCCGCCGCTGCACCCGCGAACGCGAGCGCCGCTGCGAGAATGACTGCACGCTTCATCGACCCTCCCCGGTGAATCGGTTCATTTCGCGCGGTGCGCCGCGGCGAACGTCTGCGCCTCGGCCCGCGTCTCGAACACGTGCGGCGCGATGCCGCGCCGCGACAACCCCTCGCCGAGCTTGGTCCGCAGGAACGCGCTCGTCGTATAGCGGGTCACAGTGTACCCGTACCGCTCGGCGAGGCTCCGGATCATCCCGAAATAGCGCTCGGCGAGGCGGTCGTCGAGCCGGAAGTTGTCGTAGTTGACCACCACCGAGAACCCCGGCGGGAGCGGCCGGTAGTACACGTCGAGCACGTTGTGCATCCGGTCGACGTCGTCGCGGCTGCGGATCGAATGTCCCTCTAGATTGAGGAACACCGTGTTGCGCTCGGCGTCGTAGCTCAGCCGCTCCGCGAAGTCCATCAGGAGCAGCGTGTCCTCGAGCCCCATCGGGTCGACGCCGAAGATCCGTCCGTCCATGGTCTTCGGCTCGCGCACGATCGGCGGGAAGCGCATGTGCGCGAGGATGTCGCGCGCGACGTCGATCCCGGGCGCGACCTCGGCGAGCTCCAGCCCCTCCGGCGCCAGGCGGAACACGCAGCGCTCGGTCACGTACAGCACGGTCTTGCCGGCCTGCGCGGCCGCGAGCGCGCCGTTGAAGGTGATCTGCTCGACCGCCTCGACGAACTTCGGGTGCTTCCCCTCGGTGACGATCTGCAGCTTGCCGTCGGCGACCCGGACCTCCAGGCCGCCGGCAGTGAGCGTCCCGGCGAACACGAGCTTGCGCGCGTTCTGGCTGATGTTGATGAAGCCGCCGGCGCCGGCGAGCTTCGGGCCGAAGCGGCTCACGTTGACGTTGCCCGTGCGGTCGGTCTGCGCCATCCCGAGCACGGCGAGGTCGAGCCCGCCGCCGTCGTAGAAGTCGAACTGCTGGTTCTGGTCGATGATCGCGTCGGCGTTCACCGCCGCGCCGAAGTCGAGCCCGCCCTGCGGCACCCCGCCAATGACGCCCGGCTCCGCGGTGAGCGTGAAGTAACTCGACAGCCCCTCCTCCGCCGCGATGGCTGCGACGCCCTCGGGCATGCCGATGCCGAGGTTGACGACGCCCCCGAGCGGGAGCTCGAACGCGGCGCGCCGCGCGATGATCTTGCGCTCGTCGAGCGGCATCGGCGCCTGCGCGCCGAGCGGGGCGCGCGTCTCGCACGAGAACGCCGGACTGTAGGGCGTCCCGTAGGTCTGCATGTGATCGGCGGCACCCGCGACGACGACGCAGTCGACCAGTGCCCCGGGGATCACCACCTGCCGCGGGTTCAGCGAGCCGGTCGCGGCGATGCGTTCCACCTGCACGATCACGAAGCCACCGGAGTTCTTGGCTGCCGTGGCGATCGCGAGCGCGTCGAGCGTCAGCGCCTCGCGCTCCATCGTGACGTTGCCGGCGTCGTCCGCGGTCGTCCCGCGCAGCAATGCGATGTTGATGGGGAACGCCTTGTAGTGCAGCCACTCGGCGCCGTCGATCGCGTGCACGCGCACGAGATCCTCGGCGGTGCGCGAATTGATCTTGCCGCCGCCGTGGCGCGGATCGACGAACGTGCCGAGGCCGACCTTCGTGAACACGCCGGGCCGCCGGGCGCCGATGTCGCGGAAGAGCTGCGAGATGACGCCGAGCGGAAGGTTGTACGCCTCGATGCGCCCGTCCACCGCGAGCGCCGCGAGCTTCGGCACGAGCGACCAGTGCCCGCCGACCGCGCGCCGCACCAGGCCTTCGTGCGCGAGTCGGTTGAGGCCGCGGTCCTTGCCGTCGCCCGGCGCGGCCGCAAAGACGAACGTGAGGTCTTTCGGCCCGCCCGACTGCCGGAAGCGCGCTTCCAGCGCGCCGATCAGCGCCTCGGGCGTGCCGGTTCCGACGAAGCCCGAGAACGCGACGGTGTCGCCGTCGCGCACCAGCGCGAGCGCCTGGTCGGCACTGACGAGCTTGTGCTTGATGGCCGGCTCCTCCGCTACCGCTCGCGCACGTAGCGGCCCGGCGCCGGCTCGATCTCCCGGTAGCGCTCGTTCCCGAGCGCCGAACGCGCGGCGACCTTCGCCCCGCCGCGCGGCGCGAGCCAGGCGCTCCAGTGCGGCCACCAGCTGCCCGGCCGCGACTCGGCGGTGGTGAGCCACTGGTCCGCGTCGCCGTCTCGCTTGCCGCCGACCCAGTAGTTGCGCTTCCCGGCGGCCGGCGGGTTGACGATTCCGGCCACGTGTCCGCTCGCGCCGACCGCGTACTCGACCTCGCCGCCGAGGAGGCGCGCGCTCGCGTACGTGCACTTCCACGGCACGATGTGGTCGTCGCGCGCGCCGAGCACGTAGGCGGGCACGTCGATCTTCCCGAGATCGATCGGCGTGCCACCGACCTTGAGGCGCCCGGGCTTCGCGAGGTTGTTCTCCAGGTACATGTTGCGGATGTAGTAGAGGAACCACGCACCCGGGAGATTTGGCTGGTCGTTGGTCCAGTAGAGGAGATCGACCGACGGGGCGGTCTCGCCCTTGAGGTAGTTGTTGACGACGGCGGTCCAGATGAACTCGTTTGCGCGCAGGCTCGCGAAGCTCATCCCGATCTCCTCGCCCGGCACGACGCCGCCCGCGGCGAGGCCCGCCTCGCGGGCGGCCACGTACTGCTCGTCGATCAGCGTGCCGAGGTCGCCCGAGTCCCGGTAGTCGAGCAGCGTCGCGAGCAGCGTCACGCTCGCGAGGCGCGCGTCGCCCTGCGCGCGTAGCACCGCCGCCGCGGCGGCGAGCAGCGCGCCGCCGACGCAGAAGCCGAGCGCGTTCAGCGTATCGGTGCCCGCAATCTCCAGCGTCGCGTCGGCCGCCTTGATCACGCCCTTGCTCACGTAGTCCTCCCAGGTGAGCCCCCCGAGCTCGGGCGGCGGATTGCGCCAGGACACCAGGAACACGGTGTGGCCCTCGCCGATCGAGTAGCGGACGAACGAGCTCTCCGGGCGGAGATCCAGCATGTAGTACTTGCTGATGCACGGCGGGACGATGAGCAGCGGCCGCTCGTTGACCTTCTTCGTGAGCGGGGCGTACTGGATGAGCTGCATCACCTCGTTCTCGAACACCACCGCGCCAGGCGTGACCGCGAGGTTTCGGCCGACCTCGAACGCGGTGTCGTCGGCGAGCGAGATCCGCGCCTTCGCGGCGTCGGCCACGAGATTGCGGAGGCCGCGCGCCAGGCTCTCGCCGCCGGTGGCCGCGACGAGCTTCATCGCCTCGGGATTGGTCGCGGCGAAGTTCGCCGGCGAGATCGCCTCGAGATAGCGGCGGGTGAAGAACAGGTGCTTCTCCCGCGCCTGGCCTTCGAGCTTCGAGGCCTCGGCGAGCTCCATCACGTAGCGGGAGTAGAGCAGGTACGACTGCCGCAGGTAGTCGAAGAACGGCTGCTCGGCCCACTCGGGCGCCTTGAACCGCCGGTCGGAGGGCTCGGCGGTGATCACCGGCTCCTGCTTGCCGCCGGCGCTGAGCCGCCGCAACAACTCCTGCTGCGCCTCCCAGTACCAGCGCTGGATCTGCAGCAGCTTATCGTCGTCGGTCACCGGCGTGGCGCCGCGGGCTGCCTTCGGCATCGTGTTTCCTCGTCAGAACACGACCACCTGCCGGATCGCCTTGCCCTCGTGCAGCCGATCGAAGCCCTCGTTGATCTCGTCGAGCTTCAGCCGGTGGGTGAGCAGGCGGTCGACCGGCATGCGGCCCTGGCGGAAGAGCGCGATGTAGCGCGGCAGGTCGCGCACCGGCACGCAGGTCCCGATGTAGCTGCCCTTGATCGTGCGCTCCTCGGCGACGAGGCCGACCTGGGGGAAGGAGAAGTTCGCGCTCGGCGGCGGCAGGCCGGCGGTCACCGTGGTCCCACCGCGGCGGGTGATCTTGTACGCGAGCTCCATCGCCTTCACCGAGCCGGCGAGCTCGAACGCGTACTCGACGCCGCCCCCGGTCGCGGCGCGCACCTCCTCGGCGGTGGTGTCCTTGCGTGCATTGAACGTGTCGGTCGCCCCGAGCTTGCTTGCGAACTCGAGCTTGTCGTCGGCGAGGTCGATCGCGACCACGCGCGAGGCACCGGCGGCAACCGCGCCGATGAGCGAGGCGAGGCCGACGCCGCCGAGGCCGATCACGGCCACGCTCGCGCCCGCCGGTACCCTCGCGGTGTTGACGACCGCACCGACGCCGGTGAGCACCGCGCACCCGAAGAGCGCGGCCTGATCGAGCGGCAGCTCGGGGTCGATCTTGACGAGCGAGCGGCGCGAGACTGTCGCGTACTCGGCGAACGCCGACACGCCGAGGTGATGGTTGACCGGCTCGCCCTTGCGCTTGAGGCGCTTCGCGCCCGAGAGCAGCGTGCCTTTGGTGTTGGCTGCCGCGCCCGGCTCGCAGAGCGCCGGCCGCCCTTCCGAGCATGGCAGGCAGTGGCCGCAGCTCGGCACGAACACCATGACGACGTGGTCGCCCTTCTTCAGGTCGTCGACGCCCGGCCCGACCTCCTCGACGATGCCGGCGGCCTCGTGGCCGAGGGCCATCGGCGTCGGGCGCGGACGGTCGCCGTTGATCACCGAGAGATCGGAGTGACACAGGCCGGCGGCGGCCATCTTCACCAGCAGCTCGCCGTGCCCCGGGCCTTCGAGATCGATCTCGTCGATCGAGAGCGGGCGCGACTTGGCGTAGGGCAGCGTCGCACCCATCGCGTTCAGCACTGCAGCGCGGATCTTCATTGCGGACCTCCTACAGCGGCGACTTGAGGTTCTTCAGCCGCTCGGTGAGCTTCATGTTCTCCGCGTAGTCGACCGGGCAGTCGACGATCGCGACCGTATCGTCGGCGAGCGCGCGCTTGAGCGTCGGCAGGAGGTCGGCGGTCTTTTCGACCCGGTAGCCCTTCGCGCCGAAGCTCTCCGCGTACTTCACGAAGTCGGGGTTCTTGAACGCGATGTGGCTCGGCCGGCCGAAGTGTCGGAGCTGGTGCCAGGTGATGAGCCCGTACTCGGAGTCGTTCCAGATCAGGATCACGATCGGCGCCTTGATGCGGATCGCCGTCTCGATCTCCTGCGAGTTCATCAGGAAGCCGGCGTCGCCGGTCACCGTGACGATCTTGCGGTCGGGGTAGGCGAGCTTCGCGGCGATCGCGCCCGGCACGCCGATGCCCATCGAGGCGAAGCCGTTGGAGATGATGCAGGTGTTCGGCTCCTGCGCCTGGTACATCCGCGCCATCCACATCTTGTGGGCGCCGACGTCGGAGATCACGATGTCCTCCGGGGCGAGCGCCTTGCGCAAGTCCCAGACGATCTTCTGCGGCTTGACCGGGAAGCCCTGGTCCTCGGCGTACTGCGCGCGGTCCGCGATCACCGCCTGGCGCACGCCCTTGAACGGGTTGGCCGGGCGCGGCTTGGTGCGCAGCGCGATCGCCCGCAGCGACTCGCCGATGTCGCCGAGCACGCCGGTCGCCACGATGTAGCGCTCGTCCACCTCCGCCGGCAGCGCATCGATGTGCACGATGGTCTTGTCGCCGTCCGGGTTCCACATGTCGGGGTGGTACTCGACCATGTCGTAGCCGACGCAGATCACGACGTCCGCCCTCTCGAACGCGAACCACGGCAGGTCGCGCGCTTTCAGGCCGATCGTCCCGAGGAAGAGGTCGTCCGAGAACGGCACCACCCCCTTCGCCATGAACGTGTTGGCGACCGGGATGCGCAGCAGGTCGACGAAGCTCCGGAGCGACTCGGTCGCGCCCTGCCGGATGACGCCATTGCCGGCGAGGATGACCGGGTTTTTCGCCGCGGCGATGATCCGCGCGGCTTCCTCGATCTTGAAATCGGGCGAGGTCGAGGTGTAGGCCGACTGCACCGGGATCGGCTTCTTGTCGACCTTCGCCTCCGCGATGTTCTCGGGGAAGTCGATGAAGCAGCAACCCGGCTTCTCGGTCACCGCCACCTTGAACGCCTTGCGCACGATCTCCGGGACGATCTCCGGCTCGCGGATCTGCGTCGAGTACTTGGTGATCGGATGGAAGAGGTTCACGAGATCGAGGATCTGGTGGCTCTCCTTGTGCAGGCGGGTGGTCGCGCCCTGCCCCGCGATCGCGACGAGCGGCGCGCGGTCCATATTGGCGTCGGCGACGCCGGTGATCAGGTTCGTCGCGCCCGGTCCGAGGGTGGCGAGGCAGACTCCCGCGCGGCCGGTCAGCCGGCCGTAGACGTCGGCCATGAAGGCCGCGCCCTGCTCATGCCGCGTGGTGACGAACTTGATCGGGCTCGAGAGGAGCGCGTCCATCACGTCGATGTTCTCTTCGCCGGGGACACCGAAGATGTACTCGACGCCCTCGTTCTCGAGGCATTTCACGAGCAGTTCGGCGGCGGTCATGCGAGTCTCCTGGGGCGGTGGGGCGGTGCCGGGCGCGCGGGCTGCCAATCTACCCCAACTGACCGCTGCGCGTGGCGTGCGGTTAGCGCACGCACGCGAGGACGCCCGCGGGGCATGTGATAGCATCGCCGCCCCGGCGCTCGGCCGCGACTCGGAACGCAAGGAGGAGAAAATGGGGTACCGGATGTCGAGACTCATCGTCGGGTTCCTCCTGGCGGTATCGAGCGCCGCTTGGGGCGAGGAGACAAGGCTCCGCCTCGCCCACACCCAGCCCGAGACCGATTCGCAGCACGTCGCGCTCGCGCAGTTCGCGAAGCTCGTGCAGGAGCGCACCGGCGGCCAGGTCCGGATCGAGGTCTTCCACTCCGGGCAGCTCGGCAACGACAACGCCATCCTCTCGGCGGTGCGCGGCGGGGTGATCGACTTCGCGCTCACCGGCAATCCGTTCTTTGCCGGCATCAATCCGCGGCAGAGCGCGCTCGACCTCCCGGGGATCATCCGTACCTTCGGCCACGCCTACAAGGTGCTCGACGGCCCGATCGGCGGCGAGATCCGCACCGAGCTCGAGCAGTACAACTTCAAGGGACTCGGATTCCTCGAGATCGGGTTCCGTAACCTCACCAACTCCCGGCGCCCGGTCGTGAAGCTCGAGGACCTCGCGGGGCTGAAGATCCGCACGACGCCAAACCCGTCCCACATCAAGGCCTTCCAGTTGCTCGGCGCCAACCCGGTGCCGATGCCCTATACCGAGGTGTTCACCGCGCTCGAGTCGCGGACGGTCGACGGGCAGGAGAACCCGATCACGCTCATCCGGTCGGCGAAGTTCTACGAGGTTCAGAAGTACTTGACGCTGACGCAGCACGCTTACACGACGGCGCCGTTCGTGATGAACCTCAAGAAGTTCCAGTCCCTGACACCGGCGCAGCAGAAGGTGATGGAGACCGCCGCGGCCGAGGTGATCCGCGAGCAGCGCGCTGCGAACCGCAAGATCGAGGACGGCGATCTCGCCAAGCTGAAAGCGGCGGGGATGCAGGTCACCGCGGACTTCCCGCGCGCGGAGTTCCGCGCCAAGGTCTACGGCGTGGTCAAGGCGGACTACGTCGCCAAGTTCGGGCCGAGCCTCGTCGACGCGATCGAGAAGACGCCCGACTGACGCCGGGTGCTGCGCTAGCGGGCGTTCGCCGGCGGCGCGATGCGGTAGAACTTGAGCGCGTTGTCGCACATCACCGCCTGCCGCTGCGCGGCGGTCAGGCCGTCCAGCGCGCGTGCGACGCCGGTCACTAGGCCGGGGTAGTCGATCCGCAGCCCCGACACCGGGAAGTTGCTCGCGAACATCGAGCGCTGCCAGCCGAAGATCGCGACGGTGTCGCGGATGATCGGGCTGTTCTCCGCCCAGTCCCACGCACGGTCGCGCACGCAGAACTCCGACACCTTGACGTGCACGTTCGGCTGCCGGGCGATTGTCTCCAGCCAGCCGCGCCAGCGCCGCAAGCCCTCCTCGCTGCGATCCCAGGCGAAGCCGTGGTGGTTCAGCACGATCGGTAGGTCGGGAAACATTGCCGCGACCGCGGCCGCTTCCGGCAGATGCCACGCGGGGACGCGCAGGTCCCAGCTCAGGCCGTGCTTTGCGAGCAGCGACAGGCCGCGCAGCCATTTCTCGTCCTGCATCGTGCCGGGCTGACCGCGCACGCTCTCGCTCGGGCCGCGGCTCGTCACCGGCTTGCTGCGGATGCCGCGCACCAGCGGGTATTGCAGGTGCGCGAGCAGGCGCTCCTCGGTCTCGGCCCGGTCGAGCCAGACGTGGCCCACCACCGCGTTCGGCATGCCGTAGCGCGCGTTCATCTCGTGCAGCCACTCGGTCTCGGCCACCTGCTCGGCGCGGTCGCGCTCCGCCTCGACGTGAACGGTCGCGACGACGTTGCAGCCGCGGCTCGCGGCGCGATAGTCCTTTGGCAGGAAGTCGTGACAGAACGCCGCATAGTCGCCGAGGAAGAACGATTTCGGGTCGTACTCCTCCTGCAACCAGGGGTAGCGGCCGCGCTTGAGATCCCAGAGATGGTGGTGCGCGTCCACCACCGGGAGGCTGTACACCGAGCTCATCGCGCCGGAAAGAATGCCGCGTCCTGCTCGGTGCGCAGACGCCACAGCGTCGAGTCCCGCGGCGGCTCGACCATGTCCGCGGTCAGGTACTCGCCCGCCTTGGCGGCGCGCGCGAGCCGGTTGCCGGCCACCATGTAATAAGGCAGCGGTCGGCCGGCGCCGACCGGCGCAGCGTCGACGAGGTGCGGCTCGAGATGCGGCACCGAATGCGTGTGCTGGTCGCCGATCGCGAGCACCGTCCCGGCCGCCAGATCGCGCGCGGCGCGAGCCACGAAGTCGCAGCGCGGACGGAAGTCGGCGTTGACGCTCGAGTGCCCGCACAGCGCCGCGGACAGGATCGTGATCGGCGCCTCGACCCCAAGAAGATGCGTGGGGTTGTAAATGAGCAGGCGCGAGCCCTTCCGGCTCGCCGGAATGCATTTCCCCTTGAGCACCGCGAACGTCGCGTCGTCGTGGATGTCGACGATGACGAACACGCCGCCGGCGAAGCTCGCCTCGTCGGCGCGCCGGAAGCAGTTGAAGATGTCGACCGTTCCGTCGCCGGCGAACAGCCCGCCGTCCGCGCGCTTGCAGAAGAGCTCGGGCAACTCGATCGTCCGTGCGACCGGCGCGTGCATCGCCACGCGGTCGGGCTTCAGCCCGGTGGCGTTCGCGACGATGCCCATCTCGCAGAAGTCGGGCGCGGATTTCTGCGGCAGGGCGGCAAGGATCTCGGCGCGGGCCGCGATCGCCTCGGCGCGCCGTGCGATGGGCAGGTCCCAGTACTCGCGGATCCGCGGTACATGGACGGTCTTGCTGTGCGTGCCGACGGTGTCGGCGACCGGGTCGTAGACGAAGTCGTACTCGCTCGCCTTGCCGCCCGCAAGCACCTCGAGACCGAGCTCGCGCGCCCAGGCGACGAGCTTGATGAGGAGGCTCGGCTGGTCGCCGTCCACCGGCGAATAGACGAGCCCCGCCTCGCGCGCCTTGCGATACAGCATCGGGCCGACCACCGAGTCCGCTTCCTTGGACGCGAGCACGACATGCTTGCCGTTGCGGATGCCTGCGTCCGCGGTGCGTGCCGCGGTCTCGGGGTCGCCGGTAGCGTCGACGAGCACATCGAGCGGCAGCTGCGGCAGGATCGCCCCGTCGGATGCGATCACGCGCTTGCCGGCTTCGAGGGCGGCGAGCGCCCGGGCGACGCTATCGCAGACGGCCAGCTCGTCGCGCGCGATTCCGGCACGAACGAGGCGCTCGCAGGCCCGGTTGACGTCGATATCGGCAAGCGCGCTGACGTCGAGATGCTCGAGGCGGCGATCGCGCGCCGCGAGCGAGACGCCGAACTCGCCGACCCCGACGACGCCGGCGCGGACGGGGCGGGTGGCAACGGCGGCGAACAGGGACTGATAGTTCATGTGACCTCGCGAATTCAGCGCAACTCTACAAGAACGCCGCGAGACGCTGCGCCGTTGCCCGATACGCGGCCAGGGCCGCATCCTCGTGCGCGTGCCGCCCCCGATCGATCATCTGCCTGCCGCCGACGAACACGTCGCGGATCGGGTTCGCGTTGCCGCCGAACACGATCGCGTCAAGCAGTTCGTCCGGACCCCGTCCGCAAAGGAACGGCGTGTCCGCGTCGATCACCAGGAAGTCGGCGCGCTGTCCCGGCGCGAGGCCCGCGATCGGGCGCCCCGACGCATTTGCGCCGCCAACCATCGCGCCCTGGTACAGCGCGAGCCCCGGCGATCGGGTCGCCGCGGACGCCGCAACGCTGCGGCGCCGGTGCAGCAGCCGCTGTCCGTATTCGAGCCAGCGCAGCTCCTCGATCGCCGCGGTCGACACGTTGCTGTCCGAGCCGATGCCGAACGTACCGCCCTCTCCGATAAATGCAGGGAGCGGGAAGAAGCCGTCGCCAAGATTGGCCTCCGTGGTCGGACACAACCCGGCCACGGCACCCGTACCGGCGAGCGCGGCCGTCTCGCCGTCGGTGAGATGCGTCGCGTGGACGAGGCACCAGCGTGACGACACCGCCTGGTTCGCGAGCAGCCACTCGACCGGCCGCCGGCCGCTCCACGCGAGGCAGTCGTCGACCTCCTTCGCCTGCTCGGCGATGTGGACGTGGATCGGCGCGGTGCGGTCGATCGCATCGAGACCGCGGATCGCGTCGCGCAGCGCCTCGGGTGGAACGGCGCGCAGCGAGTGCGGAGCGATGCCGACGCGAACGTTCGCCTCGCCGGCGCTCGAATCGCGCAGCGTGCGGAAGAGTTCGAGAAACCCATCGACGGACGAGACGAAGCGCCGCTGCCCGTCGTGCGGCGCCGCGCCGCCGAAGTTCGCCGTCTGGTAGAGCACCGGGAGCAGGGTCAACCCGATGCCGGCGCGCGATGCGGCACGGACGAGCCGTTCCGACATCTCCGCCCGGTTGGCGAACAGCCGCCCGTCCGGATCGTGATGGACGTAGTGGAACTCGCACACCGAGGTGTAACCGCCTTTCAGCAGCTCGACATAGAGCTGCGCGGCGATCGCCTCGAGGTCCTCCGGCGCGAGCCGCGCAGCAAAGCGGTACATCACGTCGCGCCAGGTCCAGAAGCTGTCCGCCGTCACGGAGCGCCGTTCGGTCAATCCGGCCATCGCGCGCTGGAACGCGTGGCTGTGCAGGTCGCAGATGCCGGGCAGCACCGGGCCCGCGAGCCGGAGCGCGCCGGCCGCGGAAGCGCCCGGCGAGACCGCGGACGCGACGCCGCTCGCGTCCACCTCGATCCGCACATTCCTCGCCCAGCCGCCGGGAAGCAGCGCAAGGTCGGCGAAGAACGCGCTCATGCAAGGAGTTCCGCTGGCGTCCGCGCGACGCCCAGCTTCACGACCGAATGACACGGGTTGCTGCCGATGCCATAGACGAGCTCGGCGGGTCGCTCGACGTTCCAGAGCACGAAGTCGGCCACCTTCCCGGCCTCGAGCGTCCCGGCCTCGGCGGCGCGCGCGAGGGCGCGCGCCGCCTCGCGCGTCGCGCCCGCGAGCGCCTCCTGCGGCGTCAGGCGAAAGAGCGTGCACGCCATGTTGAGCGCGAGGAGGAGCGAGGTCATCGGCGAGGTGCCCGGATTGCAGTCGGTCGCCACCGCCATCGCGACGCGGTGGCGACGGAACAACTCGATCGGCGGCACCCGCGTCTCGCGGAGAAAGTAGAACGCACCGGGCAGCAGCACCGCCACCGTCCCGCCCCGCGCCATCGCGACGACGTCCTCCTCCTCCACGTACTCGACGTGGTCGGCCGACAGCGCGCCGTAGCGCGCGGCGAGTCGCGCGCCGCCCTGGTTCGAGAGCTGCTCGGCGTGAAGCTTCACCGGCAGGCCGAGCCGACGCGCCGCGTCGAACACGCGCTCGGTCTGCGCGGTGCTGAACCCGATCCGCTCGCAGAAAGCATCCACCGCATCGGCGAGCCCGGCACGGGCGACCTCCGGGAGCATCCGCTCGCAAACCTCGTCGATGTACTTGTCGGCGCGGCCCTCGAACTCCGGCGGCAGCGCGTGCGCACCGAGAAAGGTCGTGCGTACCGTAACCGGCAGCGCCTTCCCGAGCGTGCGCGCGACCCTCAGCATCTTCGCCTCCGCGCCGGTCTCGAGGCCGTAGCCCGACTTGATCTCGACCGTCGTGACACCTTCGCTGAGTAGCGCCTTCAGCCGGGGCTTCGACGCCTCGGCGAGCGCGGTCTCGGAGGCGGCCCGGGTCGCGGCGACCGTCGAGCGGATGCCGCCGCCCGCCCGCGCGATCGCTTCATAGCTCGCGCCATTCAACCGCTGCTCGAACTCGCCTGCGCGGCTGCCCGCGTAGACGAGATGCGTATGGCAGTCGATCAGGCCGGGCGTGATCCACCGGCCGCCCGCGTCGTGCTCGCAGGTGGATGCCGAGCGCAGCGCTGGCGGCAGATCCGCCTGCGCGCCGACCCAAGCGATGCGGCTGCCGCGCACGGCGATCGCGCCGTCCTCGACGGCGCCGTAGTCCGGCCCCGCGACCATCGTCGCAAGCCGCGCGTTCACCCAGATCGCGTCGGCGCCGCTCACGACAGCATCGGGAGATCGAGGCCCTTTTCCTTCGCGCACCGGATCGCCGCCTCGTAGCCCGCGTCCGCGTGGCGCATCACGCCGGTCGCCGGATCGTTCCAGAGCACGCGCGCGAGCCGCCTCGCCGCAGCCTCGGTCCCGTCGGCAACGATGACCACGCCGGCGTGCTGGGAGTAACCCATGCCGACGCCGCCGCCGTGATGGAAGGAGACCCAGCTCGCGCCGCCGGCCGTGCTGAGCAGCGCGTTGAGGAGCGGCCAGTCGGACACCGCGTCCGAGCCGTCGCGCATCGACTCGGTCTCGCGGTTCGGGCTCGCGACCGAGCCGCCGTCGAGATGGTCGCGGCCGATCACGATCGGTGCCTTCAGCTCGCCCTTCGCCACCATCTCGTTGAACGCCAGGCCCGCAAGGTGGCGCTCGCCCAGGCCGAGCCAGCAGATCCGCGCCGGCAGCCCCTGGAACGCGATCCGCTCCTTCGCCATCCCGAGCCAGCGCCGCACCGATTCGTTCTTGGGTAAGAGCTCGAGGATCCTGCGATCGGTCTTGTAGATGTCCTCGCGATCGCCCGACAGCGCGACCCAGCGGAACGGGCCCTTGCCCTCGCAGAAGAGCGGCCGGATGTACGCCGGCACGAAGCCCGGATAGTCGAAGGCGTTCCTCACGCCGACGTTCTTCGCCTCCTGGCGGAGGTTGTTGCCGTAGTCCACGCACGGAATGCCCATCGCCTGGAAGCCGAGGATCGCCCGCACGTGCTTCGCCATCGACTCGCGGGCCGAGGTCGCGACCTCGTCCGGATCCTTCGCGCGCAGTTCGCGCCAGCGCTCGAGCGTCCAGCGCTCGGGCAGGTAGCCGTTCGCCGGGTCGTGCGCCGAGGTCTGGTCGGTGACGAGCGCGGGCCGGAAGCGGGAGCCCTGCGCGCGCTTCAGGATCTGCGGCACGATCTCCGCCGCGTTCCCGAGCAGGCCGACCGAGACCGGCGTCCTGGCGTTCTCTAGGATGGCGATCGCCTCGTCGAGCGTGTCGGCCCGCGCATCGAGGTAGCCGGTGCGCAGTCGCATGTCGATGCGCGTCGGGTCGCACTCGATCGCCAGCATCGAGGCGCCGGCCATCGTCGCGGCGAGCGGCTGCGCGCCGCCCATCCCGCCGAGGCCGGCGGTGAGGATCCACCTGCCGGCCCAGTCGCCGCCGTAGTGCTGGCGCCCGGCCTCGGCGAAGGTCTCGTAGGTTCCCTGCACGATGCCCTGGCTGCCGATGTAGATCCACGAGCCCGCGGTCATCTGCCCGTACATCATGAGCCCCTTGCGGTCGAGCTCGTTGAAGTGCGCCCAGTTCGCCCAGTGCGGGACGAGGTTGGAGTTCGCGATCAGCACGCGGGGCGCGTCCGGGTGCGTCTTGAACACTGCGACCGGCTTCCCCGACTGGATGAGGAGCGTTTCGTCGTCGTTCAGCCGCCGGAGAACCTCGACGATCTTGTCGAAGCACGCCCAGTCGCGGGCCGCGCGGCCGATGCCGCCGTAGACGACGAGCTCCTGCGGACGCTCGGCAACCTCCGGATCGAGGTTGTTCATGAGCATGCGGAGCACCGCCTCGGTGATCCAGCTCCTGGCGGTGCGTTCGGTGCCGCGCGGCGCGCGGATCGTCCGCGTGGTATCGATGCGCGGATCCTGGGTCATTCGCTTCGGCTCCTCCGGGCGGTTCGTCCAGCATAATCTACCGGAGAAGGCCCGACCGATGGCGACGATGCGCGAGACCGGACCGGAACAGGCGATCCGCAATCAGGTGCTGCGCGGGCTCGCGCTCAACCGCGAGCCCGGGTTCCATTTCGCCGGCAACTTCCTCGACGTCTCGTTCGACCACGTGTCGCGCGACGGGAGCCGCCTCTCTCTCGAGCCGGGGCCGCACTGCGTGGACGCCGGCGGGCAGGTCGACCTCGGATCGCTCGCGATGCTGGCCGACCTCGCACTGGCCGCGACCCTGCGGGCGAACCTCGAGCGCTCGCAGCGGCTCGCCACAGTGAGCATGAACCTCGAGCTCACCGGCGTGCCGCGCCTCGGGCGGCTCGAGGCCGCTGGCGAGTTCCACGGCTTCTTCCGGGAAGGCTCCGGGCGCCTGGGGCAAGCCCGTGTCGTCGTCGCCAACGCCGGCGGCGAAGTCGCCTTCGGCAGCGGCTCGTTCATGGCGCTGCGGCCGCCCGCCGGGATGACGATGTACCCGGCGCCGAACCGCCGCCGCGACGACGCGCCGCCGCCGGCGCTCACCGAGGCGGACCTCAAGCGCGACGAGCTGAAGGTCCTGCGCCACGCCGACGCCGCGCTCCAGCGCGTCGCGGCGGACGGCGGATCGTTCGTGCACCGCTTCTGGGGCTATGCGCCGAGGCGTGTCGCGGGCGGGGCGAGCGCTGCGATGAAGAACGGCCCGCACATCGGCAACCGCGTGGGTCATGCCCAGGGCGGGATCCAGCTCGGCTTGGCAGCGGTCACCGCGAGCGCGGCGCTGCCCGCCAACTGGGCGCTCACCGGCATCTCCGGCTGGTACATCAGCCCGGGCGAAGGCGCGAGCCTGCGCGCGCGATCGGAGATCGTGCATCACGGCCGGCTGACCGCCGTCGTCCGCACGGACTTGTCCGGCAAGGACCGGCGGCGGGTGCTCGAGGTCGTGACCACTCACGCGTGCCGCCCCGCGCACGAGCGATGATGCGGGCCGCGATGCTCGTCGCTGCGTTCGTGCTGGTCGCGGCCGGCTGCGCGTCTGCGCCGGGCGGGACGGACGTCCGCTACGGCCGCATCGTGCGGATCGACCCGGTGTCGCTGCAAAGCGACCATCAGCTGGGCGTCGGATCGGTGCTCGGCACGGTCGCGGCCAATGCGCTCGGACATCCGGGCGCAACGGGCGGCAACCGCGCCGTGGCCGAGGTGCTCGGCGCGCTCGGCGGCGGCTACGGGAACGAGGCACTGAAGGACGAGTACCCGGCCCGCCGCCCGGGCGAGCACCTGACCGTCGCGCTGAACAACGGCGTCGCCATTGGCGTCAGCCAGCTCGACGCGGAGGGGTTGCGCACCGGCGATTGCGTGCGCATCGACGGCTCGGGCGAGACGGCACGCGTCCTGCGCGCGGCGTGCGTCGGCCCCGCGGCGAGGGCGGGAGCGCCCGCAACCGGCACCGCGTCCCAGGCCGACACGCTGCGCGACGAGCTCCGTGAGCGCATCCGCGAGCGGATGGCGCGCGGCGAGCCGCCAGCGCCCCCGGCGACGCCCGCCGCGGCGCGGCTGCCCGGGGAAGCCGGGATCCGCTACGGCCGGGTCGTGCGCGCCGACGCGGTGACGATCCGCACCGAGCATGAGCTCGGGCTGGAGGGAGTGATCAACGGCGTGTCGGGCGCCGCGCTCGGCAATCCGTTGCCGCGCGGCGATGGCCGCGCGTTCGCCGACGTCGCGAATGCGCTCGGCAGCCTGAGCGCGAGCTCCGCCGATGTCATCTACGCCACGCCGCAGCCCGGGCAGCTCGTGACCGTAAGGCTCGACAACGGCGTGACCGTCGTGATCACGCAGCTCCAGGACGAAACGCTGCGCGCGGGCGACACCGTGCGGATCGAGGGCGCAGGCCCGAGGGCGCGCGCGGTCCGCGCCTAGCGCCTGCGGCCGCGCTTCACTTCTTCAACCGGCCGTCGAGCGTGACGCCGCCCGCGACGAGGCGCTCGACCTCGGCCTCGCTGTAGCCCGCCTCGCGCAGGATCTCGACCGAGTGCTGGCCGAGCTTCGGCGCCGGGTTCCAGTCGCGCCGCGCCCCGCTCGACCACTTGTTCGGGAGCCGCAGGTTGCGGATCTTCCCTTCGGTCGGGTGGTCCTTCAGCTCGAAGAACCCGGTCTCCGCGAGATGCGGATCCTCGAGCAGGCTGTCGAGCGTGTGATACGGCATCGCCGGCACGTCGTGGCGGTCGAAGACCTCGACCCACTCCGCAGTCGTCCTCGCCTGCAGCGCGTCGGCGCGCAGCTTGAAGTAGTCGCCGACGTTCGCGAAGCGCGCCTGCACGCTTGCGAACCGCGGGTCGTTCTCGAGCTCCGGGCGCCCGATCGCGGCGAAGAACGCGAACGCCTGCTCGTCGGTGTTCGCGGAGATCGAGATCCAGCCGTCCTTCGTCCGGATCGGCTTGCCGAGCGGATCGAGGAGGCGCGGGTCGCCGGTCTCCCCGAGCGGCGGCTCGAAGGTCTTCAGGTACAGGTGCTCCTCGAGCACGAACTTCACCAGGTTTTCGAACATCGGGATCTCGATCGCGCAGCCCTCGCCGGTCTGCGCCCGGCGGTACAGGGCCATCGCGATCATCTGCGCGGCGATCAGGCCCGAGACCTTGTCGACCACCACCATCGGCACATAGCGCGGCTCGCCGGTCGCGCGGTGATGGAGCGCCGCCATGCCCCCGGAACCCTGGAGGATCGTGTCGTAGGCCGGCTTGTCGCGATAGCGGCCGTCCTGCCCGAAGCCGAACATCCCGCAATAGATGAGCTCCGGGTTCACCGCGCGGACCTCGTCGTACGAGAGCTTGAGCCGCGCCATCGCCGCCGGGCGGACGTTCCAGACGAGCACGTCCGCGCGCGCGACGAGCTTGAGCAGCGCCGCGTGGCCCGCCGGCTGTTTCAGGTCGAGCGCGATCGAGCGCTTGTTGCGGTTGAGGTGGAGGAACTTCGCACCCATGCCCGGCGTCACCGACTTCCCGTTCATCACCCGGATCAGGTCGCCCGCCTTCGTCTCGACCTTGATCACCTCTGCGCCGTGGTCCGCGAGGATTTGCGTCGCGAGCGGGCCGACCACGACTGAGGTCAGGTCGAGCACGCGCACGCCTGCGAGCGGCCCGCCGCTCATGGTTGTGCGAGCGCCAGTTCGGCGTCGATCGCGAGGTCGCCATCCGCGTCGAGCGCCCACGTACGTGCCTTGCCGTTCGCGATCATGCGGCCGCACAGCGTCATCGGGCGGTCGACGAAGAGCGCTTTCACGTTGCGCGACGACGATGACTCGATCGCCTTTGCGCTGCACGCGGCGGCGAATTCCCAGAGCAGTAAGGTGGTGAGGCCGCCGTTGACGACGAGATCGGGATAACCCTCCTTCTCGCGCGTGTACGCGGCGTCGTAGTGGATGCGATGCGCGTTGAACGTGATCGCCGAGTAGCGAAACACCATCGTCGGGTCCGGCGTCAGCGTGCGCGTCCAGTCGGGCACTTCGGCGCTCGACGGGGCCGCCTCGCGTTTCGCCGGTGCGGCGGTCGACACCTCGCGATAGACGAGATCCTGCTCCTCGACCACCGCGAGCCCGCGCGGCGAAGCGATCTCGTGGCGCACGGTGACGAAACACATCGCGCCCGAACGCCCCTGCTTCGGGGTGATGCTCTGGATGCGGGACATGCGAGTCACTTCGTCGCCGATGCAGAGCGGCGCACGGAACTCGACGCGCCGCCCGGCGAACATCCGGCGCGGCAGCGGAACGGGCGGAAGGAACTGCCCTTTGGCGGGATGCCCGTCGGGGCCCAGCGTCGACTGGCGCGCCTCGGCGCCGAACAGGACGACGTACCAGCCGCCCGGGATCGCCTGCCCGCGCCGGTAACCGTCTGGCGGCAGATCGAGCAGCGCCGCGAGGCGGCGCACGGCGGGCAGCGTCAGCTCGTCGCGCGCCTCCTCCCGCCTACCGATCCATTCTTCCAGCATGGGGACGGTCAACCCCGCGGGGCGAGCTCGATCACCGTCGTCAGCTCGAGGTCCTCGGCGAACCAGGCCGAGATCGCCGCCTTGCGGCTGCCGACATACTCGGGCCGGCCGGCGGCATCGAGCCGCATGCTGAGATCGTGGCCGGGGATGAGCAGCGTGCCGGGCACCTCGCGCCACACCGACCAGATCGACCGGACGGTTGCCTCGCTCGCGGCGAAATCCTCAGAGGAGTCCACCTTGCCCGAGAGGAGTTCGGCGCGGTTCTTCGCGGCGTCGCCGGTGAAGAGAATCGGAACCGGACCGCCGGTCAGGTGGAACACGAGATGCCCCGGCGTATGGCCGGGGGAGGCGAGCGCCTTCAGGCCGGGCAGGAACGCCTGGCCGTAAGCGAGGCGACGAACTCGTTCCGAAGACGCGAGTTCCCGCACGTACAGCTCCGGCAGCGGATTGAAGCCAGGCGGCTCGCGTGCGGCCCAAGCGATCTCCTCTGCCCCGATCCACACCGCCGCATTCGGGAACAGCGTGAAGTTCACCGAATGGTCGTAGTGCGCGTGACTCAGCACGACGTCGGTGATCGCCGCCGGGTCGACGCTTCGCGAACGCAGCTGCTTCGCGAGTTCCTTCCGCACGCCGAAGGCGCCGACGTCCACGAGGATCGTGCGAGCCCCATCGCGGAGCAGCGTCACCGTGCTCCACCCCAGCCCGCCGTGGCACACGGCGCGGCCCGGAAAACCCTGGACGAGTACGTCGACCTGGTACATCGCTCTCCCTGATGCCCGGCTGTCGGTCAGGCGCGCTTCGATTTTCCCACGCCCAGGTGCTCGTGGATCACCTCGGGGGCGGCGAGCAGCTCCTCCCGCGTGCCGCGGTAGACGACCGCGCCGCGGCTGAGCACGAAGAACACGTCGCCGAGCCCGAGCGCGAGAGCGAGGTTCTGCTCGACGAGCAGGATCGCCGCGCCGCGCTCCCGGGTCTTCAGGATGCCGGCGCGGATCGTCTCGACGATGAGCGGCGAGAGCCCCTCGGTCGGCTCGTCGAGGAGGACGAGCTCGGGCTGGCTGGCGAGTGCCCGCGCCATCGCCAGCATCTGTTGCTGCCCCCCGCTCAGGCTGCCGGCGCGCTGCCCGGCGCGCGTCACGAGGTCGGGGAAGAAGGCGAGCGCCTCGGCGATGCGGTCCGGACCGGCGCGCGGCGTCGCCTGGCCCGCGACGCGGACGTTCTCTTCGACGGAGAGCGAGGCGAACACGCGCCGGTCCTCGGGCACCCATGCCAGACCGCGCGTCGCGATGACGTGCGGCGGCCGGCCGTCGATCCGCTCGCCCTTGAACGCGATCGTGCCCGCGCTCGGCGGCACCACTCCCATGATCGCCTTGAGGGTGGTGCTCTTGCCGACACCGTTCCGTCCGACGAGGCAGGCGATCTGGCCGGCCTCCACGGTCAGGCTCACGCCGTGCAGGACGTGGGCCGAACCGTAGTGCGCATGTACACCCTCGAGCGTCAGCATGGCACGCTTCCCGCCACGGCACCGAGATAGGCTTCCTGGACGCGCGCGTCGCGGCTGATCGCCGACGGCGGGCCGCTCGCGATGACGCTGCCCTGCGTCATCACGGTGACGACGTCGGAGATGCCGAGCACGATCTCCATGTCGTGCTCGACGAGGAGAACGCTCGCGCGCGCCGAGAGGCTGCGGATCAGCGCCGCGATGCGCTCGGTCTCGCCGCTCGACATCCCGGCGGTCGGCTCGTCGAGCAGGACGACCGTGGGCTGGAGCGCAAGCGCGATGGCGATCTCGAGGACGCGCTTCTCCCCGTGCGCGAGATGCTCGGCGTTCGATTCGGCGCGGTCGACGAGGCCGAGCGTCGTCAGGACGTCCAGCGCCTGCCTCTGCGCGGTGGTGACGCTCTGCGCAGGCCGCCACATCTCGAGGTTCCGGCCCTCCCGCGAGCGCGCGGCGAGCGCCACGTTCTCGAGCACGGTCAGCTCGCCGAACACCCGCGTGATCTGGAAGGTGCGCGCCATGCCAGCCGCAACCAGGCGATGCGGCGCCCAGCTGGTGACGTCGCGGCCGTCCAGCAGCACCTGCCCCGCGTCGGGCTTGAGGAAGCCGGAGACGCAGTTGAACGCGGTCGTCTTGCCCGCGCCGTTCGGGCCGATCAGCGAGTGGACATGGCCGGGCGCGACCTCGAGGCTCACGTCCTCGACGGCTCGGAACGCCCCGAACGATCTGGAGAGGCCGCGGATTACGAGCGCGCCCGCCAAAGGAAGCCCCGGATGCGGTTGACGGCGCCGACGAGCCCGGTCGGGAAAAGGAGGACCACGACCACGAACACCAGGCCGAACACGAACTGCCACGCCTTGAAGCGGGTGGTGAACTCGTCGCGGACGAAGACGAAGACGGTCGAGCCGATCACCGGCCCGAGCAGCGTGCCGATGCCGCCGAAGATCGTCATGATCAGCACGTTCCCGGATTCGGTCCAGTGGAGCGACATCGGCGTCGTTCCGGCCTTGAGGAACACCATCAGCGTGCCGGCGAGCCCGGCGACCGCCCACGACAGGACGAAGGCGAGCCACTTGTGCCGATACACGTCGATGCCGATCGATGCGGCGCGTTCCTCGTTGGTCCGGATTGCCTGCAGCGTGCGCCCGAACGGTGAATCCACCAGCCGGGTGAGCCACAGGTACACCGCGACCAGGCACAGGACCGTGAGCAGGTAGAACGCGTTGCCCGAGGCGAGCGTGATGCCGGCGACCTTGGGGAGCGGCACGCCGACCAGTCCGTCCATGCCGTTGGTGACCGCGCGCCAGGTGACCGCGATCGTGAACAGCACCTGCGCGATGCAGAGCGAAATGACCGCGAAGGCAATCCCCGATACCCGCGCGACCACGAAGCCGAACCCCAGCGCGACCGGCACGACTACCGCTTCGGCGACCAGCAGCGCCGCGAAGAAGTCGCCGGTGACCTCGCGCGCGAAGTAGCCGGCGGCATAGGCGGCGAGGCCGAAGGCCGCCGCGTGGCCGAACGATACGAGGCCGGTGTATCCGACCAGCAGATCCAGGCTCATCGCCCAGATCGCGAAGATCAGGCTTTCGGTCAGGAGCGTGATCGTGAACGGCGAAGCGCCGACGAACGGCAGGATCGCCAGCGCGCCCGCGCCGACGAGCGGCAGAGCGAGGCCGCGCAATCCCGCGGGCTTCCGCACGGGGCTCAGGCCACCCGCCCGCGTCCGAAGAGTCCGGTCGGCCGGAAGACGAGCGCGATCGCGACGAGCACGAACAGGACCGCGATCGACCAGTCGGCCACGTAGCCGCCCCCGATCGATTTCGTGAGCGCCACGAAGAACGCGCCGATGGCCGATCCGGGCAGGTTGCCCAGGCCGCCGAGAATCACCGCGAGGAAGGCGTCGAGGAGGATGCCCGAGCCCATCTCCGGGTGAACGGCGAAGATCGGTGCGCCGAGCGCGCCGGCGAGCGCGGCGAGCCCAGCGGCGGCTCCGAACACGAGCGTAAGCAGCCGCGTCGTGTTCACCCCGAGCGCCTCGGCCATGCCCGGGTCGTCGGTCACCGCGCGGATCTGCAGGCCGATCGGGGTGAACTGGACGAAGGCGAACACCGCGCCCGACACCGCGAGCGAGAGGGCGGCGGCGGCCAGCCGGTAAATCGGGAACTCGTTGCCGACGATCACGACGGTGCCGGCGAAGAGGCGCGGCACCTCGACCAGCGTCGTGGCGGTTCCGAAGACGTACTCGATCGCGCCGATCACCATGAACGACACCCCGAAGGTGACGAGGAGCGTGTAGATCTCCGGTCGGCTGCGGATGGGTTGGATCGTGACCCGCTCGATCGCGATCGCGATCGGCACGACGAGGAGCGGCGCCACGACGAGCGCCGGCCAGAATCCGAGCCCGAGCCGCTGCATCACCGCGACGAGGCCATAGCCGCCGAGTGCATAGAGCGCACCGTGGGCGAAGTTCACCACCCGGCCGAGCCCGAACACGAGACTCAGGCCGAGGCTCGTCAGCAACAGAAAGGCGCCGTAGACGGCGCCGTTCACGGTGTTCGCGAAGAGGAAGCTCAGATCCATGCCCGGGTTGCGGCCGGCGGCGGTCCGGCCGGTGGCGCGCCGCCCCGAATCACGTTCGAGTCACTTGAGCTTGCAGCCGACCTCCGGCCCGGTGGGCGGCAGCGACTTGCTCGCCGGGAACACCTCGACGACCTGGGCGAACTGCGCGCCGTAGCGCGGCGGGTTCACCGCCTCGTACGGCCCGAGGAACATCGGGACGAGCGCCTGGCGGCCGCCCGGCTGAAACCTGAGTGGCCCGACCGGCGTGCGCACGTCGACCGTCTCGAGCGCTTTCACTACCGCGTCGGGGTCGGTCGAACCGGCCTTGGTGATCGCGGTGTAGAGCATCAGCGCCGCGCTCGCGGACTGCAGCGCCTGCATGCCGGACACCCGCCCGTGCTGCTTGAAGAAGGCGTCGTTGAACTGCTTCGTCGCGGGCTCGACCTCCTCGTAGCGCCAGGCGGCCCACGAGCCGGCCGAGATGATGTTCGTCGAGAGCGGCCCGAGCTTGGCGACGAGCCAGTCGGGCAGCCCGATCGGCGCGACGAGCTGCGCTTCCTTCGTCAGCCCGAACTCGTTCGCCTGCTGCACGAACTGGAGCAGTGGCGTCCCGAGCGTCACGGACATCATGATCGCCGTCGCGCCCGAGGCGCGCGCACGGGCGATGAACGGCGACCAGTCGGCGGTATCGAGCGGCGCGAACGCGTCGCCGACGTAGCTCGCGCCCGTCACCTGCTTGACCGTGCCGGCCACAAGCCGGCTGAACGGATAGTCGTGACCGAGCGTGAACCACTTCGCGGCTGCGAGCTTCGGGTTCTGCGCGAGCAGATACTTGAGCGCCTCAGCGGACATCAAATCTTCGGCGTTGGTGCGAAAGACCCACTTGTTGCAGTTCTGCCGGGTGATCGCGGCCGACCCGGAGTTGGAGGTCACGATCGGCACGCCGAGGCGATCGGCGACCGGAAGCAGCGCGAGCGCCTCGACCGTGCTCGTGCCGAGGATCGCGGCGACGCGGTTCTGCTGCACGAGCTTGGTCGCCTTGGTCACCGCCTGCTGCGCGTTCCACTGGCTTTCCTCGACGATCAGCTCGACCGGCCGGCCGAGGACCGGCCCGTACATCCGCGTCGCGGTCTCGATGCCGGCGATGATGTCGTCGCCGACCGGCGTCGCCGGACCGCTGCGGATGGTGAGCACCCCGATCTTGAGGCTCTCCTGCGCGAGCGCCGGCGCGGAGGCGGCAGCGACGAGCGCGAGCACAACCGACTTGGCAAAGCGCGAAGCCGCCATGGTTTCCTCCTCCGTTGATCTTCCTGCCGGCTTGGGGCAGGTGGAACGAGCATAGCGAAACCCCGCAACGGCCGTGATTCGGTTCCTGTATGCCCTGATCCAAATTATTGGCCGCGTCGTCGAAGCTATCGCGCGCGCTTTTCTGCTAACGTCGCCGTCGATTGCGAACGGCGCGAGACGGAAGGAGCGCGTATGAAGATGGAGGGCCACGACGCGACCCTGGCGCAGAGCTCCCGCGAGTGGATCGAACGGGCGCGCGCCCTTAAGCCGCTGCTCGAGGCCGCGGCACCCCGCATCGAGCAGGCGAAGGATCTGCCGCCCGACGTTCGGGATGCGATGCACAAGGCAGCGCTCTTCCGCATGACGCTGCCGCGCTCGATCGGCGGCGCCGAGCTGGATCTCGCGACCTACGCGCAGGTGGTGGCGGCGATCGCCGAGGGCGACGCGAGCGCCGCCTGGTGCGTCGCGCAAACCGCCGGCTCCTCGATCGCATCGGCGTACCTCGAACCGCGCGTCGCGAAGGAAGTCTTCGGCGATCCGCAGGCGGCGTTCACCTTCGGCTTCACCAGCGGCCAGCCGCCCTGCCGGGCGGTCCCGACGAAGGGCGGCTGGATCGTCAACGGCGCGTGGACGTTCGCCAGCGGGAACCGGCTCTGCCAGTGGCTCGGCGGGCACTGCCAGCTGTGCGACGAGAGCGGTACGCCGCTCAAGACGCCCGCGGGCAAGTTCGTGGAGCGCACGATGATCTTCCCGCGGTCCGCGGCGATGGTGCGCGAGGACCTGTGGGAAGTGATGGGGCTGTGCGGCACCGGCAGCGACAGCTACTCGGTGACCGATCTCTTCGTGCCGACGGAGTTCTCGGTGGTGCCGCGCGCGATCGCCCGTGACCAGCAGCTGCCCGAGGGCGTGCATGCCGAGCCGGATCCGGAGCGGCGCGAGCGCGGGACGCTCTACCGCTTCACCAGTCAGGCGGTGTTCCAGGTCGGGCTCTCCTCGGTCGCCGTCGGCGTCGCGCGCGCGGTGCTCGACGCCTTCATCGACCTCGCGCGGAAGAAGAATCCGTCGAGCGCGCTCCAGTCGCTGCGCGACGACACCTGGATCCAGGCGCGCATCGCGCAGGCCGACGCGAAGATCAGCGCGCCGAGCGCCTGGCTGGTGAAGCTGCTCGAGGAGGCATGGGAGGAGTGCGACAGCGCCGGCGAGCTGAGCTTCCCGATGCGGGTGAAGCTCCGTACCGCCTGCACCCACCAGATCAACGAGGCGCGCGAAGCGGCCGACATGATCTTTCTCGAGGCGGGCGCGACGGCGATCTTCAAGAGCAACGCGTTCGAGCGGCGCCTGCGCGATATTCACACCGTCGCGCAGCAGGTGCAGGGCAGCATCTCGCGGATGCAGTCGGTCGGGCAGTACTACCTGGGGATCAAGCCGCAGCTCTTCCTGATGGCCTAGGTCGCGCCGGACCCGGTCATTCCCGTGCCGGGGCCTTGCGGCGGCGCGGCTTTGTCGCGGCCCGGCTTTGTGCTTGAATGACCGTCCGGCCACTCGATCGGCGCACCATGTCGGATCGGCGCATCCAGGTCTTCCACGCGGTCGCTAAGCACCTCTCGTTCACCCGGGCGGCCGAGGCGCTGTTCATGTCGCAGCCGGCGGTGACGTTCCAGATCCGGCAGCTCGAGGAGGAGCTCGACACGCGGCTCTTCGACCGCACACCGGGCGGGATCACGCTCACGCCCGCCGGGGCGATCGCCCTCGAATACGCCGGCCACATCCTCGCGATGTCGGGCGAGCTGAAGACGCGGCTGAAGGAGATGAGCGGGCGGATCGGCGGCCAGCTCGCGATCGGCGCGAGCACCGTCTACGCCGATCTCCTGCTGCCGCAGGTGCTCGTCGGGTTCAAGTCGCACCATCCCGCGGTCGTGCCGCGGCTCGTCGTCGCGAATTCGGAGACCGTGCAGACCCGGCTCCTCGAGCGCGCCTTCGACATCGGCTTCATCGAGGGCGATTCCCAGCAGCCCGCGCTGACGACTGAACTCTGCTGCAACGACGAGCTGCAGGCGGTGTGCGCGCCGTCGCATCCGCTCGCCCGGGAGGCGGCCGCGACCGCCGAATCGCTCACCCGGCATCCGTACGTCAGCCGCGAGGCGGGATCGGGAACGCGCCAGGCCGTCGACCGCTATCTGCTGGAGGCCGGGATCTCGCCCGGCGTGCTGCAGGTGGTGATGGAGGTCAGCAGCCCAGAAGCGGTGAAAGC
>Ga0335084_10000305_pt1 | contig 39776 bp, 35 predicted proteins | sample Lox_Sample_44_FD_206721 | JGI IMG/M metagenome (GOLD analysis project Ga0335084, IMG submission 206721) | Soil microbial communities from Loxahatchee National Wildlife Refuge, Florida, United States - Lox_Sample_4.4 | ecosystem: Environmental > Terrestrial > Soil > Wetlands | place: USA...
GCACAGGTGCGTCACGCGGTGGCGCTCGATGGCGGGAAAGACCAGGGCCGGGTCCACCTTGCGCAGGCATACGTGCGTGCCGCCCACGGCGGTGACGGCCCAGGTGTACGTCCAGCCGCTGCAGTGGAACATCGGCAGCGTCCACAGGTATACGGAGCGCGGCGTGAGGCCGAAGGCGAGCGCGTTGCCCAGCGCGTTGAGGTAGGCGCCGCGATGGTGGTAGACGACGCCCTTCGGGTTCCCGGTCGTGCCCGACGTGTACAGCAGGGCGAGCGAATCCCATTCGTCGGCGGGATCGCGCAGCTCGAACGAGGCGTCGCCCTGCGCGATCCACGCCTCGTAGTCGATGCTCCCGAGCCTCTCGCCGCCGGAGGCAAGCGCGTCGTCGATGTCCACGACGAAGATCTCGCGTCCGAGCTTCTTGATCGCCTCGCCGATCACCCCCGAATACTCGCGGTCCGTGATGAGCACCTTGGCCCCGCCGTGCTCGAGGCAGAACGCGATGGTGGCGGCATCCAGCCGGTAGTTGAGCGCGTTCAGCACGGCGCCCAGCCCCGGCACCGCGTAGTGGCATTCGAGCAGCGCGGGCACGTTGGGCGCCATCACCGCGACCGTGTCGCCGCGGCCGACGCCGCGGGCGGCGAGCACGGACGCGAGCCGCCGGCAGCGCTCGTGGAACTCGAGATAGGTGTAGCGGCGCTCGCCGTGGATCACGGCGGCCTTGCCCGGGTAGACCTCGGCCGAGCGCCTGAGGAACGAGAGCGGCGTGAGCGGCGCGTAGTTCGCCGCGTTGCGATCGAGCCCCGCGACGAAGGGATGGCCGGGGCCCACCATCGCCCGGGCTAGCGGCTCCTGCGCCGCCTGAGCCACGCCTCCATCTCGCCCAGGATGCCGCGGCGGAACGCGAGCACGCAGACCACGAAGATCATGCCCTGGGTGATGGTGACCCACGAGCCCAGCTCGGCGAGGTAGAACTGCATCGAGACGATGACCACGGCGCCGACGATCGGGCCGAACACGGTGCCCATGCCGCCCAGCAGCGTCATCAGCACCACCTCGCCCGACATCGACCAGTGCACGTCGGTGAGCGAGGCGTTCTGCGCGACCATGGCCTTGGTGGCGCCCGCGAGCCCGGCGAGCGTGGCCGACAGCACGAATGCCGCGAGCTTGTAGTGCTCGGTGCGGTAGCCCAGGGAGATGGCGCGCGGCTCGTTCTCGCGGATCGCCTTGAGCACCTGGCCGAACGGCGAGTGGACGATGCGGTGGATGAGGCCGAACCCCGCGAGGAAGATGGCGAGCACGAAGTAGTACAGCACCGGAATGGCCTGGTCCCCGACATGGAACAAGGGCGCGTTGAGATCCACCACCCCGAGCAGCTTGCTCAACGGGACCGACTGGATGCCGTCCTCGCCGCCGGTGAACGGCACCTGCAGGCAGAAGAAGTACAGCATCTGCGCGAGCGCGAGCGTGATCATCGCGAAATAGATGCCCTGGCGGCGGATCGCGAGCAGCCCCGTGAGCCCGCCGAGCAGCATCGACGTGGCCGCGCCCGCGACGATCGCGACTTCGACCGGCAGGCCCCACACCTTGGCCGCGTGCGCGGCGAGGTAGCTGCCCATGCCGAAGAACATCGCGTGCCCGAACGAGAGCAGCCCGCCGAAACCGATCAGCAGGTTGAAGGCGCAGGCGAAGAGCGCGAAGCACAGCAGCTGCATGCCGAAGCGCGGGTAGATCACGAACGGCATCGCCGCGAAGGCGACCACCAGCACCACGAACGCGATGCGCTCGTAACGCGCCTCCCAGGCGGGATCCTGGAGCGTGGCGCCGAGGCTCTGCGATTCGTTCATCAGCGCTGCCCGAACAGGCCCTGCGGCCGGATCATCAGCACGATCGCCATGATCACGAAGATCACCGTGCTGGAAGCCTGCGGGTAGAAATACTTGGTGAGTCCCTCGATCACGCCCAGGCCGAAGCCGGTCACGATGGAGCCCATGATGGAGCCCATGCCGCCGATCACCACCACGGCGAACACCACGATGATGAGCGACGAGCCCATCTGCGGGCTCACCTGGTAGATCGGCGCGGCGAAGACGCCCGCGAGCGCGGCGAGCCCCACGCCCAGCCCGTAGGTGAGGGTGATCATGCGCGGCACGTTCACGCCGAAGGCCTGCACGAGCGTGGGGTTCTCGGTGGCCGCGCGCAGGTACGCGCCCAGCTTGGTGCGCTCGATCAGGAACCAGGTGGACAGGCAGATCGCGAGGGAAGCGAAGATCACCCACGCCCGGTAGTTGGGCAGGAACATGAAGCCCAGGTTCTGAACGCCCTGCAGGCTCTCGGGGATCGAGTACGGCAGGCCCGCCGAGCCGAACTGGTGCTGGAAGGCGCCTTCGATGATGAGCGCGAGGCCGAAGGTGAGCAGCAGCCCGTAGAGGTGGTCGAGCCTGTACAGGCGCGAGAGCATGAGCCGCTCGATCACCATGCCCAGCGCGCCCACCACGACGGGCACGATGGCGAGGGCCCACCAGTAACCCAGGCCGAGCTTGTTCAGCAGGAAATAGGCCACGAACGCGCCCAGCATGTACTGGGCGCCGTGGGCGAAGTTGATGATGTTGAGGAGCCCGAAGATGACCGCGAGCCCCAGGGAAAGGAGCGCGTAGAACGAGCCGTTGATCAGCCCGATCAGCAGTTGCCCGAACAGTGCCTGTGTGGACATCGCTCTACGCGCGGTGCTAGGTCACTTGACCAGCGAGCAGCCGCCTTCGTTCAGCGGGCGGAACGCCTCCGCGGCCGGGATCGTGGCGCGCAGCTTGTAATAGTCGTACGGGTACTTCGATTCCGACGGCTTCTTCACCTCGAAGAGGTAGGCGTTGTGGATCTTGCGGCCGTCGGCGCGGATGACGCCCTTGCCGAACAGCGGATCGTCGGTCGGCAGCTCCTTCATCTTCGCCACCACCTTGGCGCCGTCGGCGTCGCTCTTCAACGCTTCCACCGCCTTGAGGTAATGCAGCACGCCGGCGTACACGCCCGCCTGCACCATGGTGGGCTCCTTGCCGCCGTTCGCGGCCGCGAAGCGCTTGCTCCACGCGCGCGTCTGGTCGTTCAGGTCCCAGTAGAACGTCTCGGTCATGATGAGGCCCTGCGCCTTCTCCAGGCCGATGCCGTGCACGTCGGTGAGGAACACGAGCAGGCCCGCGAGCTGCTGGCCGCCCTTCACGATGCCGAACTCGGCCGCCTGCTTGATCGAGTTGATCGTGTCGCCGCCCGCGTTCGCGAGGCCGATGATCTTCGCCTTGGACGACTGCGCCTGCAGCAGGAAGGACGAGAAGTCCTGGTTGTTGAGCGGCACCTTCACGTCGCCCAGCACCTTGCCGCCGTTCTTCTCCACCACCGCCTTGGTGTCGCGCTCGAGCGCGTGGCCGAACGCGTAGTCGGCCGTGATGAAGAACCAGGTGTCGCCGCCCGTCTTCACGATCGCCTTGCCAGTGCTGTTGGCGAGCATCCACGTGTCGTACGTCCAGTGCACCGTGTTGGGCGAGCACTTGGCGCCGGTGAGGTCGGAGGATGCCGCGCCCGAATTGATGAAGACCTTGTTCTTGGCCCTCACGACGTCGTTCACCGCGAGCGCGACACCCGAGTTCGGCGTGTCCACGATCACGTCCACGCCTTCGGCGTCGATCCACTTGTTGGCGATCTGCGTGCCGACGTCGGGCTTGTTCTGGTGGTCGGCGAAGATCACCTCGACGTTGAGGCCCTTCTCCTTCGCCTTGAAGTCCTCCACGGCCATCTTGGCCGCGAGCACCGAGCCCTGCCCGCCCAGGTCGGCGTACAGGCTCGACTGGTCGTTCAGCACCCCGATCTTCACGACGTTTCCGGTGATCTGCGCCTGCGCGGCGCCCGTGCCCAGCGCGAGCACGGTTGCGGCGAGCAATGCCTTCAGCTTCATGTCCATCTGCATAACTCCTCTCTCTTTGTAAAGACTACACTCCCAGGTATTCGTGGAGCATCGCCGTCTTCGCCTCGAGCTCGCGCGCGGGGAAGGACTCGGCGATCTTGCCATGCTCCATCACGTAGTGTCGGTCCGCGAGCGGCGCCGCGAACCGGAAATTCTGCTCCACGAGCACGATCGTGAAGCCGCGCTCCTTGAGCTTCACGATGATGCGCCCCAGCGTCTGCACGATCACGGGCGCGAGCCCTTCGGTGATCTCGTCGAGGAGCAGCAGGTTGGCCCCCGTTCGCAGGATCCGGGCCATGGCGAGCATCTGCTGCTCGCCGCCGGAGAGCTTGGTGCCCTGCGCGGTCTTGCGCCGCTCCCTCAGGTTGGGGAACATCTCGTAGATCTCGTCCACGGCCATGCCGCCCTTGGCGATCTCGGGCGGCAGCTCCAGGTTCTCCTCGACCGACAGGCTGGAGAAGATGCCGCGCTCCTCGGGACAGTAGCCTACGCCCAGGTGCGCGATCTTGTAGGTCGGCCAGCCGACCGTCTCCACGCCGTTCACCACGATCGAGCCGGTGCGCTTGCCCACCAGCCCCAGGATCGACTTCAACGTCGAGGTGCGCCCGGCGCCGTTGCGGCCGAGGAGCGTCACGACCTCGCCCTTGTTCACCGCGAGGTCCACGCCGTGCAGCACGTGCGACTCGCCGTACCACGCCTGGAGGTTGGCGATGCGCAGGACCTCGTCAGCCATGCGCGGTCCCCATGTACGCTTCCATCACCTGCGGGTTGCCCGAGACCTCGGCGTACGTGCCCTCGGCGAGCACGGCGCCACGCTGCAGGACCGAGATGGTGTCGCAGATCCCGGACACCACGCTCATGTTGTGCTCGACCATCAGCACCGTGCGGCCCGCCGCCACTTCCTTGATGAGCGACTTCACGCGGTCCACGTCCTCGTGGCCCATGCCGGCCGTGGGCTCGTCGAGCAGCATGAGCTCGGGCTCCATGGCGAGCGTCGTCGCGATCTCCAGCGTGCGCTTGCGCCCGTAGGCAAGCTCGCCCGCGTGCACCCGTGCGAATTCCGTGAGCCCCACGCGAGCGAGCAGCGCCATCGCCTTGTCGTTCAGCCGGTCGAGCGTGCGCTCGCGCTTCCAGAAGTGGAAGCTCGTGCCGAGCGTCCTCTGCAGCGCGATGCGCACGTTCTCGAGGACCGTGAGGTTGGGAAACACCGCCGAGATCTGGAACGAGCGGATCACGCCGCGGCGCGCCACGTCCGCCGGGCGCTCCCGGGTGATGTCCTCGCCCTTGAAGAGGATCGTCCCCGACGTGGGCTGCAGGAACTTGGTGAGCAGGTTGAACGTCGTGGTCTTGCCGGCGCCGTTCGGCCCGATCAGCGCGTGGATGGCGCCGCGGCGCACCTTGAGGCTCACATGGTCGACGGCGACGAAGCCCTTGAACTCCTTGGTGAGGTCGCGCGTCTCGAGAATGGTGTCGCCGGTCATCGCAACGGGGCCCGCGTCCGTGGCCCGGGCCACGGACGGAGCTCCCTTTGATCTTGGTCCGCCGATGCTACCTGCGACGGACGCGAGGCGCTAGTGCGCGATCAGCCGCCGCCCGGGTTGCGGTTGCGGAAGGCGACGGCGCCCTGGTTGCCGCCCAGGTTGTACATCATCCCCGCCCCCTGCCCGCTGCGGCCCGTGAAGAAGCCGTCGAAGCTGCCGGTGGCCCCGGACCCGCAGGACGGCGAGCAGCCGATCACGAGCGGGTTGGGATTGGGCAGCCCCGGGATCGACGAGCCGCTGTAGGCGGAGAAGTACTGGTCGCGGTAGATCGGCATGTTGTTGGCCGTGCCGGTCCACGTCTGCCCCGCGATGGAGATGTTCACCGCGGCATCCACCGTGCGGTTGGTGAAGTTGGCCGCGAGCGATGCGCTGTTCAGGTGGCCCGTGTCGCCCGCGCCGCTGGTGGGCGTGGTCGATCCCACCACGTCGTAGATGGCCGATCCCGTGAGCGGCAGGTTCACCGGCCCGGCCTGCGCGCTCGCGAAGATGTAGTGCAGGCTCGCGTGCGTGAGGTCGATGCCGACGCTCTGCCCGTTGCGAACCGCGGTCGCCTGCCCGCCGCCCCAGCGGCCCCACGTAAGGCCGGTCTCGGCGTCGAATCCCGACTCGACCACCTGCGCGCTTCCGAGCGAGTAGGTCGTGTTGGCCCCGCCCGTAGCCTCGAAGGGCGCGTTGAAGCCCACGATGCGGTTCTGCGAGTCGAGGACGATCTCGGTCGTGCGGTCGGTGGCTGCATAGCTGCGAATGAGGTCGGGCAGCGACCCGGTCGGATCCGAGATGCGGCCCTCGACGAAGGGCGCCGAGCCCTGCTGGCGGTCGCCCGCGAGCGCGGCCACGCCCGACACCGTGTTCCAGTTGTTCGCGTTGGACGAAGTGACGTCCTGGATGCCGTAGCCCAGGATCACCGCGCCCAGGCCGTTGCCGACGAAGCTGCCGCCCACGGAGCCGGTGAGCTGGTGGTTGCTGGTGGACGTGGCGCTGCCGTTGTTGATCACCAGCGTGTCCGACGTGGAGGAGATGAAGGAGTTCTGGGCGATGGGCACGTTGCTCGCGTTGAGGCGCCAGTTGCCGCCGGCGTTCGAGCCCGCCGCGGGAATCGACACGTTGGCGCTGAGGCCGAGCATGCGGTTGGTGAAGTCCACCGAGAGCGAAGCGCTGCCCAGGGTGCCCGCGGTGCCTACCTGGTTCGTGGGCGACGTCGCCGCCACCAGCGTGTAGGTCGCACCGCCCGTGAGCACGTCGGACAGATACGTGGGATAGCCCGAGTTCGCGTAGATCCACTGCAAGCTGCCCGCGACGGGCGTGCCGCCCCCGCCCGGGCCGGAGAGGCTCAGCGAGGCGCCGTTGTAGCGGCCCATGAAGATCGTGACGCCTTCGGCGAAGTAGTCGTTGGATTCGGCGAGCGTCCCTCCGATGATGGCCGGGTTCACGCCGCTGTTGTTGCCGGCGTACGAGCGATAGCTGCGCAGGTTGTTGCCGTCGGCGGTGATGTCGCCTTGCGTGGCCTGCCCCCCGAACGGCGAGCCCACGGTCAGGATGATGTCGCGAAGGGAGATCGGGTCGGCTCCGAGGTTGACGATCGCGTTGATCGGGTTCACGAGGCCCACGGGGTTCGCGGCGAAAACCTGCGTGGAAGGCTGCTGCGAAGGCGGCAGCGCCGGCGTGTCGCTCGGGGAGAAGTTGCGCGTGTCGCCAGTGGCCTGCGTGGTGATCGCGCCCGCGACGGTCGCCGGCTTCGCGGAGGCCATCGTGGTGGCGGCGTCGGCGATGAAACGCGGTGTCGGGATGTAGGTCGGCGCCTGGTTGCCGAGCACGAGCACCGTCTGCCCCGGGCCGGTGATGAGCGTGGTCACCCCGCCCTGCTGCGCGGGCAGGTTCGAGTCCCCGATGTTGGACACCGAGTGGCTGCCCTCGATGGTGTGGTTCACCGTGATGGCTTCGTTGGGACGGCCGGCGGCGACGCTCTCGTCGCAGGTGCCGGGCTCGCACGCGTAGAGGATGTTGCCGGAGCCGCGGATGCCGACGGTGGCCACGCGCGTCTTCATCACGAACTTGTCGCGGTTGGTGGAGGCGAGCAGGCCCGTGAAGGTGCGCAGCGTCCCCTGGAAGAGGCTGAGAATCGCGCCCTGCGCCGACTCCTTCTGCTCGGGATAGGCCTCGATGGCGAACTGGGTGTTCGGGCGCAGCGACAGGCGCGCCTGGTCGACCATGGTGAGCTGCGCCATGCCGTTGGGCCCGGTGGTGATGCGGTCGCCCGCATCGACCGGCGTGCCGCGCTGCGGCGTCACGCGCTGGCCCGCCTTCTTGATGAGGCCCACGTCCCCCGTCACGAAAGTGAATTCGCCGCTCGCGGCGCCTGCCAGGAGCGGCGTGGCAGCGAGCGCGGCGATCAGCAGGCGGTTCACCTTGTTGCGGACGGGTCGTTTCATTTGGCGTCTCCGGGCTAGGTGTCGCAACGGACGGTCGAGCTGACCTCGTAGCGATTGAAGTCGTAGATGTCGATGTTGGAATTGTTCTTGGAGTACAGGTACTGAAGGCGCAGGGTGCACCGGTCGCGGAATACCCAGGCGACGCCGATGCTCGCGTCGCCATACCAGTCGTGCCCGTCCTTGATCACCGTGGAACGCGCGTAGTCGTCCTTGTCCTGCCGGTAGATCGCCGTGAGGCCGCTGTAGAGCTGCACCTTCGGGTTGACCGAGTACTGGTAGTAGGCCCGGCCGCCCGCGAGGTTCTTGCTCTTGCTGGAGGTGCCGTTCACGCCGTTGTCGAAGGTGCGCGTCGCGCGATCGTCGGTGACGAACCCGGTCACGTAGAACATCGGCGAGCCCTTGCCCTCGAAGGTCTGCAGCCAGGCGGCCGAGAGGTAGATCTGGTTGAAGTCCTCGAGCTTCTGGTCCGGGAACCGGACGCTGTTCAGCTGCAGGCCCAGGCCCCACTGCTGGCGCGTGTTGAGGGCATGGCGCCAGTCGAACGCCGCGCCCGCGATGCGCCGGTCGTTCGTCTGCACGGGCTCGGTGGGCGCTTCGCCCTTCTGGTTGAACGGCGAGTACGCGGCGGAAATCCGGTACTGGTCGTCGCCCGCGTTCAGCGCGCCGCCGCCGTGGACTTCGCCGGACGTGATGTTGAAATCCGATTCGTTGTGATAACCGCGGCCGCGGATCTCGCCGCCGGCGAACAGGCTCCAGCCGCGCGAGAGCGGATGGTGATACTCGCCGCCCGCCAGGCCCTCGACGAACGCGGCCGAGCGCTTGACCGAGTTGCCCGTGGGCTGGATGCCCGCGAGGTTGAACGATTGCTGCGCGGCGGCGCCGAAGTCGGTCGGCACACCGGTGATGTTCGAGTCGTAGCCGATGCCCAGAGCGCCGTACGCGCTCCAGCCGGCCTGGGTGAGCAGCTTGCGCGCGCGGATGGCGTCCAGGTAGCGGTTGATCGCGATCTGCGCGGCGGGCGGCGGATTCTCGCCCTTCAGCTTGAGGAACGCGGCCTCGGCGAGGTCGAAGGAGCCGGCCGCGTAGTAGGCGCGGGCGAGGTCCATCTGGGCGCCCGCGTGCCCCGGCACGAGCGCGAGCACGCGCTCGAAGGCGATGATCGCGTCGTCGAGGTGGCCGCTGTCGAGGGCCGCCACGCCGAGAAGGTAGTCGTACTCGGGCATCCCGGCCATCTTGTCCTGGAGGACCACGAGCTCCTGGTAGGCCTGCTTGGCGTTGCCCGCGGCGAGCTGGCGGCGCGCGCTGTCGAGCACGTCGCCCTGCGCGCTCGCCGGAAGCGAGGAAAACGCCGCCAAAATGGCGACAAGGGCCATTCCGCAGTACCGTGCGCGCACATTCATGTCGGATTGTCCTTGTTATTTGGCCTCTGAGTGCCGGCAGCCTCCCCAACTCCCATGGCGTGGCGACGGCAGCGAACGATGTTATTCCTCTTGCGTCACTCTGGCAACGCGCGATATTCCGCCCTCGCAGGTGCGATAATTCCGCTTGACTCCGCCCCGGGATCCGAGCCATGGACGACCGCCCGATTTCCGCCGACCCGTTGGTGCTGCGCAGCGTGGCCGACGGCGTGGCGACCCTCACCCTGAACCGGCCCGCCCAGTACAACGCGCTTTCGGGCGCGATGCTGGCCGCGCTGAACGCCGAGCTCGACGCGCTGGCCGCCGACGAGACCGTCCGCGTGCTGATCCTCACCGGCGCCGGGCGCGCGTTCTGCGCGGGCCACGACCTGAAGGAGATGCAGGCGCTCCAGTCGGCCGCCGGGGTGGAGGCGCTCTTCACCGCGTGCAGCGCGATGATGCGCAAGCTCACCGCCCTGCCCCAGCCGGTCATCGCCGCCGTGAACGGCGTGGCCACCGCGGCGGGCTGCCAGCTCGTGGCGCAGTGCGACCTCGCGGTCGCTTCCGAGCACGCGCGCTTCGCCGCCTCGGGGGTGAACCTGGGCCTCTTCTGCTCCACGCCCGCGGTGCCGCTGTCGCGCAACCTCTCGCGCAAGCGCGCCGCGGAGATGCTCTTCACCGGCGAGTTCATCGAGGCCGAGCAGGCCCTCGACTGGGGGCTCGTGAACCGGGTGGCGCCGGCCGAGCGCCTGATGGAGACCGCGCGCGAGCTCGCGAACAACCTGCGCTCGAAGCCGCGCGAGGTCCTCGCGCTGGGCAAGGCGCTTTTCTACCGGCAGCTCGAGGAGAGCCTCAAGGACGCCTACGCCGATGCCTCGCACACCATCGCGCAGAACTTCGCGGGGGAATCCGCGCGCGAGGGCGTGAAGGCCTTCCTCGCCAAGCTGCCGCCGCCCTGGAAAACCTAGCGGCGCGGCATCGCCTTGCCGGCGTCCCTCAGGATCTCGCGCGCCGCGTTGTGGCCGGGCGCGCCCGTCACGCCGCCTCCCGGGTGGGATCCGGAGCCGCACAGGTAAAGGCCCTTCACCGGCATCCGGTAGTCCGCGTGCCCCAGCACCGGGCGCGCGCTGAAGAGCTGGTTCAGCGTGAGCTTGCCGTGGAAGATGTCGCCGCCCACGAGGCCGAACTCGCGCTCGAGGTCGAGAGGCGAGAGCGCCCGGCGCCCGAGCACCGAGGCACCGAAATTGGGCGCGAAGCGCGTCACGTGGTCCAGCACGGCCTGTGCCGCCCGCTCGCGTTCGTCTTCCCAGCGCCGCCCGCCGGGAAGGGCGTACCGGAAGTGCTGGCAGAAGAGGCTCGCCACATGCTTGCCGGGCGGCGCGAGCGTCGTGTCCACCACGCTCGGGATGAGCATCTCGACGATGGGCTCGGCCGACCATCCTCCCGCGCGTGCGCTCGCGTGGGCACGGTCCATGAATTCGATCGAGGGCGCGAGGATGATGCCCGCGCCGTGGTGCGCGGCCGCTTCGCGCCCCGGGAGCGCGCTGAAATCCGGCAGCTCGGAGAGCGCCACGTTCATGCGGAAGGTCGCGCTCTCGGAGCGGTAGTGGCCGAAGGCCTCGCGCCACTCGCCTTCGGCGTCCGGCAGCAGCGACAGCAGCGCGCGCGGATGGGCGTTGCAGACCACGCGGCGCGCGGCGATCTCGCGTCCGTCGTCGAGCGAGACCCCGGCGGCGCGGCCCGCCTTCACCGCGATGCGCGCCACGCCCGCGCCCGTCATGATCTCCACCCCGCGGGAGCGAGCCTCGCTCGCCATCGCCTGCGTGATCGCCCCCATGCCGCCGATCGCATGGCCCCAGGTGCCGCGCTTGCCGTTCACCTCGCCGAACACGTGGTGCAGCAGGACGTAGGCGGTCCCGGCATCGTGCGGGCTCGCGAAGTGGCCCACCACGCTGTCGAACGCGAAGCACGCCTTGATGGGCGAGGACTCGAACCAGCGGTCGAGCCATTCGGCCGCCGAGACCGTGAAGAGGTCGAGGAGGTCGCGCTGCGCGGTGCGCGGCAGGGCCTTCACGACGCGCGCCGATTTCCAGGCCGAGAGCAGGTCGCGCAGGCCGCCGCCGACGTTGGGCGGCGTCTCGAGGATGAGGCTGCGCAGGACGTCGCCGATGGCGTCCAGGCGCGCGTAGTAGCCGGGAAGCCTTTCGGCGTCCGCGCGGGAGAAGCGCGCCACCTCGCGCTGCGTGGCCTCGAGCCCGCCGCCCACCTTGAGGTAATCGCCATCGGGCAGCGGCAGGAAGTTCGCGAACGGCCGTTCGACCACGCGCAGGCCGTGCTCGGCGAGCCGCAGGTCGCGGATCACGCGCGGGTTGAGCAGGCTCACCGTGTAGCTCGCCGTGGAATTGCGAAAGCCCGGGTGGAACTCCTCGGTGACCGCCGCGCCACCCACCACGGCACGGCGCTCGACCATGCCCACGCGCAGCCCCGCGCCGGCGAGGTAGCAGGCGCAGGTGAGCCCGTTGTGTCCCGCCCCGACGATGAGGGCGTCGTAGGGCTCGCGGCTCGCGGGCATCGACTTCAGCGCAGCAGGAACCGGCGCACGGCCCCCGCCTGGTGCTCGTCCATCAGCATGGGCGCGTGGCCGGTGCCGGGCACGAGGAAGCGTTCGGTGTGGGGCCGCTTGCACATCTCGTCGAGGATCGCGGGGGTGAGCAGGTCGGAGTTCTCCCCGCGGATCGCGAGCACGGGGCCGTGGATCCCGTTCCAGAAGGCGCGCAGGTCCACGTCCACCACGGGCCCGGACTTCATGTTGCGCGCGATGCCCGGGTCGTAGCGGAAGCGCCACTTCTCACCGTCCTGGCGCGCCACGTGCAGCGACAGGTGGCGCCACTGCTCGGCCGTGAGATCGCCGAACGGGCTCACCGCGCGCATCGCGGCCTCGAGCGCCTCGAGCGAGTCGAAGGCCGGCTCGAGGCCCACGTACTGGCCGATGCGCTGCAGCGCTTCCTTGGGCACGACCGAGCCCACGTCGTTCAGCACGAGCTTGCGCACGGGCGAGCCGGGCGTGGCCGCGAGGATCATGCCGATGATCCCGCCCATGGAGGTTCCCACCCAGTCCACCGTCTCGGCCTGCAGGCTCGCCAGCAGCGTGGCCATGTCGGCGCAATACACGGGGAAGGCGTAGTCCGCGGGATCGCGAAGCCAGTCGCTGCGCCCGCGCCCCACCACGTCGGGGCAGACGACCCGGTAGGCATCCGAGAGGCTCTCGGCCAGGTAGTCGAAGTCGCGCCCGTTGCGCGTGAGGCCGTGCACGCACACGAGGATCCGCTTGTTGTTCGCGTCGCCCCACTCCGTGTAGCGCATGAAGTGGAAACCGTGGGGGTCGAGGCAGCGCACCTGCCCTTCGCGCATCGCGCTCACTCGATCGCCGCCGTGCTCTTCGCCTTCTCGCGAAGGACGAACTTCTGGATCTTGCCCGTGGAGGTCTTGGGCAGCGGGCCGAACACCACCGTCTTCGGGGCCTTGAAGCGCGCCATGCGGGCGCGGCAGAACTCGACCAGCTCCTCGGCGCTCGCCGAGGCCCCCTCCTTGAGCTCGACGAAGGCGCACGGCGTCTCGCCCCACTTGGGATCGGGTTGCGCGACCACGGCCGCGAGCATCACCGACGGATGGCTGTGCAGCACGTCTTCCACCTCCTGCGAGGAGATGTTCTCGCCGCCCGAGATGATGACGTCCTTCGACCGGTCCTTGATCTTCACGTAGCCGTCGGGCTGCATCACGGCGAGGTCGCCGGTGTGGAACCACCCGCCGCGGAAGGCTTCGGTGCTCGCCGCGGGATTCTTGAGGTAGCCCTTCATGGTGATGTTGCCGCGGAACATGATCTCGCCCATGGTCTGCCCGTCCCACGGCACCGGGCGCAGCGTCTCCGGGTCCATCACGTCCATCCCCTCCTGCAGCAGGTAGGCCACGCCCTGGCGCCCGTTCTTCCTCACCTGCTCCTCGAGCGGCAATGCGCTCCACTCGGGGTGCTTGGCGCATACGGCCGCAGGCCCGTACGTTTCCGTGAGGCCGTACACGTGCGTGATGTCGAAACCGATCTTGCCCATTCCCTCGATGACCGCGGCCGGCGGCGGCGCCGCGGCCACCAGGCAATGCACCTCGTGCTCGATGCCCTTGCGCAGCTCCGCCGGCGCGTTGAGGAGCATCGAATGCACGATGGGCGCGCCGCAGTAGTGCGTGACGCGATGCTCGCGGATCAAGTCGAGGATGGGCTTGGCTTCCACGCGGCGCAGGCAGACGCTGGTGCCCGCGGCCGCGGCGATGGTCCAGTTGAAGCACCACCCGTTGCAGTGGAACATCGGCAGCGTCCACAGGTACACCGGATGCTTCGGGATCGACCAGTCGAGGATGTTGTTGATCGCGTTCAGGTACGCGCCGCGGTAGTGGTACACGACGCCCTTCGGGTTGCCCGTGGTTCCCGAGGTGTAGTTGAGCGCAATGGCGTCCCACTCGTCGGGCGGCGGCGTCCAGGCGAACGCCGGGTCACCCTGCCCGATGAAGGCCTCGTACTCGAAATCGCCCACCCGCTTGCCGCCCTCGTAGAGCGGGTCGTCCACGTCGACCACCAAGGGGCGCTTCTTCGCGAGCGTGAGGGCCTTGGCGATCACCGCCGAATATTCGCGGTCGGTGAACAGGACCTTCGCCTCGCCGTGGTCGAGCATGAAGGCGAGCGCCTCGGCGTCCAGGCGCGTGTTGAGCGTGTTGATCACGGCGCCCATCATCGCGGGGCCGAAATGCAGCTCGACCATGGCGGGAATGTTGGGCAGCATCGCGGCCACCGTATCGCCGCGCTCCACGCCATGCTTCGCGAGCGCGGAAGCGAGCCGCCGGCAACGCGCGTAGAGCTCCCGCCAGTCCCGGCGCATTGCCCCGTACACCACCGCCGTGCGCTCGGGATAGACGTACGCCGCCTTGGCGAGGAACGACACGGGCGTGAGGGCGGCGTAGTTCGCCTCGTTGCGGTCCAGGCCCTTCTCGTACGGTTTCATGGAGCCACTCCTCTTCAGGTGATGCGCGTTTCCATGGAAGCGCCGAAACCCGCGCGGCGTTCCGCCGACTTCACCGTGTTGCCGAGCAGCATCGCGATCGTCATCGGCCCCACGCCGCCGGGCACCGGCGTGATGCGCGAGGCGACCTCGCGCACCGCCGCGAAGTCCACGTCGCCGGCGAGCTTGCCGTCGGGCATGCGGTGGATGCCCACGTCGATCACCACGGCGCCGGGCTTCACCATCGAAGCGCCCACCAGCGCGGGCTTGCCCGCGGCCACCACCAGGATGTCGGCCTGGCGCGTGACCGACGCAAGGTCGCGCGTCTTCGAATGGCACACCGTCACCGTGGCGCTCGCGTTGATCAGCATGAGCGCCATGGGCTTGCCGACGATGGTCGAGCGGCCCACCACCACCGCGTGGGCGCCCGACAAGGGGACGCCCTCGTGCTCGAGCATCTTCATCACGCCCCACGGCGTGCACGGATAGAACGCCGGCTCGCCCACCACGAGCGCGCCCACGTTCATGTAGTGGAAGCCGTCCACGTCCTTGTCCGGCGCGATGGCCTCGATCACCGCGCGCGAGTCCAGGCCCCGCGGCAACGGCAGCTGCACGAGGATGCCGTGCACCGCCGGGTCCTCGTTGAGCCGCTTCACGTAGTCGACGAGCCCGGCCTCGCTCGTCGTGCCCGGCAACGCGTGCACCTGCGAGTGCATGCCGATCTTCTGCGAGGCGAGCGCCTTGTTGCGCACGTAGACCTGGCTCGCCGGGTCCTCGCCCACGATCACCACGTGCAGGCCCGGAACGACGCCGCGCTCCTTCAGGCGTTCCACGCGCACGGCGAGCTCCGCGCGAAATTGCGCGGCGATGGCCGTTCCGTCGATGAGGGCCGCGCTCATGGGCCGTCCGAGAGGGCGAGGTCCACGGGGATGTCGTGCGCTTCGCGCGGCAACTGCGCCACGTGGAACTCCGCCGGCAGGGCGCACACGCAGTAGGGGCGCATGCCGCGCCCGGCGAGCAGGCCGTCGAAGTAGCCTGCGCCATAACCCAGGCGGTAGCGGCCTGCGTCCACGGCGAGCGCGGGCACCCATGCGAGGTCCACTTCGGCGAGCGTAACCCGGGGGCAGCGCGCGGGATCGGGCTCGGGAATGTCCCAGACGCCGGGCACCAGGTCATGTTCCAGGTCGGCAACGGCGTGGATCTCCAGGCGCGGCGGATCCTTCGCCACCCGCGGCAGCACCAGCGTCTTGCCCTCGCGGCGCGCGCGCTCGAGGAATCCGCGCGTGCCCCATTCGGAGCCGATGCTCATGGTGGCGAGCACCGAGCGGGCGGCGCGGTACTCGGGCAGCGCCGCGAGGCGCTCGACGAGTCGCTCGGTGCGGCGCGCGCGATCCCCGGGGCTCATGGCGTCGCGGCGCGCGATGAACGCGCGGCGCATCGCCTTCTTCTCTGCGGCGACATCGGCAAGGGGTTCCATAACCCGTATTCTAAGGTGGCCCGGCGCGCGGGAATTCGGTATTCTCGCCGCTTCACTTCCACCAGGATCCGATCGATGAAAAATGCCCGCCTTTTCGCGCTAGCCCTCGTCGCCGGAAGCGCCGCCCTCGCCCTGGCGGCCGGCCCCGAGGACTACTTCAAGGGCCGGATGAAGGCCGGCATGTACGAGTACAAGATGACCATGAACATGGGCGCGGTCCCCGGGATGCCGCCGGGCATGGGCATGAGGGACGTCACCTTCTCGCACTGCGTCACCGACAAGGACATCGAGAACGGCCGCATGGGCCGCGGCGGGCGCGACGGCAAGATGCCCGAGACGTGCAAGATCACCAACTTCACGACTTCGGGCAATAGCGCGAGCTACACGATGACCTGCACCGACCCGCAGATGACCGCGGACAACAAGGTCACGTTCGGCGGCGACGCGTTCCACATGGACATGAAGATGTCCATGGTGCAGAACGGCCACCCGATGAACATGGAGCAGCACATGGACGCCAAGTACCTGGGAGCCTGCCCGCCCGCGAAGTGATCGCGCCATGAGCGCCTCGCCGGACCGCGACAATCCCTTCGCCCCTCCCCGGGCGGCGGTCCTCGAGGCGGCATCGCCGCTCGCCGGCGAGCTCGTCGCCGAGGGGCAGAAGGTCGCCGCCTCGCGAGGCGTCGCGTGGCTCGCGGAAGGCTGGGAAGGGTTCCTGCGCGCACCGGGCATGTGGCTCGCCACCTGCCTCGTGTTCGGCGTGATCTGGATCGTGCTGAGCTTCCTGCCGCTGCTCAATCTGGTGAGCGGCATCCTGGGCCCCGTCTTCCTCGGCGGGATCATGCTGGGCTGCGACAAGCTCCGGCAGGGCCACGCCCTCGAGCTCTCGGACCTCTTCTCCGGTTTCCAGCGCAACGCCGGGGGCCTGCTCCTCGTGGGCCTGCTGTACCTGGTCGGATGGTTCCTCATCATGGCGTTCGTGGGGATCGGGATGGCCGTCGTGGTGGGCGTGGCCTTCTCGCCCAACGACCTGCGCGGGCTCGTCACGGCCGGGCCCGCGATCCTGCTGATCGCCCTCGTCGCCGTGGGCCTGTCGATGCCGCTCATCATGGCGATCTGGTTCGCGCCGGCCCTCGTCGTGTTCCACGAGCTGCAGGCCACCGCCGCCATGCGCGCGAGCTTCTCGGGATGCCTGCGCAACATGGGGCCTTTCCTCCTCTACGGCCTGGTCTCGCTCGTGGCGGCGATCGTCGCGATCCTGCCCGTGGGCCTGGGCCTGCTGGTGCTCTTCCCCGTCATCTGGGGGTCGATGTACGCGGGTTACCGCGACATCTTCGTGCGCGCCGGTTGACCGGCGCGCGCCGCCCGTGATCGACACGCTGAGGCCGGTCTCGCTTCCCGAGGGCGTCGAGATCACGCTGCGGCTCGCGGGGCCCGTGGCCCGCGCGCGCGCGTGGCTCATCGACTTCGGGCTGCGCGGGGCGATCACGCTCGCCCTGCCCGCGGCGTTCTCGTGGATGGGACGCGCCGGGATGGGCGCGCTCTGGATCTCGATCTTCCTGCTGTGGGAGCTCTACCCCGTGTTCTTCGAGGTGCTGTGGGACGGCGCCACGCCCGGCAAGCGCGCGTGCAACCTCGCCGTGGTCCACGGCGACGGCACGCCGGTGGGATGGCCGGCGTCGTTCCTGCGCAACGTGATGCGCTGGGCCGACATGCTGCCCGTGGGCTACGCGGTCGGCCTCACTGCGATGCTGCTCGACGCGCAGTTCCGCAGGCTGGGCGACCTGGCCGCGGGCACCGTGGTGGTCCATCGCGATCCGAAGAACCCGCGCATCGCCCCGCGCGCCGCTGCGCCCGCGCCTCGCCTTGCGCCCGTCGCGCCGGCCATCTCGCTCACGCCCCTCGAGCAGCGCGCGGTGCTCGAATACGCCGAACGGCGCCCCGGCTGGTCGCCGGAGCGCGCGGCCGAGCTCGCCGAGGTGGCCGCCCCGCTGCTGCAGGGCCTCACGGGCGGCGAGGCGGTCGCGCGCCTGGAGGCGGTGGCCGCGGGGCTCGTGGAGCGCCGGTGAACGAGATCGAGTTCGCCGCCAAGCACGAGCGCGAGTGGAGCGCGCTCGCGAGGACGCTCGACCCGCCCAAGGGCGAGGTGCCGTCACCCGCCGACGTGGACGAGGTGCCGCGCCGCTTCCGGCGTCTCGCGGGCCAGCTCGCCATCGCGCGCGACCGGCAGTACCGGACCTCGCTCATCGACCGGCTGCATGCGCTCGCGATGTCCGCGCACTTCGCGGTGCACGGCGCCCGGGCGCAGGGCCGCCCCGGAACGGTCGCCGCGTTGTGGCATTTCTTCGTGAGCGACTTTCCCGCCGAGGCGCGCCGCCAGTGGCGCTTCCTCGCCGCCGCCGCGCTCGCCTTCTTCGGCCCGTTCCTGGGCGGGATCGTCGCCCTGCAGTTCTTTCCCGACTTCGTGTACTACCTCGTGTCGCCGGACACGCTCGCGCGCATCCAGTCGATGTACGCGCCCGACAACGTGCGGCTCGGGGCCGCGCGCGACGCCGATTCGGACGTGATGATGTTCGGCTTCTACATCCTCAACAACGTGCGCATCGACCTGCAATGCCTCGCGGGCGGCGCGTTCTTCGGGCTGGGGACGCTCGCCGCGCTCGTGGGCAACGGCATGTTCCTGGGCGCGATCTCGGGCTACCTCACGCAGATCGGCTACGGGCACACCTTCTGGGGCTTCGTCGCGGGCCACAGCGCGCCCGAGCTGCTGGGCCTCGTGCTCGCGGGCGCGTCCGGATTGATGATCGGTTATGCGCTGGTGGCGCCGGGAAGGCAGACGCGGGTGGCGGCGCTGCGCACGCGCGGACGTTCCGCCGCCACGCTGCTTTACGGCGCGGCGTTGATGACCACCGGCGCCGCGGTGATCGAGGCCTTCTGGTCGTCGCGTGTCACCCTCCCCTTCGAGGTGAAGATCGCGGCCGGCGCCGTGGTCGCCCTGGTCGTGGTGACGTTCCTCGCGCTCGGGGGCCGCCGTGGACCTTGAGCGGCTCACGGTGCGGCTGCGGCCGCGCAACGCGTGGGAGGGCATCGACCTGGGCTTCGCCCTCGCGCGGCGCCGCGCGAAGTCGATCTATGCCGCCTGGTTCGCCGTTTACGTCCCGGTGGCGGCCGTCGCCTTCCTCGCGTTGCGCGACACGCCGTTCTGGGCCTGGCTTTTCCTCTGGTGGTTGAAGCCCTTCTTCGACCGCGTGGTGCTCGAGGTGCTGGCCGCCGAGCTCTTCGAGGACGAGACGCGCCTCGCCTCCATCGTGCGCCGGCTGCCGGCGATCGCCTGGCGAAGCGGCATCGTCGGCGCCCTCACCTGGCGCCGCTTCGACCTCGCCCGGTCGCTCCACCTCGCCGTCTACCAGCTCGAGCGGCTGCGCGGGCGCGAGGCTCGCCGGCGCATCGCGACCCTCGACCGCGACGCACGCCCCGCCGCGGTCTGGCTCACGTTCGTGATGTGGAACGTCGAGGGTTTCTACGCCCTCGGCGTCTCGCTCGCGATCGCGCTGCTCGTGCCGGTGCAGCTTCCGCTCGATACCGTCCTCGAGGCGTGGTTCCGCGGGCAATTCGACGGCGGCGCGCCGATGCTGCGCGGCGCGCTCCTCGGCGCGCTCGCCATGAGCCTCGTCGAGCCGCTGTACGTGGCCTGCGGGTTCACCCTGTACCTGCAGCGGCGCACGGCGCTCGAGGGCTGGGACATCGAGCTGCGCTTCCGGCAGCTCGCGGCGCGCGCCGAGGCCGCGCGCCCGGCGCTCGCCTCCGGCGCCGCCGCGCTCCTCGCCGCGGTGGCGATCGCCTTCGGCCTGGCGTGCACCCCGCCTCCCGCATGGGCCGACGAGCCCTCCAAGGCGGCCCGCGAGATCCGCGGCGTGCTGGCCCAGCCCGAGTTCGGCCACGACGCGAGGGTGCGCCGCATCCACTACGTCGGCCCGGAGTGGAAGGCGAAGGAGACGCCGCGTAAGCCCACCGATTGGTCGTGGCTCGCCGAATGGCTCGAGCTCGCGTCGCGGGGCCTGCGCGGGCTCGCATGGGCGGGCGCGATCCTCGCCGGGGCGTTCATCCTGTACCACGTCGCGCGCCAGGTGAGGCTGCGCGGGCGCGCGCGCGGCGCCCGCGAGCGCCCCGACTTCCTCTTCGGCCTCGACGTGCGGCCCGAATCGCTGCCCGACGACGTCGCGGGCGCCGCGGAGGCGCTGGTGCGCCAGGGCGCCGTGCGCGAAGCCTTGTCCCTCCTGTATCGCGCGAGCCTGGTGCGCTTCATCGAGGAAGGCGTCGAATTCCTGAGGAGCGACACCGAGGGCGACTGCCTGCGGCGTGCCGAGCGCGCCGCGCGGCCCACGCGCCGCGCCTATTTCGAGAGGCTCGTGTCCGCCTGGCGCCTGCTCGCTTACGGTCACCGCTCGATCGCGCCGTCCGAGGCCATCGCCTTCGCGCAGGAGTGGCGCAGGCATTTCGCCGCGCCGCCCGAAGAGCCGCCGCACGGCGCGCAGCCGCAGCCCGCGTGATGGAACGCAAGCACTGGATCCGCATCGCGCTCGTCACGACGCCGCTCGTGGCGGCGCTGCTCTACATGGCGCTCAACTGGTTCCGCATCGACTACGAGACGCAGCGCGTGGGAGCCACGGGCGAGGCGCTCACCGATCGATTCCTCGCGTACTCGCGCTTCCTCGCGCGCATGGGTGCGAGGGTGATCCCGGTAGCGTCGCCCACCGGGATCGCCGCGCCCCCGGAGGGCGCCACGATCGTGCTGGGCGCGCGGCGACTCTCGTACATGGTGCCCAGCCGCGTCGACCGCCTCGTCGCGTGGGTGCAGCGCGGGGGAAACCTGGTGATCGAGGCTGAGCCGCCGGGCATCGACGACCCGCTGCTCGATGCGTTGGGAATCATGCGTCCCCTGCTGGCGCCGCCCATGCCCCCGGCCCGGCCGCCCCAATGGCAACCCGAGCCGGTGCTCTCTGTGACCTGGCCGGGCGCCTCGCGGCCGCTGCGCGTGCAGTTCATCGCGCCGCCGCAGGACCTTCGCGATCAACGGGGGCGCACGCCGCTCGCCCGGGCCGTCGATCGCGACCGCACCGTGGCACTCTCCATCGCCGTGGACCAGGGGCGCGTCACCGTGTTGCCCACGCTCGAGTTCCTCAACAACGGGAACATCGGCCGCCTCGATCACGCGGAGCTCGGGTGGCTCGTGCTGGGAGCGCCGCCTGCCGGGCCCGTCCTGCTCTTCCTGCGCATGGACACGGCGCCGCTGTGGCAATGGATCGAGCGCGAGGCGTGGGCGGTGGCCCTCGCGGCGGCGCTTGCCGTCGCGCTGTGGCTCGCGCGCATCATCCCGCGCTTCGGGCCGCTCGCGCCCGAAGCCCCGCCCGTTCGGCGCAGCCTCGCGGAGCACGTGCAGGCAAGCGGACGCTACCTCTGGTCGCGCGGCGAGGGCCGCTACCTCGCCGGGGCGCTGCGCGATCGCGTGATGCGCGCGGCCGGCCGCCGCGGAGTGCCTCCCGGCGCGGCAAGCCCCGAGGCCATCGCGCGCCTCACGCAGGTGCGCGAATCCGAGGTGCGCGCAGCGCTTTTCGGTCCCACGGCGCGCCCCGAGCAATTCACCGCCGCCGCCGCGGCGCTGCGCCGCATCGAGGCGCGCCTCGAGAAGCGTTCGTTGCAAACCCCAACCCACCAGGTGCTGAAGCCATGAACGAAACCGCCGCCGCCACACCCACCGAGCTCGACGCCGCGGCCTCGGCGCTCGCCGCGATCGTCGCCGAGATCCGCAAGGTGGTCGCCGGCCAGCAGGCCGTCATCGACGATGCGCTCACCGGGCTCGTGGCCGGGGGCCACGTGCTGGTCGAAGGCGTGCCGGGCCTGGGCAAGACGCTGCTCGTGAAGGCGCTGGCCCGGGCCATCGGCGGAACCTTCGCGCGCATCCAGTTCACGCCCGACCTCATGCCCTCGGACGTCACCGGGCACACGCTCTACGATCCTTCGTCCGGCAAGTTCGTCACGCGCGAGGGCCCGGTGTTCGCGCACTTCGTGATCGCCGACGAGATCAACCGGGCGCCGGCCAAGACGCAGGCCGCGCTCCTCGAGGTGATGCAGGAGGCCCAGGTCACCATCGAGGGCGAGGCGCACGTCCTCGCGCAGCCCTTCATGGTCTTCGCCACGCAGAACCCCATCGAGCACGAGGGCACCTACCCGCTTCCCGACGCGCAGCTCGACCGCTTCCTGCTGAACGCGTACATCACGTATCCGTCGGCCGAGGACGAGGTGGCCCTCACGCGCCAGGTGACCACCGCCACCGTGGGCGACCGCCTGAGCGTGGACGCGGTCGCCGCCGTCGTCGATCCGGCGCGCGTCTCGCGCCTGCAGTCGCTCGCCACCCGGCTCGTGGTCGACGATCGCGTGCTCGACTACGCCGTGCGCCTTGCGCGCGCCACGCGCGACAACGCCGCGCTCGCGCACGGCGCAGGGCCGCGCGCCTCCATCGCGCTCGTGCGCGCCGCCCGGGCGCGCGCCCTGATCGGCGCCCGCGGCTTCGCCACGCCGGACGACGTGAAATCCGTGGCGCACCCGGTGCTGCGCCACCGCGTGTCGGTCACGCCCGAGCTCGAGATCGAGGGGCGCGGCCCCGACTCGGTGATCGACGACCTGCTCGCCCAGGTGGAGGCGCCGCGCCTGTGAAATGGCCGGTCCCTTCGCGGCGGATGCTGTGGGCGGCCCTCGCCCTCCTCGCGTTCGCCGTGGCGGCCTCGTGGTCGAAGGGCCTGCTTGCCGCGTGGCAAGTCGCCCTCGCGATCTTCGCGGCGGCCGCGCTCGCCGACCTGGCCGCCGCGCGCGCCATGCCCGCGCAGCTGGAGCTCGAGCGCCTGGTCGCGCGCTCGCTTCCCATCGGCCGCTGGCGCGATTGCGTCCTGCGCCTGCACAACCGCGGGCGCTTCGCCGTTCGCTGCGAGCTCTACGACCACCACCCCGCCGCTTGCGAGGTGGAGGGGCTGCCCATGGAGCTCGCTCCACCCCCGGGCGGGTACGCGCAGGCGCGCTACCGCCTGCGCGCCACGGAGCGCGGCGATCTCGCCCTCGCGCCCGCGGCGGTGCGCGTTGCCACGCCCTTCGGGCTGTGGCAGATCCCCGCGCGCATCGGCCCCGCGCAGGTCCTGCGCTGCTACCCGGACTTCGCGGAGCTCGCCGACTACGCGCTCTTCGCCACCGAGAACCGCCTCTCGCGCATCGGCGTGCTGCAGCGGCGCCGGCGCGGCGAGGGCCTCGAGTTCCACCAGCTGCGCGACTTCCGCGAGGGCGATGCGCCGCGGCAGATCGACTGGAAGGCCACCTCGCGCCGCGGGCGCCTCATCGCGCGCGAGTACGAGGACGAGCGCGACCAGCACATCGTGTTCCTCATCGACTGCGGCCGGCGAATGATGGCGCGCGACGGCGAGGCCATGTCGCACTTCGACCAGGTGCTGAACGCCGTGCTGCTGCTCGCGTACGTGGCCCTGCGCCAGGGCGACTCGGCGGGCCTCATGACCTTCGCGGGCGACGCCCCGCGCTTCGTGCCGCCGCGCAAGTCGCGCGCGACGCTGAACGTCTTCCTCAACACGCTCTACGACGCGCAGCCCACGCTGCGCCCGCCCGACTACTACGCGGCCGCCGTGGACCTGGCGCGGCGGCTGAAGCGCCGCTCCCTCGTGGTCGTGCTCTCCAACCTTCGCGACGAGGACGAGGAGACGCTCTACCCCGCCCTCGCGCTGCTGGAGAAGAAGCACCTGGTGCTCTTCGCCAACCTGCGCGAAGCGGTGATCGACGAGCTGCGCGAGGCGACGGTCGCGAACCTGGAGGATGCGCTGAAGGTCTCGGCGGGCGCGGCGTACGAGCGCGACCGCGACGCGACGCTGCGCGGGATACGCTCGTCGGGCGCGATCCTGATGGACACGCCGCCGGCCGAGCTCGCCAAGTCGCTGGTGAACCGCTACCTGGACCTCAAGCGCTCGGGGCGCTTCTAGCTAGGCCGGAGCCTTCTCGCGCAGCGCGGCGCGAATCTGGTCGAGCGCGGCCGGGTCCTCGATGGTGGTGAGGTCGCCCGGGTCGCGGCCCTCGCACAGCGCCTGGATCGAGCGGCGCAGGAGCTTCCCGGAGCGCGTCTTGGGCAGCAGCGTCACGAAGCACACGCGCGCGGGGCGCGCGATCGCGCCCAGCTCGCGATCGACGGTGGCCATGACTTCCTTCTCGTGCGCGGCGGCGAGCTCGGGCGTGGCGCACTTCGAGGCGTCCTTCACGACCGCGAACGCGACCGGCACCTGGCCCTTCAGCGCATCGTTCACGCCCACCACCGCCACCTCGGCGATGTTCGGGTGGGCCTGCACCGCCTCCTCGATCTCGCGCGTTCCGAGCCGGTGGCCGGCGACGTTGATCACGTCGTCGGTGCGGCCCAGCACGAAGTAATAGCCGTCGGCATCGCGCGTGGCCCAGTCGAAGGTGGTGTACACCATCTCGTCGGCGAAGCTCTTGTAGTAGGTCTCCACGTAGCGCGCGTCGTCGCCCCACACGGTGGTCATCGCGCCCGGCGGCAGCGGCGGCACCACGCAGAGCACGCCCTTCTCGTTCACGCCCACCTCCTTGCCGGTCTCCTCGTGCTTGAGCTTGAGGTTGTAGCCGTACGCGGCGAAGGAAGGCGAGCCGAACTTGCGCGGCGTGTCCTCGACGCCGGGGCACGCGGTGAGGATCGGCCAGCCCGACTCGGTCTGCCAGTAGTTGTCCACGACCTGGCAGCCGAGCGACTCGGCCACCCAGCGCGCCGTGGGCTCGTCGAGCGGCTCGCCGGCAAGGAAGAGGTAGCGCAGGCTCGACGTGTCGTATTTCTTCATCCACGACGGGTCCAGCTTCTTCAGCACGCGGATCGCGGTGGGCGAGCTGAACATCGACGTGACCTTGTACTCCTCGACGATGCGCCACCAGATGCCGGGGTCGGGGCGCATCGGCACGCCCTCGTACATGATGGTGGTCGAGCCGTTGATGAGCGGGCCGTACACGATGTACGAGTGGCCCACGACCCAGCCGATGTCGGAGGTGCTGAAGTACGCCTCGCCCGGGTTGCAGCAGAAGATGTGCTTCATCGAGGCGGCGAGCGACACGGCATAGCCGCCGGTGTCGCGCTGCACGCCCTTGGGCTTGCCGGTGGTGCCGCTCGTGTAGAGGATGTAGGAGGGCTCGTTGCTCTCGAGCCACGTCACCGGCACCTTCGCGCCCGCATGCTTCTCGCGCTCGGCGGCGTAGTCGACGTCGCGGCCCGGCGTGCGCGACATCGCCTTGTCGAGGCCGCGGTCCACGATGAGGACGTGGCGCGGCGGCGACTTGGAAAGGCGGATCGCCTCGTCGGCGAGCGGCTTCAACGCGATCATCTTGCCCATGCGCATGCCCGCGTCGCTGGTGACCAGGACCGCGGGCCGGGCGTCGTCGATGCGCGCGGCGAGGCTCGCCGGCGCGAAGCCGCCGAACACCACCGAGTGGATGGCACCCAGGCGCACGGTCGCGAGCATCGCGAAGACCGCCTCGGGCGTCATGGGCATGTAGATCAGCACGCGCTCGCCCTTCTTCACGCCGAGCGACTGCAGGATCGCCGCGAAGCGGTTCACCTCGTCGGCGAGCTGGGCGAAGGTGAAGGTGCGCCGCTCGTCCACCTCGGTCGAGATCCACACCAGCGCGGCCTGGGCGGCGCGCGTGGCGAGGTGGCGGTCCACGGCGTTGAAGCAGAGATTGGTCTCGGCCCCGGGGAACCATTGGCGGAAGGGCGGCTTCGTGTATTCCAGCGCCTTCGCGGGCGCCTTCTGCCAGTCGATGCGCTGCGCCTCGCGAAGCCAGAACGCCTCGGGATTGGCGATGGAGTTCGCGTAGAACCCCTGGTAGGTGGTGAGGGTGCGGTCCAGGTCGTTGCCCACGGCGTCCTCCTTCAGCGGTTCACGTCCACCACCAGGCGGCCGCGCACCCTGCCCGCCAGCACGTCGGGGGCGCGCGCGATCGCCTCGGCCAGCGCGATCTCGGCGGTCATGGATTCGAGGGTAGCGCCATCCAACTCGCGCGCCAGGTGGTCCCAAGCCCGCTCACGATGCGCGCGCGGGGCGTACACGCTGTTGATCCCGCGCAAAGTCACGCCACGCAGGATGAACGGCGCCACGGTCACCGGCAGGTCCATCCCCTGCGCGAGCCCGCAGGCGGCCACGACGCCCTCCGAGGCGGTTTGCGCGAGCGCGTTGGCGAGCGTGTGGCTGCCGACCGAATCGACCACCGCGCCCCAACGCTCCTTCTGCAGCGGCTTGCCGGGCTCCGAAAGCGCCTTGCGCTCGATCACTTCGGCCGCGCCCAGCGCCTTCAGGTAGGCGGCCTCCGCGGTCTTTCCCGTGGAGGCCACCACGCGATAGCCGCGCCTGGCGAGAATGGCCACCGCGATGCTGCCCACCCCGCCCGTGGCGCCCGTGACCAGCACGTCGCCGCGCGTCTTGTCGATGCCCAGGCGCTCGATCTCCATCACGCAGAGCATGGCCGTATAGCCCGCGGTGCCGATGGCCATGGCCTGGCGCGCCGTCATCCCGGCCGGCAGGCGCACCAGCCAGTCGCCCTTCAGGCGCGCGCGCTGCGCAAGGCATCCCCAATGGGCCTCCCCCACGCCCCAGCCGTTGAGGACCACGCGATCGCCCTTCTTCCACAGCGCGTGCGAGCTCTCGAGGACCGTCCCGGCACCGTCGATGCCCGCCACCATCGGCCATTTGCGCACGATGGGGGAGGCGTTCGTGATGGCGAGCGCGTCCTTGTAGTTGACCGTGGAGTAGTCGACCTGCACCAGCACGTCGCCCTCGGGCAGCGCCTTTTCGTCGAGATCGGCGACCGCGGCCTTGAACGCGTCGCCTTCCTTGGACAGCAAGAGGGCCTTGAACATGGCGGAGCTCACTTGAGGAGGACCTGGGGATTGTCGGCCGAAGCGTGGCGCCGCGCGAAGTACTCGCGCGATTGCATCTCGCGCAGCCGGCTCGCCGTGCGCGTGAATTCCTTGAGGACCAGCTTCTCGGCGGGCGCGGCCGACTCCGGCACCTGCACGAGATCCTCGGCCTCGCCCTCGGCCGAGAGCACCAGCTTCACGCGCTGGTCGTAGAAGACGTCCACGAGCCACGTGAAGCGGCGCACGACGTCGGTCTGCGCGGCGGGCATGCGGCGCACGCCGGAGATGAGCACCGTGTGGTAGGCGCTCGCGATCTCGAGGAAATCGACCTGCGAGCGGGGTTTCTCGCAGAGCTCCGCGAAGTCGAACCAGATCACGCCCTTGGAGCGGCGGCGGAAGGCGATGGGCCGGCCGCCCACCTCGATCGTGCCGTCCTCGGCGTAGGTGGCCTTGGTCATCGCCTCGAAGAACTGCTCGAGGTTCTCGTCGGCGTGCTCGTCGATCGGTGTGTAGTAGACGGACAGCGCGTCGAGCAGCCTTCGCCGGTGGTCCGCCGTGCCGGCGAGCTCCACCACCTCGAGGTCGCGCTCGAGGATCCCGATGGCCGGGAGGAACCGGGCGCGCTGCAGCCCATTGGGATAGAGCCCCGTGGGCGGGTAGTTGGAGGTCATCACCAGCACGACCCCGCGCGCGATCATGAGTTCCAGCAGGCGCCCGAGGATCATCGCATCGGCGATGTCGCTCACGTGGAACTCGTCGAAGGCGAGGACGCGAAGCTCGCGTGCGATCTGCTCCGAGATGGGGTCGAGCGGATCCTCCTGCCCGGATAGCGCGCGCATGCGCGCGTGGATCTCGCGCATGAATTCGTGGAAGTGCACGCGCCGCTTGCGCTTGTGCGGCAGAACCTTGAAGAACGCGTCCATCATGAGCGACTTGCCGCGCCCCACCCCGCCCCAGATGTACATGCCGCGCGGGGGCTTGCGGCCCGCGCCCAGGTTGGTCACCAGGCGGTTGATCCTGCCCGCGCGGTACTGGCGGTAGTCCTCCAGCGACTCGAAGAGCGATTGCAGGCGCTCGAGGACCTTCAGCTGCTCGCTGTCGGCCTGGAAGTCGTGGCGCTGGCTGAAGTGCCAGTACCACTCGAGCGGCCCCGAGAATTCGCCGGCGTCGACTTCCTCGACGGCGGGTTCGAAATCGAGATCTTCAGCGGGGCGCACTGGGCCGCTACATGTTCAACGCGCGTTTGTCCACGTTCAGCGCCGCTTCCTTCACCACCTCGGAAAGCGTGGGGTGCCCGTGCACGATGCGCGCGATGTCCTCGGCGGCGCCGGCGAACTCCATCGTGGTCACGCCCTCCTGGATGACGTCCGAGGCGCGCGCGTGCACGATGTGCACGCCCAGCACGCGGTCGGTCGCCGCGTCGGCGATGACCTTGGCGAAGCCCACCGGCTCGTCCAGGCCCAGCGCGCGGCCGTTGATGGAGAACGGGAACTGCCCCGTCTTCACCGCGATGCCGGCCGCCTTGCACTGCTTCTCGCTCTTGCCCACCCAGGCGATCTCGGGGTTGGTGTAGATGATCCACGGGATGCAGTCGTAGTCGATGTGCGGCTTCTGGCCCGCGATGAGCTCGGCCGCCATCACGCCCTCGTCCTCGGCCTTGTGCGCGAGCATCGGGCCGCGCACCACGTCGCCGATCGCATAGACGTTGGGCAGGTTGGTGCGGCAGTGCGCATCCGCCTCGATGAACCCGCGCGCATCGACCTTGAGGCCCACGGCCTCCGCGCCCAGCCCCTCCGTGTTCGGCACGCGGCCCACGGAGACGATCAGCCGGTCGCACTCGAGCTTCTGCGCCGCGCCCTTGTCGTCGGTGTACTCGATCGTCACGCCGGACTTCTTCGCCGTGACCTTGCCGATCTTCACGCCGAGCGAGATCGCGAGCCCCTGTGCCTTGGTGAATTGCTTCCATGCTTCCTTGGCCACCGCCTCGTCGCACGCGCCCAGGAACTCGGGCAGCGCCTCCAGGATGGTGACTTCCGATCCGAGCCGGCGCCAGACGCTGCCCAATTCGAGGCCGATCACGCCCGCGCCGATCACGCCCAGGCGCCTGGGCGCCGACGCGAAGGCGAGCGCGCCCTCGTTGTCGCAGACGACCTCGTTGTCCACGGCCACGCCCGGCAGGTGGCGGGCCTTCGAGCCCGTGGCGACGATCACGTGCTTCGCCTGGATGCGCTCCTTGCCGACCTCGATCGTGTAGGTGTCGCCGCCGGAGACGAATTTCCCGAAGCCCTGCAGCCACGTGACCTTGTTCTTCTTGAAGAGGTACTCGACCCCCTTCACCATCTTGGTGACGATCGCTTCCTTGCGGGCCTGCATCTTCGCCACGTCCATCTTCGCGCCCGAGACGCTGATGCCGTGGGGCTCGAGGTGCTTCGCGACCTTCTCGTATTCCTCCGAGGACGCGAGCAGCGCCTTGGAGGGAATGCATCCCACGTTGAGGCAGGTCCCGCCCAGGGCGAGCTCGCCCTTCGCGTTCCTCCATCCCTCGATGCACGCGGTGCTGAAGCCGAGCTGGGCGGCGCGGATGGCGGCGATGTATCCGCCGGGACCGGCCCCGATGACGACGACGTCGAACGTTTGCGCCATGGATCGCTTTCCTATTTGAGCCAGAGCCGCGCGATGTGCACGCCCAATCCCGCGCACAGGCCCGCGGCGAGCGGCGGCACGTTGGCGAGCAGCATGGGCGGATGCTTCATGAGCTTGAGAAGCCAGAAGGTGGCGGCGACCGCGAGCCCCACCGCGATGGACACCGAGAGGTGGCGCGGCATGTACGCGCCCAGCTCGGCATCCAGGAACACCGTGAGGAAGCCCACCAGCAGCGAGCCCGCCACGAAGAAGAACGCGCGCAGCGCGATGGCGCCCGGCGTGAGTCGCTTCTTGCGGCGGGGCACGCGCTTTCCTAGAGGTCGAGCAGCAGCCGCGCCGGGTCCTCGAGGGCTTCCTTGATGGCCACCAGCGACAGCACGGCCTCGCGCCCGTCGATGATGCGGTGGTCGTAGGAAAGCGCGAGGTAGTTCATCGGGCGCACCACCACCTGCCCGTTCTCCACCACCGCGCGCTCCTTGGTGGCGTGGATGCCCAGGATCGCGCTCTGCGGCGGGTTGATGATGGGCGTGGAGAGCATCGAGCCGAAGACCCCGCCGTTGGAGATGGAGAACGTGCCGCCGGTGAGCTCCTCGAGGGTGAGCTTGCCGTCCCTCGCCCGCGCGCCGAATTCGGCGATCTGGCGCTCGATCTGGGCGATGGACAGCAGGTCCGCGTCGCGCAGGATCGGCACCACGAGGCCGCGCTCGCTGCCCACCGCGATGCCGATGTCATAGTAGCCGTGGTAGACGATGTCGGTGCCGTCGATGGAGGCGTTCACCACCGGGTACTTGCGCAGCGCATGCACCGCGGCCTTCACGAAGAACGACATGAAGCCCAGCTTCACGCCGTGCTCCTTCTCGAACCTGTCCTTGTACCGCGCGCGCAGCTCCATCACCGGCGCCATGTTCACCTCGTTGAACGTGGTGAGGATGGCGGCGGTCGACTGCGATTGCACGAGGCGCTCGGCGATGCGCTGGCGCAGGCGCGACATCGCGACGCGCTGCTCGGTGCGCGCGCCCGAAGGCAGCGCGACCGCGGCGGGCTTCGCCGCGGCGGGGGCCTTGGCGGCCCCACCCGCGGGAGCCTGCAGCACGTCGCCCTTGGTCACGCGGCCGTCCCGGCCGGTGCCGGAGATCGAGGAAGTGTCGACGCCCTTTTCCGCGGCGATCTTGGCGGCGGCAGGCGATGCGGCCGCGGAGGCTGCCGAGGCAGCCGAGGGCGCGACGGGAGGCGCTTTCGCCTCGGGCTGGGCTGCGGCCTTCACGGGGGCGACGGTCGCCTTTCCATCCGTGTCGATCACGGCGATCACCTCGCCGCTCGTCACGCTGTCGCCGTCGTTCTTGATGATCTTCGCGAGCACCCCGTCGGTGGGGGCCGGCAGCTCGAGCACGACCTTGTCGGTCTCGACGTCGATCAGGTTCTCGTCGCGCCTGACCGCTTCGCCGGCCTTCTTGCGCCAGGCGACGAGCGTGGCTTCCGACACCGACTCGGACAGTTGCGGGACCTTCACCTCGACTTGCATGGAAAATCCTTTCTAGGCGGCGGCCTTCTTCGAGGCCGCGTCGAGGCTGAGCGCCGCGTCGACGAGCGCCTTCTGTTGTTCGGCGTGCAGCTGCGCATAGCCCACCGCGGGGGCCGCCGAGGAAGCGCGGCCCGCGTACGAGAGGCTCTGCTCCGGGCGCATGTGGCGCAGCAGGTAGTGCTGGATGCGGTGCCACGCGCCCTGGTTGCCCGGCTCCTCCTGGCACCACACGACGCTCTTCGCGGCCGGATACGCGTCGATCTGCGCCTGGAATTCCTCGTGGGGGAACGGGTAGAGCTGCTCGATGCGCACCACCGCGATGTCCTCGATCGCGCGCTTGGCGCGCTCGGCGACGATGTCGTAGTACACCTTGCCCGCGCAGAACACGATGCGCTTCACCTTCTTGGCGGCGAGCTTCTCGGTCTCGGGAATGATCACCTGGAACCCGGTGCCCGTGGCAAGGTCGGCGAGCGGGCTGGAGGCCTCCTTCTTGCGCAGCAGGCTCTTGGGCGTCATGACGATGAGCGGCTTCCTCATCGGCCGGTTCACCTGGCGGCGGATCATGTGGAAGAACTGCGCCGCGTTGGACGGCACGCACACCTGGATGTTGTGCTCCGCGCAGAGCTGCAGGAAACGCTCGAGGCGCGCCGAGGAGTGCTCGGGCCCCTGCCCTTCGTATCCGTGCGGCAGGTACATCGTGAGCCCGCACATGCGGCCCCACTTCGCCTCGCCGGAAGTGATGAACTGGTCGATCACGACCTGCGCGCCGTTGGCGAAGTCGCCGAACTGGGCCTCCCAGATCACGAGCTCGAAGGGCTGCGCGGTCGCGTAGCCGTACTCGAAGCCCAGCACCGCCTCCTCCGAGAGCAGCGAATCGATCACGAGGAAATTGGCCTGCCCCGGGCGGATGTTCTGCAGCGGCAGGTACACGCCCGAATCCCACTTCTCGCGGTTCTGGTCGTGCATCACGGCGTGGCGGTGCGCGAACGTGCCGCGCCCGGCATCCTGCCCCGAGAGGCGCACGGGGTGCCCCTCGTCCACCAGCCCCGCGTACGCGAGGTTCTCGGCCATGCCCCAGTCGAGGAGCTGCTTGCCCTCGCCCATCTCGCGGCGCGCGGCGAGCAGGCGTTCCACCGACGGATGCAGCTTGAAGTTCGCCGGAATGTCGGTGAGCCGCCTGGCGAGCTCCTTCAGCTTCGCCAACGGCAGCGCGGTCTCCGCGGGCTGGCGCCAATCCACGCCGATGTACGGCGCCCAGTCGATGGCGAGCGCGGGCTTCAGGCCGTAGAGGATCTTGGGATTGGTGCTCTTGCCCGCATCGAGCGTCGCGCGAACCTGCGCCACCAGCTCGTCGCCCGTGCCGGGCTTCACCACGCCCGACTGCTCCAGCTTGTCGGCGTAGAGCTTGCGCGTGCCCGGATGCTGGGCGATCTTCTTGTACATGAGGGGCTGGGTCACGAACGGCTCGTCCTGCTCGTTGTGGCCCAGGCGCCGGAAGCACACGAGGTCCACCACCACGTCCTTGTGGAAGGTGCGGCGGTATTCCTCGGCGATCGAGGAGACGAACACCGCGGCCTCCGGATCGTCGCCGTTCACGTGGAAGACGGGCGCCTCGATCATCTTCGCGATGTCGGTGCAGTAAAGCGAGGAGCGCGCGTCGCGCGTGTCCGAGGTCGTGAAGCCGATCTGGTTGTTCACCACCAGGTGCACGGTGCCGCCGGTCTTGTAGCCGCGCGTCTGCGAGAGCGCGAGCGTTTCCATCACCACGCCCTGGCCCGCGAAGGCCGCGTCGCCGTGGATCAGCAGCGGCAGCACCTGGTCGCCCACGTGGTCGCCGTGGCGGTGCTGGCGCGCGCGCACCGAGCCCTCGACGACGGGATTCACGATCTCCAGGTGCGAGGGATTGAACGCGAGCGTGAGGTGGACCGGCCCGCCCGCGGTCTGGATGTCCGACGAGAAACCCTGGTGGTACTTCACGTCGCCCGACGAGAGCTCGTGCGTGTGCTTGCCCTCGAATTCCGAGAAGAGCTCGGCGGGGACCTTGCCCAGGCTGTTCACGAGGACGTTCAGGCGCCCGCGGTGGGCCATGCCGACCACCACTTCCTTGGCGCCGTGCGCCCCCGCGTTCTCGATGATGGTGTCGAGCATCGGGATCATCGTCTCGCCGCCCTCGCCCGAGAAGCGCTTCTGCCCCACGTAGCGCGTGTGCAGGTAGCGCTCGAGCGTCTCGGAGGCGGTGATGCGCTCGAGGATCCAGCGCCGCTGCTCGTTGGTGGGCCTGGGCGTGGAAAGGGATCCCTCGAATTTCTTCTGGATCCAGCGCTTCTCCTCGGTGGAGGAGATGTACATGTACTCGATGCCGACCGTGCCGCAATAGGTCTTCTTCACGGCCGAGACGATGTCGCGAAGCTTCATCGGCCCCTTCAGGCCCTGCCAGCTCCCCGGCGAGAACTCGCGGTCCAGGTCGGACTCGGTGAGGCCGTAGAACGAGAGCTCGAGCTCGGGCACCGGCGTGCGCTCCAGGCGCTTGAGGGGATCGAGCTGCGAGTCGCGCGAGCCCAGCACGCGGTGCGCGCGGATGTACTGGAGCACCCTGAGCTGCTTCTCGTCGCCCGCCGCGGGCGCGGCGGCGGCCGCGCGCGGGCTGCGCGCGAGCTGCTCGAAGGCGGCGACCACCCCGGAGTGCGCCACGTCCTTGCGTGACGGGTCGTCCTTCTGCCAGGCGTCGAACACCGAGCGCCACGAGGCGTCCACGGCGCCGGGGTTGGCGAGGTAGGCCTCGTAGAGCTCCTCGACGTAGGGTGCGTTCGACCCGTACAGGTTGGTGGTGCCTTCCAATTCCTTCATCACGCTGGCCATGGGTTCCTCTTCAGTCTCTCGCGCCTGGTGCCTCGCGCCTATTTCCTCTTGCCGATCGGCGTCACGTCGCGCTTGACGGGGCCGGTGTAGAGCTGGCGCGGGCGCCCGATCTTCTGCTCGGGATCCGAGATCATCTCGTTCCATTGCGCGATCCAGCCCACGGTGCGGGCGAGCGCGAAGATGCAGGTGAACATCGAGGTGGGGATCCCGAGCGCGCGCTGCACGATGCCGGAGTAGAAATCGACGTTGGGGTAGAGCTTGCGCGTGACGAAGTACTCGTCCTCGAGCGCGATCTTCTCGAGCGCCATCGCGAGCGGCAGGAGCGGGTCGTTCTCGGCGCCCACCGCGGCCAGCACCTCGCGCGTCGTCTCCTGCATGAGCTTCGCGCGCGGGTCGTAGTTCTTGTAGACGCGGTGCCCGAAACCCATCAGCTTCACGCCGGAATTCTTGTCCTTCACCTTCTTCACGAACTCGCCGACCTTCGCGATGCCGCCCTCCTTCTGCAGGTCGATCAGCATCTGCAGGGCCGCCTCGTTGGCCCCGCCGTGCGCCGGGCCCCAGAGGCACGCGATGCCCGAGGCGATGCATGCGAAGGGATTGGCGCCCGACGATCCCGCGAGGCGCACGGTGGACGTGGAAGCGTTCTGCTCGTGGTCGGCGTGCAGGATGAAGATGCGGTCGAGCGCGCGCACCAGCACGTCGTTGATCGGGTACTCCTCCGCCGGCACCGCGAAGAACATGCGCATGAAGTTGGCGGTGTACGAGAGGTCGTTCTTCGGGTAGATGAACGGCTGGCCCATGCTGTACTTGTAGGCCATCGCGACGATGGTGGGGAGCTTCGCGATGAGGCGGAATGCCGAGATCTCGCGATGCTCCGGGTTCGAGATGTCGAGCGAGTCGTGGTAGAAGGCCGAGAGCGCCCCCACCACGCCCACCATCACCGCCATCGGGTGCGAGTCGCGGCGGAAGCCCTGGTAGAGGCGCGCGAGCTGCTCGTGCACCATCGTGTGGCGCGTCACGGTCCACACGAACTTGTCCTTCTGCTCCTGCGTGGGCAATTCGCCGTAGAGCAGCAGGTAGCACACCTCGAGGAAGTCGCACTGCACGGCGAGCTGCTCGATGGGATAGCCGCGGTAGAGGAGCACGCCCGCGTCGCCGTCGATGTAGGTGATCTTCGACTGGGTCGAGGCGGTCGACATGAAGCCGGGGTCGTAGGTGAACATCCCCGTCTTGCCGTACAGGGTGCGGATGTCGAAGACCTCCGGCCCGATCGTCCCCGAATAGACGGGCACGTCCAACACCTTGCCGTCGGCGTAGCTGATAGAGACCTTGCCTTTCGCTTCCATGATCCGGCTCCTTGCTAGGCGGTGCGCAGTTGCTGCAGCACGGGCTGCAGTTGGGCCTCCCGGGTGTCCGCCCGCCCCATCACCAGGTCGAGCAGGTCGTTGTCCGGCAGGGCGAGCAGCCTTTCCAGCGCTGCCGCGTCCTCGTCACTCAGCTGGTCCCCGGCGCGCTTCCAGAAGCGCGCGAAGACCAGGTCCAGCTCCAGCAGCCCGCGGCGGCTTCGCCACTTCAACCGCTCGAGGGCACGTTCATCCATCAAACCGCGCGCTTGACCAGCAGCTCCTTGATCTTTCCGATCGCGAGCGTGGGGTTGAGCCCCTTGGGGCACACGTCCACGCAATTCATGATCGTATGGCAGCGGAAGAGCCGGTACGGATCCTCGAGGTCGTCGAGGCGCTCGTTGATCGCGGTGTCGCGGCTGTCGGCGATGAAGCGGTAGGCCTGCAGAAGCCCCGCGGGACCGACGAACTTGTCCGGGTTCCACCAGAAGCTCGGGCACGAGGTGGAGCAGCAGGCGCACAGGATGCATTCGTAAAGGCCGTCCAGCTCCTCGCGCTCCTGGGGCGATTGCAGGCGCTCCTTCTCCGGGGGCGGCTCGTCGTTGATCACGTAGGGCTTCACCGAGTGGTACTGGGCGAAGAACTGCGTCATGTCGACGATCAGGTCGCGGATGATCGGCAGCCCCGGCAGCGGCTTGATCACCACCGGCTCCTTCACGTCGGCGACCTTGGTGATGCACGCGAGCTGGTTCTTGCCGTTGATGTTCATGGCATCCGAGCCGCACACGCCCTCGCGGCACGAGCGGCGCAGCGCGAGCGTGTCGTCCATCGTCTTGATGCGGATCAGCGCATCGAGGAGCATGCGGTCGGACGGCCCCAGCTGGACGTCGAAGTCCTGGAAGTACGGCTGCGCGTCCTTTTCCGGATCGTATCGCTGGATCTTGAATTTCATGTGTCAGTACACCCGGGCTTTCGGTTCGAAGGTCTCCACCGTGAGGGGCTTCAGGTGCACCGGCTTGTACTCGAGCCGGTCGCCGTCGCGCAACCACAGGGTGTGCTTGAGCCAGTTCACGTCGTCGCGCTTGTGGAAGTCGGCGCGGTCGTGGGCGCCGCGGCTCTCCTCGCGGGCGGCCGCGCTCACCATGGTGGCGCGCGCGGTCTCCACCAGGTTGTCCAGCTCCAGCGCCTCGATGCGCGCGGTGTTGAACACCTTCGACTTGTCCTTGATCTGCGTGCGCTGCGAACGCTCGGCCACCGCCTTGATCTTCTTCACGCCCTCGGCCAGCAGCTCGGGGAAGCGGAACACGCCGCAGTGCGCCTGCATGGTGCGCTGGATCTCGGCGCGCACGTCGTGGACCTGCTCGCCGCCGGATTGCGAATCGAGGCGCGCGATGCGCGAGCGCGAAAGCTCGCCCGCGTCCTTCGGGAGGTCCCGGTGCGCGCGGCCCGAGCTTTCCATGAACCGGATCATCGATTGCGCGGCGCTCTTGCCCATCACCAGCAGGTCGGTGAGCGAGTTGGTGCCGAGCCGGTTCGCGCCGTGGATCGAGGCGCAGCCGCATTCGCCCGCCGCGTAGAAGCCCGGGACGATCGTCTCGGGGTCGGCCCCGCGCGGCACGATCACCTCGCCGTGGTAGTTGGTCGGGATGCCCCCCATCTGGTAGTGCACCGTGGGCACCACCGGGATGGGGTCCTTCACCGGATCGACGTTCGCGAACTTCATCGCGATCTCGCGGATGCCCGGCAGGCGCTTCTCGATGGTCTCGTGGCCCAGGTGGTCGAGCTTGAGCAGCACGTGGTCGCCGTGCTCGCCCAGGCCCCGGCCTTCCTTGATCTCGGTGGCCATGGCGCGCGAGACCACGTCGCGCGAAGCGAGGTCCTTCATCGTGGGCGCGTAGCGCTCCATGAAGCGCTCGCCGTTCTTGTTGAGGAGGTAGCCGCCCTCCCCGCGCACGCCCTCGGTGATGAGCACGCCCGCGCCCGCCACGCCCGTGGGGTGGAACTGCCAGAACTCCATGTCCTCGAGCGGGATGCCGGCGCGCGCGGCCATGCCGAGCCCGTCGCCGGTGTTGATGAACGCGTTAGTCGAGGAGTTGAAGATGCGCCCCGCGCCCCCGGTGGCGAAGAGCACCGCCCTCGCGTGGAAGATCACGAGCTCGGACGTCTCCATCTCGAGGGCGGTGACGCCCACCACCTGGCCTTCGGCGTCGCGAATGAGGTCGAGCGCCATCCACTCGACGAAGAATTGCGTCTTCGCGTGGACGTTGCGCTGGTAGAGCGTGTGCAGCATGGCGTGGCCGGTGCGGTCCGCGGCGCACGAGCTCCTCTGCACCGGCTTCTCGCCGAAGTTGGCCGAGTGGCCGCCGAAGGGCCGCTGGTAGATGGTGCCGTTCTCGTTGCGGTCGAACGGCATGCCGTAGTGCTCGAGCTCGATCACGGTCTCGGGCGCCATGCGGCACATGAACTCGATCGCGTCCTGGTCGCCCAGGTAGTCGGAGCCCTTCACCGTGTCGTACATGTGCCAGAGCCAGCTGTCCTCGCCCATGTTGCCGAGCGCGGCGCCGATGCCGCCCTGGGCCGCCACCGTATGGGAGCGCGTGGGGAACACCTTGGAGAGGACCGCGACGCGAAGCCCCGCGTGGGCGAGCTCGAGCGCGCCGCGCAGCCCCGCGCCCCCCGCCCCCACGATCACCGCATCGAACTTGCGAACCGGAATCGCCATGTCATCGTCCCCAGAGGATCGCCGCGGCCCACGCGAGGTAGAAGGCGAGCACGAGGACCACGAAGACCTGCGCGGCGAGCCTCAAGCTCGTCACGCGCAGGTAATCCATCAGGATGTCGCGCATGCCCACCCACGCGTGGTAGACCAGCGCGAGGAAGAAAAGCATCGTCGCCAGGCGCATGAAGGGGCCCGTGAAGACGTTGCGCCATTCCTCGTAGCCCTGCGGGCGGGCGAGCGCGACGCCGACCAGGAGGACCACCGTGTACACCGCCATGGCGAGCCCGGTCAGGCGCTGCAGCAGCCAGTCGCCCGTCCCGTAATGGGCGCCGACGGGGACCTTCCGGTAGGCCTTCACAGGATCTCCACGGCGGCGGCGATCGCGGTGAGCGCGCCCAGCACGAGCACCACGTAGGCAGAGGTGCGCGCGGGGACCTTGTCGATGCCCCAGTGCATGTCCAGCAGCAGGTAGCGCAGCCCCGCGAAGAAGTGGTGCGCGTAGAGCCACGCGAAGCCGACCAGCAACAGCTTCATGAAGGGATGGGACAGGTGGCCGCGAGCGACCGCGAAGCTCTCCTCGGAGCCCACCACGTTCTGCAGCGTGAGGAGCAGCACCGGAAGGATCGGGAAGAAGAGCAGCAGCCCCGAGATGCGGTGCAGGATCGACACGAGCCCGGGGGGCGGCAGGTGGGCAAGGTTGAGGTCGTAGTACTTCGGCCGCGGCTTGGGCGTTGCGCTCATGTGCTTGTCCCCTGGCGAGCCACGAAGTTTAGCTCAGCTCGTTGTAATACGAGAATTCGTCGGTACGCACGAGGCCGCGGCGCCATTCGACCGGCCGGTCCCCGTACGTGTAGGCGACGCGATCGACGCGCAGCAGCGGCGTGTGCGGCGCCACCTTGAGGTGCCCGGCCGCGAAGTGGTCCGCGGCCACCGCGCGCAAGTGCTCCTCGGCGCGGATCATGCGCACGCCGAACACGGTTTCGTAGAAGCTGTACACGGAACCGGTGAACTCCTCGAGCTCGGAGAGCGTGAGGCCCGGGAACTGGTGCGCCGGGAACACGATGTCGTCGAGCACGACCGGGCGCCCAGCGAAGGACATGAGGCGCTTGAAGCCCACCACGGGCTCGCCCGCCTCCAGGCCCAGCGCTCGCGCCGCATCGCCGTGCGCCTTGCCGCGCTCGAGGCCGAAAAAGAGGCTCTTGGGATGGGTCTTCTCGCCGGAGTCCGGGATGAGGCGCAGGAACCGGTATTGGTACGAAGGCTCGCTGTGCGATGCGACGAAGGTGCCCTTGCCCTGGCGGCGCACGAGGATGTGCTCGCCGGCGAGCTCGTCCACGGCCTTGCGCACCGTGCCCTGGCTCACGCGAAAGCGCGCGGCGAGATCGAGCTCCGAGGGAATCGCTTCCCCGGGCTTCCACTCGCCGGCCACGAGGCTTTGCGTGAGCAGGATCTTGATCTGCTCGTATAGTGGCCTGAAGGACGGTGCCGCAGCGGCCTTCTTCATCGGGGGCATCCTAGCACGTCTTTCTTTGATCTTTGTACCGGTCTTATATAAGATATACGTTTCCGGCTCCGCTTCTCTGAGATTAACTTCTTTATTTTCAAGGTCTTGAATCCTTGAACCCCTACTTCCGCCCCCGCCGGTCCATGCTCTACGTGCCGGGCTGCGCGACGCGTTACCTGAACAAGGCGCGCACGCTGCGGGTGGATTCGGTGATCCTCGACCTCGGCGACCCGATCCTCGTCGAGAAGAAGGTGGAGTCGCGGCGCAGCGTGGTCGATGCGGTGCTCGCCGGCGGCTACGGGCGGCGCGAAGTGGTGATCCGCGTAAACGACCTCGATTCGCCCTGGGGCCACGACGACGTGAAGGCGGTGGCCACCATCGGCGC
>Ga0335084_10000306_pt1 | contig 39748 bp, 38 predicted proteins | sample Lox_Sample_44_FD_206721 | JGI IMG/M metagenome (GOLD analysis project Ga0335084, IMG submission 206721) | Soil microbial communities from Loxahatchee National Wildlife Refuge, Florida, United States - Lox_Sample_4.4 | ecosystem: Environmental > Terrestrial > Soil > Wetlands | place: USA...
CCTTGTCAAGGTCTTCGACCAACTTCTGGGCCAGAGCGATCTGATCGGGAGTACCGCGGACGACCAAGGCATTCTGCGACAGCAACTGCTGTACACGCTGCACATCAAGCACAGCTCGAATGGCGTTGACGACGTCCTGCAATTCGGTTGGCTGGGAGAGATTCGTAAGATAAAAAGTCTTGAGGACGCTTTGTTCTAGTTCCTTGCGTTTGGCCGGGTTGTCAGCGGCCACAAAGATCGTGTTCAACGTCACAGGGCGCCAAAAAGTCTTCGACTCCAATGCGGTGATTTCAAGCGCTTCTTCTAGAGTCACCCCGTTAAGTTCGACCTTGATTGGGCGCGGGGTGTAATCAGGATCGAACAGCACATTAATGCCCGCCAGCTGTCCGATCGTACGGTAGACCGTGTCAGACTTGTCTGTGAGCTTGACGGTGATGGGAATATTGGAAATCGGGGCAAGTTCCACTGGACCGGCAGCTTCGTGGACCTTGCGTTCCAGGCTGGCAGGAGGGCCGGCGGCCTGAGGCGGCGGGTTCCGCTGGTCGTTGATGATCTTCTGCGTGCGGATCAACTCCTGCTTTGCGATAAAAAGTGACGGATCGATTGTCAGCGCCTTTTGGAACTCGGCGACCGCGTCATCGAGTTTGCCTTCTTCGCGGAGTTTCTGGCCCCGATGCACGATGGAGGACGCAGCTTCGAAGCGGGCGTGTTCAAAGGCGGCCCGGTAGCGGAGGTCCTTGGGTTTCAGATCGTAAGCCTGCCTGTAGAAGTCGTAGGCAGCCTCGTACTGCTGCCGTGCTTCTGCATCCTGGCCTTTGGCATACAAGTCTTTAGCTTTATCTGCTACTGCGGGAAGGGTGGCAGCAAGCAGCCACACAAGAAGAGTTGGACGCATCAGGCGTCTCATTCGATGATCCTCACGGCATAATCCTCTGAAATGCGAACTTCGCCGGACAGCGGTTCCCTTAGGTTTCTGAGGGAAACCACTGGATCCACAACAAAAAACTCGCGGTAAGGCGATTATAGCATCGGCATTTTGGGCTTCCGAAGTGCTTGCATGCACGCAAGTTACAATCGTTAGTCGTAGGACCACTGGAAGCCGGTCTATTCTGATGCGCTAAGATAAAACTCATTACCGCGATGGCCCGTCAGTCCACACATCAGACGAAACCCAACCCGGAGAAGTCTCCGCGGCGGGACCCGACTGCGAGCGGACACAGGGATGCCGCCGTTAATAGGATCGCTGCACATAACTATTTCTTGCTCGAAAAATTTGAGGCGGGAATAGCGCTTACGGGGACTGAAGTGAAGTCCATCCGAGGGGGACGTGCCAATCTGAAAGACGCGTATGGCCTGATCAAAGACGGCGAGTTGTGGTTATTGAACTGCCATATCAGCCCGTACGAGCATGGTAGCTATTCGAACCACGCTGCTCTGCGCACCCGCAAACTCCTGATGCATCGTGAAGAGATCCGCAAGTTGATAGGCAAGACGCAGCAGAAGGGGCTGACACTCATTCCGACGCGAATATACTTCAAGAACGGTAAAGTGAAAGTTGAGCTTGCGCTGGCTAAGGGCAAGCAGCTTTGGGATAAACGCGAGACCGAACGCCGCCGTACTGCGGACAAGGAAGCCAGAGAAGCGGTGGCCCGCGGTAAGGCGAGAGCTAGCCCGTAGCGAGTGCGGTGGTTTGTCTGGGCGGCTGTCCCGAGCTTGTTGACTCCGAAGATCAAGACGGTGAACCTAAAATTCGACCGGCCTGGTGTGCAGCGGGCGCTGGAGCGACTCAGTCGCGAACTTGCGATCGCACGCCAGGAAGACCATGCCCTGTTGAAGGTGATCCATGGTTACGGCTCGACAGGAACTGGCGGAGACATCCGCATCGCAGTGCAGAAGCATCTGCGTCAATTGCTCGACTCCGGCAAGATCAGGGGGTGCATCTTCGGCGAGAACTGGAGTACAGCCGACGGTGAAACTTGGCGAATCCTGCAGGCCAGGACGGAACTGAAAAATGATCCGGATCTTGGCCGGAGGAATCCAGGGATCACGGTCGTGATCCTCTAACTCAGGACGGTGGCGGCTCGATCGGTAAAGTGCTGAGAGGAGGCGGCGCCTCTGGGGTCGGAAGTTCCACCGGCGCCCCGACCGGAACGGGCACTGGCTTCGTGATCACATTCGCGGCGAAGGGAATCAGCATTCTTTCCTGCCAATACGAAACGGCAATGCCACGCTGCCAAAAGCGCGGAACCAGCAGAAGAAGCAGCGTAATCTGTGCGACAACGAAGGCTCCGAAAACATTTTCGGGTGCGACGAATTTCATCCAGATCCAAAGTCCGGCAAGCAAAACAACCGCCGCAATGATCGTCACGACAACGTAGCTCGCGAGCAGCCGCACCAGGCTGCGCAACGTATGCCTGAACGCCTCGGCGATCGCTTTGCGGACCGCCCTCTGATCGTTCAGAACCGTATCGACTTCCGCAAGATCGAACCAGACACGGAGCGTTGCCATGGTCAGGAAGATCACGGCGAGTCCAATCACCTGAAGTTCGAAGGGAAGCTTTTCATTTGTGCTCTCCTCCGCTTTCTTGGCGATCGCGTCGTTTGCGGCGAAGAGTAACGCTGCCAGGACTCCCATGATGACTCCGGCAGTGATCAAGATGCGAATGAACCGCCAGAGATTCCGGCCGCAAGCGCGGAAGAATTCTTCCCGCGGCAGCCGATAGGTCGATGCGTAGCCGGTGAAGATTCCGGGCAGAACAACGGAGGTAGTGAGAAAGAACATAAAGCCAAAATAAAGGCTCGGGTAGGCCATCGACTTCAGTGTTCCGAACTCTGGTTTCGATATGAGTTCAATGAGCACTCCAAGATCAAAGCTTTCTACGAGGCGGTCCGCATAAAGGCTCCGATCGAGAATCGCATGAGCTCCACGCCGGAAAGCGGCCGTACCAAATTCGGCGAGAGTGAGATTCAAGACCCAGAACCAGAAGATATATCTCTTATTTTGCGCGACTTTAGTAAAGCCACTGCTTAGGAGATTCGCCATTCGTGGTCATCCTCGCCAGGCTGATGCGTGTACACGCTAGACTGCCCACCAGGCCATCGCCTGGCCGAGCCATTGGGTAATAAAGAGCCAGTAGGTGGAGAGCTTGTTGGTCGGCTTCGATTTGGGCTCTACTCCCCGGCTGTTATTGAAATTGTCTCGATCAAAGTAGATGCTGTGATCGGGATCGATTTCCGCCGAAACAACTTTTGCCTTCTTCTGATAGCTGAATCGGTTCCAGCGGCTCTGACCATCCCAAGGCTCGCGAACTTTTTCTCCGCTATCGAATGTGATTTCAACGTTGACCGGCATTATGAAGTCGCCCTTCCGATGGACGGAAACATAGGACTGGTAAACCGTGTCATCTTTATCCTTTTTGTTTCTGTCTTCTTTATCTCTGTCCTCATACCAGTTCACCGGGAAGGAGTTCGCATTGAGAACCTCGTAGTCCAGAACCTGCGACCCATAGATTGCCTGATTGAAGTACCAGCGCAGGTCTTTTCCAGAAACCTCTTCAATCGTTTTCAGGAAATCTTCCTTCGTAGGATGCGTGAAGCGATATCTCATGAAATATGTATGCATTGCCTGAGCCATCGTGTCCTGGCCGACGATGTTTTCGAGCGTCAGCAGCACGGACGCAGTCTTGCCGTAGGTGGCGCCGCCATAGGAATTCAAGTTGTAGTAGTCGTATGCTTTCTGCGCCATCGGGTCTCGATCCGCGACGCTGACATAAGACAATCGTTGCTCTTCTCGCTCCCCGAAATGGATACCGGCGATGTTGAGGATGGAAGTGTCTTTGCCGAGAATATCGTCCATTACCTTGACTTCGGTGTAGCTGTTGATGCCTTCGTCCAGCCATGCGTCTTCGAATTCATTCGTGGCAACCATGCCATACCAGTACTGGTGGCCAAATTCGTGTTCGACCACGAGTTCGATGAAGTACAGGCCATTGGGGAGCAGCCAACTGCTATCTCCGGTAATAAAGGTGGGATACTCCATCCCCCCTGCCGCGGAGTCGGGCTCAGGATCGACCACGGTCAAAGTCTTGTAAGGATATGGCCCGTACCATTTCTCGAAGTGGTCGAGAGTCTCGCGTGTGATTCGTTCGTGCCGCTCGACTTGGTTCCAGTGTGCGGGTTGCATTAAAAAGCGGAGTTGTACGGGGCCCATCTGCGCCTGATACGTGCTCTCCTTGACCTTGTATCGTGGGCTGACGGTCCATGCGAAGTCGTGGATGTCGTCGCCATGGTATGTAACGGTCTTCGTGCCGTCGGCATTATTGATGCTGCTGACTTGAATACCGCTGGCGCCAATCACCTCGTATTGCGGCACGGTAAGGTTGACGTCGTAAACACCGAAGTCGGCGAAGAACTCAGTGGTGGCGTGATACTGATGGCAATTCCAGGCTCCATTCCACCACACGCCGACTTTCGGAAACCATTGCCCGCCGAGCAGGAAGTCTCGCTTCCAGCCAGATCGCGCCTGCGTTTCGGGAAACTTGGTCTGGAATGCGATTTTGAATTGCACGAAAGCCCCGGCAGGAATCGGCTTGCTGAGGTGCAAGTCAACCACCGTCTTGTCGTCTTTGTTGTTGTCGTCGGGGGATATGAATTGAAGATTTGCGGTCGCGTCCCCTTGTCCAACGACCTCGACACTCTTGATCTCTTCTGAACCGAATTCCTTTGGATCCCATTTTTCGTACCCGATATCGCGGCTTCCTTGTATCTTAGCCTCTCTTACCCATGTGGAATTTGGCTGAAACGCGTTCTGGTAGAGGTGGAAAGGGAAGTGGTCAAGGGAGTGTCCGGTGAGATTGTGGTAGGTGAGAATCTCGGCCGCATCGACCGTATGCTTCGAGGCATCGTACTTGGCGTCGATCTCGTAGTGAACCACCCGCTGCGACATAGGAGCAGATGCGTTCACGGCCGTGGTCGTGCTGGGAATATCGAGAGATGGATCGGCCGATGGAGGGGAGACCAGTTTCGCAGGAACCGGGGCTTGCGGTGCCGCGGTCGCGACGCGTCTGGGCGCCACGAAAAAAAGGCTGATGCCGAAAAGCGCGAAAATAGCGATCCATCTCCAGAGGGTTCTCATGAGCTCCTTGTTACCATGCATGCGGCTCTGAATCATATCGTAGGCGCTGGAACCCAGTCATCCCGGTGTAGGCAATCCATGAAATGGGAGTACAATTCGGGCGCCTCATCAGAGAGTGTGCAACGAGGAGCCTAGTATGCCCCAAGTTCAGCAAGGTGACTTGAGCCTGCTGCAGCATCCAGCTTCGCAAGAATTGTTGTATTCGAAGATTCCCGCCCGTCTGGCCTATGTCTGGACTGATGGGACGCCCCGCGTGATTCCCATCTGGTTCCACTGGAACGGGAGGCAGATAGTGATGGCGTCACCGCCCAAGGCTCCCAAGCTGAAGGCGCTCGCAAAGAACCCGAAGGTCTCTCTTACGATCGACGACAATGTTTTCCCGCACAAGGTTCTTTTGATCCGTGGTAGTGCGCGCTTAGAGCCGGTGGAGGGAATTGTGCCCGAATACGCAGCTGCGGCGGAACGGTATTTTGATCCGGAATTAGCCAGACAATGGTTAGGTCAACTGCGGACCCTCGTTTCTTCGATGGTGCGAATCACCGTAACGCCAGAGTGGGTCGGGCTACTGGATTTTCAAACGCGGTTCCCGAGCGCCCTTGCCGGATAAGATCAGAAGTCTATCAGTGCGCTCAACTGCAATTTCGGACTAACACGGGAAAAATCCCGCATCGATCTCGCAAATGCTTGCGCTTTTGCCTTCCGGCCGACGATACTGGAAGTACTGACAGTCAGCGCACTTCCACCATATGAAAACGACAGTTTCTTCTTTAGTTCCATCTGCGGTCGAGGCCGAATCCATAGTTGCCGTAGTGCTCGATCAAGCGACCTCAACGAATGACAGAGACAAAAAGCCTGACATGAAAGTTGCCAGTTCGGATCCCGTAGTACAAGGTGCCGCTGGCGACTTGTTGGCGAGCGGAGAGGTTAGTGGCAAGCCATTCGAGACGAACCTGCTGCATAAACCGAGCGGCCTGAAAACGAAACGCCTGTTGCTGGTTTCTGGTGGAAGCGCCAAGAAGTTCTCCAGCTACGAACTGCGCCGCATTGCCGGAGTCGCCGTGCGGACGCTGAAGACGCGAGGTATTCGTAGCTTCGCTTTCATCGCCCCGCCTGGCATTCCAGCCGAGGAAGCAGTGCGGGCCATCATCGAAGGAGCGCATATAGGAAACTTCGATCCTGATTATTACCGCAGCGATCGAAAAGATCAGAGGATTGAGGAAGTTATAGTCGTCGCGAGTGGAGACTCCAAGCCCCTTGAGCGGACCGCGGAAGAGGCCAGGGTCGTTGGCGAATCACAGAACTTCACCCGGGATCTTGTCAATGAACCCTCCAATCGGATGACCCCGACAATCCTTGCTGAGCGGGCCAAGAAGATGTCGGCGGAAGTCGGCCTGAAGTGCGAAGTTTATGGCCCTGACAGGATTAAAGAGATGAAGATGGGGGCATTCTGGAGCGTAGCTCAAGGTTCCGACGAACCGCCAGCGCTCATTGTGATGACGTACGAGCCTGCTGGCGCACCGGCAAAACCGGTTCTTGGCCTGGTGGGGAAGGGAATCACATTCGATACCGGTGGTATCTCTATCAAGCCGGCCGATGGTATGGAGAAGATGAAATATGACATGGCCGGTGGCGCGACCATGATCGGTGCCATGCGCGCGATTGCATTGCTCAAGCCGAAGGTGAAAGTGATCGGTATTGTCTGTGCTACTGAGAACATGCCGTCTGGGAAGGCACAGAAACCGGGAGACGTACAGATCGCGATGTCAGGCAAGTCGATTGAGATCATCAACACGGATGCGGAAGGACGCCTCGTGCTTGCCGACGGCCTCTACTATGCACGACAACTGGGCTGTACGCACCTGGTGGATGCCGCCACTCTTACTGGCGCCGTAGTGGTTGCGTTGGGTTATTCGAACGCCGGAATCTTTGCCAATGACGAAGATATGTACAACCGGTTCAAAGAGGCTAATGCCAAGGCCGGCGAGAAGATGTGGCGTTTGCCGCTGGATGACGAATACAAAGAGCAGATTCGCAGTTCGATTGCAGACATCATGAACTCCGGCGGGCGCTGGGGCGGGGCTGTCACTGCAGCAATGTTCCTGAAGGAGTTCGCCGAAGATACACCGTGGATCCACCTCGACATCGCGGGAACTGCCTGGATGGAGGATCAAAAGCCCTGGATTGCGAAGGGTCCTTCTGGAATTGCGTTGCGAAGCCTCGTGGAGTTCGTGAAGGGTTTTGCTTGATCGGTGTGAAATGCAAGTACGATGCCTGCATGACGCCAGGTCAGCGCGAGTGTGGCGATCAGTATTTGCCCGGGTCGATCGGTTTCAGTCTCGCCGCGAAAGCTCACAATCGAATGACTCCCGCTCTGAATATGGTGATCGCTGTTCTAGAATGCGAACCTTAGAGCCAACTGTCCCACACGGGCGTTTACCGACGTGGTAGTGATGACTCCGAATGTCGGCGATGTGAAGTTCGCATCGGGGTTAGCAAATTGCGGATGGTTCAGCGCATTGAAAAACTCCGCCCGAAACTGAATTTCGCAATTCTCATGAGGCCACTTCAACGGCCACCTCTTGGAGACCGCTAGATCGATGTTGGCTTGTGGTGGACCATCAACGAGTCCAGTTGGACTATTCCCAAATCCTGTTCCGATCCCATCTGTGCCGATGATCGGAGGGTTCGTAAAGCAAGAAGTGTTGAAGAAGGCGTTCAATTTGGCTTCAATCGGACCTCCTCTTACCAACTGAGCTTTCTTGCAGGCGCCGGTCAATTCTGCTCGGTCCTGGCTTATGCCGAAGACGTTATGGGCGTTCGTATCGCCGATGGTCAGTGCTGTCCCAGACTGGATCGTAATGACGCTGGCCAGGCTCCATCCTCCCAACATTGCGCGCGCAACTCCAGAGTGTGGACTGGGGAGATCCCACGTTTCGCTTAAAACGAATCGATGTGTTCGGTCGAAGCTAGCTCTCCCCCAACGCTGTTTCGGAGAGTTCTGGTCTCCCAGGGTCAGTGCATTTCCAGATGACGTTGAGTTGATATCGGCACCGTCCGTATCTAATACTTTTGAAAATGTGTACGAAGCGAGAAGTTGCAGGCCGTGACTTAATCGCTTTGTAAGGCTGGCCTCGAGCCCGTTGTACCAGGAGCTTCCTTCCGATTCCATGATCACTAAGGAGTCTGGAGGCACCCCGGGAATCGGAACTCGCTCCGGGATGTTGTCCAGGGTATTCACCGATGCTGATGACGCCTGATTCAGAGAACGTTGACGTACAAAATGGATGCCGCGTGTACCCACGTATCCTGCTTCCAACAACCAGCCCGTGTGCAGTTCAGACTCAACACCCAATGAATACTGCTGAATCACTGCAGGCCGAAAGTCAGGTGCGATGGAATAGATAGTCGTCGTGGTTGTGGGAGAGTATGAGGGAAAGAATGGAAAGGATTCCGAGGTGGGGAACGGCTGAGGAAACGGCGCTTGAAATGTCGCGTTAGCGTTCGCTTTTCCGCCATTCAATCGGAATACGGAGAAGGGAGCGCCCAACAAGTTTTGGTAGAAAGACTGTCCTGTGGGTCGTGAATAGTGCATGCCGTACCCGCCTCTGAGCACCAATCGACTCGTTCTTGGCAGGAACTGCCAGGCAAAGCCGATTCGCGGTGCGATCGTATTTTGCCCGCTGCCGTGAGTCGCAAAAGTGTTATCTGCACGCACGACACCCGGCGGAGTTACCCCAGGAAAGTTGGAAGCCACAACGTAGCCGGCAACACTGCCCTGCAGAGGCGGGTTGTGGTCAGCTTTGCTGATGTCGAAGCTCGCATTTCTGCCGAACTGGTCACTGAATTGGCCGATGCGTTCATAACGCACGCCGATATTCAGAGACAATTGCTTACGGATTCGATAATCGTCCTGAGCGAATCCGGAACCCTCCCATACTCTATATTCACGAGTTGTCAGTCCGAAGTCGTCGAATGAGGCAAAGACATTGCTGAACTCGGAGCCGTTGCCGTCCGCACTAAGGCCAAGCAGAAAATCCGGCCAGCTCAGAAACTGTAACAGCGATCCGAGGCCCACTAGATTGACGTTGTCTTGCAAGCGCGAAATCGATCCTCCCAGTCGGACAGCATGGGCGGCGCGGACGAAACTGAGGCCGTCGCTGAAGACGAAACTGTTTTGAGTTATTGTGCGCGGAAAACCCGAGGCAATACTGACCGAACCGAGGATCTTAAGACTTGGGAGGTCGTTATTCCTGCTCATTTCTCCTTCAGAAACACCAATGTCCGACCAACGAAATGGAGTTTCAGCCTCGGTATTAGTCCTGGTTCGGGAATACCCGACCCGCGCTTCGTTGATCCAGGTACTGTTGAATGCGTACGAGTGAGCAAGAGAGAACACCCGGAAGCTTGTCTCGCCCGGACTCGGAAATCCGGGCGTGTTGCCTATCGCATTCAGGCCATTCCCAGGAAACGTGACGGTCTGATCATCGTTTGCCAGGAAGAAGCGTGTCGAGAGTTTGCTTTTTGGCCCAGCCACATAGTCGAGATTGACGGAGAACTGATCTTCATTAAAGTGGCACGGTTCGCTGAAGACTGAGAAGCCCCGTTCCTCAGCAGGTTCCTTGGTTGGATCCAGAATCTGTGGTGATGGGATCAGAAATCTTCCGTCGGGGAGCTTGAAATTCAGGAGGGCCAAAGCCGCCGGATTGATGTTGGAACCGTCGGATTTGATGGCTGTGCCACCATTCGCTCCCGTTCGGCCGCCAAATATTGCCCCGAGTGAAGAGGCTGTTCGGTCATTGGTGAGCGGCGGTCCGGTCATACTGGCAGCGCAGGCGGTTCGCGACTGGCCAGCTGCGATGCCGTTTACTTGGCGGGTCCCCTGATACGAACCAAAGAAAAGCACCTTCTCCTTCCTGATCGGTCCGCCAAGCGCAAAGCCAAACTGGTTTTGTTTGAGAACAGGGCGTGCTTGCCCGGTGTGGTTGAGAAAGAAATCGTTGGCGTTTAGAACCTCGTTCCGGAAGAATTCAAAAATCGATCCGTGGAAGCTGCCGCTCCCTGTTTTTGTAATCAGGCTCACATTGGCGCCGCCGTAGCGCCCGTAGGCTGCATCGTAGAGTCCCGTTTGGACCTTGAATTCCTGGATGCTGTCGGGGCTTGGGATCGGGATCCCACCGCTCCCCGCCGCGCTCCCCTGAACATCACTAACGCTAATGCCGTCCAGCTGGAAATTATTGTCATAGGAACGTGCCCCATGCACAAATAATCCATCGTTGGAGCTGGCGATCTGCGACAAGGCAGTGCCTCCCACACCGAGCTCTCCGGCGTTGTAGACGCCGGTAGTAACACCCGCTGAGAGGCTGGCGATTTGAGCAAAATTCCTCGTCACCAGAGGAAGGCCACTTACTGCTGTCTGGTCGACGACTCGGCCGAGAGCAGAGCTATCAGTCTGGACCATGACCGGTTCGGCAGAAACGTTCGTACTTTGGGGAACCGTTGCGAGTCGCAGACTAAGTACGAGATGGACCGTTTCGGTGACGCTGATGTTCACGGATGTACTGCCGACGAGGGGGCTAGCGTCCCTTGTAGTAGCGTGTAACCCATATCTGCCAGGCGGCAATAGAGCGAACCCGAATCGACCTTCTTGATCGGAAATCGAAGACGTGGTGGTCCCCGTAACTTGGTTCTCGAGACGGATCCCCACACCTGGCAATACAGCTCCGGTTGGATCGAGCGTCACCCCGGTCAATCCGCCCGTCGAAGCCGTCTGGCCGGGTGCGCTGAGATCCGCAAACAGTATCGTAATCGTCAGGATGAGATGGAGCGTTGCAGGGCAGCAGCGCCGCCGTCTCTCTGGTTGACTGATGCGCACCTCGCCCTCCGGGACGCTTGGCCCTGTAATATTACGCGAAGCTGATGCCTTCAGGCTGATGCCTCCTAGTCCTGCCGTGGCGCCGGGAGCCTGTAAATACTTCCAGTACGCTAACTGGTAGAGATGCAGGACTATAGAGGTGGGGCTCAGGCCGTCATCGAGAATTGCCGTCCATTCTTGTTCTTAGAGTTCGCCCCTTCATTTGCAGAGACTTTTGTGTAAAGATTCCTCGTCTGGATTCTATTGATAGTCGTATGTCTGCCGCGTTAATCCGCTCTGTTCGGCTTTTCGGGCGCAAAGCTCACGGTGTATGCCGCATCCTCACCGTATCTGCCCTTCTCATTGGGATCCTGATCGCCGACGCGGCTGCCGCGGCACCCACAAAGGAAATTCGGCGCATACTCGTCTTTAATACGCTGGGGTACCTTTCGTCGCCCGGTGTCGCCCGCATGGATAACGCGATATTCGCGGCCTTGGAGAAGGTACCCTTTCAGATTGAGCTTTACAGCGAGGATATGGAGGGGACGCTGTTTCCCGATGAAGCTGTCCAGCAGGAATTCCGTAAGTGGTACATCCACAAATATCGGGACCGCAAGCCCGACGTGATCATTGCCGTGGGCCTCAAACCCTTGCAATTCATGGTCGATGCGCACGAGAAATACTTCTCCGGCGTGCCGGTGATCTTCTGCGGGACCACCAGAGAAATGTTAGGCCAAATGAAACTCGGTTCTGACTTCACAGGAGTTTGGGGGGTAGCGCAGCCGGAGAAAACGCTGGACGCGGCACTGGCACTGCAGCCTGGAACCAAGCAAGTAGTAGTGGTGGGTGGTGTCGGAGAGTATGACCGGTACCTTGAGGCTATCGCTAAAGAGAGCTTTAGGGAGTACGAGTCAAAACTTAAGTTTACCTACCTGACCGACCTTGACATGGCCACGCTGGTCGAGCGCCTGAAGCACTTGCCGGATCATACAGTCGTGTACCACACCTCCATCATGCAGGACGCCTCTGGGACTGGTTTTATTGATGCGACCCAGGCAGTTCCGATGGTTGCTAGAGTGGCAAATGCACCGGTCTTTGTAGTTGACGACGTGGACCTCGGCAGGGGAAGCGTCGGTGGTTACTTGTTGAGCTTTGATGCACAAGGACGATCCGTTGGTGAGATGGCGGTGAGGATTCTAAACGGGGAAAAACCGCAGGACATTCCCATTGTTGCGAGCCCCAATATCTATATGTTCGATTGGCGAGCCTTGAAGCGCTGGGGATTAAAGGAAAGCGACCTCCCGGCCGGAAGCATCGTACTGAACCGACAGCCCAGCGTCTGGGAGGCCTACAAATGGTATATCGTTGGCGGGATTTGCTTGCTGTTGGCCCAGACGTCGTTGATCGTCGGGCTTCTGTGGCAACGTTCCACTCGGAGAAGGGCGGAAGCCGAACTGGCCGTTACCTTTGATCGTCTCCGTCTCGCAATGGAAACCGGAAAGGCGGTCGGCTGGGACTGGAACATCAAGACTGGGGAGGACAGGTGGTTCGGCGACCTACAGACCGTTTTCGGAATTTCCTCTGACACGTATCTCGGGCGGGTCGAGGAATTTCGCCGTCGTGTACACCCGGAGGACCAGGAGCTTGTCTGGAAGGCTGTTGCCGATGCCCGGGAGAGCCGCAAGCCTTACGCGGCAGAGTTCCGCGTTATTCGGGATGATGAGAGTGTTCGTTGGCTTACTGCCAGGGGAAAATTCTATTACGCGAATAGTGGCGGTGCCGAGCGGATGGTGGGCATGTCGCTGGATATTACCGATCGCAAGCTGGCGGAACAGCAAGTGCGAGAGAGCGAGGAACGTTTTCGGCTGGTGGCCAACAAAGCACCCGTGATGATCTGGATGTCCGGTTCTGACAAGTTGTGCAACTACTTCAACAAGCCCTGGCTCGATTTTACCGGCCGCACTCTGGAACAAGAACTCGGCAATGGCTGGGCCGAGGGAGTACACCACGAGGATCTTGCCAGTTGCCTGAAAACCTATTCAGAAGCATTTGACAAAAGAGAACAGTTCGAGATGGAGTACCGGCTCCGGCGGCACGATGGAGACTACCGCTGGATCTTCGATAACGGAGTGCCGAGGTTCAATGCCGACGGTTCGTTTGCTGGCTACATCGGTTCCTGCCTGGACGTGACCGAACGAAAACGCGCCGAGGAAGCTCTCTCGACCATAGGCCGCAGACTGATCGAGGCTCATGAGGAGGAACGCACACGGATTGGCCGAGAGTTGCACGACGACATCAACCAGCGGCTTGCGCTGTTGGCGGTTGAGTTGGACCAGTGGAGTAAGGATAAGTCCCAATCGAATTTCTCCGCTCACTTGAGCCATGCACAGAGCCGAATCATGGAGATCTCCAAGGATGTGCAGGCCTTATCGCATCGCCTGCATTCTTCGAAGCTCGACTATCTAGGGCTGGCGAGTGCCGCCAAGAGCTTCTGTAAGGAATTCTCTGCAAAGGCTAAAGTCGAGATTCAGTTCAACCAATCGGCGATTCCGGCGACGATACCAAAGGATGTGTCCCTTTCTCTGTTCCGTGTTTTACAGGAGTCGCTGCAAAACGCGGTCAAGTACAGTGGCGTAGAGATTTTCAGGGTAGAACTCCGCGGTACCTCGGACGGCATCGAGTTGGTGGTATCCGACAACGGTAAAGGATTCGAAGAGGAAGAGGCTTTCTCACGTCACGGCCTGGGGTTAATCAGCATGCGCGAGAGAATGCAGATGGTACGCGGCGTATTCAGCGTTAAAACACGGCCAGGTATTGGAACGATGATCTCAGCCCGCGTTCCACTGCACAAGCCGGACTATCGCGCAATGGTGGGCTGATACCTCGGTGTCGTCGGATCGATGCCTTGGGGCGACCTGCGGATCGCCTTTTTCGAACATCAGACTTGGCACCAGGTCAGCGGACTGGGTTCAAAGTGCATCGGGATGGCAATTCAGAGACTCGATTGCACTTTGCCAAACTGACCAGAAGTGCGGTCCATGCGTGAAGCATTCCCACTATGCTGAGAAGAACGCATGATGAGGATGGAAGGCCGCATATCCGCGTAATTCTGCCGATGTGAACCTGGCGAACAATGAGAACAGCGAAGTGCTCAAAACGGAAGAGGGCGTTCTGTGGGCCAAATGCTTTGTGTCCCGAGTAACGGTTATTTCCCACAGGACATTGAGCTGCCATCTTCAAGTCCAGACGGTGGGTCGGCACTACTGTTGGAAGGGCCAGGCTAGAACGCGATCAAACATTGGAACCTTAACCGGCTGCGCGCATCGAACGGTCTGAGGCCTTCATATGCGACCTGACATCGTGCCCAGAGCCATCTTTCCCGACTTATGAGCTTGCTGACCATACGGCTAGGCACCGCAAACTCTCGGAATTGCAACAACAGGGTCCCATGGTTCTCGTCCTCAGCTGTGGGGTTTATTGTCTTAAGGACGGCATATAGACAGAAGGATTAGTTCCGCTGCACCGGAGATGAAGGTTGGCTATTGCCAGTCTGGTTACGATCAGCGCTGACAAAAACGCAGAGACAAACGAGTATTGCGGCGGAGTCGGTGCACATTGGACCTTGTTGTCGGACGCCGGACGCGTGGTTCAAAAGGATCTCGACATTGCCGAGTACACGGATCCCGATCACAACCCTATGATCCACCACACCATTGTTCTGGAGCCGGGGCCGGTCGTGTACAAGATCTAGAATGGCTACTGGTCCTTCGGTCGGGCGACTGACTAAGAGCTACGTCAGGATCTGCGTGCGGTGCTCGAGAGACGTAGGCCCGACTGGGACATCACGGGTCCGGAAGATGAAGAAGGCGCGGCAGGAAGGTCGTAAGGATGGGTTCTATCTTTATGGGAAAACGTATCTCCAAACTCTTGCTGAGCAGGATTAAGATTGACCATTGAAAGTTCAACGGCACTAACTCTCTGATGACGAAGGCGTTCGCCCCTCCAACCATCGCCGAATACTTGCGTGAGCGATTGATGCCGGTGGAAGGCGCAATTCCGCAGATTTCCGGCATCGAGATGTTTGGGAACTCAGTTCCCGTGGGAACTGTGGGTGGCGACATTTTTGAGTACATCAATTTTCAACAACGTTACGACATTGACGCGCGCATTCAGCGGGCTGAACGTTTATCAAAGGAATTTCTCGAACCGCTGCCCCCAGGCATCCCGATACGCGATTCGGTGGACGATCATGTGCAGTGGATGAAAGGAGCCCCGGGTTATAGGCCCGGGATGGAAGCCGAATATCGATTCGCCAGGAGTTCGGAGCAGATACGAGTGGCAGAGGACCTGCGCGATCTTCGCTCCACAGCGGGAGTTCTGGTGGTAGACGCGCAGGGACACGGACTCATCTCGGCGAAGATCGCATCGACGGTGCATGACACATTCCACGCGCTGATGCTCACAGAACTGGATCGCTATGGAAAAGCTACCCCGGAGCTGTTAGAGAACCTCAATCTGCGACTGGCACAATCGAAGACGGCCCGCAACGCGCTTGGGATGAGCGAGAAGGAAAGCGCGCGCGAAATCGCTACCATGGTGTATGGCGAAATCCGTCCCGGTGGTCATTTTCGCTTCGCGAATTTCGGGCACCCTCCACCGCTGGTATTCTCGGCCGAGTATCGCAAATTCGTGAATATAGATGAAAGCCGGATGGTGCAATTCCTTGCCCTCGGCTTACAGATTCCCGCAGATCATCCGGATCGCAAGCGATACTACTCGCTGAACTTCCGGCAAAAGGAGTTCGACTCTTCCGATGTCGCGGAGATCACATTGATGAGCCCGGGAGATATTGTTGTTCTTTATACAGATGGAGTCTTTGACGGCAGCGACACAGAGGCGCGCTCGCTACTCGAAGCGGTGATGCGCGACCACTATCGCCAGTCGGCTAGAGACATCTGCCATGCAGTGTTGGATTACGCGGTGAAACAAGATGACCTTCTCCGTCAGAAGGGCGACGAAGCACTAATCGACGACAAAACGGTGTTTATCGTCAAACGAACTGTATAGCCTGTGGCGCTCCTCTCCTGGGCACCTCTAGCGTGCTGCAGAAATACCAACACTGGTTAGCAGACTCGTGGAGTTGTGGCTCACTCATCCCTGGGTCGACGCGGTCCTCATGCACGGTCTTCCGGTCAAGTAGCGAGTTGTTGTACCGCACCCAGAGCAGTTGCTAAAGCTTTGGCCCCGTTCTTCGCACCAGTTGTTACGCCCTCGGCAACCACGAACTCAGGATTGTCCACTCCGAGGAAAGATAACACGGTGCGCATGTAGGTTTCAGCGTGCTCAGCCGAAATCGCGGGTGTGCGGTACGCGTAAAATACGCCGCGCGTGATAGCGACAATGACGCGTTTGTTGCCTACCAACCCCTCCTCCGGCCCCTGCGGTCCGTAGCGGAAGGTCTTGCCCGGCACAACAATGATGTCAATCCAGGCTTTCAGTTGCGTGGGGATGCTCCAGTTGTACATGGGAACCCCGAGCACTACGATGTCGGCGACCATGAACTCGTCCAGGATCCGCTGGCTCTCGTCACGTACGCACCGTGCGATGTCGTCCAGTGGTCCCGCGAATACCGAAGATGGATGGTCGCCTGGCAGCGAAGCCAGCGTCATATGAGGTGGAGGAGTGGCGACCAAGTCACGATAAGCGATCTCGATCTGGGGTTGCGCCTGCCTAAACCTGGCCACGATCGCAGCCGTGAGTTGACGGCTCTTCGAGTGACTCCCCAGGATACTTGAATCGATGTGAAGAAGTTTCATCATGAAAATTCGATGTGGTGGCACGACCGCTACAGCGGTCGCGCCACCTGCGGTCGCGCCATCATCTCTCAATGTGCGGCTGCCTGTTTTTTCCTCCACTCCCTTGCCTCGTCCGATTTGGCCCACTCGCCCGCCACTTGTCGGGTAGCGACGTTGATGCGATTCCAAACATTCGTCATCGCAATCCGGAGAACCAGCGACGCAAGTGCACTTTCGTCGTAGCGCCGCGCAGCTTCGTCCCAGATTTCGTCTGAAACCGGATCGGGATGATCGCTCAGCCGGGTGACGGCTTCGGTTAGTGCGAGTGCAGCGCGCTCCGCATCCGTGAAATATGGAGCGTCTTTCCACGCCGACACCGCGAACAGACGTTCCATGGTTTCGTCTGTCTTCTTAAAGCGGAAGTCCATGTCAACGCATACGCTACATCCATTGATCTGGCTCGCTCCTAAATGAACGAGGGCGAGTGTCTTATTTGGCACACCGCCCTGCTCGGCGGCCTTTACCAGAGCTTGAAGTGCATCCCTTACACCGGGAATGATCATTGCTGGGTTGTTGATTTGTGCTTGCACGATTGTGAATCTCCTTCCTGAGAACTTGTATTCTCGACTTCACAATCTTGACGAATCACAACGGAAGAGTGTGACTGCGGAACCGCGCCGCGGCCTAACGCAAGTGTTTTGAAAGACTTATTGTGTCTTCTGATTTCCTCAAGCCTTCCAGTCACAACATTTCGATTCGATCCGTCATCCCTATGACGAGTCACAGTGAAAAGACCTGACATCGAACGATGAAGGAGCAAAATCGTGGCAAGAGTCGAAGGTATCAATCCCCAAAACACATCATTCCCGATGCGGCAGGTTTTCAAGAAGGTCCGAAAGATGCTGGGTCGGGATCTGACGCCGCAAAAGATCTTAGCCAGAGTGCCGCGCGTGTTCTGGGTCAATGCGCTCGCAGAATGGCTGCTGGGGCAGAAAGCGTCGGTACCACAACGGCAACGGATGCTGCTAACGCTGCGGACAGCGGTGCGGATTGGGTGTCCGTTCTGAATCGACGCCAATTCTGCCGGAGGCAGAATGTACGGTCTGAGTGATGACGAGATTGCGGCGATCCACCAAGGACAGTTCGAAGGGTTTGCGCCAGCGGAGTCGGTTTTGTTGCGCATGGCCGATTGCCTGGCTGACACCCCGTCGAACGTCAGCGAAGAGCTCTATCAAGAACTGCGCAGCCATTTTTCGGAAGAGCAACTCATCGAACTTACAGCGACCGCCGCGCTCGAAAACTTCCGTGCACGATACAACCGTGTGTTCGATGTGGGCAGCGACGGTTTGTATCGTAAAGGCTTGAGGTTTAAGTAGCGATAAACCCGATCACATTGCAGGCCGCTGGATTTCGCCAGTTTAGGACGGAACCCAGCAGGGTAAACGCCTTCATGGCCGAACACCAATGGTTGGCTGAGAAATTCGAGGAAAATCGCGGTCATTTGCGAGCGCTTGCTTACCGCATGCTCGGTTCGGCCAGTGAAGCCGATGACGCGGTGCAGGAGGCTTGGCTTCGCCTGCGCCGCTCGGATGCGGACGCGATCGAGAACCTTGGCGGATGGCTCACCACGGTGGTCTCGCGCGTTTGTCTCGATATGTTGCGCTCCAGGACTTCGCGCAAAGAGGAGGCGCTGGACGCTCAAGCCGCGGAACTGGTTGTCTCAAAAGAGCTACGCAGCAATCCAGAACAAGAGGCACTTGTGGCCGACTCAATCGGCACGGCACTGCTGATTGTGCTTGACCGGCTGGATCCCGCCGAGCGGCTGGCTTTTGTTCTGCATGACATGTTTGCGGTTCCCTTTGACGAGATCGCGACGATTCTTCGGCGCTCTCCCGCAGCGGCCAGACAACTCGCGAGTCGGGCGAGGAGACGCGTTCAGGGTGCGCCGGCGGTTCCCAAGGCTAGTCTCATGGAACAGCGACGGATCGTTGAGGTCTTCCTCGATGCATTGCGGCGAGGTGATTTTCAAGGGCTGGTTGCTGTGCTGGATCCCGAGATTTTGGTGCGGATCGACGAAGCTGCCGCGCGTCCTGGCGCGCCGAGAGAGATTCATGGTGCACAGAACTGGGCGAGGGGGGCGATCGCCTTCTCGCGACAACTTGCAGGCGCGGTGCAGCCAATGTTGGTCAATGGAGAGGTGGGCCTGGTCTGGAGCCCAGGTGGACACGGATTGCGTGTGCTTTGCTTCTCCTTCGCCGATGGAAAAATTGCGTCAGCCGACGTTATCGCCGATCCATCGCGTCTACGCGAACTTCAGCTTGCGACGCTCGATGAATGATGGTTGTTCAATCGGATTTGAGTGAGAGGTCGAGCGCTATGGCAGCGGTAGCTATGGGGATCCGGAGTACGTCTCCATCTATGGAATGCGGCCAGTGAATTGGCAGGCGAAAGGGTGCGACTTCTTGGACGCACTGCGGTTGAATGCACGCGCGACAAATTAGGCCATGCAATTGGCAAAGACGTTGCCGAAATTGTCTCCACACCCGCGCCCATGGGATGGGTTCCGGTACTCAAGACCGATTAGAAAGCAAAATCCGCCAGCCACTGGCTGATCGGCTGGCATTCGAACACATTCATTGCGCCGGATTCCATTGGTTGGTTGAGACTCAACGCATTCCGGGATCTCGTGACGACACTCTTGGTCGGCTCATCTCAACCGGGGTAGATCCTGTGGATGTATGGGCGGGCTCACAAGACTCGCCGTCAGATCTCAATGATCATTTCTTCAAGGCGGGTTGGGTATTTATTCAGCACCTCGCCCTTGTCCTTGCGGACTACGACAGTATCCGAGTGTCGAACGCCTCCCCAATCTGGATCGTAGACCCCTGGCTCGCAACTGAATGTCATTCCTTGTTCGAGCACCGTTTTGTCGCCTTCCGCAATCCAAGGGGCTTCATGGCCTTCCAGACCGATGCCGTGGCCAGTGCGGTGTTTGAGGAACTTCTCGAATCCGGCTTTGCGGATTTGGTCAAGGCTTTTACTGTCGACCTCTTCGGCGATCGCGCCTTCCTTCAAATTCTCAATTCCGGTGTCATGGGCGGCGAGCATGGCATCGTAGAGACGCTTCGCGTAATCGCTGGGTTTGCCAACAATAAACGACCTCTCGCATTCGACCGCATAGCCTCCAACCTGGCACGTGTAACTGAGGATCAGTGCGTCTCCTTTCTTGAGGCGGTCCTTGCTGGGGATGGCATGCGGAAAAGCGGAACGCTTGCCGAACGGTACCAGGCCGCCGAAGGGGGGATCAATGCCAATACCAACAACATCTTTTAATTCCGTTCCCATCTTGTCTGCCAGCGCATCCGCCGCAGCTTTTAGGATTTCATTTTCGCTTACGGCACCGTGCTCACGTACAAAATCGCGGCCCGCTTGAATCGAGTAGTCATTGAAAAACATGCTTCGACGCATAATGTTGATTTCATCTTCGTCTTTGACGTAGCGCATTTGTTCCACTAGATCGCCCGTTACCAGAATCTCCGCATCGGGCGCGCCGAGCATGATCTGCCGCATGCGGCTGGGCGGCGGCTCTTCCACTCCGATGCGGGACTTGCCAAAGCCACGTTTGGAAATCCGCTCGAAAATCCAGCGGACGCGGTCTACCGGCCCTGGATAGTCGAAGTACGATTCATAATCTTTTCCCCACCAGAGCTTCACCTGGTCGGACTCAAGCCCCGGAACAAACAGTACGGGATTCCCGGACTTCGGAATAAGCGCAGCAAGTGGTCGCTCGGTCGAAAGATGGAAGTAGCCGGTTGTATAGATGACGTTTACGGCCTTCAACAAGAGCAACGCGTCGAGGTTGCGTTTCGCCATCTCCTCTTGAACCTGACCGATTTTCCGTCGGTACCAATCTGGGGGCAGGCGGTCTGGTAGATTCGGCGCCGACTCCAAAAGTGTGGCACGGACGTTCAACATGTGAGTACGCCCAAAAACAGATCTACATGACGTAAAGGTCAAAGCAGCCGCTCCAGTTGCATGGCGAAGAAATGCGCGGCGTCCGGTAAAGCCCATAGCACCCTCCAAGGTTGCTGTGACGGCGAGTCATGGTAACGCAAATGGGCTTGTGTGACATACAGTCCATGAGAACGTTGGGCACAGACGGGACTCGGTCAGAAAATCAGAAGTGCTGTGACAGCGGCAAAGAATGAAGAGTCTAACGTGGAGTTCGTTGACAAGCCCGGACACCTGTGGATACAATATCCCAATTTTTCTTCGACCCTTCCGATTTTCTGCCATGTAGCCGGAGATTGGCGTGGCCATTGAGATCGCAATCCTCTTTGGGGGTGGCTTATGGATCTTCGCCTTCGGTTCTGCGTTCGTATCAGCACCACACTTCTCGCAACCTTCCTTACTTCCCTTACTTCGATTTTTCTGGTCAGCAGTGCAATCGCACAGGTTGCCACCACCGGAAAAATCACGGGCATCGTTACGGACCCCTCAGGGGCGGTCCTCGCGAATGCCACGGTTACTGCGACTAGTCCTGCGCTGTTTGCAAAGCGCACAACCGCGACACATGCCGATGGGAGTTATCTGCTGGACCTGCTTCCTCCAGGTGAGTACGACGTGACCGTCAGTCAAACCGGATTTCGCACGTTTAACCAAACCGGCATCGTCCTCACAGCAGGATTTACGGCAACGGTCAGTCCAAAGCTTCAGGTCGGCGAAGTGAGCCAGGCTGTGACCGTGGAAGGTGAACCCACGCTCGACCTGCAAAACAACCAGACCACGACTACATTTGACGAGACCCTCCTGGAAGACATTCCGAGTGGACGAGACCCGTGGTCGACGGTCGCCCAGATGCCAGGATCCACCAGCAGTACATTTGACGTAGCCGGCAACAACAGCTATCAGCAATCCACCATGCAGGTGCACGGAAGCACACCGGCAGAGCAGCTCTATAGCTACAACGGCCTTGATCTCAACTGGCCCGGCGCCAATGGCGGTTACACCCAGTTCTATACCAACCATGACTCATTTGAAGAGTTCCAGGTAGTCGCGGATAATGCCCCCGCTGCCGTCCCGATCGGCGGAGTCTACATGAATATGGTTACCAAGTCAGGTTCGAATCAGTTGCATGGTGAGGCGTTGATCTATTACTTAACGGCGGCGTGGCAAGCGGATACCAAGTTTCCGAGTTACCAGGGTAGTCCTGTCACCTCCGGTTCGCCTTTTGACATGACGCGGGACACGTCGGTGAGTCTTGGGGGTCCGATCATCAAAGACCGTTGGTGGCTGTTCGGTTCCTACCGTCGCTATGACCTGCGCCAGCGAATTCTTTCAGTCACTGACCAAGAGGGCAATCCGGTAAAGGACGTCAATCACCAGACCAACACTGACCTCCGCAGCGATTGGCAAATCAACTCCAGGAACAAATTCAGTTTCATTTGGATGTACAACTCGCAGAATCGCTTCTTCCGACGCGACACGGCATACTCGTTTGTGACGGAACAAGCCAGCTGGCGGCAGATTGAACCGGCGTACATCCTGGAAGGACTTTGGACCAGTCAGGTTTCGAATAATCTCCTGCTCGATTTTCGGGTCGGCTGGAACAAAATTACCTTCCCACTCGGTTATCAGTCTGACTCAACCAATCTGAACTATCAGGATGTGACAGCCTCCACTGAGACCGGCGCCGCGCCCTACGAATTCATAAACCCCGCTTGGGTACTCAAGTGGACGGCGGGTGGCTCGTGGCATAAGGCTGATTGGGCCGGCTCGCACAATTTTCAGTTTGGCTTTGAATGGGGCAAGAGCTATAACGCGTACATCTATCAAGTGAAACAGGGCATCAACGCGATTTTGAACGATGGCATTGGCTACCAGGTGCTCGCCTACAACACGCCAACTACCCAGAAGAACTATTTTCGCGACACCAGTTTCTACGTGCAGGATACATGGGCCCTTAAACATCGCATCACGCTCAATCTCGGTCTCCGCTATGACCGATTCAATACGTATTATCCAGTCCAGCATAGTGATCCAAACGAGACCTTTCCCGACCTGTTTCCCATCACAACTTATCCAGCATCCGGCAAACTGGTGAATTGGAATACGGTGTCACCCCGCGTGGGTATCGCATTCGACCCGCGAGGTAAAGGCACTTCTGTTCTCCGTTTCAGCTACGGACGCTACTACATCATGCAGGGCACAGGTTTAGCTGAAACCGCAAACCCGGTGGGTCTGTTCGGGAAGTACTACGCCTGGACCGATACAAACGGGGATTTGATTCCGCAGCAGAGCGAATGGCTCCCACAGGGGGCAGCCACAACGCCGGTGAATGCATTCGGCGGTTCGAGCACCCACATTAACACCAGCATGAGTCGCCCGTATTCGGATCAGCTCAGTGCCGCGTACGAACAACAGATTTTGGGCGATTTGCGCATCGGCGTCACTTATTACTATCGCACCAAGAAGAATCTTATCGGTTTGGAAAACACCGCGGTTCAGACTTCGGACTACGTGCCCGTCACAACGATTGGCGGCCAACCAATCATGAACCCCATTACCAATCAGCCGCTGACCTTGTTCAGTTTTCAGCCCTCCGACCCAAGCAAATACGGAGCATTTAACTTTGCTGTTACGAACATTCCCCAGCTCAATGACAACTCCTATCACGGGATCGAATTTACTGCGGTCAAGCGGCTCACACACAAATGGCAGGTGCTGGCCGGCTTCACGATCCAGCGTCAGAAAGGCGTGTACGGCAGAGGCTACTCGGACCAGGCTTTCAGTGATAATTTCACGGATCCGAACAACAACATCAATCGGAACAACAATTACCTCAATCTCGATGCGACCTATGTCTTCAAGATTGACGGGATCTATGAATTGCCTTGGAAACTCAGTACCAGTGTCAACTTCCAGCACTATACAGGTTTTCCTCTTCAGCCGACCGAGACCTTCAATGTGCCGAACGGAGAAGGAGTGAATGTTGGAGAGTCGGTCATCCTCCAACCGGCTGGAGTGCAGCGTCTCCCCAGCGTGAACATGTTGAACCTGAGGCTCTCCCGCGAGTTTGTGATCAAAGATCGCTTGCATGTCATACCAACGGCAGATTTCTTTAACGTGACCAATGCGCAGACCGTAATCGGGGAAGTCACAACCTATGGTTCCAGCTATTTGTTTCCGTATTCCACCATCAATCCTTACGCCACGCGCTTTGGATTGCGGGTTACGTTCTAGTAGCTTGTTCAATTGGTTGGGGTAGATCGATGACTGACAGGTCGGACACTTTCTGCACCCTACCTGCCTGATTCTTGGCCCGGAACTCTCTTTTCAAACATCTCCAGGAGGCCCATTCAAGTGGCCATGAGATCGATTGCGTTCATTCTCGGTATCGCCGCAATGCTAGTAGAATTCAGCTTGGGGCAGGCGATGGTCAAAACCGCGCCCTTGACGATCGAACAACTGATCGACATCAAACATCCGTCCGACCCGGTCTGGGCGCCGAACGGTAAATACGTTGCATTCATTTGGGACCGTGCCGGCGTTTCGAATGTCTATTTGGCCGATTCCATCGCCAGTGGTCAGCCGGCTCCACTGACTTCTTTTCCGGAAGGCGGGGTGGATCACATCTTCTGGAGTCAAGACTCACAGACAGTCTATTTCGCGCACGGTGGTGACCTGTGGCAGGTTGCGGTGTCCGGAGCAGCGCCGAAACCTGTTTGGACCACGCCGGCGGTGGAATCCGACGTCGTTCCCTCGCCGGATCACGGACGCGTGGCGTTCGTTCGTTCAAATCGTGGCGCGGATGAAGAAAGTTCGCGGCATAGCGAACTGGTCGTGCGTTCGCTGGCCGATGGCAGCGAAACTGCAGTCGCCAGCGATGACATTAGCATCCGTGGAATCGTTTGGTCACCGGACGGTAGCTCGCTTGCTTACACAGCAGGTGCCAAGGTCTTTCACCACGACGAAGCGCCCTCCTACTCCGGCGCTAAGATCATCTATCGCGTCTCGGAGTACAAGCCGGGACAGATCTATGCGATCCGACTCGGCGGAGGCAAGCCGGTGGCCATCGGCACCGAGGAGGAATATGGCGGTCTGGCCTGGCTCGACAATAGCCATCTTGTTTTCGATCACGTTTCAAACAACTTCAGGACATACACCATCTACGTTGCCGACGCATCCGGCGGTCCGCTGCGCTCGGTCTACGAAATTACGGAGAAGGAATTCTGGAGCATTCCTGATTGGGGCGAGGCAGGTGCGCAGCCCTGGCCTTCACCCGACGGTAAGTGGATCGCCTTCCTCAGTGACCGCGACGGATGGGATCACTTATACGTCGTGTCGGCTTCAGGTGGCGAAGCCACTCAGCTCACAAAAGGGCTCTTCGAAGCTTGGCGGCCAGCTTGGTCGCATGACAGCACACGCATTGCGTTCGATGCCAACGAGGCAGATCGCCCGGGAGACCGCCAGATCGGCATTGCGGCCATCGGTAGCGATCCGGCTCATGCCGCGATTACCTACATAACCGGAGGCAACGGCACCAACATCGAACCACGCTGGTCGGTAGACGATAAACGGCTTGTTTACCAGCACACTGATACCCGCAACAGCGCAGATTTCTTTGTCGCCGAAGCAAAGACGAACACAAAAGCGGTCCGCCTTTCGGACTCGATGCCTGCCAGCATTGATAAATCACAATTCGTCGAGCCGCAATTCGTACACTTTCCAGGTCCTGACGGCAAGCCTGTGCCGGGATGGCTCTTCGTCCCTCGCAATCTCGACCGTTCAAAAAAACATCCGGCCATCATCTGGGTTCACGGCGACGGTGTGAATCAGAATTACGACGGCTGGCATGTGCAGCGGAACTATGCCGTCTATTACAGCTTTCATCAATATTTGCTTCAGCAGGGGTATGTCGTCTTCGCTCCCGATTATCGCGGGAGCATTGGCTACGGTCGGGACTGGCGCAACGGAGTCTACATGGACGTGGGCGGGAAGGATGCCAAAGATGCCTGGATGTCAGCCAATTTTCTAAAAACTCTCCCTTACGTCGATACCGATCGTATCGGGATTTGGGGACTTAGTTATGGTGGTTTCTTCACGCTGATCGCCATGACCGATCAACCCACGCTATTCAAGGCTGGTGTCGACGTCGCTGGCGTGGTGGATTATGTCATGTATTATTCGGACCCTTATCACGGTGACTGGACTGAGAGCCGCATCGGGCGCCCGGAACAAAATCCACAAGTCTATGCACAGGCCTCACCAATTTCGCACATCGATCGTTTGGCGCGCCCGCTGCTTGTGCTACACGGCACGGCTGACGTCAACGTACCCTATCTCGAATCCGTTTGGCTCATTGACGAAGCGCTCAAGAAGAACAAGGGGGCTCTGCTTTCTTTCATGATGTATCCCGGCGAATTTCATTACTTCACACGCGCCCACGTCCTCGACGATGCATGGCATCGTGTGGATGACTTCTTCGGTTATCACTTGCAGGGCAGGATTAGTCGGTCGCCGCAAAGCAACTAAACTCGGCGTGCGGCGCCACTGACCCGAAGGCGCCATTGTCAATTAGCCTCGCCTGGATTTGGGCTGACGGTTAAGGCCATTGCACCGAAGTCGTTCAGACTGCGATTGAAAACCCGGAGATCGTCTCTCAGGAAGTTGCGGAACTCAGTGTCCACTTCGGTCATCTGATTCTCGTAGCCCTTTAGCAACTCCAGTTGTGTATCAGTCGGAGCGAAATCGGCACCGCCGGCGATGTCTCCGCCACCCGTTCCGACTTCTGCGTTGAGCCAGATCAGGTTCAAATAAAGCTGATAAGGTTCCACGAAGTATTTGTCATCACTGTTAAGCAGGGCTTGCGAAACAAGCTTGTGCTCAATTGACAGCAGTTTCTTGTCAAGGGCCTCGGCGGCGTTGAGCAAATCCGCTTTGCGCTTCATCTCTGCCTCGCTCAGAACCTGGGGCGGAGCGGGTTCGAACTTCGGTCCTTCGTACTCGTCTTCTTCGTCTGTCGGGGTCTCCTTATTTTCTTCTTCTTTTTTCTTGGGCGGACGCAGCATGGCTTTCACGTCTTCCAGTTGCTTTCGCAGCCACTCGATTCGGTTCACGGTGTCTGAGACACGGCTGATGTCATCGCGGATGGCTAATAGCGTCTTGACTGATTGCTCGATATCCGCATCGGAAGCTGTAATGCGGGGATCTCGTGCGATTGTCAACGGCTGCGAGAAGGATTGGCCATCAACTTTCAGGCGGACAACATACTTGCCCGGCGCAACAATCGGCCCTCCTTCGGCCGGCTTCGATCCCCAATGCGTGATTGACCGCGAATCCGAGTCCCGAAAACGTGGTTCATCCCAGATGTGGGGGTTGTCCGGTGCCACCGTCCGCAGCGCAACCAGTCGCGGAGAGTCATGCCGAAGATCCCATTGCACGCGGTTAATCCCAGCACGCCCCTTGGTATCGAGTTTTCGGATTACTTTCCCTTCGGAATCGAGGATTTCGAGTTGGATCGGATCCTTCGGCGCGGTCTTTAGTGAGAAATTCAGCATTGCTTTGCCGCCGCGAGTAAAGCGGTACCCTTGTCGAGGCTCGAATAGCACGACCGCGGAGTCGGAGTGAGTTTTTGCCATCTGCTCGAGAGGCGTGATGTCATCAAGAATGTAGAGGCCCCGTCCGTAGGTTGAGACAACGAGGTCGTGGAAGTTCTTCTGCACTACGGCCCAAGTCACTGGAGAATGCGGTAATCCGGCATCGAGCGCGGTCCAGTGTCCCCCGTCATCCGGTGAGTAGAACAGCCCATTGCCAGTACCGGCGAAGAGCAGTCCTGCACAGTTTGGATCTTCGGCAATCGTACGGACGTACGAGAGTTCGTGCTTGGGCAGGTCACCCGTGATCTTCTTCCACGTCTTTCCCATGTCCGTGGTCTTGTAGATAAAAGGATCTCGATTATCCATCAGGTGGAAATCGACGCTCACGTAGGCGCTACCTGCGTCAAAGTTGGAGGGCGCTATGCTGGTAATGGTGCCCCAGGACGGAAGACCACTTATGTTCTTGGTGACATTGACCCATTGGCCACCGTCATCGGTATGCCAAATCTGTCCGTCGTTGGTCCCCGCCCAGATGAGCCCTTTCTGAACAGGTGAGGGAGCGATCGCGAAGATAACTTCCCCGTAGAACTGGCCCAGATTATCTCCTACGATTCCTCCCGACGGAATGATGCGAGAGGGATCGTGTGTGGAAAGGTCCGGACTGATGACCGACCAACTCTGTCCGCCATTGCTGGTCTTGAAAATGACCTGGCACCCGTAGTAGACCGTATTGTGATCGAATAGATCGATTGCGAGCGGAGAGGTCCAATGGCAGCGATACTTGATTTCATTGGGCGGTGAATCCAGGGTCATCATCCAGGGACTTACCGAACGGGCGTGTTTGATCCGCGCATCCCAGCGAGTCACTTTGTTGCCATAGCACGTGGCCCAGACGATATTTGGATCGGTCAGGTCTGGAATTGTGAACCCTGATTCGCAGCCCCCCATGCCATGGTCCCAACCGGTCTCGTTCGAGTCAATGGGCACGCTCGGGCCTCGCATGTTTCCATCGTCCTGCATGTTGCTGTAGAAGTAGTACGGAATCTGGTTGTCGACAGCGACGTGATACATCTGCCCGATCGGCAATTTCACGCGATGCAATCCGCGGCCGTGCACGGTTGTGATACTCATTCCCCCATCGTCGGTGATGACAAAATGGTCCGGATTCTGAGGATCAATCCAGATGTCGTGCGTGTCTCCTCCCCATGGAACTTCCTTGAAATTCTCCCCGCCGTCCAGCGAGCGGTGGAAAGAGCTGTTGGCGACGTAAACCTCATTTTCATCCCCTGTCGAAATGGCGATCCGGATGTAATAGCCAGCGCGTCCAATCAGTGCGCGCTGATAGTTGACCGCCTTCCAGTGTTCTCCTCCATCATCCGAACGCCAGAGTGAACCTTGGTCTTTCGTCTGGATCAGGGCGAAGACGCGGCGGGAATCTGTGGGTGCAACTGCGACGTCGATTTTGCCGAGCGGCGAGTGAGGCAGACCGAGTTCCTCGATACGGGTCCACTTCGATCCGCCGTCGTGGGAAACGTAAATGCCGCTGCCAGGACCGCCGCTGAATTCGCCGTAGGTATGCATCTCCGCCTGCCACATTCCGGCGAATAATGTGCGCGGGTTGTGCGGATCCATAGTCAGACCGGAGCAGCCCACATTGTCATTGGAAAAGAGAACGCGCTCCCAATGCTGACCACCATCGGTGGTTCGGAAGACCCCCCGTTCCGGTTGAGGCCCAGTCATCCGGCCCAATACGCACGCGAAAACGATCTCCGCATTAGACGGATGAATCACGATTCGCCCGATCCTTCCGCTGTGCTCGAGCCCCATGTTGGTCCATGTTTTGCCGCCATCAACGGACTTGTAAATCCCGTTTCCCATGACGTCGATATCGCGAATCGCCCAAGCCTCACCTGTTCCAGCCCACACCGTGCTGGAATCGGAGGGTGCCACCGCGAGAGATCCGATCGCGGCCGCGGGCTGTTTATCGAAGATGGGCTTCCAGGCATTTCCGCCATCGATTGACTTCCACACCCCACCCGACGCAGCTCCGGCGTAGTAGGTCGTAGGGTTTCCCGGGATTCCTGCGATCGCAGAGACACGATTACCATTCTTCGGTCCGACGAAGCGAAACCGCAGTTGGTTTTCCTCGTCGGAATCCGACAGCTGTGCCGTCGCAGCGATTGAATAGATCGTGCATGTGCAGACCACACCGACCTGTATGGCGCGGATGATACATGCGATTCCTGTTTTGTGTTGAATGGTGTCTTCGATTTCAGATCGTTTTGGGTTCATAGGTCCGTTTGTCACAGGATGCGTTTACTGGCCTCAAAAGATTTGGACAGCGTTGTCGCGTGGCATTGGCAGCTCAAAAGACTCGCTTCCTGGCACGAAATTCTGCTCGGATTGATAAAGGTCATATATTGTATGCAACATCCATTTATCTTTCCAGAGGATCAGTCAGCTCGCCTCTCCAGCTTTCACGTTACGCACGCATTCTTAAGTTTGATCCGGAAAAGGGAGCGGCGTATTACTGTGCCAAATACGTGACGAAGCAGTTTGGCGAGTGGGATCTCAGCGACAACGTCAGCGCCTTTTGGGCATTATCAACCAACTCATCGATGAAACGAAAAGGTCAACAAGTCGAACGAAGAAGACGGTCCTTGGTGGCCCAAACCGCTGTGCACGAATGGATGACCGCCGCGGAGGCGGCTAGGCATTTGCGGGCTAAGAGGCGAACGTTATTGCTCTGGGTTCGGCAGGGCAAACTGCAAGCTTTTGCTCTGTCAGGCACAAAACGTCACATATGGAGGTTCCGCCGGGCTGATCTCGACCGCTTTTTGCTCGCCCATCCTGTGATACCCTCAGCATCGCCAACTGTGCTCCCAAAAGAAAGGGGAGCTATTTGAAGAGAGCACAGAAGCTGAAAGGGAGTGTGGTATTCAACAAAACCCGCGAGACCTGGAATTTCCTATGGTCTGAAGCGGGCATGCGTAGGTCGCGCAAGTTGGGAACACTGGCGGAACTTCCGACTAGATCGGATGCTCTCCGCAAGGCCGAAGCCGTCCGCCGCGAGTTAAGGCTTGTGGCAGAGCGACTAACGCTGACGGTCAGCATGCTGGTAGACGATTACCGAAAAGAGAAGATGCCAAAGCGCGAAGACACAAGGCGCTCTTACGAGGTTTGGATCAAGCACTACATCATTCCACAATGGGGTGATCGTTCGCTGACCGATCTCCAAGCGCGTCCCGTGAAGCTGTGGCTTGATTCTCTCCATCTAGCACCAAAGAGCAAAGCCCACATCCGTGGTGTTCTGAGTGTTCTTTGGGACTACGCAATGTGGCGCGGGGAATTGCCCACGCAGCGCAATCCAATGACGCTAGTCACGGTCAGGGGAGCAAGCAAACGCAAGTGGCAACCTCGTAGCTTGACCGTTGATGAGTTCCGCTCTTTTGCGCAAAACCTCGCTGAACCTTTCCGAACAGTTGCTTTGCTCTGCGTCTGTTTGGGATTACGCATCAGCGAGTGCCTAGCGCTGAAGTTCGGGGACGTAGACTGGTTGGCCGGTAAATTGGCCGTGGAACGCAGCATCGTCGCACAGGTAGTGGACGATACAAAGTCGGAAGAGTCGCGCAAGCAACTCACGATTGACCGCGAGTTGCTCATTGCTCTAACGACGTGGAAGCAATCAGCACAATTCTCCGCCCCGGATGATTGGATGTTTGCTTCCCCGGTGCAGCAAGGCGGGTTGCCGTGGTCGTATGACCAAGTGTGGCGCGTGTATCAGAAGGCAGCAGAGGCAGCTGGCATAGGCAGCCTTGGGACTCACAGCCTCCGGCACACGTACCGCTCGTGGCTAGATTCTGTAGGCACTCCGATAGGTGTCCAGCAGAAACTGATGCGTCACACGGACATTCGCACTACGATGCGGTACGGCGATGCATTCACGTCAGACATGGCAGAGGCGCACCGCAAAGTAGTGCGGATGGCCTTCGCAAAGGTCAACTGATTTCCGACTGATTTCAAAATGCCGCAAGTTGTTGAAAAGATGGTGAGCGCGGAAGGAATCGAATCCGCGCTACAACGTAGATTCAACAACATAGACAGCAACGGACGGCATAAAAAGCGATCTTAGTACACGGTAAGCAGTACAAACGGCAGGTGAACGGCAGGTGATATGCGTTCAGGCATCTATTCCAAGAACCGTTGTGCGGCACTGCCCGAAATAGCCAACGTTAGCTACGCTCTGCTATCATCGCGTCGCAAAAGTGGTGTCTACTTCAATGCGAACGCTTTTGTACGTTGTCCTCTCGGTCCTTACCGCATTTATAGCGACCGTCGCGTATGGATTCCTGTGCGGTGTTCTGGGAGTATTCTTTCCGGGTTTTAGGAACCTCGGCGGCGGTGCAATTGTATTTTGGTCCGCGTTGGCTCTCGCACTGATCTATTCGCGGTCGCGCCTAAAGCGGGTAAGAGCAAAAGCCATTAACGCGACCGAGGAACGTCAGTAAAACAGGCGTATTCTAGCAGTGCAAACGGCACGTGAACGGCTTGTGATAACTAAGGCTTCAGCCTTCCACTGCGGATTACGATACTCAGGTTCCGCGCCACATCTCTCCCGTCTGGGTCTTTCTCATGTTCGGCACGATGGAGATGGTACTTAGCCTCTGCCAAATTGTACGCACGCTCCAAAGCAGCGCTCGCGTCCCTATCTGCCTTGAACCAACGCGATTTCGACCGCCTGTCGATGTGCATCGGGCGGTAGAAAGTCCAATCCCGGTAAGCTTGCTTACTCGCTCGCTCCAACTCCTCACAATCCCGACACGGTGCTGCATCAATCATATTCACTCCTTCGAGACCAGTGCAGCTTCCAGCGCATCGCCTCGTTCTTGGCCCAGTCGCATGTCCCGCCCATTACCACAAAAGGTCTTAGACTCCGGGTCGTTTTCAACACAGTCGTCGCTGTATAGCGTTTCTCCACTCAGCAGATCAACCGTCAAATAATCGTGGATTTCTATAAGGCAGTTGCAACGTTGAAGTTTGAGCTTTCCCGTAGTCCAGCGAGTAAAAGCGGCAATGCACGAATTTCGGCTCGGACTGAAGTCAACGCGCTCTAAGATCAAGGTGCCGCTGTCGTCCGAGTTCTGCTTTGCATAATCGTCGGCCACAGCCTTGCAGCGTAGCCGATGCTGAAACAGTTCGTTGCTGTCTCGAACTTTGGCTTGCCGCTTCCGGTTCCTAGCAGCATGTAGTGCTTCATCTATTGCAGCGCCGACGGAGATACCGACTAGCGCAACTATCACCAATAGCCAAAGTTTCTTCATGCCAGTTCCTTGCTAATCGTCCGGGGGATCGAACTCACTTGGGTCGAATCCGAACTTGAACTCGCTTATGCGTTCCAAATGGGGATCGAACACCCAGACAAAGCGAAGCAGCCCGGACTCTTTGGTGGAGGTTGTGCAGATCACTTCGATTTCCTCTGGGTACTTCCCTTCAATCTGGTGCTTGTCGCGTCGGATGATCCTGCCGACTTCATAATCACAGGGCGCCAACTCAGGTGATTCGTCATCCGCGTACTCGGCAGCAATGGAGTTGAGAAGTCCAATCTTGCCTAGAGGCATCTGCTGAACGCGCGAGATAGCTTTCTTGTCGGCATCGGTGAACTGTTTGGGTGAATGAACGTATCCCTTCTGACTATCGCAGGCAAGCGAGCCGATAAGAGCCAGCACGAGCGGCAGTGCTTTCCTCATCACCGCACATTGTATATGCGCCAAGTGCTGACGCAACGGACTGCGTTGCGTTGTGTGATTGGAATCACTTCATCCGCGTGAGATGTCCTGAAGCACTTTTGATGGAGAACACGGTAAGCAGCGCGACCGCGTACCATTCCGCCTCAAATCTTCTCCACCCTTGCGGTTTCCCATGCCTGATATTCATTGCCTTCCTTGTCTTTGAGAGTCACACGCCGCTTGTAGTAGCCTGCATCCCTCATCACTTGCTGGACATACTGCGCCGAAATCTCGCGCTCTTTGCCATATTCACTCGCTGCCTGCGCGACTTGCTTCCACGACATGAGAGGGTACATTGTCGCCATTCTGAGAATCTTCTGCCGTCGTTTTGCAGCGGGTCCGTGCATTTTCAATCTTGATCGGCTGCGCATGGAATCTTGCCTATCGTCCAGACTCATTGCTGATCCCCCTTTCGAGAATGTTTTGCACCGTCTGCGTCTTGAACTCCTTCCCATAGCGCGTCCGCGTGCCTTCCCCATTCAACGTCTTGGCGATGCGGTACGCCGTCGCGCCGTCCGCGCTCATCTGCCGAATCCGCTCCACAACTATCCGCTCCGCATCGTAGTCGTGGGATGGATGTTCACCGTAAGGCCAGCGTCCCTCAACCCGTTTCTGTCCACGCCATTGCCTCTTGCCATCCGCTAGGCGCTTGATGATCTTGGAATGCTCCATCTCTGCCAGCATTCCCCGAATGCCGCCTTGCAGCGAGTCGGACAGATCGTTGCCGGAGACATCTACGACTGAGATTCGTTTCGCACGGCACAGACCGATGAATTGCCAGAAGACAGGCTGCGATCTCCCGATGCGGTCACCGTCATTCACGATGATCGCACTCACGCCGTTGTCGGCAATGGCTTGCACAAGCTTGGCACCGTCAGGACGTTGATCCATCGTGTAGAGCTTGCCGCTCCATCCGTCGTCCACGAACTCGCGCACGATCTCATAGCCCGCGCGTGCCGCAAAAGAAAGGCAGTTATTTCGTTGTGACGGAATCCCAAGTTTATCGTCGCCGTCATCCGACGATGTTCTCAAGTAGCTGTAAGCCTTGGTCATGTTCCTCCTAGTGGCTTTTCGGCAAGGGTGTGCCAAAGACTCGATTGTTCTCGACGGCATCGCGGTACTCTTCGATCCACTGCCGCGCCAGCGCGTCGAGTTCCGGTTTGATTGATGGTGCGCCACAGATCGGACAACCGCCTTCACACTCCGTTCTCATGGCAAGGTCCGAGCAAATCGGACAAGGTTTTTCCATAGGCTCCTCCAAAGTCGTTACGACGTAACATCTGAAATCCGGCACGAAGACTAATCCCGATGACGCTAAAGAAAGGAGGGCAGACACTCCACCAGTGCATACGCTCTGGTATCCCAGAGGTTGACCTGCGGGTAAGGCTTGCACGGGTCACACGTGTCACGCTCCACTTCTGAAAAACATTGCTTAAAATTGTTACTGGGATTAGCAGAGCTTTACAGCGGGCTTGCTGAGATTTCCCACTTCGCTGCATCGCCGCGCGTTATCTTCGCGCTCCCATCGCATATACAGCGCCTAGTCCTGCCTCTCCCTCGCTCTTCGCGTGTACGTCCTCAGCGATACGGATGTGCTTCCCTGTCGTCAGCCATGCCGTCAGTCATACGCCTAAGCCTAGGCGCGTGTTACGCGGTCTGCCGACTACGCAAGCAGCCGCAACTGGCACTGAGCCATCCGGTACGCTTACGGCCTTCGATTGTCAGAGATCGCAGTCTCAGGGCCTCAGCCCGTTCAATCCTATGTACTTACCGATTAGTGCTTACACAAATCATAGAGCAGTTATTTGACCAAAGGAAGATCGGCGTGTAAGTACTTTAGAATCAGCAAACGCAGCAACAATTTCCCACTTTTTAATTGACGCGGATCGGCAGAGCTGGCGAGAAATGTTATCAAAAAGTGACAAGTGCCTAGCGAGGGACTTATCAAATAAGCCATGGTAGGGAAAGTACTTAGATTGTAGTGCCGCGTCGGTTATGCAGAAGTTCTGCCTGATGGCGATGCTGTCTACATCTTCTGTCCGCCACATGGGTGATTGCAATTGCTTCCCACTTTTGACTTGTAAACGGGCTTCTCTGACCGCTCCTGCCTAGTGGCCGAGATCAAGCGATTATATAAGCAAGTCTATATCTATCAATACGTTAGACTTGCGATTAGTTCATGGAACATCTAATCAATTGATTACACTATATTTATTTAAAAAATAGCTTTACGACGAGCAGGCGATCCTCTGATTCGCAGCCTGTCTCGGCGTCCAATTTGAGGTTTCCTGAGCCGATTGGCAATCTTTCTATTCCTTTGTTTTCAAGTACATACGGTGCAATCCCGTTGACTTCTGGTAAACCCAGTGTAAAATTATCTTAGGTCGAAGTTCTGGCCTAATTCCCAAAAGACATCCGGGCAGGCACCGCGTAGGCGTCATCTCCTTCGCCTCGCCGTAGTGTGCCTGCCCCTCGAAGGAGAACATGAGTACGAAACGTAGAGCGCGTCCCATCTCGGATGCGTCGAAGGCGATCACGCCAGCACCGCATCAAACCGCCTCGATTCAGGAGTGGCATCACTACTCCAAACGCAAGCTGACATGCGAAGGCTGCATTGCACGCGGCCATAAGATCGCTGAATTGCAGGCGATCTTGAAGCACTACCGGACATTGATCCGGTTCTATAAGCACGCATCGCTACTGAAGGTGGGACCTTCCCGATGAACGGCATCATCAAAACTGAGGCACCGAAGCACGATGAGAAAGTGCTCGCAGCGTTGGAGAAAACCCTCGCATCGCACGATCTGCGACTGACGCCCGGTCAAGACCTGAGCACAGTTGCCGACGCTATTGTCGGCAAGGGATTCGCGCTGAGCGCACCGCATGGTTTCTTGGAAGCAGAGCAAACCACAGCCGGGAACACAGCGCCCGTACACGTCAGCCGTCTCATTGAGGGACTGGCGACGCAGGAGCCGACGCGGTTCTTCCCGCGTGATCCCTCTGGCGTTGCTGGCAAGGATCAACTCGATCTCAAGGGTAGGGTGAAATTTCTCAAGACACACTCGCTCGCAGAGTGGGAAGCACTTCCGCTCAAAGCGCCTACCGAACGCACCGTCGTGCTCGACAAGAGCAAGATGACCCGAGAGCAATGGAGCAGCTTGGATTTGAAAACCAAAACGCAGCTATCCGGGCAATGGGGCAGTCGCGTCGTGGGCGAGATTATGAATCGCCGGAGCGCAAAGAAGTGAGCAGAGATTTTCGCAAGGAATACGCAGAGGTTCTCGAAGCGTGGGAGCGGTACTTCCCGCAGGAACCGCCACAGCAAGACACTTTCGTCCGATCATGGCTCCGTCATGCTGACGTGGACTGCATTCTGCAATGGATTGCCTACGCAGCAGACTGCCACGCCGTAAGCCCGCTTCGCAATCCGGGCGCGTGGATCACATCCCGCCTGAAGCCAAAGCAACAGATTAACTAACGAGTTTGCGGGGCAGTCGGCTGGACACCGATGTTTGCCGTCGTGTGACCGCGAAGCACGCGACCGCTCCCCGCAAGGAATCTCTATGGCACGAACGAAACAACAAGCCGTTGCCGACGCGATAGCGAAAAGGCTAATGGCTAACACCCGCAGGAGGTTTTCAACCTTGCACGCGGAATCATTGGAGGAAATCTACATGAGCGACATCAACTCAGGACTAAACGTACAAACAGTAGTCCCTGCCCCCATCGCAAAACCAGTGGATCACAATGCACTGGAAGGCACCAACAAAGGCGACCATCGCCAGACAGGAGCGCCCGCTGTGATGCCGCCTCAGCCCGCTCCCCGTGCTGAAACGAACGATCAGCCCGAAGGCGTAGGAGCGTAACCAGTGGCATCGGAACCGAATCAGAAGCATCCGAGCACCGCTCACTACAGAGGCGAAGAGTACATCCCGTGCAAGGACAACCAGCCGCTTGCCATCGCGGAAGCGGAAGGGCGGACGGGAGCGCAGCCAATCGCAGAGCACAAACACCCGACTAGCATCAGCGGGTATTGCGAGCACGGCAAGCTCGGCGGATGTGAGAAGGATTAAGGGGGAGCCGCATCCCCCTTAGCAAGTTCCCCGCACGCTATTGACAAAAAGCCCGTGCGGGACGCGGTGCAGCGTGCGAAAGGGCCTTCCATCCCTGTGGTCTTCGCTGCACCGCGAGATATTTTCAGGAGCACCATGACACTAACCAGAAAACAATGTGCGGACTTGTTGGGAATCAGCTTGAGCACTTTCCAGCGCCGCGTTGCCAAGGGCATCTACGGTGCGGGAACGAAAATCCCGAACGAGAAAAATCCTCAAATGAGCGAAGTGCTGTACTCGTATAGCGATCTTGGGTTGCCGGAGCCGGGACCTATGCAAGGGGAACTTCCCCTAGCATCGCCGGAACCGTTGGCAGACAACTTATCTGCCACTGTGCCAACCTTGGGGGAAACCTCCCCAACGTCCAACGTTGACTTGCAACTTACTGCCGATCTTGCCTTCGCAGAGAAGTACAAGCGCGGTGAGGCGACGGACTCCTTTGGAAACAGCATCGGATGCAACCCACAAGTGAGCGCGTTAGGCCCCATTGAACCGCCAGCGCCACAGCCCCGCATCCTTGGCGATGAGCACATGCCGGACGATAGGCGTAAGCAGTTGCCACTTGACGAATCCGGCATGACGGCGCACGCGGGCAGCGACGATCATCCGCTCATCGCACGACGTACCGACATCCCGAAGCCAGTGCGACGGGTCAACCCGAATCAGACGAGAGCACAGATGGTCAGCGTTCTGATACGCGACTGTCTCTACAGAGGATTTAGCAGATGAACACCACAGGCCCCTTAACCGACGAGCAGAAGATGGTCAAGCGCATGAGGCGCAGCTATGGCTCCGCTCGGAAACGAATCAACAAAGCACTTGAGGCTTGCACTCCCGGTAGCAACGTTTACTTAGCACATTTGAAAGCACTGGCCGATCTGGACTCGAAAGAGCGTGAAGAGGAGCAACGCCTAGGCTTGGCTCCGTCGAACCTAGGCGCGGCAATCAAGACGGAGTTTGTTTTCATTTCACACGTCGGCACCATCCCGTCCAATCGGCAGGAGCTTGAAAAGATTCTCAGCAAGCGCTTAGCGAAGGACTGCGAAGACTTGTGCTACGACGAAGACGACGAACGAATCAGGAAAGAATTGGAGGATCAATATGGCACATCGGCTAGAAGCAACGAAGACAGCAAGTAGGAACATGCCGATCAGTGAGCAAGAGTTCTATTCGATCTTGGACTTGACGAGACTCTTCCGCGTCAGCAGACCGACCGTGAACAAATGGCTTCAGAGCGGCGAACTGCCGTTCATGCGAGTAGAGAGCACCATCCGCATCCGGCGCAGCGACGTAGAGCAGTTCATCTCGGACAACCTAGCGAAGATCGCTGCCAAGGCCAGCGCATGACACGCTATCAGGAATGGCTTAGGAACAACCCTCAGCCTTTGAACATGACGCCGGAGGAGCAAAGGGAGTACAGACGCAAGATCATCTCCGGCTGCGTCGGCATAGACGATTGTTGGGTGTGGGCAGGGGCCAGAACGGAAGCAGGCTACGGGACTATTCGAGTCGGTATCAGTAATCGAGTAGTGTCACGGCTTGCTCTCTGCCTCAAGACCAATCAGAGCTTGTCCACTCCGGCTGATGCCTGTCACATCCCTGAGTGCTTATCGCGGGCTTGCTGCAATCCAGCGCATCTGTACTGGGGAGATCACAAGTCGAACTGCTCAGTAAGGGAGCATCGGGACATCCGATGGGAGCGCTACATCGCTGCTCTAACCGGAGAGAACAAGAGTGTGTTTGTGGTTTTCGAGAAGCGGTTTCAGACTGGATGGGGATGGCTGGACTGCCGAACAGTACACCAGAGCACGCATTATCCTACAGCTATGCCAAACCAACACCTAACCTCATCCATCCCATTGCAAAGCAATGTTCTCCTACACCCTTGCCAAACTTTGGCATGACGTAGGATATGCAGCCCTTTTGCCAACCCAAACCCTAAGCATTGGCCTTCCCTCTGCCTGTGCTGCCCGGTTGATAAAACCTCAAAGTCAAACCCTGCCGGGAATACCGCTGTAGACAACAGTTACGACGTAACGATTAGCGAATGGGCCTTAGTCGATTGAGGGGCATTTTGAGTGTAATCAGGATTTTTCACCAATCACTAGCGGCGAGAGGCGCTTGGCTATTTGTCGAACCGACGATAAATGCCACCGGCGTTTGCAGATGGGTTGATGAAGTGCACCTCTGTTGGCGAGAAGATCAGGATTCTCAGATCCCTCAATTCACCTGCAGGCAACGATCCGAGAATACGGCGTCCGTCAGTCAAAACAACCTCAGGGTTCTGCCGAGGTAATCCATCCCATTGCTTGCCGCCGACGATCACCGCGTTCCGTTTCTCATCGAGGACGATGTACGTTCCCCGGTCTACGATTCCGATTCCACCCTTCCTCATCGCGGGTGATCCGAGCACATACTCGCCAAGCATCGCATTCAACTGCTCGTCATCCAAGGAGTTCTGTTGAGCAAACT
>Ga0335084_10000307_pt1 | contig 39725 bp, 38 predicted proteins | sample Lox_Sample_44_FD_206721 | JGI IMG/M metagenome (GOLD analysis project Ga0335084, IMG submission 206721) | Soil microbial communities from Loxahatchee National Wildlife Refuge, Florida, United States - Lox_Sample_4.4 | ecosystem: Environmental > Terrestrial > Soil > Wetlands | place: USA...
GACGCTCGCGGCGGCCGCATGCCTGCTGCCGCAGGCCGCGCCGGCGCAGGACTATCCCGCGCGCGAAATCCGCTCGCTGTGCAACTACGCGCCGGGCTCGGGAGCCGACATCATCGTGCGCTTCTATAGCGACCGGCTCTCCAAGCTCGCCGGCAAGGCGGTGATCGTGGAGAACCGGGTCGGCGCGAACGGCGCGCTTGCCACCGACGCGCTCGCGAAGTCGAAGCCCGACGGCTACACCATCCTGATCACTCCGGCGAGCGCAACCATCGTGTCCGCGCCCTACATGTTCAAGAGCCTGCCCTTCGATTCCGCGAAGGATTTTGCGGCGGTGACGACGATCGCCTCGCTGTCGTTCGTGATCCTGGTCGACGCGGGCGGACCGATCAGGTCGATTCCAGATCTGGTCGCGCACCTTAGGGCGAAGCCCGGGGAGAGCTTCTACGGCGCGACCAGCAACACCGGGGTGATCGCGGCGGAACTCTTCAAGACTGCGGCCGGCGTGAAGACGACCTACGTTCCGTACAAGCAGAACGTCCAGGCGCTCACCGATCTCCTGATCGGGCAGCTCGACTTCATCTCCTTCGACGCGACCTGGGCGCTGGGCCAGGCCAAGGCGGGGAAGCTGCGCATTCTCGCGGCGACGGCCGCGAAGCGTTCGACGGCGCTGCCCGACGTGCCGACGCTCGCCGAGCTCGGCTTCGGCGGCAACGACGTCTCGCCCTGGTGGGGTGTCGTCGTCGCCGCGGGCACGCCCAGGCCGGTCGTGGACAAGCTGGCCGGCTGGTTCAATCAGATCACCAGCGCGGAAGACACCAGGCAATTTCTCGCCAATTCGGCGTTCGACCCGTTCCCGGGGTCCCCCGAGCAGATGCAGTCGCTCATGAAGAGCGACGCGCAACGCTGGAAGCATTACGTCGAGCTGGCGAAGATCGAGCCGCAGTAGGAGGTGCGCACATGAAAGCCCAAGCTCTCACATCCGACCAGCGCGCCGACGCGCTCGAGGAAAGCCTGATGAAGCAGACGCACAAACCGGCCGTGCGGCGCGGCACGGGCGTGTTGTTCGGCGGCCTCACGCCGAGCGGTGCGCCCATCGAGATCAAGCCGCTCGCGCCGATGCCGCCCAAGCCCACGCTTGCCGACTTCTTCCGGCTGCGCTTCATGCCGCACACCGTGACGCACATGCTGCAGAGCGCGACCGATGCTCTCAAGAAAGGCGAGCCCGAGGACATCGTGCTCGCCTGCCTGCTGCACGACATCGCCATCAACCTGCTCAAGGTCGACCACGGCTACTGGGCGGCGCAGATGCTCGAGCCCTACGTTTCGGAGAAGATCAGCTGGGCGATCCGCCACCACCAGGCGCTGCGCTTCTTCGCCGACCCGGAAGCCGGGTACGAGTATCCGCAGCGCTACGTGCAGATCTTCGGCGAGGGCTACCGGCCCGAGCCCTACATCCGCGCGGCATACGAGCAGGCGCGCAAGCACAAGTGGTACATGGAAGCGCGCATGATCACCGTGCACGACCTGTACGCCTTCGATCCGGACATGAAGGTGAGCATCGATCCTTTCGTCGACATCATCGGGCGGCGCTTCAGGCAGCCGAAGGAGGGGCTGGGGTTCGACGGCAGCCCGGTCGCGCACATGTGGCGCTCGCTGATCTACCCGGACAACCCGCTCTGACTACTCGGGCTCAAGCCCGATCGCTTTCACCAGCTTCCCCACGGCGTCGATCTCGCGGCGCAGGTGCGCATCTAGCTCCTCCGGCGTGCTCGCCAGCGTGGCGAGGCCCAGGTCGTTGAGCTTGACCTGAACGTCCGGCGCCTTGAGTGCTGCGCGCACTTCTTCGCTCAGGCGTCTGGCGATCGGAGCGGGAAGGCCCGCCGGGCCGAAGAACGCCCACCACGCCGGAAAGCCCTGGAAGCCCGGCACGATCTCTGCCACCGTCGGCAGCTCGGGCAGGCGCTCGGAGCGCCGGGTGTCGACGATCGCGAGGGGTTTCACCTTGTTCACCATGTTGGGCGCGAGGAAGGCGTAGGTCGGGAACCACAGCGCGACGCGTCCGCTCGCCCAGTCGTTGATCATCTGCGAGAAGTTGGCCTGCGCGTAGGGCACGTGCAGCAGGTCGATGCCGGCGTAGAGCTTGAGCGACTCCCCGGTCAGGTGGAACACCGAGCCCACTCCGGTGGAAGCGTATTCGAGCTTCCCGGGATTGCGCTTCGCGTAGTCGATCAACTCCGCGAGGGAATTCACCGGGACCGAGGCGTTGACCACGACATAGCTCGGCGAGCTGACCGCGAGGCTGACCGGCGCGAAGTCCTTGAGCACGTCGAAGGCGAGGTTCTTGTAGAGGAAGCGCGCGTTGACGTAGGTCCCGGAGGTCCCGTAGGTGAGGGTATAGCCGTCGGGACCGGCCTTGGCGAGCGCCTGCGCCGCCTGCGCCCCGCGCGCCGCGGTCTTCAGCTCGACCACCACCGGCTGGCCGAGGCTCGCGGTCATCTTCGCGGCCATCAGCCGCAGCGCCGCGTCGCCGCTCGATCCCGGCGATGCGGTGCTCACCACGAGTATCGGCTTCGACGGATACGTTTGAGGTCGGGTCGACGTCGCGGTGAGGAAGAGCGCCGCGGCGACCGCCCAGACTGCAGCGTGCCGGTAGAGACCCCTCGCTTCGCTCGGGATGACGGACCGTGTCATTTGTCGCCCGCGATCGCAGACATTGTCATTCCGAAAGCGCAAGCCCGAGGAATCTCAGTACGCACAATCAGGTCTTCGTGTCGCCGTTTCCGGGACCAGGAAGCAGGCTGTCTTTGAGGTGATAGCGGAACATGGTCTTGCCGCGCAGCTTGTACAGGTAATCGATGATGTCCTCGTTCGACATGTACTTGGACATGTCGTAGGTCTCGCGATGAACGATCTCCTTCAGCTCGCGCCGCACCCCGGGCTTGCGCTCGATGTCGGCGTAGCCGACCGAGATGATGAGATACACGTCGATCAGGTCGGGGACGCCGAGAACGCGCTTGAGGGGCTCCTGCACGTGCACCGTACCCCAGTGCGAGCCCAGGCCGAGCGACGCGATCGCGAGCTGCATGTGGGTGCAGGTGTTCGCCAGGCCGTCGGTGAAGTGGCTGGCGTGGCGCCCGAAGGTGAACGCGGCGTTCACCGTCGCCCACTGCCTGCGCCCGTCGCCGAGCACCACGATCACCACCGGCGCCTCGTGCCAGGGGCGGCGCTGCTGGCCGCCGGTGGAGTTGCGGATCTTCTGCCACTCGTCCCTGAGATCGTCGCCCTTCACCTGGAAGGCCGGGTGGCGCAGCTCGAAGGGGCGCATCTGCTCCATCCAGAAGCAGAACTCCTGGTTGGTGTCCTGGAAAGCGTCGTAGAGCTCCTTCTTCTTGTTCGGGTCCTTGATCACGAGATATTCCCAGGGCTGTCCGTTCGCCCCCGACATCGCCCAGCGCCCGGCCTCGAGGATCTTCTCGACGTATTCTTCGGGAATGGGATCGGGCTTGATGCGGCGCACGCTCATGCGCGTGGTCATGATGCGATGGAGAACGTCGTAGTCGGATTCAGCGGCGGGCATGGTGGATTCTCCGGCGGGGCCTGTGCGACTATAGCAAGGATGCGAATCGTGCAGCGGCCCGCGGTCTTCCTTCTCTTCGCCGCGGCGGTCCTGTCCGCAGGGCACGCGGCAGGCGAACCCAGGTTCTCGTTCGCGACCACGCCGGGGAAGCTGCCCAAGGACGTGGTGCCGAGGCATTACGCGCTGCGCATCGCACCGGGGGCGGACCGCTTCGAAGCCGAAGCCGGCATCGATATCGACGTGAAGGCGCCGGTGCAGGCGATCGTTCTCAACGCTTCCGAATTGAGCTTCAAGTCGGTAAAGCTGCGCGCGGCCGGCGGAGACGAACTGGTCCTCGCGCCGAGCGTCGATCCCAAGCAGGAAACCGTCGCCCTTACGGCCCCGCGCGCGCCGATCGCGCCGGGAAGCTACCAGCTCAGGATCGAATATTCCGGGAAGATCGGCAGGCACCCCGAGGGCCTGTACCGCATCGACTACAAGCAGCGCGAGGCGGGAGGGCTCGTCGAGAAGACCATGCTCGCCACCCACATGGAGCCGGTGAGCGCACGCAAGCTGTTTCCCGGGTGGGACGAGCCGGTGTTCCGCGCGAGCTTCGAGGTAACGGTGCTGGTGGACCGGTCGCTGACGGTGGTGTCCAACATGCCGCAGTCGCGGGCCGAGCCCCGCCCGGACGGCAAGAAGGAGGTGAGCTTCGCAAGGTCGGTGCCGATGTCCGCGTACCTCGTCGCGCTCTTCGTAGGCGAGATGGATGCGCTCGAAGAGGACGTCGACGGAATCCGGCTGCGGATCTATAGCGCCAAGGGCAAGCGCGAGAGCGCGCGCTACGCGATGGAATCGACCAGGCAGATCGTGCGCTACTACAACGAGTACTTCGGCGAGCGCTATCCCCTGGACAAGCTCGATCAGGTCGCGCTGCCGGGAGGAAGCGGCGGCGCCATGGAGAACTGGGGCGCGATCGCCTACAACGAAGGCCGGCTCCTCTACAACCCGCGCGCCGATTCGCCGCGGCAGCGGCAGCAGGTCTACAACATCATCGCCCACGAAATCGCACACCAATGGTTCGGCAACCTGGTCACGCTGGCGTGGTGGGACAACCTGTGGCTGAACGAGGGCTTCGCCACGTGGATGGCGAGCAAGGCGACCGAGCGTCTGCGCCCGGAATGGAAGATGCGCTTGCGCGACTCGCTCGGCAAGGACTGGGCGCTCGGGGAGGACGCGCGCAGGACGACCCATCCGATCCAGACGCGCGTGGACGACGACTTCCGCGCCATGGAGGTGTTCGACTCGATCAGCTATGCCAAGGGAGCGGCGGTGCTGCGCATGCTGGAAACCTACCTCGGCGAGGACGTGTTTCGCGCCGGCGTGCAAGGCTACCTGAAGGCGCACCGCTTCTCGAACACGACCACCGCCGACCTGTGGCATCACCTGTCCAGGGTCTCGGGGCGAGACATCCTCGAGCTCGTATCGGGGTGGACCGAGCAACCCGGGTATCCGGTGGTCCGCGTCTCGCAGCGGTGCGACAACGGCGAGGGCGTCGTGACGCTCAGCCAGGAGCGCTTCACGCTCAACCATCCCGGGGCTCAGATCTTGACCTGGAAGGTGCCGGTCGTGCTCGCCGACGCCGGCGGCTCACGGCGCACCGTGCTCCTCGAGGAGGGGTCGAAGACGACCCGCCTCCCGGGCTGCGGACCGATCGTCGCGAACGCCGGAGACGCCGGCTTCTACCGCGTCGAGTATGCCGACGCGGCTTTCCGGAACCTCAGCAGGGACCTGAAGAACCTCGCAGCCCTGGATCGCCTGCGCCTGCTCTCGGACACCTTCGCCCTGGTGCAGGCGGGCAGGAGCGAGGTGTCGCGCTACCTGGCGCTGGTCGAGAACCTGGGCGGCGAAGCCGAACGCACAATCTGGGACCAAGTCATCGGCTCCCTGCGTTTCTTCGGCGACCTCCTCGACAGGCCCGACGAGAGGGCTGCTTTCGACCGCTACGTCTCGCAGGTGCTTCGCCAGCCCCTGTCCTCGGTCGGATGGGATCGCAAGCCCGGCGAAGCAGCCGATGCCGGGCTACTCCGCAGGTCCTTGATCGAGGCGCTCGGCAGGGCCGGTGACCCGGCCACCGTGCAGGAGGCGCAGGCGCGCTTCGCGGCGCGGATGGAGAAGCCGATCGACCCTTCCATCCGCAGCGCGGTGCTGAACGTGGCCGGCCGCTACGCCGACGAGGGTACCTACCGTGCGCTGCTCGGGCGGTTGCGCAATACGACCGACGAGAACGCCAAGTGGGAGACCCTGTCCGCGCTCAGGCAGATGCGGGACCCGCGCCTGCTGCGGCAGGTGATGGAGCTGATGCTGACCGACGAGTTGCCGCCCGCCGAAGCCGTGTTCAACCTCACCCACCTCGGAGGGGACAGCGGCGAAGTCGAGCTCGTCTGGCGGTTCGTGACCACGCGGCTAAGCGACGTGCTTGCCAAGGCATCCCCGCGCGGACGCATGTACGTCCTGCCCAACACTGCCTTTGGATTCAGCGACGCCGCTCGCGCGGACGAGCTTCTCGCGGCAACGCGGGCGCATCTCGACGCGACCGCGCTGTATCAGGCGGAGAAGACCGCGGACTGGATCCGCATCAAGGCCGCGGTGAAGGAGCGCGAAGCGGCCCGCGCGGTGGCCTGGGCCCGGGCGCATTCGCGTCCGGGCTGACGGCCTCTCCCTCTAGTTAACAGCGAAGCAGTAGAACAGGCCGTCGCCTCCGGTGCCTCGCAGGGCGACCTGACTGCAGCCGGGAGCGCCGTCCTTCGAGGGCCGGGAGAGGTGCGAGGAGTTCCACGACCTGGATTCGGCGTCGTCGCGCAATCCCTGGCGGTCGTGGTGGCCCAGCATCGCCGCGCCGGTGCCGCTGGTGGTCCAGTCGCTGCAGGTGGAATCGCCGCCTCCGCCGATCGCGCGGCCGTCGGGGGTCGAGCCGGTCAGCATGTCGTGCCTGTTGGGCGTGTCGCCGCGGCCGTTGACCACCTCGCCCTTTTCGTTCAGCGACGTCTGCTTGCCGAGGTTGTTCACGCCGTGGAGCTGATCGACGCTGGTCGCGACGACCACGCCTTTCGCGTTCTGCCACGGGCCGCTGCCGATGCGGTCGCGGGCATTCACCCCGGTGGCGCTGAGATAGGCGTGCCAGGTCCGTCCGCCGGCGCCCACCGACTCCGCGAGCGACTGGCAGTGCCTGTCGGCCCCGGCGATGCCGCCCAGGTCCGCGCCCTTGCCCGAGCCCGCGCTGGTGACGAAGAAGGTCATCTTGTTTTCCGGCTTGTACATCTCGCAGGCGCTCAGCGCCAGGACCACCGCGGCGGCCAGGGAAATACACACGATCGGCTTCATCTATCTCCTCCTTGTTGTAGGAAAATCCGGGAACAACGCCGGGCGAACACCGCCGGCGCGCCGGATATTCCCGCGGCAGCCTACTTCGCCGCGTCCTCGCGCGACTGCTGGGATTGCTGCAATTGCTCCATGGCCTGGCCGATCTTCTGCTGAGCCTGGTCCTGGGTCTTCTTGGCCTGCTCGAGCTCCTGCTTCTTGAGCGCGGCCGCGGTGGCGGCGCTGCTCGCGGTGTCCAGGCCGCAGGCGGAGAGCGCCGCGGCGGCGATCAGGGGGATGAGCCGTTTCATGATCTGCTCCTTCGAGGAAAAGGGACGTGGACTACGATAGTCTCGCGACTACTGCCTCTGCAAATTCGCGCGTGCCGAGCTTTCCACCCAGGTCCGCGGTGCGGGTCGCCGGGTCTTTCAGGGCGGCATCCACCGCCGCCTCGATCTTCTTCGCCGCAGTACCGAGAGCGCCGTTGCGGTGCCGCACACCCAGCCATTCGAGCAGCATCGCCGCCGACAGGATCAGCGAAGTGGGGTTGGCGCGATCCTGGCCGGCGATATCGGGGGCGGAGCCGTGCTGGGCCTGGGCGAGGCACCAGGTGTCGCCGGCGTTGATCGAGCCGCCGAGGCCCAGGCCTCCCGAGAGCTCGGAGGCCTCGTCCGAAAGGATGTCCCCGTACATGTTCTCCGCGACGATGACGTCGAAGCGCATCGGATCGCGCAGGAGCAGGGCGGCCATGGCATCGACGATGATCTCCTCGAGCTGCACCCGGGGAAATTCCGCGGCGACCTTGCGCACCTCGCGCAGCCACAGGCCGTCGGAGACGCGGAAGACGTTCGCCTTGTGCACGGCGGTGACTTTCCCGCGCCGGGTGAGCGCCGCCTCGAAGGCGCGGCGGGCGATGCGCTCGCTGCATTTCGCGGTGACGCGGCGGATCGAGATCGCCGTGTCCTCGGTGACCATGAGGTCCGCGACGCCCTGGTAGAGGTTGCGGTCGGCGTAGAAGCCCTCGGTATTCTCCCGGTAGATCACCAGATCGACGGGCTTGCCGGTGAGGCCGACGCCCAGGCGCGACGTGGCCGGGCGGATGTTGGCGTAGAGATCGAGCCTGGTGCGGAATTCCGCGGAGGGATTGAGGCCGCCCTTGTCTCGCGCGGGATAGTCGTAGGTCGCGAGCGGCCCGAGAATCACGCCTGCCGCGGAGCGCGCCGCCTCGAGCACCCGCGGCGGCAGCGTCGTGCCTTCCCTCTTCAGCGAGGAAAGGCCGACCTCCTCGCGCTGCCATTCGAGGCCGAGCTTGGACAGCGCGTCGGCGCGCTCGAGCACCGCGAGCGTCGCCGCGGTGATCTCGGGCCCTATGCCGTCGCCGGGCAGGACCAGGATCCTCATTGGGCGGGAATCCTCGCGTCCCTGATCAGCTTGGCGTAGGCCTGCAGGTCGCTCCGGATCAGCGCCGCGAACTCCTCGGGCGTGCCGGTGACGATGTCGTTGCCGCCCTGGACGGCGATGCGCTCGTGAACGTCGGCCGCGTGCATGGCCTTGACGGTCTCGGCGTTGAGACGGTCGACGATCGCCCTGGGTGTTCCGGCGGGCGCGAGCAGGCCTTGCCACTGCGAGATGTCGAAGGCCTGGATGCCCGCTTCCTGCAGGGTCGGCACTTCCGGAAGGCTGGACGCACGCTTGGCGCTCGAAACGGCGAAGGCGCGCAGCTTGCCCGCTCGGATCTGCGGCACCGAGGTGATCACGGTGTCGAACATGAAAGTGAGCTGGCCGCCGAGCAGGTCGGCGAGCGCCGGCGCGCTGCCCTTGTAGGGCACGTGCGTGAGCTGGGTTCCGGTCGCGAGCGCGAACAGCTCGCCGGCGAGGTGGTTGCCCCCGCCGACCCCGGTGGAGCCGTAGGAGAGCGCGCCGGGGCGCGCGCGCGCGGCGGCGGCGATGTCGGCGATGCTCTTGTAAGGCGAGCCGGCGAGGGTCACCAGCACGTACTGGTATACGGCGCACTGGGACACCGGCGCGAAATCCTTCAACGGATCGTAGGGGACCTTGGCGTAGAGGGTCGGGTTGACGACGATCGGGCCGCTTGCGGTCACCAGCAGCGTGTAGCCGTCGGGGGCGGCCTTGGCGACCAGGTCCGTGCCGATGCCGCCGTTCGCGCCGCCGCGGTTCTCCACGACGAAGGGCTGCCTGAGCGCGTCGCCCAGCTTCTGGGCCAGGGTACGGCCGAGAATGTCGGCGTTGCCCCCGGCCGCATAGGGAACGACGATGCGCACCGGCTTGGCCGGATAGTCCTGGCCCGATGCGGCGGAGGAAAACACGGCCGTTGCGACTGCGGCGAGGAGGATTTTCATGAATCGGGCGTGCGATGTTCGCGGGCCTACAGGCTATCATATGCGGCGCGGGCCAATCCTGGAGCCGGAGCGATGAGCGCAGACATCAAGATGTTCAACCCCGACACGTTGGGCCAGCCGGCCGGGCAGTATTCGCACATCGCCCGCGTCAGGGGAGCAGGCGAGCTGGTATTCATCGCCGGGCAGATCGCCGTGGACAAGGCGGGGAATGCGGTCGGGGCGGACGATTTCGATGCGCAATGCCGCCAGGTGTACGCCAATATCGAAGCCGCGCTCAAGTCGGCCGGAGCCGGCTGGAGGAACGTGGTGCAGTTCACGACCTACCTGGTGCATTCGCAGGACATCTCGAAATTGCGCGCCTTCCGCCAGCGCGAGTTCCCGCGGTACTTCCCGGACGGGGCCTATCCGCCGAACACGCTCCTCGTCGTGGACCGCCTCGCGAGCGAATCGTACCTGCTGGAAATCCAGGCGGTGGCAGCGCTGTGAGACGCCCCCTGCATGCGGCGCTTGCCGCTCTCTGGCTGCTGGCTGCGCCCCAGGCCTTCGCCCAATCCTATCCGCAGAAACCGGTACGCTTGATCGTTCCGGCGCCGGCCGGCGGTCCCACCGACGTTCCGGGGCGTCTCATCGCGGACGGCCTGTCGAATCTCACCGGCCAGCGCTTCGTGATCGAGAACCGGGTGGGCGCGGGCGGCCTGGTGGCCGGGGAGTTCGTGTCGCGCTCGGCGCCCGACGGCTATACGCTGCTCTACGCGAACACCAGCGTGCTCGCCGTCAATCCGGCGCTCCAGGGCGCCAATATGCCCTACGACCCGGCCAAGGCGTTCGCCCCGATCGGCTTCGTCTCCAATTCGCCGCAACTGCTGGTCGCCAATCCCAAGGTTCCGTATCGATCGGTGCAGGAGCTCGTCGCCTGGGCGAAGACTCACCCGGGCAAGCTCAACTTCGCCACCGCCGGTGTGGGGACGCTGCCGCATCTCACTTACGAGCTCTTCAGGATGGAGACGGGCATCGATGCGCTCAACGTGCCCTACTCGGGCGGCGCGCCCGCGCTCACCGCGGTGATCGCGGGGCAGGCCGATGTGCTTTTCGACCTGGTGCGTACCCGCGTGAAAAGCGGCGAAGTCCGCGCCATCGCCATCACCGGCTCCGAGCGCGACCCCGACCTGCCCGACATCCCGACGCTCGCCGAGAGCGGCTATGCCGCCGTGACTTCGACCTCGGGTACGGGCATCGTCTCGCCGGCGGGAATCTCCGCGGAAATCGTCGCCCTGCTGAACGCCAGGCTGAACGAGCTGCTCAGGCAGCCCGAGACCCAGGCGAAGATGAAATCCTTCGGTCTCGTTCCGAAGTCCGGCACGCCCGAGGAATTCGGCTCCTGGGCGGCGCAGGAACGGCAGCGCTGGACCCGGGTGGTGAAGGAATCCGGCGCCAAGGCGCAGTAGGGAAGGTATGGCGAAACTCGCAGCGGCATTCGGTTCCTCCCACAGCGTGATGCTCGCCGCCGAGCTCCAGGACTGGCTGCGCGGGTTCCGGCAGAGCGACCTGCGCATGAAATTCTACGACCGCGAGGGCAGGCCGCGCTCGTACGCGGAGGTGCTCGCTCAGGCGCCCGCGAACATCGCCGAGCTGGTCGCGGACGACGCCGTCACCGCGCGCTACCGCCAGGTACAGGAAGCGATGAAGCGCATGCGCGCGGAGATTGCGCAGGCGAAGCTCGATGCGCTGGTGATCGTCGGGGACGACCAGCACGAGCTCTTCCAGGACCAGCACATGCCCTCGATCGGGATCTACTACGGCGAGAGCATCCGCAACGCGGCGCGCGCCAATGCGAAGCGCTTCACCTGGCCGGAGGAGTGGTACAACCGCGCGCAGATGCGCCGCTACGAGGACGAGGCCGACGCCGACTATCCCTGCCACAGGCCGCTTGCCCTGAGGCTCATCGAGGGCCTGATCGAGCGCGAGTTCGACGTCGCCGCGGTCGCGGGCCTAGGCGAGGCGTCAAGCGAAGGCCACGCCTACTCCTTCGTGCACCGCTGGTACCTGAAAGGCGACGGCGCGCGCATGCTGCCGGTCGTCCCGATCTTCCTCAATACCTACAATCCTCCCAACCCGCCGCTGCCCCGGCGCTGCGTGAAGTTCGGCAAGGCGCTGAAGGAGCTGATCGAGAGCTATCCGGAGGACCTGCGCATCGGCGTGCTCGCCTCCGGAGGCTTGAGCCACTTCGTCGTCGAGGAGGAGCTCGACCATGCGGTGATCGAGGCGCTCCGGAAGAAGGACCTCGATTTCCTCGGCAGCCTCGATCCGCGCCAGTTGAAGGCGGGCAGCTCCGAGATCCGCAACTGGATCGTGGTGGCGAGCGCTGCGACGCACCTGGATCTGAAGTGGATTTCCTATACGCCTTCGTACCGGACACCGGCGGGGACCGGCATCGGGCTGGGCTTCGCGAGCTGGAGCTGAGCGTGGGGCCTTTCCGCGCCGATCAGGTCGGCAGCCTGCTGCGCGCGCCCGAGCTGCGCGCGGCCCATGAAAAATCCCTGCAGGGGCGGTACGGCGCGGCGGCGCTGCGCGAGCTGCAGGACCGCTGCATCCGCGACGTGATCCGGATGCAGGAGTCGGTCGGCCTGCAGGCGATCACCGACGGCGAATACCGGCGCACCTCGTTCCACGCCGATTTCATCGAGAAGCTGGACGGCGCACGAGCCGCCGGACGCCTGGACGTGAAGGACACCGTGAGCGGCTTCGATGCGAAGAAGGAAGAAAGCGGCAAACCCTTCGCACCGCGCGCCTTCGCGATCACGGGAAAGCTGCGCCATTCGCGCCCCATCGAGGTGGACAACTTCAAGTTCGTGAAGGCGAACACCCGCCGCACCGCAAAGCAGACCATGCCCTCGCCGACTATGCTCCTGCGCGGGGGCCGGGCGGCGGTGAGCAAGGAGGCCTACCCGGAGCTGGAGGAATTCCACGCCGACATCGTCCAGGTCTACCGGGAAGAGCTGCGGCAACTCGGCGAGGCCGGCTGCCGCTACGTACAGCTCGATGACACCAATTTCGCATTTCTCTGCGACCCCAAGCTTGCCGAGACTTATCGTCGCGACGGCTACGATCTGGCGCGGCTGCCCGGACAATTCGCCGACCTGATCAATTCGGCGATCGCCGGCCGCCCGGCCGGGATGGCCGTCGGCATCCATATCTGCCGGGGCAACTCGGTAGGGCAGTGGGCGGCCCGCGGCGGCTACGAGCCGGTGGCCGAAGTGCTGCTGGGGCAGCTCGGCGTGGACGCGTACTTCCTGGAATACGACGACGAGCGTTCCGGAGGCTTCGAGCCCCTGCGTTTTCTGCCAAAGGGCTCGCCCAAGCGCGTCGTGCTCGGCCTGGTGAGCACCAAGGTCCCCGTGGTGGAGCCGAAGGACGTGCTGAAGCGGCGCATCGAGGCGGCGGCGAGGGTCGTGCCCCTGGAGAACCTGTGCCTGAGCCCGCAGTGCGGATTCGCCAGCACCTTCCGCGGCAATCCGATTTCGGAAGATGTGCAGCGCCGCAAACTGGAGCGCGTGGTGGAGGTTGCGAGCGAAGTCTGGGGTACGACTCTGTAAGGAATCCGAAAGTACTTTCAGCCGCAAGGCGTTACCCCGCGTGCTTGAAGAAGCACATTCAATTGCTCGCCGCAGAGCTTGCTTTTTGCGCAATGCGAGTCTTTACCTCGCGTTTCGCGCAGTGTAGATTGACGCTCCCCCGATACAAGAACACGACAGTCCGAGTCCGAAATGGCGTTAGAGCGGTCAGGCGCCGCAGTCGCGCGGCGACAGTCTTCCGGAGCTGAAGAGAGCGCACGCCTTTCCGCCCTGCGCGGCTACTGCGTCCTCGACACCGGACGCGAGGCGCGCTTCGACGACCTGACCTGCCTCGCGGCGAGCATCTGCGAGACGCCGCTTTCCCTTGTGAGCCTGGTCGATACGAACCGGCTGTTCTTCAAGTCCGCGCACGGCATGGACATCCGGGAGGTTCCCTATCCGGATTTCTTCTGCGGCTACGCCATCCGCCAGCGCGATGTCTTCGTCGTTCCCGATGCCTCCCTGGATCAACGCTTCGCGAATCATCCTCTGGTGGCCGACCAGCCGCGCGTGCGTTTTTACGCCGGAGCGCCGCTGGTCACACCGCAGGGCCACGCGCTGGGGACCCTGTGCGTGGCCGATTTCGTCCCGCGGCAGCTCGATTCCAAGCAGCTCGAGACGCTGCGCATCCTCGCCCGGCAGGCGATGTGCCAGCTGGAGCTGAATCTGCAGGCGATGCGCGACCCGCTTACCGGGATGTACAACCGGCGCCAGCTGGAGGAGAGCCTGCATCGCGAAGTGCTGCGCGCGCGCCGCATCGGGGCGCCGGTCGGAGTCATGGCGATAGACGTGGACCATTTCAAGAGGGTGAACGACACGCTGGGACACGAGGTGGGCGACAGCGCGCTGCGCGGAATCGCCGAGGAGCTCGCTTCGTGCGTACGCGAGGAAGACATTGCTTGCCGGGCCGGCGGAGAGGAGTTCGTCATCATTCTTCCGGGGACGGGGAAGACGGCCCTGCGATCGCGCGCCGAGGCGGTGCGCAGGACGATCGAGCAGGCGAGCATCCAGGCGGAAGGGGGAACGATCAAGCTGACTGTTTCGATAGGGCTCGCGAGCTTTCCCTCCTACGGCGACAGCGGGCAGGCGGTGCTGCGCGCCGCCGATATCGCCCTGTACAAGGCGAAAGCGGCGGGCCGGAATCGCGTGATCATGTGCGCGCCGAACAGCGTGCGCAGCTCGTCGCCGGCCAAAGCGGCGTAAAATCGGTCTCCAGTTTCGAATCCTTCGCTCGGTCGCCGGGGAGCTTTCTCCCGGGCGATTCGACGCGCGTTTTCCGACCAAACCGGAGGAAGGCTGATGGCTAAGGGTTTCAAGGGCCGGCGCGAAGACCTGAGGCTGGTCACGGGGCAGGGCAAGTACACCGCCGACTGGAACCTGCCCGGACAGCTCTACGGCTATTTCCTGCGCTCCGACCGGGCGCACGCCGAGATCGTCTCGATCGATACGGCTCAGGCGTCGAAGGCGCCCGGCGTGCTCGCGGTCTTCACCGGCGCCGACACCGCGAAAGCGGGATTCAAGTCCACGCCGAACATCGCGCGCTATCCCGGGCGCGGCGGAGCGACCATCAAGGTGCCGCACCGCGACGGCCTCGCGAACGGCCGCGTGCGTTTCGTCGGCCAGGAAGTCGCGCTGGTGGTCGCGGCCAGCGCATTTGCGGCCCAGGATGCCGCGGAAAGAATCGAAATCGATTACCGCGACCTGCCGGTGGTCGTGGACGCCGAGGCGGCACTCGTGCCCGGCTCGGAGCAGCTCTTTCCGGAAATTCCGGGCAACCTGTGCTTCGACTACGAATACGGCGACGAGGCGAAGACGGCGGAAGCCTTCTCGCGCGCAAGCCACGTGACGCGCATCGAGCTCGACAGCCAGCGCATGGTCGGCAACCCGATGGAGCCGAAAGCCTGCCTGGCTGCGTACGACGCGGCGGCCGACCAATACCATCTCTACGCCAGCTCCCAGGGACTTTCGCTGATGCGCGGCAGCGCGAGCGGCATCACCGGAATTCCGGCGGAAAAGATCATGGTCCACGCGCAGGATGTGGGCGGCGGCTTCGGCATCCGCTCCGACGCCTACAGCGAGTATTGCGTGGCGATGCTCGCGGCCAAGTCGCTGGGAAAGCCGGTGAAGTGGACCTCGACGCGCTCCGAGACCTTCGTTTCGGACTTTCACGGCCGCGCGGCGAAACTCGTCGGCGAGCTCGCTCTCGACCGGGAGGGGCGCTTCCTCGCCATCCGCATCCACTGGTTCGTGAACATGGGAGCCTACCTGTCCTCGCCGGGCGCGCTCATCAACACCCTGCCGCCGGGGCTGCACGCGGTGAACCTGTACCGCATTCCGGTGATGTACGGGCGGCACCGCCTCGCGCTCACCAATACCACGCCGACCACGGCCTACCGCGGAGCGGGTCGTCCCAATGTGTGCTATCTCGCCGAGCGCCTGGTCGAGGAGGCGGCTCGCGAGATGAAGATCGACCGGATCGAGCTGCGCCGCCGCAACCTCATTCCGAAGGACGCCTTTCCCTACCAGACGCCGCACCCGCACTCGGTGTACGACAGCGGCGATCCGCCCGGGCTGCTCGATGAGGCGCTCGCGCAGGGGGAATGGAAGACCTTCGAGTCGCGTCGCGCCGAGGCGAAGAAGCGCGGCAAGCTGCGCGGCATCGGCTGTTCCGTCTTCGTCGAGCCGGCCGGGGCGGGAGGCGCGCCCAAGGAAGAGGCGATGATCAAGTTCGGCGAGTCGGGCAGCGCGCTGCTCTACGTGCTCGCCGGCCCCTCGGGGCAGGGCCACGAGACGGTCTACCCGGAAGTCGTCGGCGAGGCGCTCGGAATGGATCCGGAGAGGATCACGCTGCGCGCGAGCGATCCGGACGGGCCGAAGCTCATCGGGGAGGGCACCATAGGCTCGCGCTCGATGATGGCGCACGGCGGCTCGCTTCTGGTCGCGGCGCGCGAAGTGATACGCAAGGGTACCGAGCTTGCGGCCAAGGATCTGGAGGTGGCGCCGGGCGATCTGGAGTTCAGGCAGGGCCGCTACCGGGTGAAGGGAACGGACATTTCAGTGGGCGTCGAGGATCTCGCCAAGAAGCATCCGGGGGCGCTCGACTCGGGCGGCGAGATTCCCTTGCCGCGCTCCTTTCCGAGCGGCGCCCATGTGGCCGAGGTCGAGGTCGATCCGGACACGGGCGTGGTGGCGCTCCTGCGCTACACGGCGGTGGACGATTGCGGCCGGGTCATCAACCACGTACTCCTCGACGGCCAGCTGCATGGCGGCATCGCGCAGGGCATAGGGCAGGTGATGGGCGAGCACGCGATCTACGACAAGGACAGCGGACAGCTGCTGACGGGCACGTTCATGGACTACGAGATGCCGCGCGCCGACGGCATGCCGGAGATACGGTTGGTCGACCGCTCGATCCCTTCGCCGGGCAACCCGCTCGGCGTGAAGGGCGCAGGGGAGGCGGGGACGACCGGTGCCGTGCCGGCGGTGGCGAACGCCGTGATCGACGCGCTGCGGCACCTCGGCATCAATACGCTGGACTTTCCCTACACGCCCGATCGCGTGTGGCACGCGATCGGGAAGGCGAGAGGGAAGGGCTAGGCTTTCACTTCGCCGGTTTCGATCCGGATTGCCGGGACGCGCCGGCGACGAGGATCTCCGTCAGCACCCGTCCTTCGCTTCCCGAAGGCGGCTGCGTCTCGAGCAGGGCGGCGAGCGTCGGCGCGAGATCGACCACTTCGGCATAGCCTGCGTAGGATCCGGCGCGTATCCAGGGACCGCCGTAGAGCATGAGCGGCACGTTGGTGTCGTACGCATAGGGAGATCCGTGGGTCGCGGCGTTGCTGCCGAACATCGCGTAAGCGCGCTGTACCACGTACAGGTCCCCGCTCAGCTGGCGGTGCCACGCCCGCTGAACCAGCGTGCCCAGACGGCCGGGAAGCGCTCCACCCTCGAGCTGTGTGCGCGTGTATACGGCGGCGATGCCCGGATAGTCGCCAACGATGCGCGCGGCAGCCGACTCCACTTCGGCGGCGGCGAGCTTCTTCTCCTCGATCAGCTTGCGGTCGAGAATGATCGTGGGGTACGAGTAGCGGAGCGCGTAGGCTCCCGCGCCGAAGCGCGCCGCGAGCTTCTCGTTCAGGTCCGCGAGCAGCTTGCGCGAATCGATATGCACTCCGGCGAAACCCTTCGACGAGCTGTACTCGGGTGCGTTCAGGAATCCGTGATCCGCGGTGAGCGCGATCAGCACCTTGTCCGGTCCGAAGCGCTTCGTGAGGTAGCCGAAGAAAGAGGCAAGCGAGCGGTCGAGCTGCAAGGCGTGGTCCTGGGACTCACGGCTCTCCGGGCCGAATGCGTGGTTGACGTAATCGTGCGTCGAGAGGCTGACGCCCAGGAGATCGGGCACGCCGGCGGGGTTCCTGCCGAGGCTCTCGCCCTCGATCGCAGCGCGCGCGAACTCGAGCGTGGCCTCGTCGCCGTAGGGAGTCCTGATGAGCGCGCCGTAGTAGGCGGCGTCGGGCTTCCCGGGACCGCCCGGCAGGGCGAAGGGAAAGCGGTTTCCCATGCCGCGATAGTTCAGGAACCAGGGCTGGCCGTCGGCGATCGAGCGCGCGTACGCGGCCTCCGGCAAGGCGAGCGTCCAGGACTTTCCCAGCCAGCGGTCCTGAGGGCGGCCCGAGTAGAAGGTTTCCCACCAGCGCGGGTGCTCCTTCATGTAATAGGTGCTGCTCGCGAAGCGGCCGCTCCTGTCCATGTACATGTACGCGGTACCCGTCTTCCCGGCGAGCAGGATCGCGCCGCGGTCCTTGCCGGAAACCGTGAGAACCTTGGACTGCCCGCCGTTCGCATAGCGCAGCTCGTCGCCCAGGGTACTGACGCGCAGGTTCGCGGGCGAGGTCCCGTCGAGCTTCTTCGTCTCCTCGCCAATGTAAGTGTGGGCGGGATCGCCGGTGCAGTAGGTCTCCGCGAGCGTCCTGGGATCGATCCACTCGTTGGCGATGATCCCGCTCTGGTAGGGGTAGGCGCCGCTGAGCACGGCCGTGTGCCCGGGCGCCGTAAGCGTCACCGCGTGCGCATGGTGGGCGTTGCCGAACCAGGCGCCTTTCTGCAGCAGCAAGTTGAAGCCGCCGGGCCCGAATTGGTCGCGGTACCTGAGGACCTGCTCCTGCGGCAGGCCGTCGATCACGATCACGACGACGAGCTTGGGCGCCGCGGCTGCGGCGGCGAAGGAGGCGAGCCCGAGAAGCAGCAGGAGGAAGGTGCGCCGCACGGCTAGCCCGCGATCTCCTTGCGCACCTGCGCCGCGCCCGTGGCCAGGGCTCTCAGCTTACCCGCCGCGACTTCGCGCGCGAGCGGCACCATGCCGCAGTTGGTGCACGGGTAAAGCTTCTCCGCAGGCACGAATTTCATGGCGGCGCGGATGGTCGCGGCGACCTGCTCCGGTTTCTCGACGGCCTCGCTCGCCACGTCGATCGCGCCCACCATCACGTCCTTGCCCTTGAGCAGGGCGAGCAGCTCGAGCGGCACGTGCGAGTTCGCGCATTCGAGGGAGACCTGGTCGATCTTCGACCCGGCGAGCAGGGGAAAGGTGGATTCGTACTGGCGCCACTCCGAGCCCAGGGTCTTCTTCCAGTCGTTGTTCGCCTTGATGCCGTAGCCGTAGCAGATGTGCACCGCGCTCTTGCATTTCAACCCGGCGGCCGCGGTCTCGAGCGCGGCGACGCCCCAGTCGCGCACTTCGTCCATGTAGACGTTGAATGCCGGCTCGTCGAACTGGATCACGTCCGCGCCGGCGCGTTCGAGCTCGCGCGCTTCCTGGTTTAGGATGGCGGCGAATTCGCGCGCCAGCTTCTCGCGGCTGCGGTAGTGATCGTCGTAGAGCGTATCCACCATGGTCATCGGACCGGGCAGGGTGGCCTTGATGGGCCGGCGGGTCTGGGAGCGCAGGTAGCGGATGTCCTCCACGTAGACCGGCCGCTTGCGGGCGACCTCGCCGACTACGACGGGAACATCGGCGTCGTAGCGGTTGCGGATGCGGACCGTGCGCTTGTGCTCGAAGTCCACGCCTTCGAGGCTTTCGATGAAGGTGGTGACGAAGTGCCGGCGGGTCTGCTCGCCGTCGGTGACGATGTCGATGCCGGCGGATTCCTGGTCGGCCAGCACCAGCCGCATCGCGTCGCGCTTGCCTTCTTCGAGCAGCGCGCCCTCGAGCAACCAGGGGGCCCAGAGCTTTTTCGGTTCGGCGAGCCACGCCGGCTTGGGCAGGCTGCCGGCGATCGTGGTCTGAAGCAAGTCGTTCCCGGTCAAGCGCGGGCGCCTAGGTTCCAGGAGGCGAAGCCGCAGCCGACGTAGACCTCGGGGCAGTTGCAGTAGCCGATCAGCTCGAATCCGCGGCGGCCGGCGGCACCGTGCGCCGCGACCCAGTTGCGGATCTCGGCCGCGCCGTTACCGATGGTGGGAAGGCGTTCGTTCAGGAAGTCGACCAGGCTGCGCTCGTCGCCGGCTTCGAAATGGCGGATGCATTCGCGGTCGAAGGGTTCGTCGATCTCGCCCATCGTCGGCTCGCCGATCGAGTGGCTCAAGCCGCCCGTCGCGAGAAGCGCGACGCGAATATCCTCCGGGTAGGTACGCACCGCCTCCGCGAGCATCGAACCCCATTGCAGGCAGCGCCGCACCGTCGGATAGGGCGGCTCGAGGTCGTTGAAGATGATCGGCACGATCGGGGGCAGGGGATCGAGCCCGCCCCGCCACAGCGGGATGCAGAAGCCGTGATCGAGGGTCAGGCGGTGAGACATCGACGGCTCGAAATCGCGCTCGAGCGCGGTCTCGACGATGTGGTGCGCGAGCTTGGGATGGCCCTTGATCTTCTTGTAGGGGCAGTCCTTCATCCACGGCTCGGCCGGACCGTCGTGCTCCTCGCCCATCCCGACGCAGATGCTCGGCAGGTTGTTGATGAAGAAATTGACCCAGTGATCGGGAGCGATCTCGATGAGCACGTCGGGCTTCGCCGCCTTGATGCGGCCGCCGATCTCGGTCATCGAGCGGGTCAGGGCGTCCTTGTTTGCCGCGCTCACGTCCTTCCAGCCGCGGATGATGAGCGGGGCGTGGCTGGAGGCGAATACGCCGACGAGCTTAGCCATGGCTGGACCGCGCGGCCGACTCGGCTCCGGCGTTGCGCACTTTCTTCAGGAACTCGGTCTCGGGCATGCCGACGACGACGAAATAGAACCGCAGCAGGTAGGGATTGACCCGCGCGGCGAGGAACACCACGTCATCACGCTCGACCGCCTTGCGCACCTCCGGCTTGAGGGGATAGCGGTCGAGGATCTTCTTCCTGTCCGCGCGGTACTCCTCGCCGAGGGGAGGAGAGCTCTGAAGATCGAAAAAAAGCTTGCTCAGCCAATAATCTCTCATGGGGCTGCTATTTTGCCACGGCAGGAGGTCAATTGCCGCGCTCGCGGGTCAGCGGCACGAATCTTACCGGCAGGGTCCGCCGGGTGGTGGTCTTTCCGTCGGCCTGCTTGTGCACGAGCAGCAGTTCCTGCGCGTAGAACATTTCCCCGACAGGGATCACCATTCTCCCGCCGGGCTTGAGCTGGTCGATCAAGGGCTGCGGAACCGCCGCCGGCGCCGCGGTGACGATGATGGCGTCGAATGGCGCGGCCGCCGGCCAGCCGCCGTAGCCGTCCCCCACGCGCACCTCGATGTTGCGGTACCCCAGCTCGTGGAGCACCTTGGCAGCACGCTTGCCGAGCGGCTCGACGATTTCGATCGTGTACACCTTCGCGACGAGCTCGGCGAGCACTGCGGCCTGGTAGCCGGAGCCGGAGCCGACCTCGAGCACCGTGTCCGAGGGCTTCGGATCGAGCAGCTCCGTCATCAGCGCGACGATATAGGGCTGCGAGATCGTCTGGCCCTCGCCGATGGGAAGCGGGCGGTTCTCGTAGGCGAACGGCTCCTGCGAGGAAGGAACGAAGCGGTGGCGTGGCACCTTGCCCATCGCCGACATCACCGTATCGCTGAACTTCGGCCGCCCGGTTTCCCCGCCGGTTACGCGGGCCTCGGCGGCGATCTCCGCCACCATGCGCGCCCGCGCCTCCGCGTGTAGATCCTGGGCGCCAGAGGGTGGTCCCTGCGTGAGGCCGATCATGGCCAGCGCGGATACGAGAATGGCCCGCATGATTGCTGTCGGCTCAAGCCATCACCAGGCTGGTAAGACGCTGCGGATCGGCGAGGAGGTCGGCGCTGGGACCGCTGTAGGCGATTCGGCCGCGGTTCAGAACCAGCGCGTCCTGCGTCACCTCGAGCGCGAGCTTGGCGTGCTGCTCGACCAGCATGACCGCGAGCGAGTCCTCGCGGATCAGCCGCTGCAGGGCCTGCAGCAGCACCTCGACGATGATCGGGGCGAGCCCCTCGAGCGGTTCGTCCATGAGGAGCAGCGTCGGGTTGCCCATCAGGGCACGGCCGATGGCGAGCATCTGCTGCTCGCCACCCGAGATCTGGTTACCCCAGTGCTTGCGACGGTCCGCGAGCCGGGGGAAGAGATCGTGGACGCGCTCCAGGGTCCAGCGCCCGGGCCTAGCCGCGACCGTGAGGTTCTCCTCGACCGAGAGCGAAGGAAAGATGTCGCGGGTCTGGGGGACCAGACCCACCCCCAGCCGGTTGCGCTCGTAGACGGGCAGCTTCTCGATGCGCGCGCCGCGGTACTCGATGCTCCCGGTATGGAAAGTCGTGTGGCCCATGATCGTAGCCAGCAGTGTAGTCTTCCCCACACCGTTGCGCCCGAGAACGGCGAGCGAGCCGCGCTCCGGAAGCGAGAGCCCGATGTCCTCGATGACCACGGTCTCGCCGTAGCCCGCGCGAACATCCTTGAGGCGGAGCGCGTCAGCCATGGCGCTGCTCGCCGAGATAGACCTGGTGCACGCGCCTGTCTTTCCCGATCTCGTCGGGCGTGCCTTCCACCAGCACCTCGCCCTGCACCAGCACCGTGATGCGCTGCGCGAAGCGGAACACCAGGTCCATGTCGTGCTCGATGATCAGGATGGCAATGTCCTTGGGAAGCCTGTCCAGCACCTCGAGGATGCGGTGCGACTCGAGCGAAGGCACGCCGGCAGCCGGCTCGTCGAGCAGGAGCACGCGCGGTCTCAGGCCGAGGGCGATCGCGATTTCCACCAGGCGCTGCTTGCCATAGGGCAGGTCGAGAATCCGCTGCCCCGAATCGTCGGCGAGCCCCAGGGTCGCGAGCAGCTCCATCCCTTCGCTGCATACCTCGGCGTGGGCACTCGCGGCGCGCAGCATCTTGGGGGCAACGCCCCGGCGTTCGGCAACGGCGAGCGCCACGTTATCGAGCACGGACAGCCGGCGGAACAGGGCGTTGATCTGGAACGTCCGGCCGAGGCCGCGCTTCACGCGCTTGGCCTGCCCCAGCGCGGTGATGTCCTCTCCGCCGAGCACGATTTTCCCGGAGGAGGGCGGCAGCACGCCGGTGAGCATGTTGACGAAGGTCGTCTTTCCGGCGCCGTTCGGACCGATGAGGGCGTGGCGCGCGCCGGGCTCGAGGCGGAAATCGATTCGGTCGGCCACGGTGAGCGCGCCGAAGGCTTTGCACAGCGCGTGCGTCTCCAGGGCGGCGCTCACGCCTTCCTCCGCAATCTCGCGATCAGCCCATCGAGGATTCCGAGAATCCCGCCGCGCGCGAACATGACCACCAGCACCAGCATGGTCCCGATGCCGAAGTACCAGTACTCGGGAAATTGCTTGGCGAGCAGATCCTGGGCGATGAGATACACCACGGGCCCGACGAACGCCCCGTAGATGCGCCCGACGCCCCCGAGGATCAGCATCACCAGCAGCTCGCCCGCCGACTCGAACGAGAGCACGTTGAGGCCGACGAACTGGTTCGTCTGGGTGATCAACCCTCCGGCGACGCCGGCGATCGTGGCCGAAAGCGTATACACCAGCACCAGCCGCCAGTAGACCGGAGCGCCGATGGCGTGCATGCGCAGGCTGTTTTCGCGCACTCCGGTCAGGGAAGTGCCGAAGGGCGAGTAGATGATCTTTCTCACCAGCCACCAGCCTATGAGCAGCACCACCAGGCAATAGAGGTACGCCGTCTTGCCGTAGATGTCGAACCTGAACAGGCCGAGGATCGGTGCGATGACGACGCCGGAGAGGCCGTCGGCGCCGCCGGTGAGGCTCGAAGCCTTGTTGGCGATCTCCAGCAGCACGGAGGTGATCGCGAGCGTCAGCATGAGCAAGGTGAGCGCCCGGGTCCTGAGAATGATCGCGCCGGTTGTCAGGCCGAGCAGGGCGCCGGCCGCCGCCGCGGCGGCGAGCTGGACCATCGGGTCGGCGATCGCCGCCTTGGCCGCGAGTATTCCGGCGACGTAGGCGCCCAGGCCGAAATAGGCGCTATGGCCCAGCGTAATAATTCCGGCGTAGCCGACGATCAGATCGAGCGACAGCGCATAGAGCATGTAGATCAGGATGCGCGCGCCGAGCGAGAGATACTCCGGCAGCAGGAAGAAGGCCGCGAGCGCGACAATCCACGGCAGCCACTCGATGCGGCGGATGCGCGGATCGGCGCTGTAGCCTCCGGCGTGGGTGCTCATGCGTGCCGTCCGAACAGTCCAGCGGGCCGCCACAGCAGGATCGCGATCGTGGCGACGTAAATGGGGAAGGCGCCGAACTGCGGCAGCCAGTACTTGCAGGCGGTGTCCGCGACGCCGATCAGCAGCGCCGCGACGAAAGGTCCGCGCAGGCTCCCCAGCCCTCCCACCGCGACCACGACCAGGAAGTAGACGAGATTCTCGAAGGGGTAGGTGGGCTGGATCGCGATGATCTCCGCCCCCAGCCCGCCGCCCAGGCCGGCGAGCCCGCTTCCCAGGGCGAAAGTGAGGGTGAACAGGCGCTTGGTGTCGATTCCTACCGACTGCGCCATCGGCCGGTTGTCCACGGCGGCGCGCACCATCGCGCCCCAGCGCGTGCGCTCGACCCCGAACCACAGGAGGCCCACCATCACCGCGCTGAACGCGATGATGAATACCCGGTAGGTGGGAAAATCACGGCCGAGCAGGGAGAACTGGCCCTTCAGGTACTCGGGCAGCACCACCGGCTGCTGCAGGGTGCCGTAGATGAATCGCGCCACGGCGACGGCGATGAAGATCAGGCCGATGGTAAACAGCACCTGCTCGAGATCGCTCGCCGTGTAGAGCCGCGAATACAGAAGGCGCTCGAGCACGACGCTCGCCGCCCCGACCAGGACGAAGGCGAGCGCGAGGGCGAGGGGGAAGGGCACGCCGAAGCGGGAAATCGCGGTGGTCAGGACGTACCCGCCCGCCATGGCGAACACGCCGTGGGCCAGATTGGCGAATCCCATCAGGCCCATCGTGACCGACAGGCCAACCGAGATCACGTACAGGATCATGCCGAGCGCCGCGCCGTGAAACGCGACGCTCACCACCGATGCCAGAACTGCCTGCACTGAAGGCGCCCTCGCGAGTGAGTCAGGTACCGCAAATGAACAAACCCCGCGCCACGTCCAGGCGTGGCGCGGGGCGGCCGGTCTGCCGACTTATTTCTTGTTGTTGATGATCTTCCAGGGATCCTTGACGGCGGCCTGTACCGTTTCCAGCTCGACGTTCTCGAGCTTGCCACCGACCTTGCGCACTTCGCGCAGGTACTCGTTCTGCACGATGTCGCGCGTCTCGGGATCGATCGAGATCGGTCCGCGCGGGCTGTCGGCGCTCTTGTATTGCTTGAGCAGCTCCATGGTGCGGTCCGGATCGACCTTGCCCTTCTGTTCGCGGATCGCGTAGTAGATCGCGTCCATCCCGTCCCAGGCTCCCACCGACATGAAGCTCGGGGTGGAGTTCGCTCCGTACTCCTTGTGCCAGGCGGCGATGAACGCCTTGTTCGCGGGGCGGTCGGCCGCGGCCGAGTAGTGGAATACCGTGAGCACGCCCAGCGGCACGTCGCCCATGTTGGGCAACTCCTCGTCCGTGGTGATGTCGCCCGGCCCGATGAACTTCACGCCGGCCTTGTCCAGGCCGAGGTCGCCGTAGGCTTTCATGATCGCGGTGGCCTGCTTCCCGGCGGGCACGAAGCCGAAGATCGCGTCCGGCTTGGCGTCCTTGGCGCGCTGCATGAAGGGAATGAAGTCGGGGTTCGCGAGCGGAATGCGGACCTCGCCCACGATCTTGCCGCCGCCGTCGGTGAAACCCTTGGTGAAGGCGGCCTGGGCATCGTGGCCGGGCCCGAAGTCGCTCACCGCGATGTACGCCGTCTTGAAGCGCTTGGCCGCCCAGGTGCCCATCGGCAGGCTCGACTGCCACAGCGTGAAGGACAGCCTCACGATGTAGGGAGACATGGTGGTGATGACGGAGGTGCCCGCGTTCATGATCACCATCGGGACCTTAGCCTCGGTCGAGAGCGGAGCCGAGGACATCGCGTTGGGCGTCCAGGTCATTCCGGCCAGGAACTGGACCTTGTCGCGCACGATCAGTTCCTGCGACAGCTGCTTCGCCTTGTCGGGGTTGGGGCCGCCGTCGTCCCGCGTGATCACCTCGACCTTCACGCCCGGGGGCAGCTTGTCCTGGTGCAGCTTCATGTAGAGCTTGATCGCGCGGTCCATGTTCTCGCCCAGCGTCGCGTTGGGTCCGGACAAGGTCAGCACCGAGCCGATCTTTATCGTTTGAGCCGTCGCCTGCGCGGCGCACAGCAGCGAAGCCACCACTATCGTTGCGGTTCTGATTATGTGATTCACTTTTTCCCCCTCGGAATGAAATTAGACCGATTCTATACAGTCCGGGCGAGCTTGCGCTAGTCCACCTTGACTCCGACCTCCTTGACAACTTTGCCGTACTTGTCGTAGTCGCGTTTGATCAGGGCCGTGAACTCGGCAAGCGTGCTGATGTAGGCCTCGAGCCCCCCTGCGGCGTGGAGCTTGTTCCGGGTTTCCGCTTCGGCGAGCAGCTTGTTCACCTCGGTGTGGAGGCTCGCGAGCACCGGCTCCGGCGTTCCGGCAGCGGTGAACAGCCCCAGCCAGATGGTGACTTCGTAGCCGGGATAGAACTCGGCGATAGTCGGCAGCTCGGGGAAGATGTCGGAGCGACGCAGCCCGGTCACCGCCAGCGCTCGCAGCCGGCCGGCCTTGATTTGCGGCGCGCTGGAGGTGCCCGAAAACATGGCTGCCACCTCGCCCGAGACGGTGGCAGTCGTTGCGGGGGCGCCGCCCTTGTAGGGCACATGGACGAGGTCGATCCCCGCCCGCTGTTTCAGCATCTCCATGGCGAGCTGGTGAATGCTGCCGTTTCCGCCCGAGGCGTAGGCGAGCGGCGGCCGGGCCCCGCGGGCGTACGCTATGAACTCCTTGAAATCCTTCGCCGGGACCGAGGGGTTCACCGAGAGCACCCACTGGTTCGACACGACCGAGGCCACCGGCGCCAGGTCCTTGAGCGGGTCTATCGGCATCGTCTTATATAGGTGCGGATTGATGGTGATCATGCTGTCGGCGAGCAGCCCCAGCGTGTAGCCGTCGGGCGGCGCCTTGCCGACGAGATCCATGGCGATATTGCCGTTCGAGCCCGGGCGGTTCTCCACGACCACCGGCTGGCCCACCAGCTCCGAGAGCCTCTGTCCGACGACCCGCGCGGAGATGTCGGGGGCGCCTCCGGGCGGGATGGGCACGATCAGCTTGATCGGCCGCGTGGGATACTGGGCCCAGGCGTGGGCCGAGATCACAGCCGCGAAGGCCAGGACGACGAAACGACTCGCAATCTTCATTGGAACCCTCCAAGGAATAGACCAGCGCCTGCGATGCTATGATATTCGCCGCTCGGGCAAAAATCACATGATCCTGACATGTTGTTCATAGAACGCCGCATCGAACGCCTGATCGCGAAGCTCAGGCAGTCCGCGTCCATTCCGCTGCGCCTGGAGCTGTGGAACGGGCGCACCTTCGACCTGGCGAACCAGCCCACGGTCAAGATCGGGGTGACCAGCCCGTCGGCCCTGAGGTTCCTGATCTCACCCAACCTGATGAATCTCGGCTACGCCTATGTCGAGGGCTACCTGCGCGTCGAAGGCCCGATTCTCGAGGTGTTCCGCGCGGCCGAGGCGCTTGCGCGGGGCGCCGCTTCCCGCGGAAGCAGCGGCTTGCGGCGCGTCTGGCACCATAGCCGCAAGCGCGACCGCGACGCCATTCAATACCACTACGACGTCTCGAACGATTTCTACTCGCTGTGGCTCGACCGGAACATGGTGTACTCCTGCGCCTATTTCCGCAGCGAGTCCGATTCCCTGGATCTCGCCCAGGAGCAAAAGCTCGACCACATTCTCAACAAGCTCATGCTCAAGCGCGGCGAGCGCTTCCTCGACATCGGCTGCGGCTGGGGCGCGCTGATCCTGCGCGCGGCGAAGAAGTACGGAGCGCACGCGACGGGCGTGACGCTCAGCCGGAATCAGCACGAATTCGTCACGCGGCGAATCCGCGAGGAAGGACTGGAGGACCGCTGCGAGGTGCGTCTCCAGGACTACCGCGACATTCCGGGCGAGGGCGCGTACGACAAGATCGCCAGCGTCGGCATGTTCGAGCACGTCGGCTTGCGCCATCTGGGCGCGTACTTCGCGAAGATGCGCTCGCTGCTCGCCGAGGGCGGGCTGGCGATGAACCACGGCATCACCGCGGTCGATCCCGACAACAGCTGGGTCGGGCTGGGTGCGGGGGAGTTCATCGACCGCTACGTCTTTCCGCACGGCGAGCTCCCGCACGTGTCGCTGGTGCTGCGCGAAATGTCGCTCGCCGGCTTCGAAGTCGCCGACGTCGAGTCGCTGCGCCGCCACTACGCGCGCACCTGCCTGGAGTGGGCGAAACGCCTCGAGGAGAACCGGGAGCGCGCCATGGCTTCCGCCGGTGACAAGCGCTACCGCATCTGGCAGATCTACCTTGCCGGGTGCGCGCACGGTTTCGCCAACGAATGGATGAACATCTACCAGGTGCTCGCGCGCAAGGAAGGCGCGAGCTCGAACCCGCTTCCGCTCACCCGCGAGTACATGTATCGCGCTTCGTAGCGCTCAGTGAAAATCCCGCGACTCGACTTTCAGCGATCCGATCAGCTCGCTGTGATCGCTCAGCCGCTTCGCGACGAGATGCATCACCTCGCCTTCGCGTTCCAGCGTTCCCTCGACGCCCATCAGTTGCGAGCCTAGCAGCTCGCGCCGCTGGGCCTCGACCAAGCGTGGCCAGACGATGACGTTGACGGTGCCGGTCTCGTCTTCGAGCGTGACGAACACCGTTCCCGAGGCGGTTCCGGGACGCTGGCGGCCGGTGACGATGCCTGCAGCCCGGGCCGCGCTGCCGGCGGGAAGCAGCCGGATTTCCTCCGCGGAAGAGAAACGCATGCGCGCCAGGCGCGGACGCAGCAGCGCGAGCGGATGGCGTCCGAGCGTCAGGCCGGTGCTCGCGTAGTCGGCGACCAGGGTTTCCCCTTCCCCGGGAGACGCAAGAACCGGCTGCCTTTCTGCAACCGGCGCGCCGCTCAGGACGTGCCGGCCGGTGACGATGCCGGCGACCGACCAGTGCGCCTGGCGGCGGTGCCCGGTGAGCGGTTCGAGCGCGCCGGCGTCGGCCAGGCACTTCAGATCGCGCCGGTCGAGCGAAGCGCGATCCGCCAGGTCGTCAAGCGATTGCAGCGGCCGCTCCGCGCGTGCCGCGACAAGGCGCTTCGCCGCGGTCTCGGCAAGACCCCGCACCATGAGGAAACCCAGGCGCACCGCCGCCTGGGGGGGGGAAAGAGGCTCCAGCGCGCACTCCCATTCGCTTGCCGTGACGTCCACCGGCCGCACTTCGACCCCGTGGCGGCGCGCATCCTGCACCAGCTGCGAGGGGGTGTAGAAGCCCATCGGCTGGCTGTTGAGGAGCGCCGCGAGGAACGCCGCCGGCTCATGGCACTTGAGCCAGGCGGAAACGTAGGCGAGCAGAGCGAAGCTCACCGAGTGCGATTCGGGGAAGCCGTACTCGCCGAAGCCGAGGATCTGGCGATAGATACGGTCGGCGAACTCTGCGGGAATGCCGTTCCTGCGCATGCCATCGACGAGTTTTCTCTGGAAAGGCTCGAGCCCGCCTTTGCGGCGCCAGGCTGCCATGGCGCGGCGCAGCTGGTCGGCTTCGCCGGGAGTGAAATCCGCGGCGACCACGGCGAGCTGCATCACCTGCTCCTGGAAGATGGGCACGCCGAGCGTGCGCTCGAGCACTTTTTTCACCGCTTCGTTCGGATAGTCGACCGGCTCTTTTTTCTCGCGCCGCCGCAGATAGGGGTGGACCATGTCTCCCTGGATCGGCCCGGGCCGCACGATCGCGATCTCGATCACCAGGTCGTAGAAATGCTCGGGCTTCAGCCGCGGCAGCATCGACATCTGCGCGCGCGATTCGATCTGGAACACCCCGATGGTGTCGGCGTGGCGGATCATCTCGTAGACCGCGGGGTCTTCCTCCAAGAGCAGCGCGTCCATGGTGATATTGTCCCCGCGCCGCGAGTTGACGAAGTCGAGCGCGCGCCGGATGGCCGACAGCATCCCGAGCGCGAGCACGTCCACTTTGAGCAAGCCCAGGCTCTCCAGGTCGTCCTTGTCCCACTGGATGACGCTGCGCTCCGGCATGGCGGCGTTCTCGATCGGCACCAGTTGCGCAAGGGCTCCCCGCGAAATGACGAAGCCGCCGACGTGCTGCGACAGGTGGCGCGGGAAGCCGAGGAGCGCGCAAGCGAGCGCCATCAGGCGCCGCATCACCGGGCTCGCGGGATCGAAGCCGGCATCGCGCAGACGCCCGGCGAGGTCCTTACGGTCGTCCCACCAGGCGATCGATTTGGCGATGGCATCCACCTGCCGGGCATCGAGATCGAGCGCCTTGCCCGCGTCGCGCAGCGCGCTCTTGGGCCGGTAGGTGATCAGCGTGGCCGCCAGCGCAGCGCGCTCGCGCCCGTATTTGCCGTAGATGTACTGGATGACCTCCTCGCGCCGCTGGTGCTCGAAATCGACGTCGATGTCGGGGGGCTCGTTGCGTTCCTTCGAGATGAAGCGCTCGAACAGGAGCTCCTGCTTCGCCGGGTTGACCTCGGTGATGCCGAGGGCGTAGCAGACCGCGGAATTGGCCGCCGAGCCGCGTCCCTGGCACAGGATGCCACGGCGGCGCGCGAACGCGACCACGTCGTGCACGGTGAGAAAGAAGGGCTCGTAGCGCAGCTCGGCGATCAGCGCGAGCTCGCGCTCGACCAGATCCCGTATTTTCCGCGTGGCTCCTTCCGGAAAGCGCTGCTGCAATCCCTTTTCGGTGAGCTTGCGCAGCCAGCTCGCCGGAGTCTCGCCATCGGGAACCAGCTCCTCGGGATACTCGTAGCGCAGCTCCTCCAGCGAGAAGGAGCAGCGCTCGGCGACCCTCACGGCCTCGGCCAGGAGCTCCGGAGGATAGATCTGCGCAAGGCGCATGCGCAGCCGCAGATGCCGCTCGGCATTGGGGTGGAGCGCGCGGCCGCAGGCCCGCACCGGCGTGCGCAGCCGGATCGCGGTCAGCGTGTCCTGCAGCACCCTGCGCGAGCGCAAATGCATGTGCACGTCCCCCGCGGCGACCAGCGGCAGGCCCGAGCGAGCGCCCAGCTCGCGCAAGGTCGCGAGGCGCGAGCGGTCGTCCGGCCCGCACAGCAGCTCCGCGGCGATCCAGGCGCGGCCGGCGAAAAGCTCCGCGACGAGCTCTGCATGCACGGCGTCGTGCTTTCCGTCCGGCAGCAGCAGCGCGAGGCACCCGGGCAGGCCGCCGGCGATATCTTCCAGTCCGAGCGAATAGCCGCCCTTCCTGCTCCTGCGCCGCCCCAGAGTGATGAGCTCCGAGAGATGGCCGTAACCACTGCGATCGGTCGCAAGCAGCACCAGCTTCGGTCCGTCCTTCAACCGTACTTCGGAGCCGATGACGAGATGCAAACCGGCATCCTTTGCCGCGACGTGCGCACGCACGACGCCCGCGAGCGAACACTCGTCGGTCAACGCAAGGGCCGAGTAGCCGAGCGCCGCGGCGCGCTGCACCAGCTCCTCGGGATGCGAAGCGCCGCGGAGAAAAGTGAAATTGCTGAGGCAATGCAGTTCGGCGTAAGCGGGAAGAGGCGAGAGCATGGGCGCCAACCGCGACTCAAGCGAACAAACCGTGCAGGTACCAGCCGCCCCCGCCGCGCTCCCGGTAGATCCATACCAGGGCCTCGTTCTGCATGCGCGCGATGAAATAGTCGCGGGCGACGTCGTCCCCGTCCCACCACCCGGATTCGATGCGCTCCGGGCCGGCGAGCAGCTCGAGCGGTCCTTCGTGATGCGGCCTGGCGCCGATTTCCGCGAGCGGCTTGGGGCTGTGAAGCAGCCACAGGGGGCGCTCGCCGAATTCCAGTTGCGCCTGTTCGGCATCGGGATCGGCGGTCGCGCTGGCCAGCTCCGGGCGATGCTCGGACCGGACGGCGACCCCGCGCACCGCTTCGCTGCCGAGCCGCGCGCGCAGGCGCTCGACCAGGCGCTCCCAATCGCCCCGGGGCTTGCCCTGCTCGAGCAGCAGCCCGAGGTTGCGTCCGGCGAGCGGCACTATCTCGTCGACCTCCAGCGCGATCTCGCGCACCGGCTGCCCGAGCGCGAGGCCGGCAAACCGCTCGCGCGCGAGCAGCGTGAAGTGCCCGGCGTCGCGCGAAGGCGCCACCAGGCCGATCGCGACCTGGGTGGCGGCGTTATCGCGATGCCTGAGCCGGAAGACGAAGCGTGGCGCGCCGCCCGAGCGCGCGGCGAGAAATCCGGTGAGCTGGACGATCAGCCGTTTCGCGGCGAACAACAGGGCCTCGGCCTGGACGATTTCCGCCGGTAGCTCGATCGCCGCCCTGAACCGCGCCGGCGGAACGAAGAAATTCCGCGGATCGGGGAGCCGCCCGAGCGCGCGGTCGAGATCGCCGAGCAGCCCCTGTCCGAAACGCCGCGCCACGCCTTCGCGCGGCAGCGCGAGCAGCTCGCCGAGCGTGCGCACGCCGATCGCTTCGAGCGCCTCCAGCGTTTCGCCGTCGCGGCGCAGGACCGCAACGGGCAGCACGGCCAGGGCCGTTTCGAGCTCGGCGGCGGAATCGACGAACCGGCTCTTTCCGGCGAGGGCCAGCCAGAACGCCCCGCGCGGCGTGGGTGCGCCCGCAAGCTCCGCGCTCCAGCCCATCTCCGTCAGCTCCCGGTGCAGGCGCTCGCGAAGCGGCGCCAGCCCGCCGAAGAGCTTGAGGCTGCCCGCCGCATCGAGCAGCACCGTGTCTGGGAATTCGAGCGCAACGCCGGGGGTGAATTGCGCCGCCCACCCGGCCACCCCGAGCAGTGCTTCGGTTTCCGCAGCAGTATCGCGCCGAACGACGCGCAACCGCGGCGCGAGGGCGAGTGCCGCCGCAACGGCCATGCCGGCACGAACGCCGCGCGTCAGGGCCTTGCGGTCGCAGGCGAAAACGCGGTGCCGCTCTTCGAGCGCAAAAGGCTCAGGCGTGGACGAGCCGCGCAGGAAAATCTCGAGCGGCAGCTGCGGCAGTCGGATAGCGATCCACATGAGAGTTCTTGCCGCGCCCGGCAGGCGGCATCGCCAGAAGCAGGATGGGGCGGGTGAGGGGAGTGCCGCGGCGCTTGAACACGTGCGCTGCAAGGCCCCCGCATGCCGTGCCGAGCGCGATACGCAACGCCGCGGGGGAGGATTCACCGGCGGTGTCCGGAGACCTGAACAGGAAGGCGGGAGCCCGCCCGCCTTCGGCGGCGATCTGCAGGCGCCTCAGCTCCGCGTACTTTGCTCCTTGGAGCCAAGCGAGTACTGCGCCACAGGCGTTCGAGGCGAGCGCCTGCTCGGCCGCCCAGAGCGTTTCCTTGAGCGAGACAGTGCGTACGATGACAAGCTTGGTGATGTCGATCCCCGCCGCGGCGAGCGCCGGAGCGTAGGGCAGGTAAGGCGGGGCGACCCAGGCGAGCCGCAATCCGCGGCGGGACAGCCCGGCGAGCGCGGGCCCGAGCAGACGCAGCTCGCCGATGCCTTCGTGCGCGGGCAGGATCTCGGTCAGCGCCCCGGCAGGCCAGCCGCCGCCCGGAAGCCCGGTATCAAGCTCGGGAAATCCGCTGGAAACGACGTGCGCGCCAGCCCGGTTCAGGCTGTCGCCGCGCCAGATGTCGTGGCGGTCGAGCAGGGCGGAGAAAGAGAAAGACATGCCCACCGATGACCGCGGTTCGTGGAAAAAACGGCAGGACGAGCGTCAAAGAGGCCTGCGGATGACGCCGACGCCCAGGCCTTCGATGACGAAATCGTCCTCGCGCGGATCGACGACGATGGTCTTGAACTCGGGATTCTCCGCGAGCAGCTCCACGACGTTGCCGCGGCGGCGCAGGCGTTTCACCGTGACCTCGTCGTGCAGCCGCGCCACCACGATCTGGCCGGTCCGTGCCTCGCGTGTGCGGTGCACGGCGAGCAAGTCGCCATCGAAGATGCCGGCATCGCGCATGCTCATGCCGCGGACCTTCAGCAGGTAGTCGGCGCGCGGCTGGAACAAGGCCGGGTCGACCTGGCAGCGCCGCTCGATGTGCTCCTCGGCGAGGATAGGGCTGCCCGCGGCGACGCGGCCGATCAGTGGCAGGCCCAGGCCCTCGGTGAGGCGGATGCCGCGCGAGGCGCCCGGGGTCAGCTCGATCGCGCCTTTCCTTTCCAGCGTCCGCAAATGCTCTTCGGCAGCGTTGGCCGAGCTGTAATTGAACGCCTTCGAGATCTCGACCCGGGTAGGCGGAAAGCCGGTCTTCTCGATGGCTTTGCGGACGAAGTTGAGAATTTTCTGCTGCTTGGGAGTGAGCTCGTCGTTCATAGGGTCTCCATATCTGTATTTATATACAGTCTCTGTCCGCTTGGCAAGGGGCGTATAATTCCGCCCGACACACGGACTTCCGCCCAATGGCGAAACCCTACGAATCCGACATCACTCGAATGATCCGGGATCTGCTTCGGGACAAGCCGCACATCGTCCAGGAGCAGAAAAAGGGGCGGGCACTGTGGTGGGATCGGAAGCTCGACCCCGAAGATCAGAAGCGCAACCGGGAATCGAGCGTCAAACAGCAGGCCTACGTCTATCAGAACAAGGTCTGACTCCTTCCTCGTCGCGATCTTTGCGGCCTGTATTGCGCTTTGCGAGGGCTGCACTCCAGCCCCCGGTTCCGCTTTCAGCCTGGAACCCGCTCCACCTCTGATGGACCCGCTGTGGGCGTCGGCCATCCCCGGGCGCGGCGACACCTATGAAGAGCGGCAGATCATCGCCGAGCTCTCCAAGAAGCAGGATTGGACCGCCATGGTGCAGTTCGCCGAAGCTCAGCAGAAGCGCGACCCCGAAGGCTCCGATTGGAGCGTACTCGCCGGTTACGGGTGGCTGCGCCGCGGCGAATATCCGAGGGCGGTCGCGGCATTCGCGTGGGTCGTTCAACGCAATCCGGAGGACATCGGCGCCTGGAACCTGCTTGGGGAGGGTCAACGCCGGTCCGGGCAACCGGGCCAGGCGATCCGGACCCTGGAACGCGCCAGCGCGGTCGGCAGAACTTCCTTCGCGACATACTTCTTTCTCGGTGAAGCCTACCGGGATTCGAGGCGGCTCGACCGGGCGATTCCTGCCTACCGGGAGGCCGCGCGGCTGGAGCCGGGATTTGCGCAAGCCTGGTTCGAACTGGGTTCAGCCTATGCGCGGATGGGGCAGCGCGAAGAAGTCGGCATGGTGATGGAGCGACTGGAGAAGCTCGATCCGGGGCTGAACAAGGAGCTCAAGAAGCAGCTGGAAGCCAAGGCCAAGTGATTTGGGCCTGGTGGAGTATTATTGCATATGTGTATTATGTTAAATAGATATGAGGCTGAAGTTCATGCATATATCCCCTTATTTTCTAGCTTATTATATGTAACTCCTCAGGCAATACATCAACTTCCTCCTCTCACAAAAAGCCCGAAGAAATTCCTGGTGGTAGCCTCGGCAAGTGCTTCGAGCGAAATGCCCCGGAGGCGAGCGACCTCTTCGGCCACGTAGCGCACGAGGCCAGGGCGGTTGGTCTTGCCCCGGTGCGGCACCGGAGCAAGGTAGGGCGAATCGGTTTCTACGAGCAGCCGTTCCAAGGGCACCGTCCGGGCAACGTCCTTCAGAAGCCCGGCGTTCTTGAAAGTCACGATGCCGGAGAAGGAGATGTGGAAGCCTTGGGCAAGGGCCGCTTCGGCCACTTCCCTGGTCTCCGTGAAGCAGTGCATCACCCCCCCGACCTTCCCCGCCCCCTCCTCGCGCATGATCCGCAGCGTGTCCTCGGCGGCATCGCGCGTATGGATGACCAAGGGCTTGCCGCATTCGCGGGCGGCCCGGATGTGGGCGCGAAAGCGCTCCCGCTGCCACTCCAGATCGCCCGATAGCCGGTGGTAGTCCAGCCCAGTTTCACCGATCGCGACCACACGCGGGTGCCGCGCGAGCTCCACGAGGCGCTGCGTGGCAACCGGCTCGGCCTGGTGATCCGGATGAACGCCGACGCTCGCGAAGAAGTTGTCGTGGCTTTCTGCGAGGGCGAGCACCTTGGGGAAGCCCGCGAGCTCGACGCTGATGCAGAGCGCATGGGTCACCCCATTGATCCGCATCTCTTCGCGCAATTCCTCCAGCTTCCCTTCGAATTCCGGAAAATCCAGATGGCAATGCGAGTCCACCAGTCCGGGGAAAGAAGCGGGCATCATGGTTGCGCGACCAGACGCCGGTATTGAAGTAGGAGATCCTCGACAAACAGCTTGGCGTTGAGCGGGTGCCGGGCAAGGGCGCGAGCCTGCGCTAGGCGTCGAAGATAGGCCGCGATGCTCGCCGCTTCGCAGCGCAGAGCGATCTCGGCGATCGGCTTTTCATGCCCCAGGTGATATCTGACCCGGCCAGTCGCCCGTGACAACTGCAGGTCGAAGGCCCAGCGCTGCAGCCACCCGACAAGATCCGGGAGTGGCACGCGCTGGACCGATTCGGCGAGCGCGATCGGATCGAAGCCAGGGCGCCGGATTCCTTCGATGAAAGCATGCCGGTCGGTTTCGGCCGCCGCTCCCTTCAATGCGGCGAGAGGTGCTCCGCCGACCGCCGCGAGGGCCGCGTCCGGCCGCTCGATACCCTGCTCCTTCAGCCAGCGAAGCACTCCAGCTGTATCCGGAAGGGGAAGCGCAAGTCTCATGCAGCGGCTGCGCACGGTGGGAAGCAGCCGGTCGGGTTGCGTGGTGACCAGGAGGAAGACGGTGGCTGGCGGCGGTTCCTCGAGGCTCTTGAGCAGGGCGTTCTGGGTATTGGCGTTCATCGCTTCGGCCGGGTAGACCAGGACAACGCGAAGGCCCGCCCGGTGCGTGCCTACCCCGAGAAAGCCGGCCAGCTCGCGAATCTGCTCGATGCGGATCTGATCGCTGCGCTTCTTTCCCGGCTCCGCAGCCTCCTCCGGCTCCGGCGACAGACTCTCCGGAACCACCAGCCGGAAATCGGGGTGGTTGCCCAGCGCAAACCAGGTGCAGGCCCGGCACATGCCGCAGGCGCGCCTGTTCGCCCCGGCTTTTTCGCAAAGCAGCGATTGGCCGACAGCCTGCCCGAATTCGAGCTCGCCCCAGCCTTCCCCACTTTGGATGAGGATCGCGTGGGGAAGCCGTTCGCGCAGTTTGTCCCATGCCAACCAGGCCACTTCTTGCCACATAAAAGTACTGTTTATCATAGTGTTGAAACGATATTTTCAACTATCTTCTTAACTTCCTCTACCGGCCTTTGGCCGTCGACGACCCGCACGCGACCCGGATCTCCAGCGGCGCGCTCCAAGTATCCGCCTCGGACACGCTCGAAGTAGCCCCGGTTCTCAGACTCGAATCGATCCGCCCGTTCCCGGGACAGACGAGCAAGAGCAACCTCGATAGGGACGTCGAAGACCAGCGTCAAGTCGGGCTTCAGTCCGGTCTGGACCCAATGCTCCAGAGCCGCGATCCGGTCCATCGCCATCCCCCCGCCCGAGCCTTGGTAGGCGTAGGTCGCGTCGGTGAAGCGGTCGGAGATGACCCAACGCCCTGCCGCCAGTCCCGGCTCGATCACCCGGGCAATGTGCTCCCGGCGGGCGGCAAACATCAACAGCGTCTCGGTGTCGATATGCATCACCTGAGAGAGCAGCATCGCACGGAGCTGCTCGCCGAGGGGCGTACCGCCCGGTTCGCGGGTGACGACGACTTCCCTGCCCTTGCCGCGCAGAAAATCGGCGATGCCCCGGATGTGGGTGCTCTTTCCAGCGCCATCGATACCCTCGAGCGTGATGAACTTGCCGCGACTCATGGAACCGCCCGCCGGCGCGCGCCCGGCATCTGGTATCTCGCGACCGCCCTATTGTGCTCGATGAGCGTTCGCGAGAACTCGCTGGTTCCGTCCCCGCGCGAGACAAAATACAGGGCGTCGCTCTTCGCCGGATGCGTCACCGCGGTGAGGGACGCGAGCCCCGGCATGGCGATCGGGTGCGGGGGCAGACCCAAGCGCGTGTAGGTGTTGAAGGGCGTGTCCCGCACCAGGTCCCGCTTGCGCAGGTTGCCGTCGAACTCCTCCCCCATGCCGTAGATGACGCTCGGATCGGTCTGGAGCTTCATCTTGAGGCGCAGGCGGTTGGTGAACACCGCCGCCACCATCGCGCGATCGCTCGAGCGGCCGGTTTCCTTCTCGACGATCGAGGCGAGAATGAGGGCCTCGTACGGATCGCCGACCGGCAAGCCGACGTCGCGTGTTGCCCAGGCGGCCTCGAGCTGCCTTTTCATCGCGCGGCGCGCGCGCGCCAGCACCGCCAGGTCGCTGGACCCCTTGGCGAAGATGTAGGTATCGGGAAAGAACATTCCCTCGGCCACGCTCCCCGCATCTCCCAGCTTCTCCATGATCGCTGCCTCGGTCAGGCCGGCGCTGTCGTGCTTCAGGTCGGGGTGCCCTCCCATCGCCTCGCGCATCTGGCGAAAGGTCCAGCCCTCCGGGAACAGAATTTCCGCCTGGGCGTACTCGCCGCGCGTAATCTTGCGGAGGAGAAGGAGCGGCGTCACGCCGGCGGCGACCTGGTAGCTGCCGGCCTTGATGGCGGCGCTCGCCCCGTTCACGCGCGCCAAGAGCACGAATTCCCACTCGGTCAGGGGCAGGCCGGCTTCAATGAGCTGACGCGTAGCGCCCCGTAACGAGCTGCCCGGGCGTATCGAAAAATCCACTGTGGGGGAGGCGAGCTGGATCGGTGAAAGGGCGATCCAGATCTGCCACCCGCAGAATCCGAGGATTGCGGCGGAGATCGCCAGAAGCAGGAGTTTCAGGCGGGACAACATCGAGGGGCGTCGGGTAGGTTCGTGAACAGGAACTCGCTTGATTACGCTCGTATAATAAACGCTAAACGTGGGACGCCGTAGATGAGCGTGATCCAGCATGCAGAGCATCTTGCGACGCCGCAGTCGGGGCGTCTTGCGGGAGATTTCGTCGCGCGGCTGGATCATCTGGGCACACTGCGTTTCGGCGGCGAAGACGCGGAGGGTTTCCTGCAGGGCCAACTCAGTTGCGACGTCGCAGAAGTGAGCCCGCGGTCGAGCAGCTACGGGGCCTACTGCAGCGCCAAGGGCAGGATGCTCGCCAGCTTTCTCCTCTGGCGCGACGAGGAAGGCTTCGCGATGGCGTTGTCGCGCGATCTTGCCGCCGCAGTGCAGAAGCAGCTTTCGAAATTCGTACTGCGTTCCAAGGTCAAAGTCTCGGACGCGAGCGAGTCGATCGTGCTGGTGGGCGCGTCGGGCGCTCAGGCCGAACGTGCCCTCGCCGACGCATTTCCGGATGCCGGCGCCCACCTGAGGACAAGGGACGGCAGGCTCCTTCTCGCGCTGCCCGCCGCGGAAGCCGCGGGAAAATTGGGCGGGCTCGAGCTCTCGGATGCGGCGAGGTGGCGCTGGCTCGACATCCGTGCGGGTCTTCCTCTCATCACTGCCGTCACCCGGGATCAATTCGTCCCGCAGATGGCGAACCTCGAGCTCATCGGCGGAGTGAGTTTCGAAAAAGGCTGCTACACGGGGCAGGAGATCGTGGCGCGCACCCAGCACCTCGGCAAGGTGAAGCGCCGCATGTTCCTGGCAAACGTCGCCGCATTGGCGCAAGCCGGCGACCCGCTCCACAGCGACGATTTGGGCGACCAGTTGGGCGGGACCGTGCTCAACGCCGAAGCTTCCCCCGAGGGCGGGTACGACCTCCTAGCGGTGCTCCAGATCACCAGCCGGGAACGCTCGACCGTGCGTCTGAAGGGGCGGGACGGGCCGGTCCTGCGATTTCTCCCCCTGCCCTACGCCGTCGCGTGAGCCTCGCTTGCGTGACCTGAGCTACTACATCTACTACCGCGTGCCGCCTGGCAATGCGGCGCTTGCGCGCGCGGCCGTAGCCGCCCTGCAGCGCGAATTGTCCCAGGCGACCGGGATCGGCGGGCGGCTGTTGCGGCGCCGGGATGACGAGACCACGTGGATGGAAATCTACGAGAGCGTCCCGGATGGCGCGCGCTTCGAGCTGAAGCTGGCGGATCTCGTGGAGCGGCACGGCCTTCTTGCTCTGCTCGCACCCGGGACATCGCGCAAGCAAGAGATCTTCCGGGCCTTCTAACGATATGTGCCTGATCGCCGTGGCCTGGCGCGCGCACCCTGCCTACCGCCTGATCGTTGCCGCCAACCGTGACGAGTATTTCCGGCGGCCGTCGGCGCCTGCGGACTTCTGGGATGATCACCGAGGGGTTCTCGCGGGGCGGGATCTCGAGGCGGGGGGCACTTGG